>Ga0209985_10003624_pt1 | contig 13031 bp, 10 predicted proteins | sample NOAtaG_FD_187305 | JGI IMG/M metagenome (GOLD analysis project Ga0209985, IMG submission 187305) | Freshwater lake microbial communities from Lake Erie, under a cyanobacterial bloom - NOAA_Erie_Diel6S_1000h metaG (SPAdes) (version 2) | ecosystem: Environmental > Aquatic > Freshwater > Lake ...
TATCTGGCCATCATGCCGATCAGTTTATGCTTCGTGTCAGTGGTCGCTTCATGGATTTTTAAAAATCTCTCACTGCTGTGGCGACTTTCTTGCATATTCATGAGCTCGATCATGGGGTTAACTTCAGGCAAGGCGACATATCCATTGGCGTCTGCTTGAGGGTGTTCTGGCTCGTAACTCATGACAACGCGCGTGGCGTCTTTGCTGATGCGCTTTACGGCCACGGTTTCAGGACCCTTGCCGAATTTCTTTTTTTCAGCGCGTAGCTGAATGTTCTTCGGGTGATATCCAGGAGATTTGGCATTGGCCATATTCTCAGCCGCGACGCGGGATCTGATTTCGTTAACACGCAGGGCGTCACTGGCGATTTTTTGTGTATTTGAAAGTTCCCCCGCATAAAGACAAGGACTCAGCACGATTGCCAAAGAAAAACTCACCGCAAAGAAGAGCCGCCCTCTCATTTCGTAACCGTCATCCAGTTGCGGTACATTTGAACGAACTTTTTTTGAAGGCTTGTGGTTTCGTAAACCTTAGTCGTAGAATTGTTAAATTCCATCATTTCGTGGTGAGTGGAGATAGTGTTACCTGTGATGGTCACATCTTTTTTTTTGTCTTTGGTCGATAACATTTCCGTGACACCGCCATTAGGGGAGCTTAGGTGCTGGGGATTTGTGCGCATCAGCTCACCGCTAAGGGCGCTTTTGAAGCTAAAGGGTTTAAGTCTTTTTTCCTTTGCCCCGGACATGTCTGCCCTGGCCAGGTTATCGGAGGCAACCTCCATATTCTTCATATCCCATGAAAGGCGCTGACTGAGTGCCATAAAGACTTTTGTTTGACCTAGCGACATGTGACGGGTTCTCTATACTTTTGCAAAATGATTCTCAATCAAAATAATTAATAAATGGTAAAAATAAGAGTTTAATCAGATTTTATTCATTATAAGTCGAGGAGAGTCATGATATTTCAATGACTCAATGGTGAAAGATCTTATTTCAAAATAAGAATCCGAATAACTTTTTAAAAGGTTGACTTTTTGACGATCAGGATACATATAAGCGTTACTTATAAACTCATAGAGTATTATTCATGGGACGTTCTAAAAAATACTTTCTCCTTACGGCCTCAATCGTATCTTTGACGACTTGTGTGACTGTCAAAGCAACGAGCCTTCTTGATCGCGATGACGCAGTAAGAGCGTGGTCCATTTCCCAGGTCAAAACCAAAGTGCCTGCCGTGAAGTTAAGTCACAGGCCTCCTCTTTGCGCTGCGTCCGTTCAAGTGGATTATTGGGGCCAGCCCCACCTAAGGGTTCAGCATGAGCGCTTTACGGAGTTTTATATGTTGGGTGACGGGAATTGCTTTTATTCGGCCATGGGAACGACCCATGAGGCCGTGCGAAGGTTGCTTTTAGATAACGCTCACATGCCTTTTATAAGACACCTGGGGCACGCAGAAATTGTAGACGAGTTTGATCATCTCCCCCAGGCGTTCCATCGCATGAAAAGCTACAGGAACCTTGTTGAGGAGAAAAAAGTAATTGCGGCGGTTCTTGCCATCGCCGATTTAGAGCCAGAAGTAAGGCGAGAAAATCTTGATCGACAAAATCAACTTTTTCAAAGGATTGCTACATGGGCCGTCAAAGAAAAAGTTTTTAAGGCCTATGTGACGCACGTCCTCAAAGATGGTCACTGGATGATGTTCCATGAAGATAGGACGACTCTTCCCAAGCGTACGTATTTTGTGGATGTGGTGGCACGCCTTCTTAACAAGGAACTGACGATTTGGGGTCAGGTGGATCATAGGCTTAACCGTATGGCACAAAGGCCTGCCGAGGCGCAGGGGGAATACGTCATTCCTCTCCACAGGTATGATCCAGGAACACGGGATGCGTCAAAGGCCCACCTGATTCATAGAGAAAATCACTATAACCGACTGGTAGGAACCTACCAGGGGCGTCATGATTTTGACACGGCGGATGCAGACGAACAAGCACAGCTCGCAAGATATATCGAGCGCGAGAGCATGATTCTCTCGGGAGAAGGGTTTTTCTGCCGATACCAAAAATTGTTGCAAGGAAGCCTTGACGCACTCATGGCGGGGGATTCTCTAACAGCCACAATGCGCGAAAAAGTAACTGCCTGGCGTCAAGCTCTTGTCCCAACTCATGTCACGCAAGGTCAAGTGGACTCTATGATCGTGTCTTTGGAGGACGAGCAAGCATTCCGCATGGTGTTGCTGCGGGCGTATGCGTTATTTGTTGAAAAGTTAGAAAATGAAGAAAAGCTCTCAGAGGAGAAGGAAAGAACTCTTTTAAGTAGCCGAGCCATCCTACAGGCCCTGAAGGTGAGTTTGGCTGACGTGGCTGAAATACCCGAAGAAAGAATCGTACGGGAAACATCGCGTCTGCACCAAAGCCTCACAGCGGAACTTAGCGAACTTCAACAGGTGCCACCTCGTGGCGCGGGTTCTCAAGGTTTTCAAAATCAAGAAAAAGAGTCACTTTTAAAAGAGCTTATGGTTGCTGTGGGACTACTGAACGATACCATGGTCAAAGAGATTGGCCATGACCTGAAGTGGTCATACTTAAAAAAGTGCCAAAACTCTGAAAAGCGTCATCAAGAGAAAATCACTCATGACACGTATATAAATGAGTTTTCCCAATTACAAGACCACTCTTTTGTGCGGCAGGTTTTTGATGATTATGAAAAGGTCAGAAAAAGAAAAAAGAGGCTTAATACAGACCTCCTTTTGGCGGACCCTTACCTTTGTTTTTACAATAACGATATTAGTTTAGATCCAGCTTACCGAGCGCCTTTTCCCCAAGACAGATGGGCTGCTTTTGTGGATGAAGTAACGGGCAGGCTTGTGGCCCTTTGCGGATACGAAGGGGCCGGAACAAGAGAGCTTTTGTGGAGCACCTTGGACAAGGCAGACGTCACAACGCCTCTTGGCGAAAGAACCAGAAAGCGCTACCAACGTATTCTTGACACGTGTCTTTCCGAAGCAGCCACTCAAACAGATTCGGCTGAAGTGGCAAATCGCAACGGATATGAAGCTTTTTTCTTGTTTGTCTCCCAAAACCGAGATCGTTGCATTGATGGCCTGAACATTGCAGCGACAGACTTTGAACTCAAACATTTGGCCCATGTGGACAGTCTAAGCGAAGCAGAGAAGCTGGGTCTTGCCATTAGCAGCCTCTTGGAAAAAGATCGTCAACGATTCATTGACCAATTTGGGGAGCTAGGCTTTGAGGTAGAAGAAATGCTCTATATTCCCGCCATGCTTCGTAACCGACTGATGCCGTCGTTTAGTTTGACGGGGGCCGCGTTCGACCTTGATAACCCCATTGTGGCAAGGGGGTGGGACCCACTATTCGCGCCAGAAAATGCGGCGCGTCTTTATCTTGAAGGCGGGCGTTTGCGCCGAGAAGCCGTTGTGGAGATACAAGGCGCCGGGCGCCACGTGGCAAGGGAAGTAGATATTGTGGCAAGAACGCCCGACTTTCTTGAAACCCTTTTATACAATGCGTACTTGAGAGGAGAGTCCATTAGAGGCCTAAGGGACCGATCCTTTAACAGTTTGACGGCGGAAGAGCAAGATCGTCTTCGAACGGCAGAGAGACTGGGTTATTTAGAGACAATGCCTCTGTCTGATTTTGCCCAAACCCAAGAGGATATGCGAAACGAATTGGAGAGTTGCATTTATATTTTAGATGAATCCGATCCCGAGTTTGTGCCAAAAGGGCAAAGGCGCTTCTTTAATGAAACGGCTCCTTTGTTTAAAAAAGCTTTTTTTGGGCACATCTTGCGAAAATTCGGATGGATTATCGATCCACAACTCCAGCAGGATGTTTTCTGGATGCCTTCAGGACAAGACCGTGAAGAATTTTTTGTTCAGAAGCTGACAAAAGCAAGAAAAAAGCTAAATGACTTAATCATGGCCGAGTTTCAACTGCCAAAAGACTTTGATCCTTGGCACTATCTCTACCTTCATGATGATGTCATGAAAGCTGCGAAAGAAAGTGGTGATCTTGTGCGGTTTGCCTGTTGGCATTACCAAGAGTTTGGTGGCCCAAGAGGAGAAAGGCTCCACAGGGCAAAAATGCCTGTGGGTTTTTCAGTAAAGGGGTACCGTCTTTTAAACCCAGATATCGATGAATTTGTGGATAAAATGCCCCAAGAAACCATCAAGGGTTTTCTTGAAGCGCACTTTGCTAAGAATGCTGAGCGCGAGGCACGTCTTTATGATTTACCCGCCGAGTACGATCCCATGGCTTACTTATTACAACACCCTGATCTACAAAGCGTTGTTTATCGCAGTAACCTCACCCTTGCGAAGACCCTGTCATGGCTTGCCCAGCACTATGTCAATCATGGGCGTGCAGAGAATAGACCCATGTCCTTGCCAGCCGGCTTCGAAAGTAAAAGATATCAAGGAAACAGGGATAATTTTGTTATGCCAATTGATTTCTTTCCCATCAGATATCTTTTGTTGAATCCAGATTTGCAAACAGTGTTTCGATCTTTACCTTACAAAGAGACGCTAAGTCATGCGCGCTCACATTTTGAGACTTTTGGTTGGAGGGAAAATCGTCCTTACTGATGGGATTGAGCACCGGGCAAATAAGTAAGATTTTTCTTGTTTGACTCAATAGCCGTGGTAGGCGTCTTTGAACTGATTGGGCTGTTTTTGGAGAGATAAAGGATATGAAGCTTTTTATCACCCTCGTTTTCATTTTTTCTTATTTTCATACGCAGGGATGGACCAGTCTTTCTGAAGAAGGCTTTTTTTACCAAGGTGATCCAGCTCGACCTGTAAAGCACGCGGGGGCAATTCTTTTAAAACAATACCCCCATGACGCGCCCGACGGTGTTGGTGAGCAGCTTTGTATGCTCGTTGTCTTTGACAAAAACCTCCACCACTGGACGGTGCCAGCTGGAGGTGTAGACGCGGCACTAGACTATGTAAAACAAGGAGATAAAAAACTCTTTTCTCCCCTAAAAACCGTACGCCGTGAAGTTTTGGAAGAAACCGCAGGTGCTTTATATCTGCGTGAAAAATACCTTGAGTCATGTCCGACTCTTTATTCAAGCAAATTCCATGATCTGTTGGCTGTGACAAGGGACGATAGTTTGTCATGCGCAGCGCTCTCTGCTTGTACAAAAAGGGCGTCAGAAAATGTCGATTTATCGAAATGTTGGCGTGAGTCCAAAGGGGCTAACGTTGTGCCAGTGTCAGAGTTGCTGAGGGTCGGCGGCATTATGCAAGCACATTTTAGAGCAGGGGGAGATATCAAAAATCTTCCCTCAGAGATTGTGTCTCCTAATGTCAGCCGAATCTTTAAAAATCCTCTTGTGCATCTTAAAACGCGTCTTGGCCAAAAAGTAGAATTTTGTGCTTATTACATGGGCGCTATTGCGGATGCGTTGGATGATTTTAATGTGCTTTTAACCCAAAACGTCCAAGGGCTTATTTTTCAAGAAAGCCATGATCAGATTTTTCAAGAAGAGGACAGGCCTGAGCAAGATATGCATTTTGATCCTGCGGCTTACCTAGAGCTTCATCAAGATGTAAGAAATGAATTTTCTAAAGGGGATCCGCCGTTAAAAGACGTGTTGGCACGCGCTCTTCATCATTACGAAACCCTTGGCAAACGAGAAAACCGCTCCTATCGCATGAGTTTTCTGCAAGAGCCTCTCAAAATGGATCCCTCAACGACATCAAGACCTCTTGTGTATATGGCGTTGAATCCAGATTTGCAAAAACATTTTGAAAATCTTTCTTTTTCTGACGCACTGGAAAAAGCCAAAGAGCATTACAAGGTGTGCGCTCTTCAAGAAGGACGCAACCTTTATATTGCATCGTCAAGCCCCCATGACGCGCGTGCTCAAGAGCTAGCCGCGTGCGCACTTCCTGATGGGTTTGATTTAGAACTTTATTTAGTTCAAAATCCCGAAGTCACTGCTTACGCAAAAGCCCACCTCTATGACCTGAGCGCCTTTGCTCAGCTACATGCAAAGACGCGAGGCGGAAATTTAAACTATCATGTATTCGTTGCAGATGATTACTTACTGTTGAATCCTGACTTGGGGCCCAGCGTGTCTGAACTTTGTGATAAAAAGAAATACTCTTTTCTAAAATACCACTATGTAAATCACGGGTTTTACGAAGGAAGACTTGCCCACTTGCCTCAAGGGTTTAATCCTCTCATTTATCTAATGATGAATCCAGATATTGAAAACCATTTTTTGCAAAATGATGAACCTTTGGAGAATCTCCTTTCACGAGCTGCTCATCATTACCTGAAACATGGCATGATCGAGCAAAGACTTTATCAAAAAAATGTGCCCGAGCGTTATGGGCATGCTCAGATAATTTCTACCCCAGATGACTTTGATATCCGCTTATACTTAGCATTCAATCCCGATCTTATGAGGGCGTACAGCCAAGAACCCTGGAGTACATGCCGTAAACTAGCCACGGCGCACTTTTTGGATTTTGGAAAGCAAGAAAAACGGCGCTATTAGCTAAGAATTTTTTTAAACAATGAGTTAAGCTAGCATGCCTTGATTTAGATATACCCGTGGCATCACCAAGACCTGCTACGTGAAGTGCCACGCTGAGTAATGCCCCCTATGGAAGCAAGCACACGAAAAGGTCCTAAGTATGTCAGCAAAAAGATGGCCAACCACGCTGTTTCAACGTTCATCTGTGGTGCGAATACAAAACTATCTCTAAGAGAGGGGCCTCATGGCAACGCCCAAGGATCATGGCAACGACCCCGCTTTATTCCTGATTATAACGCCCGGTATCGATCCATCAAATCCGTGACAGCGTTTTCCACGCGTGTTACCTCGTTTTCGTTTGTGCCCTTGATGACAATGCGCACGCCGTGGTTTGTTTCGCTGATCCAGTAAGGATAACTGCCGATCTCCACATGGGGGTACGCTTTGTCAAGATCCTCAAGGCCTTGGGCGATAACGCCCTCAACAACGGCGCCCACGACTTCGCGGCTATGAAGGCGGGGGCCCTTGCGAAGGGTGGGCATAAGATTTTTGAACATCGCCTGCATAATGGCGGGAATACCGGCCATCACGTAAACATTTTCAATTTGAAAGCCTGGGGCAGCGCTTACGGTGTTATCAATGAGGGTGGCACCCGCCGGCATCACGGTCATTCGGGTAAGGGCTTCAGGGGCGCGAGGTGACGGATAGCGTTCGTAAAGTCGGCGCAGTGCCTCAAGGGAGCACACCAGGGGGCGATCGAACGCTTTAGCCATGCCGTGATGTCATCGTGGGTAGGGCCAATGCCGCCTGTGGTAAACACATAATCCATTTGAGACGAAAGGGCGCGCACGGCCGTCACAATTCCATCCTCGACGTCGGCCACAACGCGCGCCTCTTTTAACCGGATGCCCATTTCTTGCAGGTGCGTGGCCATGAATGACAGATTCACGTCTTGGACTTGCCCTGATAAAATTTCATTCCCAATGATTAAAATGCCGGCGTTGATGGTCTCTTTTGGCCACACTTGGATTTTCTCCCCACATGATTCATGCTACATAGCCTTAGCGAGTATCGTACGAGAGTCAATATGCTTTTTTCTGCCCCCCTTATCAGTGGTCGTCTGATTCAGCGTTACAAACGGTTTTTGGCCGATGTTATTTTGGATAGCGGCGAGCCCATCACGGCCCATTGCCCCAATTCAGGCTCTATGCTGGGGGTTAAAGAGCCAGGTTCGCGCGTATGGCTGTCAAAAAGTCTTGAGGGGACCAAAAGAAAGTATCCCCATACGTGGGAGATGATCGAAGTGGATGGTACCCTTGTGGGTATTCACACGACCTTGGCCAATAAGCTTGTGGAAGAAGCGCTTCTTACGGGGGTGATTGAGGAATTTCAAGCGTATAAGTCGATTCGCCGGGAAGTGGCCTATGGTCAAAACTCGCGCGTTGATTTTCTGTTGCAACAAGAAGGCTTGCCGGATGTGTACCTTGAGGTAAAAAGTGTGCACTTAAGCCAAGGCACCCAGGCCCGCTTTCCCGACGCCGTAACGGCCCGCGGGACAAAACACTTGAAAGAGCTTGCCGCCATGTGCGTGGCAGGGGCACGCGCTGTCGTTCTTTATGTGGTACAGCGCGAAGATGTGACATCTTTTGATCTAGCAAGGGAGATTGATCCCGTGTACGCAAAAACCTCCCGCGAGGTATTGATGACAGGGGTCGAGGCACTGTGTTATGCTTGTGCGGTTTCTTTAGAAGGGATTAAGGTCGCAAGGCCGATTCCCCTCGCATTTTAGCGGATCCAAAAGGATAACATTTATGAATCGTCGACGTATCCAGACTGGTGGAGAAGAGATAACCCTGCATAATCCCCAAGATTTTGATGGCATGCGGGCGGCGGGAAAACTCGCGGCCAGGACCTTGGATCTGGTGGAGGGGCTTGTGGGTGAAGGCGTCTCAACCCTTGCCTTGAACGAGGCGTGCCACGCCTTTATTGTGGACAAGGGCGCGATTCCCGCCCCCCTTAACTATAAAGGCTTTCCAAAATCCATTTGTACGTCCGTCAATCATGTGGTGTGCCACGGGATTCCCAGTGCCGAAAAGATCCTTAAAAAAGGGGATATTATCAACATCGATGTGACCGTCATTGTGGATGGTTGGTACGGTGACAGCAGCCGCATGTTTGTTGTGGGCAAAGCCAGTAAGCAGGCGCAAAAATTAGTGGACGTGACCTATGAGGCCATGATGCGTGGTATTGAGACTGTGAAGCCTGGGGCGACTTTTGGCGATATCGGTTATACCATTCAAACCTACGCCGAGGGGATGCGCTTTTCCGTGGTGCGTGATTTTTGTGGCCACGGCATTGGACGAGAGTTCCACGCGGCTCCCAATGTGCTGCACTTTGGACGACCAGGCGAAGGCCCCGTTCTTCACGAAGGAATGTTTTTTACCATCGAGCCCATGTTGAATGTGGGGCGACCCGAGGTGCGGATCTTGCCCGATGGATGGACGGCCGTGACCAAAGATCATTCGCTGTCGGCCCAGTGGGAGCATACCCTAGGGGTGACCGCGAGCGGCTTCGAAATCTTTACGGTTTCTTGACGTGAATGTGCCCACAAGGTAGCGTGTCAAGAGACTGATGTAACAAAGAAAAATCTCTTAAAATTAGGTGAGATCATGCAAAATAACCCCATGTCGTTTCAGGATATCATTTTAACACTCCAGGCTTTTTGGGCAAAGCAGGGCTGTGTGGTGCTCCAACCCTATGACATGGAAATGGGCGCAGGAACTTTTCACCCGGCGACCACTTTGAAATGCCTGGGAGAGACGCCGTGGTCTGTGGCCTACGTTCAGCCCTCACGCCGTCCCACGGACGGTCGGTACGGGGACAACCCCAACCGTGTTCAGCATTTTTACCAGTTTCAGGTGATCCTCAAGCCGTCCCCTGCCAACATCCAAGAGCTTTACCTCAAAAGTTTAAAAGAGATTGGCCTCGATGCAAGCCTTCATGATATTCGGTTTGTGGAGGACAACTGGGAGAGCCCAACCCTTGGGGCGTCTGGCCTTGGGTGGGAGGTATGGTGTGATGGACAAGAAGTGACCCAGTTTACCTATTTCCAACAAATGGGCGGGATCGAGTGCGCGCCTGTGAGCGGGGAAATCACGTATGGTCTTGAGCGCATTGCCTGCGTCCTTCAAGGCCTTGAGAATATTTTCGAGATCAAATGGAATGATCCCAAAAGCCCCACGCCCATGACTTACGGCGACGTCTTTTTACAAAATGAACGAGAATCATCCGCCTATAACTTCGAGCACGCCGATGTCACAAAACTGCACCGACAGTTTGAGGACGCCGAAGAAGTCTGCCAGAATCTCCTGGCCAAAGGGTTGTCCCTTCCGGCGTACGAGCAGTGCGTGAAAGCAAGCCATCTTTTTAATCTTTTGGACGCGAGAGGCGTCATCAGCGTCCTAGAACGCGCCAGCTTCATTGCCCGTGTGCGTGCCCTTGCCAAGGGATGCTGCGAAGTCTTTTTAGGAGAGTCCCGATGAGTGAGTTACTGCTTGAGGTTTTGTGCGAAGAGATTCCCGCACGGTTTCAAAAAAAGGCGGCTCTAGATTTTGAACGTCTGGCGGGGGACACCCTGTCAAAAATGGGCCTCACGTTCACGGCGTGTACGGCGTACATTAGCCCTAGGCGTCTGGCGCTTGTGGTCACGGGACTGCCTGCGGCGACTCCGGCTGTGACCCAAGAACGCAAAGGCCCTAAAGTGGACGCCCCTGACCATGTCATTCAGGGCTTTTTAAAGTCGGTAGGATTGACCCTGGAGGACTGTACGCGTCAAGAGACCCCCAAAGGAACGTTTTTGATGGCGCTCAAAGAGATCCCTAGCCAAAAAACCCAGGACGTGTTGGGACCCATCTTCGAAGAGCTTTTGGTGAATTTTCCTTGGCCTCAAACCATGCGGTGGGGGTGTGGCACAAAAGGATGGGTACGCCCTGTTCACAGTCTTTTGGCCATTTTTGAAGGGGCAGTCATCCCCATGACTCTCCGCTTTGGTGAGAAAGAAGGCGCGCCAACCATTGTGTCTGGTAATACCACTTGCGGACACCGCTTTTTAGAACCCCGCGCGATTAAGGTTACAAACGCTTCAGACTATCTGACCCAGCTCAAAGACGCCTACGTCATGGTGGACGCCCAGGCCCGCAAGGAGATGATTACAACCCAGCTCAGCCACCTTGTTCAAGAAAAAGGGCTCGTGGTGAAAGATGATCCAGGTTTGCTTGAGGAAGTGGCAGGGCTTGTGGAGTGGCCGGTCGTTCACTTAGGCACCATCGCCTCGTCCTATATGGTGCTGCCGCCAGAGGTGCTTATTACTACCATGCGGGTACATCAACGTTACTTTGCCCTTGAGAATGCCAAAGGCGCCCTTGCACCCTTTTTTGGATTTGCGGCCAACACTGTGACCAGCGATGAAGGCCACAAAGTGGTGCAAGGAAATGAGCGTGTGCTAAAGGCGCGACTTTCGGATGCGCTTTTCTTTTACACTCAAGATCAAAAGGTGCTTTTAGAAGAGCATGCCGATGCCCTCTCTAAGATCACGTTCCATGCTAAGCTTGGGACCCTTGCTCAAAAACGTGATCGTCTTGAGGTGCTTGCCAAAAAAGTGGCCGGCGTCCTAGGATTTGATCAAACTCAAGCAGCCCTCGCGGCGCGTCTTTGCAAGGCCGATCTTGTGACGGGCATGGTTTACGAGTTTCCAGAGCTACAAGGAATTATGGGTGGATACTATGCAAGATCCAGTGGATACGGTGAAGAGGTGGCGGCTGCCATCGCCCAGCAGTATCAACCAAAAGGTCCCGAAGACGCGCTTCCTGGATCGCTTTTGGGTCTTATTGTGGCCCTTGTTGACCGCCTGGATACGCTCACAGGGTTTTGTGCTGTTGGGATTATGCCCACAGGGTCGGGTGATCCCTTTGCCCTGCGGCGCGCGGCCCTTGGCATCATTAGAATTCTTGAAAATGAAATGTTTAAGGTGTCTTTGCCCACGCTTCTTGGTTGGGCCTATGATCTTTACGCGCCGTTACTTCAAGCGTCGGGTGAAAAGATTCTCACAAAAGAAGCAACCCTCGACACCCTTCTTTCCTTTATGAAAGACCGCATTAAGGTGCTTTGGCGGGATCAAGGGATTCGCCATGATTATGTGGAGGCGCTTTTGAATGTGGTGGAAACACCACTTTCACAGTTCTATTCAAAGCTCACAGCCTTTCAAAATTTTGTGCAAAGTTCTCGCACAAAGGCTCAAGAGTTGCTAGAGGCTTACCGGCGAGGGGCCAACATCGTGCGCATCGAAGAAGAAAAAGACGGGCGCTCGTACGCTGATGTGTCTCTTCAAGAAAGCCTGATGGGGGAGGTGGCCGAGAAAAATCTCTTTAACGCCCTGAAGCGTCTTGATCAAACCTTGACGCCGCTTTTAGAAACAAGTCGATATGCAGAGACTTTTGACGCGCTTCTTTCTTTATGTGAGCCTTTGGATGAATTTTTTACCCATGTTACCGTTAACGCGCCTCAAGCGGAGGTAAGACAAAACAGGCTAGCCCTTTTGGCACGCCTTAAAGTGCGTCTAGAGAAAGTCGCAGCATTTTCAACATTGGAGGATTTATAAGATGTCAGGATTAGCAGAACACGTGAGGGAAGAACTGATTGCAGCGGCAAGAGAAGCGTGCGCCAAGGCCTATGCCCCCTATTCAAAATTCAGGGTGGGTGCGGCTGTGTTGACCCAGCAAGGACACATCTATCAGGGGTGTAACGTCGAAAATGGGGCCTATCCTTTGTGCGTTTGCGCTGAGCGTAATGCCATTGCGAGAGCTGTCATAGAAGAGGGGCCTACCATGAGTTTGAAGGCCATCGCCATCATTAATATGAACGAGCAAGAATGCACTCCGTGTGGCGGATGTCGCCAAGTAATATCTGAATTCGGTAAAAGCACGACGGTCCTCTATGTAGGCGGACAAGGCTGGACAGAGACACCTCTTTACACCCTTTTGCCCGGCGTTTTTGACTTCATGCCGGAGGTTTAAGATCCTTTTTTTGGAGGGCAAATTTCTTGCCTTCCAAGGGATTTCTTTTGGGGCAACAGCCCTTCAGGAATAAAAATACGCTTCCCAATGGGCGGGGTCGCTTCTTTGATGTTGGCGGCCACACGCTTGTGGGCTTGGATCATGACAAGTCCCCCAATTTTTTTTAGCCACTTATGTCCGAAATCCTCAAGTCCCTCTTGCAGGTTATGGGACAAAAAGGGATCCATGGGTGGGTGAAACAGGCAGTAGGTAGGTTTGGTGGGGCTAAAACAGGACTCGTCCGCCAGGGTAAAGAGTTGTCTTCCTGAATAGGGGGTGCCAACGCCAAAGGGGGTCAAGGGGGCTCGTGCCCAAAGACCTCGGCGATTGGGCACAAAAATCAACAGCTCACCGCCCGAAACAAGCACACGCCACGCCTCACGCAGGATGGTTTTGGGGTCGGCGGCAAACTCCA
>Ga0209985_10003625_pt1 | contig 13030 bp, 9 predicted proteins | sample NOAtaG_FD_187305 | JGI IMG/M metagenome (GOLD analysis project Ga0209985, IMG submission 187305) | Freshwater lake microbial communities from Lake Erie, under a cyanobacterial bloom - NOAA_Erie_Diel6S_1000h metaG (SPAdes) (version 2) | ecosystem: Environmental > Aquatic > Freshwater > Lake ...
GCCGGTGCCGTACCAGGCCGGGATCTGGTGGCCCCACCAGAGCTGGCGGCTGATGCACCAGTCCTGCAGGTTGCCCATCCAGTGGTTGTAGGTGTTGACCCACTCGCCGGGCACGAAGCGCACCTCGCCGCTGGCCACGGCGCGGCGGGCCTTCTCGCCGATGCTCAGGCCCGGCGTGCCATCAGGGTTCAGGCCGGGCTTCTCGACGGCCACGAACCACTGGTCGGTGAGCATCGGCTCCACCACCTGCCCGGTGCGTGCGCAGCGCGGCACCTGCAGCTTGTGCTTCTTGGTCTCGACGAGCAGGCCCAGGGCCTCGAGGTCGGCGACGATCTTCTTTCGCGCAACGAAGCGGTCGAGGCCGCGGTAGGCCTCGGGCGCGTGGGCGTTGACCTTGGCGTCGAGGTCGAGCACGCCGATCATCGGCAGCCCGTGGCGCTGGCCGACGGCGTAGTCGTTGGCGTCGTGTGCGGGCGTGACCTTCACGACGCCGGTGCCGAAGGCGCGGTCGACGTAGGCGTCGGCGATCACCGGGATCTGCCGGCCCACCAGCGGCAGCGTCACCGCCTTGCCCACCATCGCGGCATAACGCTCGTCTTCCGGGTGCACCATCACCGCGGTGTCGCCGAGCATGGTCTCGGGGCGCGTGGTGGCCACCACGAGCTGGCCGCTGCCGTCAGACAAGGGGTAGGCGATGTGCCAGAGGAAGCCGTCTTCCTCTTCGCTTTCGACTTCGAGGTCGGAGACGGCGCTCTTGAGCTGCGGGTCCCAGCTCACCAGCCGCTGGCCGCGGTAGATGAGGCCTTCTTCGTGCAGCCGCACGAAGGTTTCGGTGACGACGGCCGAGAGCGACTCGTCCATCGTGAAGTACTCGCGGCTCCAGTCGACGCTGTCGCCCAGGCGGCGCATCTGGTTCGTGATGGTCGCGCCGCTGCTGGCCTTCCAGTCCCAGACCTGGGCGACGAAGTTCTTGCGGCCCAGGTCGTGGCGGCTGAGGCCCGCCTCCTGCAGCTGGCGCTCCACGACGATCTGCGTGGCGATGCCGGCATGATCAGTGCCCGGCACCCACAGCGTGTTGTGGCCGCGCATGCGGTGGTAGCGCGTCAGCGCGTCCATGATCGTCTGGTTGAACGCGTGGCCCATGTGCAGCGTGCCCGTCACGTTGGGCGGCGGCAGCTGGATGCAGAACGAGGGCCGGGTGGCGTCGAGCGTGGGCGCGAAGGTGCCGGTGCCGGCCCAGCGCGGGCCCCACAGGGCCTCGATGGCGGCGGGTTCGAAGGACTTGGCGAGCTCGGTCATGGGTGGCAGCAACGGCGTCAGGAGGGCGCGAGAAAGGGGCGCGAACCGCCAGCGACGCCGGCGGTGCAGGGGGGCGCCCGATGCATCGCCCGCGTGGGCAGCCACAATGCGCGGGGAGGGCCTGATTGTAGGTGTCGGGCCTGCAAGGGCGGCCCTCGGGCAGCCCACTTCACGGGTGCCACCGCGCACCGGGTCGAACGTTGAGAGAACTCGCGATGAAACGTCTGCGCCGACTGAGCCTGCCGCTGCTGGCCGCCGCCCTGATGGCGGCCTGCGGCGGCGACGGCGGGGGTGGCAACACCACCACCGTGCCCCCGCCCACCGGCTGCTCGGTCGAGGAGCAGAAGAGCTGGCTCGTGCGCTACCTCGACGATGCCTACTTCTGGGCGCTGCAGGCGCCGCGGCCCGATCCGGCCGGCTTCACCGACCTCGACCTGTTCTTCAATGCCCGGCTCTACGACGGCAGCAGCCCGCCGTTCCCGAGTGACCGCTGGAGCGGCTGGTCGAGCACGGAGTCGTTCCAGCGCTTCTATGGCGAGGGCGCCACCATGGGCTACGGCGTGTCGGTGGCCGGCCTCGAGCTCGAACGCGACGGCACGCGGCCGCTCTTCGTGCGCTATGTCGAGCCCGCTTCGCCTGCGGCATTGCAAGGCGTCGTGCGCGGCGACCAGGTGCTGGCGCTCAACGGCCGCGCGGCCAGCGACATCATCGCGGCCGACGACTTTGCGGCGCTCACCGCCACCAACGAGGGTGATGTGCTGACGATGCAGCTGCTGCGCGGCGGTGTGGAACGCAGCGTCACGCTGCGCGCGGCCGTGTTCACGCTGGCCCCGGTGCAGGGCACGAAGGTCGTCACCACGGCGGGCGGCCGCAAACTCGGCTACGTGATGGTGAAGGACATGATCTCGCAGGCGTTGCCCGGCATGGACACCGCGTTTTCGCGCTTCCGCGCCGAGGGCGTGCAGGAGGTGGTGCTCGACCTGCGCTACAACGGCGGCGGGCTCGTATCCACCGGCGAACGGCTGGCCTCGCACCTGGTGGGCGAGACGTTCGCTGGGCGCACCTACGCCACGCTGCGCCACAGCCCCGAGCGCAGCTCGCGCAATCAGTCCTTCGCCTTCGACTTCGGGATCGCGCGCATTGCGCCCACGCGCGTGCTGGTCCTGGCTGGCCGGCGCACCTGCTCGGCGGCAGAGCAGGTCGTCAACGGCCTGCGCGGCGTCGGCGTGACGGTGGAGATGATCGGCGAGGCCACCTGCGGCAAGCCGGTGGGCTTCGTGCCGACGCAGGCCTGCTCGCGCAGCTGGAGCATCACCAACTTCGAGAGCGTCAACGAACGTGGCGAGGGCCGCTACTGGGACGGCTTCGCGCCCACCTGCGCCGTGGCCGAGGACTTCCGCTCGCCGATGAGCGACCCCGCCGATGCCTTGTACGGCGCGGCCCTGGCCCGTGCCGACGGCCAGGCCTGCCCGGCCCTGGCGGCCGGGGTGGCACGGCCGCTGTCGGCCACCGCCCGCCGCGCCCTGGGCTCGCGCCCGAGCGACGAGCGCCAGGACATGATCCCGCGCTGAGCGGCCCCACGCATGGACGACATTCACTTCACGCTGCGCGGCGAGTTCATCACCCTCGACGCGCTGCTCAAGGCCACCGGCCTGGCGGACAGCGGCGGCGCGGCCAAGCAGCTCATCACGGCGGGAGAGGTGCGGGTCGATGGCCAGGTCGACACCCGCCGTGGCGCCAAGATCCGCGCCGGCCAGCGGGTGCAGGTGGCCGGCCAGCGCATCCGGCTCCTGGCGGCCGAGCTGCCGCCGACTACATGAACAGGTGCTCGCCGGCGTTCTCGCCACCCAGCACGACGTAGTTCACCTTCTTCAGGTCTTGCAGCCGCGTGCCGCCCGAGTAGCTGATGCTGCTCTGCAGGTCTTCGCGCATCTCGCGCAGCGTGTCGGCCAGGCGGCCCTTGATCGGCTCGAGGATGCGCTTGCCTTCGACGTGCTTGTACTCGCCCTTGTTGAAGTCCGAGGCCGAGCCGTAGTACTCCTTGAAGAGCTTGCCGTCGACCTCGACCGTGGCGCCCGGGCTCTCCTCGTGGCCGGCGAACAGGCTGCCCACCATCACCATGGCGGCGCCGAAGCGCACGCTCTTGGCGATGTCGCCGTGGTGGCGGATGCCGCCGTCGGCAATGATGGGCTTGGTGGCCACGCGGCTGCACCACTTCAGCGCGCTGAGCTGCCAGCCGCCGGTGCCGAAGCCCGTCTTGAGCTTGGTGATGCACACCTTGCCCGGGCCCACGCCCACCTTGGTGGCATCGGCGCCCCAGTTCTCGAGGTCGATCACGGCCTCGGGCGTGGCCACGTTGCCGGCGATGACGAAGGCCTGCGGCAGCTTCGCCTTGATGTGCTCGATGGTGCGCTTCACGCTGTCGGCGTGGCCGTGCGCGATGTCGATCGTGATGTAGTCGGCACCCACGCCCTCGGCCGCAAGGCGGTCGACCACGGCAAAGTCCGCCGGCTTGACGCCCGAACTGATCGACACGTACAGCCCCGCGTCGCGCATGCGCCGCGCGAACGCGAGGTTGTCGAGGTCGAAGCGGTGCATCACGTAGAAGTGGCCGCTGCGCGCCAGGTATTCGGCGATCGACTCGTCGAGCACGGTCTTCATGTTGCTCGGCACCACCGGCAGCGCGAAACGGCGGCCGCCGAACTCCACCGACGCGTCGCATTCGCTGCGGCTGTCGACACGGCACTTGCGTGGCAGCAGCAGGATGTTGTCGTAGTCGAAGATCTCCATGGGGCGGTTGGGCAGTGTGCGGGTGCGGGCCGGCAGTGTAGCGAGCGCTGCCGGGCCTCAAGTCGGCGACCCGTCGGCCGAAGACCCGACGATGACACCCTGGCTCACGTCGATCGCGCACTGGCTGCGCCGTTCCGCGACACCGCCGCCCGCGCCAGGGCGTGAGGATCTCACGATCTCCGAGCTCTCGCCTCTGGGCCGGGCCGCGGCACCCGCCGAGGTGGGGCCGCAGGCCCTGCTGCTGCTGCACCTCTTCGAACACTCGGCTTCGGGTCTGCTGCTGTGCGACGGCAGCGGCCGCGTGCGCCTGTGCAGCCCGGTGGCGGCGGCTCTGCTGGCGGCGGCGCCGGACGAGGTCTGCGGCCATCCGGTCGAGGACTGGATCACGCCGCTCGTCGACTTCAACGCCGGCCCGGCCGACGGCGGTCTGCCCGTGGGCCAGTGGGAAACCCAGGCCCAGCGCCGCGACGGCACCGAGTTCCCGGTCGAGCTGACCGTGAGCGACACCCCGCTCGACGGCCGGCCGGCCCGCGTGCTGGTGATGCGCGACATCACCGACCGCCGGCTGAACCAGCAGCGTCTGTCGGATCTGGCCAACTACGACGGCCTCACCGGCCTGCCCAACCGCACGCTGTTCCGCGATCGCCTCGGCCAGGCCATGGCCCGCGCGCGGCGCAGCGGGGCGCCGTTGGCGCTGATGTTCCTGGACCTCGACAACTTCAAGGTCATCAACGACACGCTGGGCCACGGCATCGGCGACGAACTGCTGCGCCAGGTGGCGGCGCGGCTGCAGGCCTGCGTGCGCGAGGTCGACACGCTGGTGCGGCGCGACACCTCGGGCGAGCGCGACACGTTCACGGTGTCACGCCTGGGCGGGGACGAGTTCACGGTGATCGCCGAGAACCTGGCCAGCGCCGAGTCGGCCGTGGTGCTGGCGCGGCGCATCCTCGACGCCATGGACGAGCCGGTGCAGCTGCACGAGCACCAGCTGCACGTGGGCACGAGCATCGGCATCGCGATGTACCCGAGCGAGGACGCCGATCTCGACGGCCTCGTGCGCCATGCCGACAGCGCCATGTACCGCGCCAAGTACATGGGCAAGGGCACCTACGCCTTCTACAGCGACGAGCTCACGATCGAGGTGGCGGCGCGGCTGAAGATGGAGAGCGAGCTGCGCCGCGCCGTCGAGCGCCAGGAATTCGCGTTGTGCTACCAGCCCAAGGCGCGGCTGGACGATGGCCAGGTCACCGGGGTCGAGGCGCTGCTGCGCTGGCACCCGCCGGGGGGCGGCACGGTGCCGCCCGACCGCTTCATCCGCGTGCTCGAGGACAGCGGCCTGATCCTGCAGGTGGGCAACTGGGCGCTGCGCACGGCCTGCATGGAGATGGCGGCTCTGCGACGCGAGGGCTTTCCGCGCCTGACGCTGGCCGTCAACCTGTCGGCGCGGCAGTTCCGCCAGCCGCAGCTCGCCCGCATCATTGCCGAGACGCTGTCGGAAACCGGCTTCGAGCCGACCTGCATGGAGATCGAGCTCACCGAAGGCCTGCTGATGGAAGACCATGAGGCCACGCGCATCACGCTGGCCGCGCTGGCCGAGATGGGCGTGCGCGTGGCGATGGACGACTTCGGCACCGGCTACTCGTCGCTCAGCTACCTCAAGCGCTTCGACATCGACACACTCAAGATCGACGGCAGCTTCGTCGCCGAGCTGCCCGACGACCCCGAGGACCGCGCCATCGCCACGGCCATCGTCGCCATGGGTCACAGCCTGCACATGCACGTGGTGGCCGAGAAGGTCGAGACGGTCGAACAGGCCGAATGCCTGCGCGGCATGGGCTGTGACGAGATGCAGGGCTACCTGCTCAGCCGGCCTCTGCAGCCGGCGCAGCTGCGCCATTGGCTTCGCGAACGCCGCGTCAGCGGCAACGTGGCCCGCGAAACAGCGCCGATGACACGTTTTGACCTGCACACGCTCGACATCGACGTCGAGACAATGCCGAGCACAGACATCTAGCCCCGGTCCCTAGAATCCGCGGCATGCATGACAGCGAGCCGCCGGAGTTGACCGACACCCCTAGCGCCGCTGAAGGCCCGGGTGGCCCCGAGGCGAAGCTGCTGCGCGGCCTGAACCCCGAGCAGCTCGCGGCCGTGACGCTGCCCCGCGTGCCTTCGCTCATCCTCGCCGGTGCCGGCTCGGGCAAGACGCGCGTGCTCACGACGCGCATCGCCTGGCTGCTGAACACGGGGCAGGCCTCGCCGGGTGGCATCCTGGCCGTGACCTTCACGAACAAGGCCGCCAAGGAGATGCTCACGCGGCTGGGGGCCATGCTGCCGGTGGCCGTGCGCGGCATGTGGATCGGCACCTTCCACGGCCTGTGCAACCGCTTCCTGCGCGCGCACTGGAAGCTCGCCGGCCTGCCGCAGGGCTTTCAGATCCTCGACAGCGGCGACCAGCTCAGCGCTGTCAAGCGCGTGATCAAGGCCATGAACCTGGACGAGGAGCGCTTTGTTCCGAAGCAGGTGAGCTGGTTCATCGCCGGCCAGAAGGAAGAAGGCCATCGCCCGCCGCAGGTGGACGCGCGCGACGAGCACACGCGCAAGCTCGTGCAGGTGTACGAGGCCTACGAGCTGCAGTGCGCCAAGGAAGGCGTGGTCGACTTCGCCGAGCTGATGCTGCGCAGCTACGAGCTGATGCGCGACAACGACGCGCTTCGCGAGCACTACCAGCACCGCTTCGCGCACGTGCTCGTCGACGAGTTCCAGGACACCAACCGGCTGCAGTACGCGTGGCTGAAGATGTTCGCGCCGCCGGAGAACGCCCAAGTGCGGCCTGACGGCCGCGGGGGGCAGGGCGTGTTCGCGGTGGGCGACGACGACCAGAGCATCTACGCCTTCCGCGGTGCGCGCGTGGGCAACATGGCCGACTTCGAGCGCGAGTACCGCGTCGAGCGTGTCGTGAAGCTGGAGCAGAACTACCGCAGCTCGGGCCACATCCTCGATTCGGCCAACGAGCTGATCGCGCACAACAGCGCGCGCCTGGGCAAGAACCTGCGCACCGATGCCGGCGCCGGCGAGCCGGTGCGCGTGCACGAGGCACCGAGCGACTACGCCGAGGCGCAGTGGCTGCTCGAGGAGATCGGCAGCCTGCACCGCGCCGGCACCGCGCGCAGCGAGATCGCGCTGCTGTACCGCAGCAACGCGCAAAGCCGGGTGCTGGAAAGCGCCTTGTTCAACGCCGGCATGCCTTACCGCGTGTACGGCGGCCTGCGCTTCTTCGAGCGTGCCGAGGTCAAGCATGCGCTGGCCTACCTGCGCCTGCTGGAGAACGCCAACGATGACACCAGCTTCCTGCGTGTCGTCAACTTCCCGGCGCGCGGCATCGGCGCGCGCAGCGTCGAGTTGCTGCAGGACGTGGCGCGCGCCAGCGGCCGCAGCCTGGCGCAGAGCGTGGGCGGCGTCGACGGCGCGGCGGGCAAGAAGCTCGTCGCCTTCGTGCAGCTGATCGACCAGTTGCGCGAACAGACGCGCGGCCTCACGCTGCGCGAGATCATCGACCACATGCTCGAAGCCAGCGGCCTGCGCTTCTTCTACAAGCACGACAAGGAAGGCGAAGACCGGCTCGAGAACCTCGAGGAACTGGTCAACGCGGCCGAAAGCTTCGTCACGCAAGAGGGCTTCGGCAAGGACGCCGTGGCGCTGCCGGTCGATGAGCAGGCCGGCGCGTTTTTGGCTACAGAGACCGCACCCGATGCCGACACCGGCGAGATCCTGTCGCCGCTGGCGGCGTTTCTCACCCATGCCAGCCTGGAGGCCGGCGACAACCAGGCCCAGGCCGGGCAGGACGCCATCCAGCTGATGACGGTGCACAGCGCCAAGGGCCTGGAGTTCGACGCCGTGTTCATCACCGGCATCGAGGAGGGCCTGTTCCCGCACGAGCAGAGCCTGTCCGATGCCGACGGCGTCGAGGAAGAACGGCGGCTGATGTACGTGGCCATCACGCGGGCGCGCCGGCGGCTGTACCTGAGCTTCAGCCAGACGCGGCTGCTGCACGGGCAGACGCGCTACAACGTCAAGAGCCGCTTCTTCGACGAGCTGCCCGAGGGCTCGCTGAAGTGGCTCACGCCGCGCCAGCAGGGCTTCGGTTCGGGCTATGCGCGGGAGTACCAGCAGGCCTGGCAGCGTGGCAGCGGCCTGGGCGGCATCGTCGGTGCCGGGCGTGTGGCGCCTGCACGGGCACCGGCGCCTGCGCCACGCGAGGCCTGGGCGCCGCCACCGACGCCGCCGCTGCCAGCCGCTGAAGGCGGCTGGCGTGTCGGCCAGACGGTGTTCCACGGCAAGTTCGGCGAGGGCGTGATCTCGGTGCTCGAGGGCCGCGGCGCCGACGCCCGGGCGCATGTCCACTTCGGTCGCCACGGCGCCAAGTGGCTGGCGCTGGCCATCGCCAAGCTCACGCCGGTGGACTGACACAGTGCGCCCGCCAGGGCCTTGTCATCGCCCTGCCGCACAAGTGCGGTGCCATTCGGCGCATGTTCTGTCATCGATCGGCCTGGGCGCTGCTGGCGGCCTTCACCGCACTGGGCCCTGCCCAGGCCCAAGACGCGGCGCGTGGCGCGCGCCTGTACCTGGGGCTGCCTGCGGGCGAGGCCTCGTGTGTCGAATGCCACGGCCCCGACGCCGGCCAGGACCGCAACCGCCTGCTCAACGCCGCGCAAGGCCCGGCAGCCATCGACGTGGCGTTGCGCAAGGCCGCCGCCATGGGCTATCTATCGGATCTGCTGTCGCCCGCCGACAAGGCCGACCTGTCGGCCTGGCTGGCGCAGGTGCTGTCGCAGGCCGAGGGCACGGCGACCGAGCTGATCTGGCCCTGGAACCTGGAGTTCGGCCGCGTCGCGCCGGGTGCCGCGGCCGCGCCGCAGCCCGTGCGGCTGCGCAACCGCGGCGCCGGCGTGCTGCCGGTGTCGCCCCGGCTGCGCAGCCTGGTGCCCGGCGGAGCGGAGGGCCTCAGCCTCGTCCACGACTGCCCTGGCGCACTGCCGCCGGGCGGCGAATGCACGGCCTGGGTGGGCCTGGTGGCGGGGGCCGAGGGCCGGCTGCAGGCGGCCCTGGTCTGGGGCGACTCGGGCACGGCGGAGTCCTCGGCCATCAGGCCCGTGGGTGTGGCGGCCACGGTGAGCTCGGCCGCGTTGGGCGCGGCGCAGTGGCGCGACGCCACGCCCGGCGCCCCGGTGCTGCTGCAGGCGCTGCCGACCACCAGCGCCAGCGTCTCGCTGCCCCTGCACAACGCCGGCAACTCGCCCTTGACCCTGGGTGTGCCCGCCATCACCGGGCCGGGCCGGGCCTCGTTTCGCATCGAGCCCGGCGGCTGCGCGGCCGGCCGGGTGCTGGCGCCGGGCACGGGTTGCACGCTGCTGATCGCCGCCACGGCGCCGTCGGCCGGGCAGTCGGAGGCCTTGCTGCAGTGGCGCACCGATGGCAGCCATGCGGGCAGCCGTGAGCTGGTGGTGCGGGCGCTGCCGGGTGCGGCCCCGCCACCCACGGCGCCGCCGCCTGCACCCGTCGCACCCAGTCCGGCCCCGGCACCAGCGCCTGCCCCTGCGCCGAGCCCGGCGCCGACCTCAGCGCAAGAGGCCTCGGGTGGCTGCAGCGTGGCCTGGGTGCCTGGCACGCCAGACCCGCTGCTGCCAGCCCTGCTGGGGGTGGCCGCACTCGCGCTGTGGGGGCGCGGGCGGCCTTCGAGAGCCGCTCAGGCCTGATCCGTCGGCGGCGGCGGGTTCGTCTCGGCGGCCAGCGCCTGCACCGGCGAGCCGCCGAAGCTGTCGTTGAAGGTGAACAGCAGCGACACGTAGAACACCGCCGAGAACACGAGGCCCGCTGGGACACCCACCAGCCCGGCCCACTGCGGCAGCCCCAGCAGGCCCAGCAGCAAGGCGCTGCCCAGCGCAAACAGCACCACGCTGCCGAACCAGCCCAGCAGGTAGACGGCAAAGGCGCCCTTGGCCCGCCACACCGCCAGCGTGCTGGAGAACAGCGCCTGGCCCACGGTCTGGCCGCCCCAGTGCACGAGGGCCGGTGCGTGCCAGAAGGGCACCGTCAGCACCGTGCCGGCCAGCAGCACCCACATCGCGCCGGTGCCGACGCCGGGTTCGGCCAGGATGGTGTCGACCTCCAGCCGCCCCGCCGTGCCCTGGGCCATGGCGTCCTGCAGCCGGCCCCAGGCACCACTGGAGAGGCTGTCGCCGACAGCCAGGATCACCAGCAAGGCCGCGCCGTACATCGCACACAGCGTCAGCAGCGAGCGGCGACGCGTGGCGTCGGTGCGCAGCGGCTCGATGAAGCAGCGCGGGTGCACCTGCCCGTCGAGCAGCGCCGACTGCGCGGCGATCATGAAGCCCAGGCCCAGCAGCGGCAGCGACATCATCTGCACCACCGGCCCGAGCAGCGGCACCAGACTGACGAGCAGCGCGGCGAACAGGAACACGCCGAACAGGCCCATGAAGCCCAGTGGCCGCTTCATGAACACGCGCCAGGCGTCGCCGATCCAGCGCGAGCCGCGGTTGGCCTCCACGGACTTCAGAACGAGCGGCATGGGGTCAGCGGGGCTTCAGGGTTGCGGGTGCCAGGGGCTGGCGATGCGGTGGCGCAGCACGCGCTCGAAGTGCGTCGGGTCCTTCGGCGCCAGCAGCGCGGCGCTGCGCGGCAGGTGCCAGTCCCACAGGCGGCTGATCCAGAAGCGCAGTGCCGCGGCGCGCAGCAGCGCGGGCAGGGCGCGGATCTCGCCGTGGGTGAACTCGCGTTCGGCGCGGTAGGCCGCCACGAAGGCGGTGGCGCGGTCCTCGTCGAGTGCGCCGCTGGCCAGGTCGCAGCACCAGTCGTTCAGGCACACGGCCACGTCGAACAGCAGCCAGTCGGTGCCGGCGAAATAGAAGTCGAAGAAGCCGCAGAGCGTGTCGGGCCCGGCGGTGTCGTCGAACATCACGTTGTCGCGGAACAGGTCGGCGTGGATCGGGCCGCGCGGCAGGGCCTGGCCGGCCGGCGAATCGGCCAGGGCCTGCTGGAAGGCGAGCTCGTCGACCAGCAGCGAGGCCTGCGCCGGCTGCAGGTGCGGCAGCACCACCGGTGCCGTCTCGGCCCACCAGGCCAGGCCGCGCAGGTGCGGCTGCTGCATCGGCAGCGACTGCCCTGCCACGTGCATGCGCGCCAGCATGCGCCCGACCTGCACGCAGTGGCTCGCGCCCGGTGCCAGTCGGTGCCCGCCTGGCAGGCGCGACACCACCGAGGCCGGCTTGCCGGCCACCGCATGCACCAGGCTGCCGTCGGCTCCCGGCTGCGGCGCCGGCACCGGAATGCCCCGGGCGGCCAGGTGCTGCATCAGCGCCAGGTAATAGGGCAGCTCGGTGGGGGCCAGGCGCTCGAACAGCGTCAGCACCCACTGGCCACGGGCCGTGGTGGCGTAGTAGTTGGTGTTCTCGATGCCGCTGGTGATGCCCTGCAGCTCGGTCAGCGCGCCCAGGCCCAGGCGCTGCACCAGTGCATCGGCCTCGGCGAACGAGACTTCGGTATAGACCGCCATCGAAGGGCGGGCTCTAGAAGCGCAGCAGCGACCAGGTGCGCTTGCCGGTGCTGCCGCGGTCGCTCATGGACTCGCGGCCCGGCGGGGCGACCTGGATCTCGTAGGCCGGCGCGCCGCCGACCTTGCTCTGCACCACGACCCGGGTGACGGTGCCGCGCACACGGTGTTCTTCGATGCGAGCGCCGTCGTCCTCGATCACGGTGATGTGCGGTCGCTCGGCCTGCGGCTTGGCCTTGTGCGCTGGCGCAGAGGCTGCTGCAGCCGGCGCGGGGGCGGGCTGGCCCAGGGCCGGCAGCGTGGCGCCCACGAGTGCAGCCAGTGCAAGGGCACGCAGGGTCGTCGGGGTGGAGAACATCCGCGGGATTCTACCGACCGCCCGCGGGCCACAATGCCCCCGATCAACCCTTCGGATACCCCTGCATACCGATGAACCCGACGAGTCCGACGGCCCCGACCCCGGCCGGCCCCGGCCTGCTGCTGCTGGTGGATGGCTCCAGCTACCTCTACCGCGCGTACCACGCGATGCCGGACCTGCGCTCGCCCGACGGCTTCCCGACGGGCGCCATCCACGGCATGGTGGCCATGATGACCTGGATGCGCGAGCGCTACCCCGCCGCGCACGCCGCCTGCGTGTTCGACGCGCCCGGCCCCACCTTCCGCGACGACTGGTACCCCGAGTACAAGGCCCAGCGCGCGCCGATGCCCGACGACCTGCGCACGCAGATCGAGCCCATCCACGAGGCCGTGCGCCTGCTGGGCTGGCCGGTGCTGGTGCCGCCGGGCATCGAGGCCGACGACGCCATCGGCACGCTGGCCCGCGCCGGCAGCGCCGAGGGCCACCGCGTGCTCATCTCCACCGGCGACAAGGACCTGGCGCAACTCGTCACGCCGCAGGTCAGCCTGATCAACACCATGAGCAAGCCGCCCGAGTTGCTGGATGAAGCCGGGGTGCTGGCCAAGTTCGGCGTGCCGCCCACGCGCATCGTCGACTACCTCACGCTGATGGGGGATACCGTCGACAACGTGCCTGGCGTCGAGAAGGTGGGCCCGAAGACGGCCGCGAAGTGGATCGCCGAGCACGGCAGCCTCGACGCCGTCATGGCTGCTGCGGCCAGCATCAAGGGCGTGGCCGGCGAGAACCTGCGCAAGGCGCTCGACTGGCTGCCCACCGGCCGCAAGCTGGTGACGGTGGTGACCGACTGCGATCTCGCCGGCCAGGTGCCCGGCTGGCCTTCGCTCGACGCGCTGGCGCTGCGCGAGGTGGACCGCGAGCGCCTGCTCGACTTCTACACCCGCTACGGCTTCCGCAGCTGGAAGCGCGAGCTGGAGGAGTCGTTGGGCCGCAGCAGGTCGGTCGCGGTGCCTGCGGCC
>Ga0209985_10003626_pt1 | contig 13027 bp, 13 predicted proteins | sample NOAtaG_FD_187305 | JGI IMG/M metagenome (GOLD analysis project Ga0209985, IMG submission 187305) | Freshwater lake microbial communities from Lake Erie, under a cyanobacterial bloom - NOAA_Erie_Diel6S_1000h metaG (SPAdes) (version 2) | ecosystem: Environmental > Aquatic > Freshwater > Lake ...
GCGTCAACGTCCGCGGCACCTTCTGCTGCACCCAGGCCTGCCTGCCGCACCTGGCGCGCAGCGCCAAGGCCGGGCGCAACCCGCACGTGCTGAACATGAGCCCGCCGCTCAGCATGAAGCCGCACTGGTTCCGCGGCCACGTCGCCTACACGATGGCCAAGTACGGCATGAGCGAGTGCACGCTGGGCCACGCGGCGGAGTTCCAGCCGCTGGGCATCGGCGTCAACAGCCTGTGGCCGCGCACCGCCATCGCCACCGCGGCGCTGCAGATGATCCCGGGGGTGGACCTGAACCTGTGCCGCAAGCCCGAGATCCTGGCCGATGCCGCGCACCTGATCCTGACCAGCGACGCGCGGACGACGACGGGCAACTTCTTCATCGACGACACGCTGCTCGAGGAGAACGGCGTGACCGACTTCGACCGCTACGCCGTGGTGCCGGGCACGAAGAACCTGATCCCGGACTTCTTCGTCGACTGACGGCGCGTCCCGCAGGGCCGGGGCCGCTGCAGGTGCGCAACTCTTGAGCGATGTCAATGTGCCGCGGCGCAGTCGCCCAACAATGGCCATGCCCTCAGGGTAGAGGGCTCGCCGAAAGGGGCTGCGGCCCCGGCAGGCGTGTCCGAACCGCTAACCACACCAATGAAGGAAGCATCATGAAAGCCGTTCGTAGCATCGTTGCAATCGCCGCCCTTGCGCTGCTCGCCACCCCGTATGCCGTGATGGCGCAGACCAAGGCCGTCCCGCAAGCCGGCCAGACCACCGGCGAGATGTCGCCGCAACAGAAGGCCGATGAAGGCGTCGTCAAGGCGACCAAGCCCGCGCCGAGCACCACCGACCGCAAGGCGCTGCAGAAGGATGCCGCCGATGCCCGCAAGGCCGGCACGACCATGGACGGCGAATGCGGGCCCGAGCAGAAGGCTGACGCCGGCGCGTGCAAGAAGCCGGCCGTCGCCAAGACCACCGACCGTGCGGGCGTGAAGAAGGAAGCCGCAGCCGCCAACAAGGCCGGCGCCACCAACGTCGAACTCGCCCCGCAGCAGAAGAAGGACGAGGGCGTCGCCAAGAAGTGACCGGATGAGGGTTGCGACGCGGGCTTCGGCCCGCGCACGCGAGTCGCGCCGGTCTAGCAGTCCGGCGCGTTGGGCTGCAGGGGCTTGCCGCTTGCAGCCGCTTTTTGCGCCGGGGCGATCCGCCGCGCGCAGGCCCCTCGGGCCTACTCAGGTCGGCAGCGCGCGCGGCCGCCCCTCGCGATCGATCGCGACGTAGGTCAGCGACGCCTCGGTCACCTTCACCACCTGCAGGTTGGCCGGGTTCCGTTCGGCGTAGACCTCCACGTGCACCGTGATCGACGTGGTGCCCACGCGCACCACCTTGGCGTAGAAGCTCAGCAGGTCGCCCAGGCTGACCGGCTGCTTGAACACGAACTGGTTCACCGCCACCGTGGCGATGCGGCCGCGGGCGATACGGCTCGGCAGCACCGCGCCGGCGAGGTCCACCTGCGCCATGATCCAGCCGCCGAAGATGTCGCCATTGGCGTTGACGTCGGCGGGCAGCGGCATCACGCGCAGCACCAGTTCGCGGCCGTCGGGCAGGCTCTGCGGGCCCAGTGGTGCGGTCGGCGGATGCGCGGCCCGGGTAGGGACGTCGGCGCTGGGTGACGGGTCCGGCTTCGATTCCATGGGTGCTTTGCGTCCGCAAGGCGCGGAGCCGGCATCGCGACCGGCGGACCTCGAGTGATGATGCGTCACTCTACCGCTTCAGGCGCCCGTGGGACCAGTTGCCGCACCAACTGCGCGGTGAGCGCGGGCTGCTCCAGCGGCGTCAGGTGGGCCGAGTCGGCCACGCGCACGAAGCGCGCCTGCGGGATGCCCTGCGCGATCTGCTCGGCCTCGGCGGCCGGGTAGCGCGCATCCTCGGCGCCGGAGACCACGAGCACCGGCACCCGGATGCCGGGCAGCAGCGGCAGCAGCGACTCGCGCTCCAGCAGCACCGCGCGCGCCGCGGCCTGCAGCTGCCGCGGGTCCCGCCCGGGGAAGCCGGCGACGAATCGATCCACCAGCTCGGGCTGCTGCGAGCGGACCTGGCGGCTGAAGAAGCCCGAGGCGACGCGCCGGCCGAAGAAGGCGGTGTGGCCGATCCAGCCGGTCATGCCGACGATCGCGCGCGAGCCGAGGTCGGAGTCCGCGGGCCCGAACGGCGTGTTGAAGGCGCCGACCGCCATGATCCGCTGCGGCGCCTGCAGCGCCGCCTGCAGCCCGGCGATGCCGCCCCACGAGCATCCGACCACGGCCGCCCGTTCGATGTCGTGGGCGTCCAGCACGGCCAGCACGGCAGCGCCGCTCGCCGCGCTGGTGAGCGGGCCGGCCGGCAGGCCGCTCGCGCCGTGGCCCGGCGCGGTGACGAGCAACAGCCGGTAGTCGGGCGCCAGCTGCTCGACCAGCGCATCGAACATCGATGGGTCGGCATACAGCGCGTGCCACAGCAGCAGCGGCGTGCGGCCGCGACCGGCCGTGCGCACCTGCAGCTCGCCGGCAGGGGTGGCGACGCGGCGCTCCACGGGTGCGGGCGCGGCGACCGGGGTGCCGGCGGCGCCCGCGACTGTCGGGGTCAACGGGGTGACGGCCAGTGCAGCCGTCAGCGGGAACAGGTTGGATCGCTTCACGACGGGCTCTCCTTGGAAGTGGCCCGGCGGGGGCCTGGCAGGCCGGCGGCATGGTGTGAACGATGATCACTTTAGGTCATCCGGTGTCCAATGTCAACGCAGATAACATGACGGCATGAGTCGAGTCCCGCGTCCGACCTATCACCACGGCAACCTGCGCGCCGCCGCGCTGGAGCGCGCGGCCCAGCTGGCGGCCGACGGCGGCACCGGCGCGCTGTCGCTGCGCCAGCTGGCGCGCGACCTGGGCGTGTCGCCGGCCGCGCTGTACCGCCACTTCGCCGACAAGGACGCGCTGCTGGACGGGCTCGCGCAGCGCGCGCTGGCCGCGCTCGAGTCGGCAGCGCGCGACGCGCTGGCCCGCGCGGGCGGCGACCAGGCCGACGCGGCCGAGCGGCTCGCCGCGCTGGGCCGTGGCTACCTGGCCTTCGCCCGCGCGCATCCCGATGCCTTCCGGATCGTCTTCGAACTGCGCCCCAAGGCGGGCCGCGACCCCGTGGAAGCCGCCCCCTACCTGCTGCTGCTCGAGGCGGTGACCGCGCTGGCGCCGCCCGGCGCCGATGCGGCGCGTGTGCGGCGCGCGGCGCTGGCCGCCTGGGCCTTCGTCCACGGCCTGGCCACGCTCGGTGCGCAGCAGGCCTGGGTCGCCGGCGAGGTCGCCGCCGCAGCCGAGGGGCTGCTGCGGGACTACGCCCGCGGCCTGCGGGTCGGCTTCCCGTCGTAGCGGGCGGACCGGCGCGCACCCGCCCTGCCGGGCCGGGCAGAGACGGCGCCGCGACGGCGACAATCGACGCGATGCGCAACACCGCGACGACAGCGGCCCCGCCGGCCCCGCCGGCCGCGCCGCCCCCCCAGGCCGGCTCCTCCGGCGGGCCCGCGCCGCGCTCCGACTGGGCCACGCTGGGCCGGCTGCTGCCCTACCTGTGGCGCTACCGCTGGCGCGTGGGCATCGCGCTGGCCTTCCTGCTCGGCGCCAAGGTCGCCAACGTCGGCGTCCCGGTGCTGCTGAAGCACCTGGTCGACGCGATGACGATCAAGCCCGGCGACGCCGCGGCGCTGCTCGTCGTGCCGGCCGGCCTGCTGGTGGCCTACGGGGCGCTGCGGCTGTCGACCTCGCTGTTCACCGAGCTGCGCGAACTGATCTTCGCCAAGGCCACCGAGGGCACGGCGCGCCGCATCTCGCTCGAGGTGTTCTCGCACCTGCACAGTCTCAGCCTGCGCTTCCACCTCGAGCGCCAGACCGGCGGCATGACGCGCGACATCGAGCGCGGCACGCGCGCGGTGCACTCGCTGATCAGCTACTCGCTCTACAGCATCTTCCCGACCCTGGTCGAGGTCGCGCTGGTGCTGACGCTGCTGGCGGTCAAGTTCGACGCCGCCTTCGCCTGGATCACGGTGGCGGCGCTGGCGGCCTACATCGGCTTCACGGTGGTCGTCACCGAGTGGCGCACCCAGTTCCGTCGCCAGATGAACGAGCTCGACAGCACCGCGCACACGCGGGCGATCGACTCGCTGCTGAACTACGAGACCGTCAAGTACTTCGGCAACGAGGCCTTCGAGGCGCGGCGCTACGACGAGAGCCTCGAGCGGCTGCGCCGCGCGGCGCTGAAGAGCCAGACCACGCTCTCGCTGCTCAACACCGGGCAGCAGATGATCATCGCGGTGGCGCTGGTGGCGATGCTGTGGCGGGCCACCGAGGGCGTCGCCGCGGGCCGGCTGACACTGGGCGACCTGGTGATGATCAACGCGTTCATGATCCAGCTCTACATCCCGCTCAACTTCCTGGGGGTGATGTACCGCGAGATCAAGCAGGCGCTGACCGACCTGGACAAGATGTTCGGACTGCTGGAGCGCGAGCGCGAGGTCGCCGATGCGACCGGGGCCCCGGCGCTGGCGGTGAGTGAGGGCCGCGTCCGCTTCGACGACGTGAGCTTCGCCTACGACCCGGCGCGGCCCATCCTGCACGGCGTTAGCTTCGAGATCCCGCCCGGCAAGACGGTGGCCGTCGTCGGCCCGAGCGGGGCCGGCAAGAGCACGCTGGCGCGGCTGCTCTACCGCTTCTACGACATCGCCGGCGACGGGCGCGGCGCGATCACGATCGACGGGCAGGACATCCGCAAGGTGACGCAGTCCAGCCTGCGGCAGGCCATCGGGATCGTGCCGCAGGACACGGTGCTGTTCAACGACACCGTCGAGTACAACATCGCCTACGGCCGGCCGGGGGCGACCCGGGAGCAGGTCGAGGCCGCGGCACGCTCGGCCCACATCCACGACTTCATCGCGGCCACGCCCCGGGGCTACGGCACGATGGTGGGCGAGCGGGGCCTGAAGCTCTCGGGCGGCGAGAAGCAGCGGGTGGCCATCGCGCGCACGCTGCTGAAGAACCCGCCGATCCTGATCTTCGACGAGGCGACCTCGGCGCTGGACAGCGCCAACGAGCGCGCGATCCAGGCCGAGCTGAAGAGCGCAGCGCAGGGCAAGACAGCGCTGGTGATCGCGCACCGGCTGTCGACCGTGGTCGACGCGCACGAGATCGTCGTGCTCGAGGCCGGGCGTGTGGTGGAGCGGGGTCCGCACGCCGAGCTGCTGGCGCGGGGCGGCCGCTACGCGCAGATGTGGCGGCTGCAGCAGTCCGCGGCCAGTGATGCCGTGCCGCCGGAGGGCGCCGGCGCGGCCGGCGGCTGACCGGGCTGCGCGCGCGGGCGCGCCGGCGCGCCGGTCGGGTGGACTGCGCCCGCCGGCACGGCGCTGGTCAGTCGAGGGCGACCACGCGGTCGCCAGGCCCGGGGCTGCAATCGGGCGGCAGCGGGTCGAACCCGCGCCGCAGCACGACGCGCTCGCGCGTGTGGCACATCTCGATCCGGCGTGCCTCGGGCAGGCGGGCGCGCACCAGGGCCTCGATGCTGTCGGGCATGCTGACGCGGAACACGCCGCGGTCGAGGTCCTCGGCCGGGTGGTCCTCGCGGGTGAGGTGGGGAGACAGCACGGTGAGCCGGGTCAGCACTGGCCAGCCGAGCGCGAAGGCGGAGCCTTCGTAGCCTTGCTCGCGCAGCCAGTCCTGCGCTGCGGCGCGCGGGCGCGGCGGCTCCGCGGCGTGTCCGGCCCACGCCAGTGCGAGCAGCTCGACGAGCCACTGGTTGCAGTTCTGGAAGCGCAGGCTGTACGGGTGCGCATTGGCCGCATAGGTGCCGTCCTGCAGCGTCAGCGCCCGGCGGTCGTCGCGCGCCAGCGCGACCAGCGCCGACTCGGCCTCCGCGGGCAGCAGCAGGGCCGAGACGAAACCGCGGTCGGGGTCCTCGGTGGCGAACAGGAAGGCGGCCAGCCCCTCGTCGTACAGCCGCGGCCGGCTCTCGTCGCAGGCGTAGTACAGCTGCCGCACGGACCACGGCGACTCGGGGCCTGCCCGCAGCGCCACCCCGGCATGCGAGTAGCGCAGGCCGAACCATCGCAGGTTCAACCCCGAGCGCGCCACGAGCGCGGCGGATGCGCCGGTGTGCTCGAGCTCTTCGCGCAGCAGGGCGGCCGTGCGCAGCAGCCGGTCCTGCTGGGCCGTGCTCGGTGGGGGGCTCCGGAGGCAGCCGTCCAGGCTGGTGCCGGCCGCCGGCACGGCGTGGCACAGCGCGGCCAGGCCCGCCGCCAGCATCGGCCCGGCCCGCGGCGCGGCAGGGGCGGCGCGCGCCATCAGCCCCCGACCGGCCGCGACCTCAGGTCCGGCAGCCGCCGGTCCTCGACGACGAGGAAGAAGGGCTCGGCCGCGCCCGCCCGCGAGAACAGCAGCCCGTACTCGCGCGCCGTGGCCACCACCACGTCGCCCGGCGCGAGCCGTGCGGCCTCCGGGTTGGCTTCGGGCAGGCGGAGCGCGAACGCGTGTCCGCCGGCGACGGCCTCCAGGGCCACGCGAACGAAGCCCGGCTCGGGTGAGGCGGCGACCAGCGCCACCCGGTACGGCCCTGCGGCAGTGCGTCCGGCCGGTGACGAGAGCGTGCTGCTGCCCTCGATCGATGTCGACACGCTGCCGATCGAGGCCGACACGCCTTCGGACGACGCGGACGAGGCCGAGGTGGAGGCCCCCGCAGACGCGGCGGCGAGCAGCAAGGGCAGTGCGAGCAGGGTCAGGCAGCGAGGCATGGGGGACTCCCGGGACGGCCGCCGGTGCGGCCGATGCGACCGGATCGTAGCGGGCTGCGACCGCCCGCGGCGGCCTGCCGCGGGCCGCTGCAGCCCTGCTGCCGCGCTGCGGCGGCTAGGGCAGGCCCCGGTGGGCCGGTCTGCGGCCGGCGGCCTACACTGAACCGGGTGGAGACCAAGTGGCTCGAGGACTTCGTCAGCCTGGCCGAGACGCGCAGCTTCTCGCGCTCTGCCCAGTTGCGACACGTGACGCAGCCCGCCTTCAGCCGCCGCATCCAGGCCCTCGAGGCGTGGATCGGCATCGACCTGGTCGACCGGTCCAGCTATCCGACGCGGCTGACCCCTGCCGGCGAGACCTTCCACGCCCAGGCGCTCGAGATCCTGGAAGCGCTGGCCGCCACGCGCAACATGATGCGCGGGTTGCAGGCGGCGGGCCAGGACACGATCGAGTTTGCCGTGCCCCACACGCTGGCCTTCACGTTCTTCCCGCACTGGCTGATGGACCTGCGGCAGCGTTTCGGCGCCGTCAAGACGCGGCTCACCGCGCTGAACGTTCACGACGCGGTGCTGCGGCTCACCGAAGGCGGCTGCGACCTGCTGATCGCCTACCACCACCCGAGCCAGCCGTTGCAGATCCCGGCCGAGCGCTACGAGATGCTGAGCCTCGGCCGCGAGACGCTGGCGCCTTACTCCAAGCCCGCGGCTGGTGCGGGCAGCCCGGCGCGCGAGGCGCTGTTCCGACTGCCCGGCCGGACCACTTCGCCGGTGCCTTTCCTCGCCTACGCGTCCGGCGCGTACATGGCCCGCATGGTCGAGCAGCTGATGCGGGCCGGCCCCGAGCCCTTGCACCTGGAGCCCATCTACGAGACCGACATGGCCGAGGGCCTGAAGGCGATGGCGCTCGAGGGCCACGGCCTGGCCTTCCTGCCCGAGAGCTCGGTGGCGCGCGAGTTGAAGGCGAGGCGTCTGGTGCGCGCTGCCGCGCCTGGTCTTTGGGAAGTCACGATGGAGGTGCGCATCTACCGCGAGCGCCCCTCATCGGTGCGTCATGGCAAGCCGGGCGTGCAGTCCCTCTGGGCCTTTCTCGGAGCTGATCAGGGTCTACCCTGAGGCATGCCATCCGTGCATCGGTGCCGGCCCAATCGGCATCGATTGCGTGGGGCACGACGGCCGCGCTGCAAGTACATTCCGCCCCCGGGCCCACGCCGCCGCAGCGGCGCAGGACCGGGCCGTTGCTCCCTCCCGCTGCCAAACCACCAGAGTCCCAGGAGTCTCCATGAATCAGCTGCTGCTCGGCGCGACGGTTCTAGCCGCCGGCCTCGCGTTGTCCGTCGGTGCGCACGCCGACACGCTGGCGAAGATCAAGGACAGTGGCGCCGTCACGATGGGCGTGCGCGAGTCGTCCGGGGCGCTCAGCTACACGCTGGGCGACGGCAAGTACGCCGGCTTCCACGTCGAGGTGTGCCAGCGCGTGCTGGCCGACATCCAACGGTCCCTCGGCCTGCCCAGGCTCGACGTCAAGTACCAGGCCGTGACGTCGCAGAACCGGATCCCGCTGGTGCAGAACGGCACCGTCGACATCGAGTGCGGCAGCACGACCAACAACGCCACGCGCCAGAAGGACGTGTCCTTCGCGGTGACCACCTACGTCGAGGAGGTGCGCATGGCGGTGAAGGCCAACTCGGGCATCACCAGCATCAACCAGCTCAACGGCCGCAAGGTGGCCACCACCACGGGCACGACCAGCGTGCAGCACCTGCGCCGCCACGAACGCGCCCAGAACGTCAACTTCGAGGAGGTGTTCGGCAAGGACCACGCCGACAGCTTCCTGCTGCTCGAGAGCGGTCGCGCCGACGCCTTCGTGATGGACGGCCAGATCCTCGCTGGCAACATCGCGCGCTCGAAGAACCCGGCCGACTTCCGCATCGCCGGCGAGGTGCTGTCGGTCGAGCCGATCGCGATCATGATCCGCAAGGACGACCCCAAGTTCAAGAAGGCGGTCGACGACAGCATCATCGCGATGATGCGCTCGGGCGAGATCGCGCGGATATACGACAAGTGGTTCATGCAGCCGATCCCGCCGACCAACACGCGCGTCGGCCTGGCGGTGAGCGAGGCCACGAAGGCGGCCTGGGCGAGCCCCAACGACAGGCCGCTCGAGGACTACCTGAGGAAGTGATGCCAAGGCGCGCCCGCCACCGCGGCGGGCGCGCGCAACAGGGTGCCGGCCCGCGTGGCCGGCCGCGCGGCCCGCGGTGGGCCGCCCCGTCGAACGAGGAGCGCGCTTGGCCTGGGATTGGCAGGTCTTCTGCAAGGAGACGACGACTGGCGAGCAGGTCGCCGGCTGCTTCGGCCGCGGCGGCGACGTCACGTACCTGAACTGGATCCTCTCGGCCTGGGGCTGGACGCTGTCGGTCGCGGCGCTTGCCCTCGTCGTCGCGATGCTGTTCGGCTCCATCGTCGGCATCCTGCGCACCACGCCCGACCGGCGTCTCGTGCTGTTCGGCAACGCCTGGACCGAGCTGTTCCGCAACATCCCGTTGCTGGTCCAGATCTTCCTCTGGTACCACGTGCTGCCGGCGCTGATCCCGCCGCTGCGCTCGTTCCCGAGCTTCGTGCTGGTGGTCTTCGCGCTCGGCTTCTTCACCAGCGCCCGCATCAGCGAGCAGGTGCGCGCCGGCATCCAGAGTCTGCCGCGCGGGCAGCGCCACGCCGGCCTCGCGCTCGGACTGACGCTGCCGCAGACCTACCGCTTCGTGCTGCTGCCGATGGCGTTCCGCATCGTCATCCCGCCGCTGACGAGCGAGAGCATGAACATCGTCAAGAACTCGTCGGTGGCCTTCGCCGTCAGCATCGCCGAGCTGACGATGTTCGCGATGCAGGCCGGCGAGGAGACGAGCCGCAACATCGAGATGTACCTGGCGGTGACTGCGCTGTACTTCGTCAGCGCCTTCGTCGTCAACCGGGTCATGCTGGTCGTCGAGGACCGCGTCCGCGTGCCCGGCATGATCGGCGTCAGGTAGGGGCAGCGATGAGCCGGCCGTCCGCTTCGTCCATCTCGCGTGCCTCGCGTGCTTCGCCCGATCGCCACGCGGGTGCGCGCTCTGCCGCCGGCGGCCGGCTGCCGGGAGCGGGGCGATGAACCTCGACTTCTCCTTCCTGACCTGGGGCGTTGTCCAGAGCTTCGTGCTCAAGGGCCTCGTCTTCTCGGTGCAGCTGACGCTGGTGGCGATGGTGGGCGGCATCGTGCTCGGCACCGCGCTGGCGCTGATGCGGCTGTCGGGGCGGGCGTGGCTGGAGAAGCCGGCCGCCGCCTACGTGAACACCATGCGCAGCATCCCGCTGGTGATGGTGATCCTGTGGTTCTTCCTGCTGATCCCGCTGATGACGGGCCGGCCCCTCGGGGCCGAGGTGTCGGCGATGATCACCTTCACGCTGTTCGAGGCCGCCTACTACAGCGAGATCATGCGCGCCGGCATCCAGAGCGTGCCCAAGGGCCAGGTGCATGCCGGGTACGCGGTGGGCATGACCTACCGGCAGACGATGCAGCTGATCGTGCTGCCGCAGGCCTTCCGCAACATGCTGCCGGTGCTGCTGACCCAGACCATCATCCTTTTCCAGGACACGAGCCTGGTCTACGCGATCGGCGCCTACGACCTGCTGAAGGGCTTCGAGATCGCCGGCAAGAACTTCAACCGCCCGGTCGAGACCTACCTCGTCGCCGCGGTGGTGTACTTCGCGGTCTGCTTCGCGCTGTCGCTGCTGGTGCGCCGGCTGCAGAACCGCATCGCCATCATCCGCTGAGGAACGCGCGTGATCGAGATCAAGGACGTCAGCAAGTGGTATGGCAGCTTCCAGGTGCTCACGGACTGCACGACGCGCATCGACAAGGGCGAGGTCGTCGTGGTCTGCGGGCCCTCGGGCAGCGGCAAGAGCACGTTGATCAAGACCGTCAACGCGCTGGAGCCGATCCAGAAGGGCGACATCGTCGTCGACGGCATCAGCGTCACCGACCGGAAGACCGACCTGCCGCGGCTGCGCAGCCGCGTCGGCATGGTGTTCCAGCACTTCGAGCTCTTCCCGCACCTGTCGGTCACCGAGAACCTGACGCTGGCCCAGGTGCGCGTGCTCCGGCGCGGCAAGGACGAGGCGCTCTCCCGCGGCCTGAAGATGCTCGACCGCGTCGGCCTGATGGCGCACAAGGACAAATTCCCGGGGCAGCTCTCCGGCGGCCAGCAGCAGCGCGTGGCGATCGCGCGCGCGCTGTCGATGGACCCGATCGTCATGCTGTTCGACGAGCCGACCTCGGCGCTCGACCCCGAGATGGTGGGCGAGGTGCTCGACGTGATGGTCAAGCTGGCCCATGAGGGCATGACGATGATGGTCGTCACGCACGAGATGGGGTTCGCGCGCAAGGTGAGCCACCGCGTGATCTTCATGGACCAGGGGCGCATCGTCGAGGACTGCCGCAAGGACGAGTTCTTCGACAACCCGGAGGCCCGTTCGGTGCGCGCCAAGGACTTCCTGTCGAAGATCCTGTCGCACTGAGTGGGCGCGGCGGCGGCCGCTGCGACAATGGGGCGATGAACGCGCCCGTGCAGACGCTCACCCTGACCCGGCCCGACGACTGGCACCTGCACCTGCGCGACGGCGCGGCGCTGGCGGCGGTGCTGCCGTACAGCGCGCGCCAGTTCGGGCGGGCGATCGTGATGCCCAACCTGCGGCCGCCGGTCACCACGGCCGAGGCGGCGCTCGCCTACCGCCGGCGCATCCTCGACGCGCTACCGGCCGACGGGCCCGGCGCGGACTTCACGCCGCTGATGACGCTGTACCTGACCGACCGCACCTCCGCCGACGAGGTGCGCCTTGCGCGGCAGGCCGGCGTCGTGGCCTTCAAGCTCTACCCGGCCGGCGCCACCACCCACAGCGACGCCGGGGTGACCGACATCCGCCGCACGCGCGCCGCGCTCGAGGCGATGCAGCGCGAGGGCCTGCGCCTGCTCGTGCACGGCGAGGTCACCGACCCCGCGGTCGACGTGTTCGACCGCGAGGCGGTGTTCCTCGACCGCGTGCTTCAGCCTCTGCGGCGCGACTTCCCCGAACTGCACGTCGTGCTGGAGCACGCCACCACCCGCGAGGCGGTGGAGTACGTGGCCGCGGCCGACGCGCGCGTGGCAGCCACGATCACCGCCCACCACCTGCTCTACAACCGCAATGCCATCTTCCTGGGCGGGCTGCGTCCGCACTGGTACTGCCTGCCGGTGCTCAAGCGCGAGGCGCACCGGGCGGCGCTGGTGCGCGCCGCCACCTCGGGGAGCCCGAAGTTCTTCCTCGGCACCGACAGCGCGCCGCACGCCAGCGTGCTGAAGGAGGCGAGCGTGTGCGGCGCCGGCTGCTTCACCGCACCCGCCGCGCTCGAGCTGTACGCCGAGGCCTTCGAGGCGGCCGGAGCGCTCGACCGGCTGGAGGCGTTCGCCAGCCATCACGGCCCCGACTTCTACGGGCTGCCGCGCAACAGCGGCACTGTCACGCTGCGCCGCGAGCCGTGGACGCTGCCCGAGACGTTGCCCTTCGGCGACGCCATGGTCAAGCCGCTTCGTGGCGGCGAGACGCTGTCCTGGAGACTGGACGCATGAACCCGAGTCCCCGCGTCGTGCTGCTGATCGACGCCGACAACGTGTCGGCCGACGTGATCGAGCAGGCCGTCTCCCGGCTGCATGCCGAGTACGGGGCGCTGCACGTGCGGCGCGCCTATGGCACGGCCGAGGCTGCGGTCAAGCAGCAGCAGCTGTTCAAGCGGCTGTCGATCCGGCCGATGGTCAACCTGGCCGCCGGCAAGAACTCCACCGACATCGCGCTGGCCGTCGACGCGCTCGACCTCGTGATCGCCGAGCGGCCCGACGTGGTGGTGATCGCGTCCTCCGACTCCGACTTCGCGCCGCTGGTCTCGCGGATCCGCGAGAAGGGCTGCCTGGTGCGCGGGGTCGGGCAGAAGGGCAAGGTCGGCGAGGAGACGCCGCTGATCTACGACGACTGGCTCGAGTTCGAGCATCGCCGGCCGCGCGGCCGGCCGGCGCCGGCCGATGCGGCGGGGCAGGGTTCGGGCGGCGCGCCGGCCGCGCCGCAGCGGTCGCGGTCGCGGCGCGGGCGTGCCGCCGAGGCAGCGGCGGCTGTCGTGGCCGATGACCCTGCCGTCGCGGCCGCCGAGGCCACCGCAGCCGCTGCCCCGCCCGCAGCC
>Ga0209985_10003627_pt1 | contig 13026 bp, 11 predicted proteins | sample NOAtaG_FD_187305 | JGI IMG/M metagenome (GOLD analysis project Ga0209985, IMG submission 187305) | Freshwater lake microbial communities from Lake Erie, under a cyanobacterial bloom - NOAA_Erie_Diel6S_1000h metaG (SPAdes) (version 2) | ecosystem: Environmental > Aquatic > Freshwater > Lake ...
ACCCGGCACTTCGTGGTGCTGGCAGGTGCGGGTGTCGCGCTGTCATGGGGCGACCGGGTGCTGCCGCTCACGCCCCGATCCGAACCGCTGGCCTTCGATGGTGCGGATGCACCGGCTTGCCGGCTGCTCGCCGACGCCACCGACGACCTCAACCTGATGGCGCGCACCGGCGCCGGCCGCAGCCACCTGCAGCGCGCGGAACCGAGCCGCGCCTGGCAGCCGCATGCGCGCTGGCGCGGCCTGTACACGCACGAGGCCGCGCTGCTCGAACGCGCCGGCAGCGAGTGGCCGCTGGCCGCCGGCACGCTGCTGTGGTCGGATGACGCCGCCGACACCGCCTGGACACTGCATGCCGCCCATGCCGGCCATGCCTTCTGGATGTGGCTGGAAGGCGCCCCGGAATGACACGCACCCTGTTGCGCCACGCCCGCCTGGCCACCTTCGAGGGCGCCAGCGGCTGGGGTCTGATCGACGACGGGGCACTGCTCATCGACGGCGGCCGCATCGCCTGGATCGGGGCCGAGGCCTCGCTGCCCGATCTGGCGGCGGAGTGTGTTGTCGACCTGCAAGGCGCCCTCCTCACCCCCGGCCTCATCGATGCCCACACGCACCTCGTGTACGGCGGCGACCGCGCGGCCGAGTTCGAGCAGCGGCTGCAAGGCGCCAGCTACGAAGCAATCGCCCGCGCCGGTGGCGGCATCCGCTCCACGGTGGCGGCCACGCGCGCGGCCAGCGAGACGCAGCTCTTCGCCGACGCCGCCAACCGCGCGCGAACGCTGCACCGCGAAGGCGTGACGACGATCGAGATCAAGTCGGGCTACGGCCTCAGCGAAGAAGCCGAAGCGCGCTGCCTGCGCGTGGCGCGCCGCCTGGGCGCCGAGCTGCCGATCACCGTGCGCACCACTTCGCTCGCAGCCCACGCGCTGCCGCCCGAGTACGCCGGCCGCGCCGACGACTACATCACCGACGCCTGCCACTGGCTCGCCGCCCAGCAGGCCGCCGGCCTGGTGGACGCCGTCGATGCCTTCTGCGACACCATCGGCTTCACACCCGCGCAGACCACGCGCGTGTTCGAGGCCGCCCGCGCGCTCGGGCTGCCCGTCAAGCTGCACGCCGAGCAGCTGAGCAATCAACATGGTGCGGCCCTGGCGGCGCGCTTTGGTGCACTCAGCTGCGACCACCTCGAACACCTCGACGTCGAGGGCATCGCCGCGATGAAGGCCAGCGGCACGGTGGCGATGCTGCTGCCCGGCGCGTACTACTTCCTGCGCGAGACGAAGCTGCCGCCCGTGGCCGCGCTGCGCGGGGCCGGCGTGCCGCTGGCCATCGCCACCGACCACAACCCGGGCTCGTCGCCCACGCTCAGCCTGCTGCTGATGCTGAACATGGCCTGCACGCTGTTCCGCCTGACACCCGAAGAAGCCTGGCGCGGCGTCACCGTCAACGCCGCCCGCGCGCTCGGCCTGGCCGACCGCGGCCGGCTCGCACCCGGCCAGCGCGCCGACCTCGTCGCCTGGGACGCCGCGCACCCGCGCGAGCTGGCCTACCGCTTCGGCCACAACCCCTGCCGCCGCGTGTGGTGTGCCGGCGTGGAGAGCCTGCCCGCATGAACGACGACGTCTTCACCGTGCACCGCGGCACCGGGCCGCTGGTCATCAGCTTCCCACACGTCGGCACGCAGATCCCGGCCGAGCAGCGCCACCGCTACACCGAGCGCGCGCTGCAGGTCGAAGACACCGACTGGTACCTCGACCGCCTGTACGCCTTCGCCGCCGACGGGGGCGCGACGCTGCTGGTGCCGCGCCACAGCCGCTACCTCATCGACCTCAACCGCGGCAGCGACAACCAGCCCATGTACCCGGGCCGCAACAACACCGAGCTGTGCCCGACGCGGCACTTCACCGGCGAGCCGATCTACCGCGACGGCATGGCCCCGGACGAAGCCGAGATCCGCCGCCGCGTCGCGTGCTACTGGCAGCCGTATCACGATGCGCTGGCGCAGTTGCTGGGCGAGGCCCAGGCCCGCCACGGCCACGCCGTGCTGTTCGACGCGCACAGCATCAAGAGCGAGCTGCCCTGGTTGTTCGAGGGCCAGCTGCCGCACATGAACCTCGGCACGGTCGAAGGCCGCAGCTGCGCACCGGCGCTGCGCGACGAACTCGCTGCGGTGTTTGCGGCGCAGTCCGCCTTCAGCCACGTCGTCGACGGTCGCTTCAAGGGCGGCCACATCACGCGCCACTTCGGCCGCCCGCAGCAGGGCGTGCACGCCGTGCAGCTGGAGATGTGCTGGCGTGCCTACATGGACGAAAGCCTGACGCGCTGGAGCGTGGCGCAGGCGGCCGCCGTGACACCGCTGCTGAAGGCGCTGGTGCAAACCATGCACGCCTGGCAGCCATGACGGCCCAGACGCTGCTGTGGGCCCCACGCGCCTGGGTGCGGGGCGCCTGGGCGCAGGGCGTGCTGCTGCGCGTGGGCGCCGACGGTTGCTGGGCCGAGGTGAAGAGCCACGTGCCGCTGCCACCGCCCGAGGCCACGGTGCTGCCGGGCTCGGCGCTGCCGGCGCTCGCCAACGCCCACAGCCACGCCTTCCAGCGCGCCTTCGTCGGCCTGGCCGAGCGCCGCGACACGCCGCACGACGACTTCTGGAGCTGGCGCGACCGCATGTACGGCGTGGCGCTGCGCATCACGCCCGAGCAGCTGCAGGCGGTGGCGCGCCACCTGTACGCCGAGCTGCTGGCGGGCGGCTGGTCGCACACGGTCGAGTTCCACTACCTGCACCACCAGCCCGACGGCCAACCGTACGCCGACGAAGCCACGATGGCGCGTGCGCTGGCCGAGGCCGCGGCCGATGTGGGCATGGGCCTGACGATCCTGCCGGTGCTGTACGAACGCGCCGGCTTCGCCACCGACACGCTGCGCGACGACCAGCGCCGCTTTGCCACCAGCACCGAGCGCGTGCTGCGCCTGCGCGACGCCGTCCGTGGCTGGGCCTTGCCGAACGTGAGCGCCGGCGTGGCCGTGCACTCGCTGCGCGCGGCGCGGCCGGCGAGCATCCACGCCCTGGCCCGCGCGCTGCAGGGCGACACCGGCCCGGTGCACGTGCACGCGGCCGAGCAAACGGCCGAAGTGAACGACTGCCTGGCCGCCACCGGCCGCCGCCCGGTGCAGTGGCTGGCCGATTCGTTGGGGGAGAAGGGCCTGCTCGACGCCCGCTGGCAGCTGGTGCACGCCACGCACACCGAGCCGGGCGAGATCGCGGCGGTGGCGGCCACCGGCGCCGGCGTCGTCATCTGCCCCGGTACCGAAGCGAACCTGGGCGACGGCTTCTGCGATCTGCCCGGCTGGCTGGCCAGCACGACGCCGCTGTCGCTGGGCACCGACAGCCACGTCACGCGCAGCGCGCTCGAAGAACTGCGCTGGCTCGAGTACGGCCAGCGTCTGCGCCTGCAGCGCCGCAACGTGGCCGCCGACGCTGCGGTGCCGCCGGCAGCGGAGCCCAGCACCGCGGCCCGCCTCTTCGAACGGGTGCTGGCCGGCGGCAGCGCCGCCGCCGGCCTAGGCCGAGCGGGCCTGCGCGTGGGCGCACGCGCCGACCTGCTCGTGCTGAACGACGACGATGCCGCGCTCGTGGGCGTGCCGGCCTCGCACCGCCTGGACGCGCTGGTGTTCGCCGCGCCGACGCAGCCCTTCGCGCAAACCTGGGTGGCCGGGCGGCGGGTGACACCACCCGACACCCGCGCGGCCTTTGCCGCGGCCATGGCGGCGCTGCACGGCCGCTGAGCGGCGGCCCCTCAGCAGGCGCCCGATGCCGCTGTTCCCCAGCGCGCGGTGGAGATCGAGGCCGTGCTGGCCACCGTGGCGCTGCTCGACGTGCCGGCCGCCACGCGGCTGCCGGCGCTGCACAGCGCCATCCTGCGTGTCGGCCGCGAGGCGCGGGCCGACGCTGGTGCGGCAGCGGGCACACCCCGGCTGGACGCCACCGCCCTGGTGCTGGCCAGCCACGCCGAGGCCTACACCTCGGCCTCGGCGCGCAACGCCACACGGGCCATGATGGAAGCGGCGCAGAAGAACCCGGCCGCCGCCAACCTGGTCGACGTCCCCGGCTTCCTGCTGCTCGGCGGCGGCGTGCCCATCCGCGTGGACAACGAAGTCGTCGGTGCCGTTTTCATGGGCGGCGCGTCGGGTGGCCACCTCGACGAGCAGTGCGCGATGGCGGCGCTGGAGCAGGTGAATGAGCAGCCGAAGTGAGGCCGGTCGCCGCACACCGGGGCGACGTGGCGGCATTGCAGCGGGCGTTCGCCGCCGGTGCACCGGTGGACGCGCGCGACGCGCGGGGCCGCACCGCGCTGCACGTGGCCACCTTTGCGCGCCAGCACGAGGCCATCCGCCTGCTGGCCCGTGCCGGCGCCAAACTGGGTGCGCTGGAGAACGACCGCTACGACGGCACGGCGCTCATCGCGGCCGCGCACCTGGGCCACGACGGCGTGGTGCGGCAATTCATCCGCGCCGGTGCGCCGCTGGACCATGTGAACGACCTGCACTGGACGGCGCTGATCGAGTCCATCGTGCTCGGCAACGGCGGCCCGCGTCACCAGGCCACGCTGAAGGCCCTGCTCGACGCCGGCGCCAGCTGGCGCCTGACCGACCGCCAGGGCCGCACGCCGCTGGAACTGGCCCGGGCCCACGGCCATGACGCGATGCAGCAGATGCTGGAGGCGGCGGGGGCGCGTTGAGGGGAGCACGCGTGTGCCGGCCGGCACCCTGCGTCAATAATCTGATCGACTCAACGACAGAATCCCATGAAGAAGGCACTCATCACCGGCGTCACTGGTCAGGACGGCAGCTACCTCGCCGAGTTCCTGCTCGAGCAGGGCTACGAGGTCCACGGCATCAAGCGCCGCGCCTCCTTGTTCAACACGCAGCGCGTCGACCACATCTACGAGGACCCGCACGTCGAGCACCAGCGCTTCGTGCTGCATCACGGCGACCTGACCGACGGCAGCAACCTCACGCGCATCCTGCAGCAGGTGCAGCCGGACGAGGTCTACAACCTGGGTGCACAGAGCCACGTGGCGGTCAGCTTCGAGGCCCCGGAGTACACCGCCGATGTCGACGCGCTGGGCACGCTGCGGCTGCTCGAAGCGATCCGCCTGCTCGGCCTGAAGGACCGCACGCGCTTCTACCAGGCCAGCACGAGCGAGCTCTACGGCCTGGTGCAGCAGGTGCCGCAGACCGAAACGACGCCCTTCTACCCGCGCAGCCCGTACGGCGTCGCCAAGCTGTACGCCTACTGGATCACCGTCAACTACCGCGAGGCCTACGGCCTGTACGCGTGCAACGGCATCCTGTTCAACCACGAGAGCCCGCGTCGAGGCGAGACCTTCGTCACCCGCAAGATCACGCGCGGGCTGGCCCAGGTGGCCCAGGGGCTGGCACCCTGTCTGTTCATGGGCAACCTCGACGCGCTGCGCGACTGGGGCCACGCCCGCGACTACGTGCGCATGCAGTGGCTGATGCTGCAGCAGCAGCAAGCCGAGGATTACGTCATCGCCACGGGCGTGCAGCATTCGGTGCGCGACTTCATCCGCTGGACGGCCGAGGAGCTGGGGCTGGAGCTGCGCTTCGAAGGCGCTGGCGTGGACGAGCGCGCGGTGGTGGCCCAAGTGCGCGACGCCGTCAGAGCCCCGGCCGTGAAGGCAGGTGACGTCGTCGTGCGGGTGGACCCACGCTACTTCCGCCCGGCCGAGGTCGAGACGCTGTTGGGCGACCCTGCCAAGGCCAAGCGGCAACTCGGATGGGAGCCGCTGATCACGGCACAACAGATGTGCTCCGAGATGGCGGCCGAAGATCTGAAGCTCGCGCGACGCGCGGCCTTGCTGCGCGCTCACGGTCACGACTCGCCCGTGGCAAGCGAGGAGCGCGCGCGATGACGGACGCGCCCGAACTCGGTCAGCCGATTTTCGTGGCCGGCCATCGCGGCATGGTCGGCTCGGCCATCGTGCGCAGGCTCCAGGTGCTCGGCTACCGGCAGGTTCTCACCGCGACGCGCGCGCAGCTGGACCTGGCGGATCAGGCCGCCGTGGGTGCGTTCCTGCGGCGCGAGCGGCCCGCCGTGGTCGTGCTGGCCGCCGCCAAGGTCGGCGGCATCCAGGCCAACAACCAGTTCCCGGCTGACTTCATCGGCGAGAACCTGCGGATTCAACTGAACGTGATCGCCGGCGCGCACGAGCAGGGCGTGCAGCGGCTGCTGTTCCTGGGCTCGAGCTGCATCTACCCGCGCCTGGCGCCACAACCCATGCGGGAAGACGCGCTGCTGACCGGCACGCTGGAGCCCACGAACGAGCCCTACGCGATCGCCAAGATCGCAGGCATCAAGCTGTGCGAGAGCTACAACCGCCAGCATGGCCGCGACTACCGCAGCGTGATGCCGACCAACCTGTACGGCCCCGGCGACAACTTCCATCCCGAACACAGCCACGTCATTCCGGCGCTGATGCGCCGCTTCCACGAGGCCGCTCAGCGCGGTGATGCCGAGGTGGTGGTGTGGGGCAGCGGGACACCGATGCGCGAGTTCCTGCACGTCGACGACATGGCGGCGGCCAGCGTGCATGTGATGAATCTGCCGCCCCAGACCTGGCAGCGGCACACCCAGCCGATGCTGAGCCACCTGAACGTGGGCACGGGCGTCGACTGCACGATCCGTGAGATGGCCGAAACGATGGCTCGCGTGACCGGCTTCAAGGGCCGCTTGAGCTTCGACGCCAGCAAGCCCGACGGCACGCCACGCAAGCTGATGGACGTCTCGCGCCTGACTTCGCTGGGCTGGAACGCGTCGATCGGCCTGGAAGAAGGCCTGCGTGAAACCTACGCCTGGTTCCGCGAGCACGCATCCGAGATTCGCGGCTGAGATCCCAGCCCGTCAGCGCTTGCCCGTGCCGGCCTTCTCGCGCAGTTGCTCCGCCAGCGCATTGATGCTGCGCGCCATCTGCCCGAACTCGTCGCCGCGGGCAAAGCGCAGCTTGGTGTCGTCGATGTCGCCGGCCTTCAGGTCGGCCAGGGCGCGCGTGAGCTGACGCAGCGGCCGCGCGAAGCTGCTCGCAAACCACCAGCCGGCCGCCGCGGCACCCAGCGCGGCCAGCAGGATGCCGCCGGCCAGCCAGGCGCTCAGCCGCTGCAGCGGCGCCACGATGGCGCGGCGATCTTCGGTCACGGCCACGACCCAGTCGTGCCCTGCCACGGGCGCATAGCCGGCCACCGCCACCACGCCACTGGCGACGGAAGCGTACTCGAGCGCACCGCTCTTCTGCGCCCCCAGCAGCACCGATGCCAGCTGCGACTCGCCCACCGAGGGCAACTCGTCGCGCCGGAAGCGCTGGTCGGCACGGATGGCCGCGAGCGTTGCGGGCGCCAGCGGCACCAGGCTGCGGTGGCGCAGGTCGGCATGCGCGTGGTGGATGAAGACGCCGTCGCCGTCGACCAGAAACGGCGTCAGCTGCCTGCCGGCGCCGGCGGGGCCGCCGGCCTGCGCCTGCTCGAGCGCACGCACGACGGGGTCGCCCGACAGGCGCAGCACCATCACGCCGACGATGCCGCCGGCGTCGCCGCGCACCGGCTCGGCGATGTCGATGTGCGTGGCGCCGATGCTGTTGCCGGCGATCAGCGTGCTGGTGTGGCCGCGGCCCTGCATCGGCTGCGTGAAGTAGGGGCGCAGCGCGTGGCTGGTGCCTTGCGTGCCGAGGTCGGACGCCAGGGCGGCCAGCCCGGTGCCGTCGAGCAGCATCAGGCTCTGCACGCCCGAGCCAGGCCGCACCTGGCGCAGCAGGCGGTCGCGCAGCGCCGCGCGGGCCGGCTCGGTGGGCCGGGCCAACCAGGCGCCAAAGGCGGCTTCTGACGCGATCTGGCGCGCCTGCTCGCGGCCGCGCTGCACGTAGCCCGCCACGTCGGAGGCGGCATGCGTGGCCACGCTCTGCAGAAACCGCGACTCGGCCGCCACGACGGCATCGCGTGCGCTGCCCAGGTTGAGCGCCGCCACCAGCGCCACCGGCAGCACGCCGGCCACCACCAGGGCCACGCCGGCCTTCACGGCCAAGGGCCAGTCGCGCGGGTGCAGCAGGCGCTGCGCCTTCGATCGCATGACGCGCGAGTGCGTCGGCATCGACTGGTCCTGCGTCACGTCCTGCCGCTCGTTGCGGCGGCGCGCGGCCTCGAAGCGGCGCATCGCCGCCGGGTGATCGGCCAGCAGCGCCTGGCGCCACTCGGCCACCGAACGCGGACGCTTGGCGGGGTCGGTGGCCAGGGCCCAGTCGATGGCCTTCAGGAAGGCATCGCCGAAGACATCGCGGCCGGCCTCGACCGCGCGGCTGTAGGCCTTGGGATCGGCCTTGCGGGTTTCGGCGTCGGGCGGCTTCTTGCCGCTGACGCACCAGTACAGCGTGGCGCCCAGCGCGTAGAGGTCGGTCCAGGGGCCTTGCTCGCCGAGGCCGTATTGCTCGATCGGCGCATAGCCGGGCGTCACCACCACCAGGCCGTCAGGGGCCACGCCAGCCGCCTGCCCGGCGCTGCCGAAGTCGAGCAGCACCAGGCTGCCGTCGGACGAGCGCACCTGGATGTTGTCGGGCTTGATGTCGCGGTGCAGGAAGCCCGCCTCGTGCACGGCCGCCAGGCCGTCGAGCAGCGGCAGCAGCAGTTCCACCAGCGCCTTCTCGCCGATCTTGCGGTGTTCGGGCCACCAGTTCTTCAGCGGCTCGCCCTTCTCGACCTCGAGCACCATGTAGGCGGTGCGGTGGGCCTCGAAGAAACGGGCCACGCGCACGATGGCGCGGTGGCGGAACGAGGCCAGCGTGCGCGCCTCCACCAGGAAGGCGTCGAGCCCCTGGCGGTAACGCGGCAGGTGTTCGCTGGCGGTGGGCGACACGGTGCCGTCGGCCGAGCGGAACACGATGTCCTGCGGCAGGTATTCCTTGATGGCCACTGCGGCGTTGAGGTGCACGTCGGTGGCCAGGTAGGTGACGCCGAAGCCGCCTTCGCCGAGCACGCCGTCGATGCGGTACTCGTGCAGCCGCAGGCCTTGTCGCAGTGGCCCGGCGGTGGCGCCAGCCCCTCGGCGATGCCGCGGCAAAGGCATGCCGCCGGGCGGCACCAGCACCACGGTGGCGTCGGCGTCGCCGTCGCGCAGCATGGGCCGCAGCACCGACTTGTCGCGGACGGCCTCGTCACGCGCGGGCCGATCGAGCGGCTTCGGCGTGCCCGTGTCGGCGCTGGCGCGCTCGCGCGGTGTCGTGCGGTCTTCGAGCGGCGTGTCGTCGTTCACCCTGAGCCCTTGTGCTGCCTGAACCGGTGGTGTCACGAATCCGGTGCGCCGCCGCACCGGTTGTCCCTGTCCCATGATACCGCCCCCGGTTACCTGTCCGAACCGCCAGGTATGTATCATTCGTACGTACCGAGTCGATCAGACAGCCCGAGGCACCCCATGGAAGCCACCGTCGCCGAACGCGGCCAGATCACCCTGCCCAAGCCGGTGCGCGACGCGCTCGGCCTGAGCAAGGGCACCAAGCTGAAGGTCGAGCTCGACGGCGGCCGCATCATCCTGCGCAAGGAAGTCGACGACGCGCTGTCGAAGCTGCGCGGGCGCTTCAAGCTCGCCGACGGCTTTGCCAGCACCGACGAGGCGATGCGCGCCATCCGGGGCCACGCGCCGGGCGACCCCTATCTGCCGCCGGAAGAATGATTGCCACCGATTCGTCCGTGTTGATCGACGTCATCGGCGGCGGCCCGCACGCCGATGCCGCCACCGACGCCATCCGCGCCGCGCTGCACGCCGGCCCGGTGGTGCTGTGCGAGGTGGCGCTGGCCGAGCTGTGCACCTCGCTGCAGGGCGGCTCGCAGGTGCTGGAACACCTCGAGTCCGTGGGCATCGCCTACAGCGCCATGGAACCCAAGGCCGCGCTGCGTGCCGGCGAGATGCAGCGCCGGTATCGCCAGCGCGGCGGCAACCACAACCGCAGCCGCACCGTGGCCGACTTCCTGATCGGCGCCCACGCCATGATGCAGTGCGATGCGCTCATCACCCGGGACGCCGGCTTCTACCGCGACTACTTCAAGGGCCTGAAGGTGATCGTGCCCAAGGCCTGAGTTCGAAGGCTGTTGTCCTGACGTCAGCCTCGACATCCACACTCCCCCCCGATTTCTCCAGGAGCACCCCATGCTGCAAGCCTATCGCCAACATGCCGCCGAACGCGCCGCGCTCGGCATTCCGCCGCTGCCGCTCGATGCCAAGCAGGTGGCCGCGCTGATCGAGCTCATCAAGGCCCCGCCGGCCGGTGAAGAAGGCTTCCTGCTGGACCTGCTGACGCACCGCGTGCCCCCCGGCGTGGACGACGCCGCCAAGGTGAAGGCCAGCTTCCTGGCCGCCGTGGCGCATGGCGACCTCAGCGTGGGCCTCATCAGCCCGGCCAAGGCCACCGAACTGCTCGGCACCATGGTCGGCGGCTACAACGTGCACCCGCTGATCGAACTGCTCGACGACGCGGCCGTGGCGCCGATCGCCGCCGAGGCGCTGAAGAAGACGCTGCTGATGTTCGACTTCTTCAACGACGTGGCCGAGAAGGCGCGCGCCGGCAACGCCCACGCCCAGGGCGTGATGAAGAGCTGGGCCGATGCCGAGTGGTTCACCTCGCGGCCCGAGGTGCCCAGGACCATCACCGTGACCGTGTTCAAGGTGCCCGGCGAGACCAACACCGACGACCTGAGCCCCGCCCCCGACGCCTGGAGCCGCCCGGACATTCCGCTGCACTACCTGGCGATGCTGAAGAACACACGCGGGGACTTTGGAACGCCTGGTGGGGCCGCCTTCAAGCCCGAGGAAGACGGCAAGCGCGGGCCGATGCAGTTCATCGAAGACCTCAAGAAGAAGGGCCACCTCGTGGCCTATGTGGGCGACGTGGTCGGCACCGGCTCCAGCCGCAAGAGCGCCACGAACAGCGTGATCTGGGCCACCGGCCAGGACATCCCCTTCGTGCCGAACAAGCGCTTCGGCGGCGTCACGCTCGGCGGCAAGATCGCGCCGATCTTCTTCAACACGCAAGAGGACTCGGGCAGCCTGCCCATCGAGGTGGACGTGAGCGCGCTCGAGATGGGCGACGTCATCGACATCCACCCCTACGAAGGCCGCATCACCAAGGCCGGCGCCACGGTGGTGGAGTTCAAGCTGAAGAACGACGTGCTGTTCGACGAGGTGCGTGCCGGCGGCCGCATCAACCTGATCATCGGCCGCAGCCTCACGGCCAAGGCGCGCGAGTTCCTGGGCCTGCCCGCCAGCACCGTGTTCCGCCTGCCGCAGCCGCCCGTGGCCACGAAGGCCGGCTTCACGGTGGCGCAGAAGATGGTGGGCCGCGCCGTCGGCCTGCCTGAAGGCCAGGGCGTGCGCCCCGGCACCTACTGCGAGCCGAAGATGACGACCGTCGGCAGCCAGGACACCACCGGCCCGATGACACGCGACGAGCTCAAGGACCTGGCCTGCCTGGGCTTCAGCGCCGACCTCGTGATGCAGAGCTTCTGCCACACCGCCGCCTACCCCAAGCCGGTGGACGTGAAGACGCACCGCGAGTTGCCCGCCTTCATCAGCAACCGCGGCGGTGTCAGCCTGCGGCCGGGCGACGGCGTCATCCACAGCTGGCTCAACCGCCTGCTGCTGCCCGACACCGTGGGCACCGGCGGCGACAGCCACACGCGCTTTCCAATCGGCATCTCGTTCCCTGCCGGCTCGGGCCTGGTGGCCTTCGGCGCCGCTACGGGCGTGATGCCGCTGGACATGCCCGAGAGCGTGCTCGTGCGCTTCAAGGGCCAGATGCAGCCGGGCGTGACGCTGCGCGACCTGGTGCATGCGATCCCCTACGCCGCCATCAAGGCCGGCCTGCTGACGGTTGCCAAGGCCGGCAAGAAGAACGTCTTCAGCGGCCGCATCCTCGAGATCGAAGGCCTGCCCGATCTGAAGGTGGAACAGGCCTTCGAGCTGAGCGATGCGAGCGCGGAGCGCAGTGCCGCCGGCTGCACCATCAAGCTCAACAAGGAACCCGTCATCGAGTACCTGACGAGCAATGTGGTGCTCATGAAGAACATGATCGCCGACGGCTACGCCGACGCCAAGACGCTGAAGCGCCGCATCGAGAAGGTCGAGGCCTGGCTCGCGAACCCGCAGCTGCTCGAGGCCGACAAGGACGCCGAGTACGCGGCCGTGATCGAGATCGACCTGAACGAGCTGAAGGAGCCGGTGCTCTGCTGCCCCAACGACCCGGACGACGCCAAGCTGCTGAGCGAGGTGGCCGGCACCAAGATCGACGAGGCCTTCATCGGCAGCTGCATGACGAACATCGGCCACTTCCGCGCCGCCGCCAAGCTGCTGGGCGGGCAGCGCGACATCCCGGTCAAGCTGTGGGTGGCGCCACCCACCAAGATGGACCAGAGCGAGCTCATCAAGGAAGGCCACTACGCCGCCTTCGGCACCGCCGGTGCGCGCACCGAGATGCCGGGCTGCAGCCTGTGCATGGGCAACCAGGCGCAGGTGCGCGAGGGCGCCACGGTCGTGTCGACATCGACGCGCAACTTCCCCAACCGCCTGGGCAAGAACACCAACGTGTTCCTGGCCTCGGCCGAGCTGGCGGCCATTGCGTCGAAGCTGGGCTACCTGCCCACCGTGGCCGAGTACCAGGCCGCCATGGGCGTGATCAACAAGGACGCCGCCAGCGTCTACCGCTACATGAACTTCGACCAGATCGAGGAGTACGCGGAAACGGCCAAGGGCGTGACGGCCTGATCGCAGGCGGGGGCTGCAGGCACAGCGCCTGCAGCCTGGTTCAGGTCTTGTCGCGGGTCAGCCGCTCGGCGAACGAGATGCCGATCGCCGAGAGCACGAAGGTGAAGTGGATCACCGCCACCAGGGTGACGATCTGGATGTTCTCCAGGCTGAGATCGCCGCTGAGGTAGGTCTTCAGCGCGTGCACGCCCGAGATGGAGATGATGGCGAAGGCC
>Ga0209985_10003634_pt1 | contig 13008 bp, 8 predicted proteins | sample NOAtaG_FD_187305 | JGI IMG/M metagenome (GOLD analysis project Ga0209985, IMG submission 187305) | Freshwater lake microbial communities from Lake Erie, under a cyanobacterial bloom - NOAA_Erie_Diel6S_1000h metaG (SPAdes) (version 2) | ecosystem: Environmental > Aquatic > Freshwater > Lake ...
CGGCGCCGCCGGCGCACTGAACCGCGAACTCGAGATTCCCGACGCCGAGCGTGACGGCTTTCTCGCCGCGAATCACAGGCTGATCCTCCCTCCTCCGAATCCGACGATGCACACTTGGCGCTGGGAAGACGACCGGACCCAGATCGTCTTCGAGGCATGCAAGGCCGTCGCCCGCGACCCGCTGGTTCCGCGCGACAGCTTCGTGGTGCGCGCGCCGGTCGACTTCGATGCCCTCGCTGCGGTCGAAGAGCATTTCGGATTCGTGCCCGACGAGGTCTTCTCGCTACGCCAATCCGGCGGCGATGAAGAGCGAACCTACTCGCTCGACGCGATCACCGAGCCTGCCTATCGCGAGGCGCTCGCCGCGCATGGAATCTCGCTCGAGGACGAGCGCATCCGGGTCGACTTCGGCTGGGTGTCCTCGAAGTCCGCCATGCATCTGCGCCCGCTCGCCGAGTCGATCATCGTCTCGTGGCGCACCGAGTCGGCGCCGCGCCCGGCAAGCGACACGCCACGCGGCGGGGTGGAGAAGCCGCGCCCAGGCAACGGGCCGCGGCATGATGACCGCATCGAGGCGCTCACCAGCTTCGTCCAGCGCGCGGTGCCCTATCAGGCGATCCCGGAGACGACGACGGGCATCGAGCGGTGCGGCCTGCGCACGCCCGGACCGACGCTGCTCTTCGGCGGCGACTGCGACTCGAAGGCTGCCCTGCTCGCGGCGCTCATCCGCGGGATCGACGAGCATGTGCCGCTCGTCATGGTGTCGCTGTCGGTGGGTGGCCGGCCGCATGTCCTCCTCGGCGTCGGCATTCCGGCCCAGCCGTGCAGCACGATCCTCGACTACCGAGGCGTCCGCTACGTCCTCATCGAAGTGACGAGCGCGCTTGGCGTCGGAATCATGGCCCCCGACTACAACGAAGCCGAGTTCGAGCACTACGCGGTCATTCCGTAGCCCCCTGACGCAGACGCACGACCCGCCCCCCTGCCTGGGGAGGATGGTCGGCCGCCGTGAACCCGACGCCGCCAGCCGGGATGCCCTGCGGATCGAAGCCCGGCGGATCCGTCAGACAGCGTGGACGCCGCGGCCCCCTCGTTCGAGTTCGATTTCGCTGACGCTCGGCTGCCCGGAAAGCCGACCTATACTTCGCCCATGTCCGTCCTCTCTTCATCCAACCCCGTCCTTTCTGACTCCGCACTTGGCCGCCTGATCGATGAGACTGGCGGTGTCACACGCTCCAACGCCGCTTCGATGCACGGCGTCATGCAGAAGACCGGCATCTGCACCGTTCTTGCGGTTGCGGCGGGCGCGGTCACGTATGCGCTGGTTCCGTCCGTGCCGTGGCTCCCGCTGGTTGCCACGATCGGCGCGGCGATCCTGTCGCTGATCATCGGCATCGCCGTCTACTTCAAGCCGGCGCTCGCGCCGTTCGGGGCACCGCTCTACGCAGCCGTGCAGGGCGTGTTCCTGGGCGCGATGAGCTTCTTCCTCGAGGGCATGCTGGCAGGCCGCGGCATCACAGCCACCGGTGGCCTCGCGCTGCAGGCGTTCATCATCACCGGCAGCGTGCTGGTGGCAATGCTCGCGCTGCATAGCTTCGGCATCATCCGCGCCGGGCCGCGCTTCACCACCATCCTTGCGGTTGTGACCGGAGGTCTGGCGATCGCGATGCTGGCGTCGTTCGTGGTGAGTTTCTTCATGCCGATTCCGTTCATGTCGCTTGACGCGGCGTTCGAGGGCGGCCGGAACGCATGGATCGGACTCGCGATCAACGTCGGCATCCTCTTCATCGCGTCGCTGTGGCTGCTGGTCGACTTCGCGCAGATCGACGAGGCTGTGGCCGCCGGTGCGCCGAAGTCGATGGAGTGGCTTCTCGCGTTCGGCCTGATCGTCACGCTGGCATGGGTGTACTTCGAGGCGCTGAAGTTGGCGTTCCGCCTGGCCGCGATGTTCGGCGAGCGGAAGTAAACCGGAACCGGCGGCGATTTTCGGTCCACGAACGCGCCTCCCAGGCCGCCGCGATTCACTCGCGGCGAGCCTGACCAGAGGGAGCGGCCGCAGCCGCGACCGCTCAAACACGCGGAACGGGTGATGTCGGCCGTCGACTCCGACGCGTGTCGTTCCGGGGACTCACGTCCCCGGGCACCCGTGCGTTCAGCCTCTGACGTCTCCAGGCCGAGGCGGATTCACTCCGCCCGGCCTGACCAGAGCGAGCAAAGGCCTGCGGCCGCGGCGAAGCCGCCCCGCAGGCCAGTTGCGAGCGCCGAAACGCGCCCCCCAGCCCGCCGCGATTCACTCGCGGCGAGGCTGACCAGAGCGAGCGAAAGCGAAGCGAGTCGCGAGCGCCGAAACGCGCCCCCCAGCCCGCCGCGATTCACTCGCGGCGAGGCTGACCAGAGTGAGCAAAGGCCTGCGGCCGCGGCGAAGCCGCCCCGCAGGCCAGTTGCGAGCGCTCAAATCACGTTGCGAGCGCTCAAATCACGCCGCGAGCGCTCGGATTCAAAGCACTTCGGCAGCAAGGCTCGCCAGGCTCGAACGCTCAGTCTTCGTCAGCGTCACGTGGCCCGCGATGCGCTGGCCCTTGAAGCGCTCGATCGCGTGTGCAAGTCCGTTCGACTGCGCATCGAGATACGGGTTGTCGATCTGCAGAATGTCGCCGCAAAGCACGATCTTGGTGCCGTCTCCCACGCGCGACACGATCGTCTTGATCTCGTGCGGCGAAAGGTTCTGCGCCTCGTCGACGATCATGAACTGATGCGGAATCGAGCGGCCACGAATGTAGGTGAGCGGCTCCATCACGACGCGCCCCGTCGCCATCAGCTGGTCGAGCCGCTGCTCGGCTGTTCGGCTCTCCGGCCGCTCGTCCACATGGCTGCCGCGCGTCGACAGGAGATACGAGATGTTGTCGAAGATCGGCTGCATCCACATCGCGAGCTTCTCGTCCTTGTCGCCCGGGAGGTATCCGATGTCGCGCCCGAGCGGCATGATCGGCCGCGCCGTGAGCAACTTGTCGTAGCGCTCCTCCTTGATCGTCTTGTGGAGCCCCGCCGCGATCGCAAGAAGCGTCTTGCCCGTGCCGGCCGGGCCGGTCAGGGTGACGATCTTCACGTCGTCGTCGAGCAGGAGCTCGAGGGCCATCGTCTGCTGGACATTTCGGCCCATGATGCCGTACACCGGCTTCCGCGGTCCGGTCACGGGAATCGCGGAACCGGTGTCTGCGAGAATGCGCGCGAGCCCAGTGTGGTGCTCGTCGAGCTCGTCGATGAGCAGGATGAACTGGTTCGCGACCGGCTCGACCGCGACCGTATGTGCATAGTCGGGCGTGTGGGCGGTGAACTCGCCGAGCCGCTCGATGCGCAGCTGCCGCTCGTCGTAGAGCTCGTCGATGATCTCGCCGGGCACCTTCATCACGATGTAGCCGGCGTGCAGGAAGTCGGCGGCGATGTGGTCGTGCTCGAAGTCCTCGGCGGGAATGCCAAGCGCGTCGCTCTTCACGCGCGCGTTGATGTCCTTCGAGATGAACACGGTGCGCTTGCCGCCGAGATGCAGCTCCTGCGCGACCGCGAGGATGCGGTTGTCGGCCTTGTCGAGGTCGAGCGCGAAGTCGCGGCTGCCGTTGCAGCGCGCGACGCGGATCGCGCCGCCTTGGTCGTTCCACACGACCCCTTCGAACAGCGCGCCCTGCGCGCGCAGTCGGTCGAGCGCGCGCGTGACCTGCCGCGCGTTGCGCCCCCGCTCGTCGTTGTTCTTCTTGAAGGTGTCGAGTTCCTCGATGACCGCGAGGGGGATGACGACCTCATGCTCGGCGAACTTGAAGATCGAGTTGGCGTTGTGGAGGAGCACGTTCGTGTCGAGGACGAAGTGCTTGCGAAGCACGTCTCCTCCCGCGACGCGCGCGGCCTCGTGACGTACGTCGGACGAAACGTCCATGCGGTTCTCGTTCAGCATGCAAGCCCTCCTGTGGCTGGAACTGCGCTGAAGTGGATGTGGCCATATCCAGTGTGGCCACAGGGATAGTCCCGCCCTTGCCGCGACCTTTCAATGGCCGACGACAAAGATCCAGTGAATTCGCCGGAAATCTCCGGGAGCTGAAGTTCCGCTGCATCAGTGCGCGAGCGGGTCCACGTCCGCGGCCGACACGACGCACTCGACGCCGGGAACGCGCTCTGCGAGGAGAGCCGCGAGTCGCGGCAGGTATCCGCGTTCGGTGTTGGTGTGGCCCGCGAGGAGGACCTCGAGGCCCAAGGCGTGCGCGCGAAGCACATCATGGTGCGACAGCTCGCCAGTCAGGAAACAGGTCGCGCCCTGCGCGGCCGCAGCGTCAAGCAGGCTCGCTCCGCTGCCCGCGCACACGGCAACGACCGAGTGCGAACAGTGATACGCACGCCCTGCGAGACGAGTTCCCGTTCTATCGATTCGGCTACAACCGAGGAGAGGCTGGAGACATTCGGCGAGTTCCGCGGAAAAGCAGGGTTTCGAGAGCCGCGCAACCCGTCCGACGCCTGCAGGGCCACCGAACGGGGGCGCCTCGAGCGGCACGATGTCGAAGGCAGGCTCCTCGTAAGGGTGCGCCCCGCGCAGCGCCTCGATGACGGCTCCCAGCTGCCGTCGGTGAAACGGCATCTCGAGGCGCATCTCGGCGACCCGCTCCAACCGTCCGGACTTCCCGACCGCCGGTGCCGCGCCCTCGCCTCCGAGGAACGTCCCCTCGCCTCGGCCTGTGAACGAGCACTGGCTGTAGAGCCCGATGCAACCGGCGCCTGCGGCGGCCAGTGCGTCGCGCACGGTGTCGGCAGCGGCCTCGGGCACGAAGACGACGAGCTTGTGCGTGTTCGTGCCGGAAGCCACGGCGGGCTGCAGCGCGCGGCGCGCGGTGATCGAGGCACCCGTCGCACGTGCCACGCAATCGACGAGCCAGTCGTTGACGCCGCCCTCGACCGCATCGAGCGCGGTGTGCGGGGAATACACGGCAATACCCGCACGCACGGCGTCGAGCGCCACCCGCCCTTGCCACGTCGCGCCGTCGAGACGCTCGAGCGGCTTGAAGAGAAGCGGGTGGTAGCCGACGATCAGCTCCGCGCCGAGCCCCTTCGCCTCTGCGAGCACCTCGGGCACGACATCGATCGCCAGCAGCACGCGGGACACCAGCGTTCCATCGCCCGCGACGAGAAGCCCGACCTTGTCCCAGGGTTCGGCCAGCGAAAGCGGCGCGATGGCGCCGAGGGCTGCCGTGAGATCGGAGAGCGGTCGAGGCATGGATCGGACTCGTGCGTCGGGTGAGGTGAAGGCGGTCGCTGCAACGGCGCGCGTCCGCCGCGAGGGTCAGGTGCAGACGAGCATGGCGGCGCCAAGCACGCCCGCGTCGTCGTTGAGCGAACTGGGCACGATCTCAGTCTTGCGAAGGACCGACGGGAACACCGCGCGCTCGAAGCCCTTCGTCACCCGCGCCACAAACTTGCCGCCAAGCGCCTCGGTGACGCCGCCCCCGAGCACCACGCAGTCGATCGACAGCATGGTGACGATGTTGGCGATCGCGAGGCCGAGGAAGTCGGCGCTCTTGTCGACCACGCGCTTCGCAAGCTCGTCGTCCTTCTCGTAGGCGCGCGCGATGGTCGACGAGCCGATCGCGCCGGACTCGTCGGCCCGCTCGGCGATCAGCTTGTGCAGCGCGCTTTCGGGGTACATCGGAAGAAGCCGCTTCAGCGCGTTCACGATGCCGGTGCGCGAGCAGATGTCCTCGACCGTCATGAAGCCAGGCTGCCCGCCGGGGAAGAGGACGACATGACCGATCTCGCCGGCGGTATGCCGCGGACCGCGCCAGAGCTTGCCGTCGAGGACGAGCCCTGCGCCCACGCCGGTGCCGACCCAGACCGCCAGCGTGTTCGCGCGCCCGCGCGCCGCACCGAGTTGCGTCTCGCCCCATGCGGCGACGTTCACGTCGTTGTCGAGCGCAACGCGAAGTTCGGACTCGCGCAGTCCCAAGTCGCGCGCGAACTCGCGCGCGAGGATGTCTCGCAGCGGCAGGTCCTCCCAGCCGAGATTGCCCGCCTTGATGACGACGCCCCGGTCGAAGTCGACCGCGCTCGGGGCGCCAACGCCGACGCCGAACAGCCGCTCGCGCGGCATCTTCGCGTCGTCCATCGCGCGCCACACGCCCTCGACGAGTCTGCGCAGCACGGTTTCGCGGCCCTCATGGGCCTTGGTCTTCCGCTTGCAGCGGCCGATGATCTTCCCTTCTGCGTCGACCACGCCGATCTGCATGTTGGTGCCGCCGAGATCGACGCCGACGACGACCGCGTCCCTTGGAAAGTCCTTCGCGATGCGCATGCGACGAGTGTACCGCGAGGCGATTCAGCTGCGGAAGCCGTCCGCTGCCGCGGTCGCCGTGCTTGCGGCGTCGACGCGCGCGCGTCCGGTCCAGAGCCGGTGCATCGCACGCATGATGTCGTCGATCACCACCATGGCTGCGGGCAGGGCGAGCAGCGTGAGCACCGATGAACTCATCAGTCCGAACACCAGCGAGATCGCCATCGGGATGAGGAAACGCGCCTGGAAGCTCTGCTCAAGCATGAGCGGCGAGAGCCCCGCGAGCGTCGTGGCCGTCGTCAGCAGGATCGGCACGAGGCGCAGGCGGCCAGCCTTCGCGAGCGAGTCGACGAGCGGCGTCCCCTTCTCGCGCATCTCATTCGAGAACTCGACGAGGATGAGCGAATTGTTCACGACGACGCCCGCCAGGGCCACGAAGCCGATGAGCGAGAGGAACGTCATGTCGAAGCCGAGGAGCAGATGTCCCCACACGATGCCGATGATGCCGAATGGAATCGCGAGCATGACCGCAAGCGGCTGCAGGTAGCTCTCGAAGAGCCAGGCGAGGATGACGTAGATCCCGAGGAATGCGGCGGCAAGCGCCAGCGGGAAGTTCGCGAAGGCGTCGACGAGATCCTTCTGGCGGCCGGCGGCGTCGATCACCACGCCCGACGCCGAGCGGCCGATCGCCTCGATCTCGGGCGCGAGCGCGCGCGCGACGATCTCGGGGTTCGTCGCGTCGTCGCAATCGGCGCTGACGGTCACGGTCCGTGCGCGGTCGACGCGGCGGATCGTCGAGTAGCCGCGGCCTTCGCGCACGTCGGCGACCTCGACCAGCGGCACAGCCGTCCCGGTCGGGCTCAGGAGCCAGAGTTCCTCGATGGTCGACAGGCGCCGCCGCGATGCCTCGTCGAACTGGACGCGCACGTCGACGTCCTCGCGATCGGCGCTGAAGCTGTGCGCCTCCGCGCCGAACACGGCCATGCGCACCTGCTGGGCGACGTCGGCGGTCGTGAAGCCCATCGCAAGCGCCTGCGGCGTGAGCTCGATGCGCAGCTCGCGCTGCGCGTCGTCGGCGTCGTCGGAGATGTCCTTCACGCCGCTGAAGCCGGCGAGCGCGGCCTTGATCCTTGCGACGACCTCGTCGACCTGTGCGTCGTCTGCGCCGCGCACCTCGTAGCTGATGTCCGCACCCGCCGGGCCGCCCGAGACTTCCTGGAACTTCACGGTCTCGCACTCGTCGAGGTTGCCGGCGGCGAGGCGGATCGAGTCGATCACCTCGGCGCTACGGCGCGAGCGCGTCTCGACCGGCGAAAGCTCGAGGAAGATCTGCCCGAGATGGGTCGCGGCCGCATTCGTCGCGCCGGTCTCGAAGTCGACGGAGCTTCCGAGGCTCGCGGTGAGCGCCTGAACCTCGGGCTGCGCGCGCGCGGCGATCTCGATGCGCCGCGCGACCTCGCTCGTCTGCTCCATGGTTGCGCCGATTGGCAGCGCGAAGTCGACGATCACAGTCTCGGTGTCGTCGGCAGGCAGGAAGACGAACGCAAGGCGTCCGCCGAACACCATGCCGACCGACAGCATCAGCGCCGCCGTCGTCGCCGCGAGCACGATGTAGCGCTCGCGCAGACACCAGCGGACCATGCGCTCGTACACGCCGAGCATGCGCTCGATCAAGCGCTCGCGGACCTCCGCCAGCGGCTTGAGCTTCTTGTCGAGCCACGAACCGCCGCGCGCGGCCGAACGCTCCTCGCGGACAAGCGCGTGCGCCATGTGGTTCGGCATCATGAAGCTTGCCTCGAGGAGGCTCGCTCCGAGCGCGATCAGCACCACCGTCGGCAGGTTTCCGAGCAGTTCGCCGATATCTCCCTTGATGAAGATGAGCGGTACGAACGCGACGATCGTGGTGGTGACGCTGCCGACGACCGGCCAGAACACCTGCGTCACGCCGTTCACAGCCGCGGTGAGCGGCGGCTCACCGAGCTCCTTGTGACGTTTCACGATGTTCTCGCTCATCACGATCGCGTCGTCGGCAAGCATGCCGAGAACGATGAGGAGTCCGAACATCGTGATGAGGTTCAGGGTGACGCCCGTCACCTGCATGAACATCAGGGTGCACGCGAGGGCGATGACGATGCCCACCATCACCCAGAAGCTCGCGACGCGGTTCAGGCCGAGAAGAAGCACCACGAGTACGAGCGCGGCGCCCTGCATCGCGTTCGTCGAGAGGAGCTCGAAGCGGCCCTCGATGATGCGGGCGAGGTCGTTGTGCTGCGCGAGCGTGCCGTCGACGGGCGGACGCGAACGGCCGAGCTCGTAGCCGCGTTCCCATGCGCTCGTGATGATGCGGTCGCGCACGAAGTCGCGCGGCGCGTCGCCGTTGCGGCCAGCGACGTACCCGCGCACGAGCTCCGCGATCTCGACGGCGTCCTCGTCACCTTCCTTGAACGCAACCAGCGTGCCGGCGGGTTGCCCGCCGAAGCGGCGGATCTGCGGGATGTCGTCGAAGTTCTCGTGGACATCGGCGATCTCGCCGAGGCGGAGCGACGAGCCGTCGACGGCGCTTTGCAGGACGATTCCCTTGATGGCGGCCACGTTCTCGCCGCTGCCGAGGGTGCGGATCGCGAGGTTCGCGGCGTCGGTGCGCACGGTGCCGCCGGGCACCTCCGCCATCGCCGCGCGCACGCGATCGGCCACTTCGCTCAGGCGGATGCCGTGGCGAAGGAGCGCTGCCGGATCGACGTCCACGTGGATCTCACGCGGGCGGAGGCCGATCTCGACGAGCGTGCCCATCCCGTCGAGGCTCTTGAGGTCGTCGCGAACCGCGCGGAGCTCGCGCTTGATGTACTCCTCGCCGGCGTCGCTCGCGAGCGTCACCATGATCGTCGGGAAGTTCGGCTGGAAGTCGAAGACGCGCACGCGCTCGGCGTCGGGCGGCAGGTCCGTGATCTGCTCGATGGCGAGGCGGATGTCCTCGATCGCCTTGTCCGCGTCGGTGCCGGCCTTCAGCTTGACGGTGATGCCGCCCGTGCCTTCCGAGAGCCGAGTCTCCACGCGATCGACGCCCTCGACGTCGACGACGCGGTCCTCGATCTTCCGCGCCATCGACTCCTCGATCTCCTTCGGCGATGCGCCCGGATAGGCAAGCACGATGCGCGCGGCCTGCGGTGCGGTCTCGGGGAAGAACTCGCGGCGCATCGTGAGAAGCGCGATCGTTCCACCGATGAGGAGCGTCCACATCAGGAGCGTGACGGGCACGCTCCGCCGCACGCAGAAGTCGACGAGGGCTCGGATCATCAGCCGGCGCCCTTCCCATCAGCGGCAGGCTCCGCGGCACGCTGCGGCGTCGAGGCGTCGGCGTGCACGGGGATCGGCTCGATGGCCTGGCCTTCCGCGAGGCTGCGCGAGCCGTCGATCACCACGAGCGTGCCGGTCGCGAGTTCGTCGGAGAGCACGGCCCAGTCGACATCGGCCAGCTCGGCGCCCTCGGGCGTGCCCGCGTAGGGAAAGTCGACGCTCACGCGGCGCATGCGCACGCGGCCGGACTCGACGACGGCGATGGTCTCGTCGCGGATCGCGCGACGCGGGACAGCGATGCGCAGCGCGCTGCCGCCCGTCAGAATCTTCGCCTCGACGAACGCGCCGGGGGCGAGCGCGGCGGCCGCGTCGCCGGGTTGCTCGATCTCGATGAAGACCGTCGCGGTGCGCGACGTCGGGTCATCTTCTGGCGCAACGCGCGCGACTTTGCCCTCGAAGGTGCGTCCGTCCGCGCGCGAGGTCACGGTGGCCTTGGCGCCCGCGGGTGCGAGCGCGCGCGACGACGCGGGGATGCGGAGGGGAATCTCGAGGCGGGAAGGATTGACGATGCGCGCGATTTTCTGGTTGGGTGCGACCGACTCGCCGACCTCGAGGTCGGCCATCTGGACGACGCCGTCGATGGGTGCCACGATCACACAACGCTCGGCGGAAAGCCGCGCGAGCTCGAGGCTCGACTGGGTCGAGGCGCGCTCGGCTGCAAGCGCGGCCCGACGCGGGGCGATCTGGAAGACGGCATCTTCCGCGAGGACTGAGGCGCGCGACGCAGCGATGACCACTTGCCGCGCGCGATCGACTTCGCGGGGCTGGGCGGCGTTCTCGGCGGCCGCCCGCTCCACGCGCTCGAGATCCATCTGCGCGAGCTCCCGGTCGGCGCGCGCGAGTTCCGCCGAAGCGATCGCGGTGCGCTCCTGCGCGTCGAGCAGGGCGACCTGCGAATCGATCGCGCGGATGGCCTGTTCGGCGATCGTGACCTGCTTCAGGAAATCGCTTCGGTCGAGGGTGATGAGCGTCTCGCCCTTGGCGACACGTGCACCTGCGGCGAAGTTCGGCGCGATCGACTCGACAACCGCACCCACCCGCGCCGGAACGTCGGCGCTGTCGAGCGCCCGCGCGGTGCCATAGCCGCGGACGAACCGCTCGATCTCGAGCGGCCGCAACTCGAGGACCGAGACGCGCTCGGGCGTTGCAGCCTGCGGGTTGCGGGAAGCCTCTGGCTTGGTTGCGACGAGCGCCGCGATCGCGCCGCCTCCGGCCGCGACAAGCGCCAGAGAGACGACCGCCCGGAAGACGATCGCATAGGTCGGGAGCGGTGCTCGATCAGGCGTCGGGACGGTGGGGCGCTGGTCGTGCATCGTGGAGGCTCGGCTTCGCGCAGGCGCGGAGGAAGATGCACTATAGGTCGTACGCCGATGCAAACCGACGACGGCGGCGGATCGTTGCCCTCGTGCTGCGGACAGATCTGTCTGATACCCTTCGTTCCCATGTCTGACTCAACGGGCTCCGCGCTGACCGACGGCGACATCCTGAAGATCGCGCGGCTATCGCGCCTGAGCGTCCCCGCCTCGCAGGTCGGGACGGTGCGCGCGCAGCTTTCCTCGATTCTCGGGCACATTGCAAAGCTCCAGGCGCTGCCCACCGAGGGCGTCGAGCCGATGGCGCACCCCATGAAGATCGTGAATCGCCTTGCGAACGACGAACCCGGCGCGTGCATGCCCGTCGCGGAGTTCCTCAAGAACGCCCCTGCCGTCGAGGGGCGCTATCTCGCGGTTCCGAAGGTTCTCGGCGAAGGAGGTGGCGCGTGAGTGCCACAGCACCGGCAGCGGTCCGCCCGATCACCGAGATCTGCGCGGAAGTCCGTCGTGGGCACCTGTCGGCGCGCGTGCGCGTCGAGGATTTCCTCGCCGCGATCGCGGTGAAGGACGGCGAGATCCACGCCTTCAACGAGGTGCACGCCGACGCGGCGCTCAAGCGCGCCGACGCGATCGACGCGGCGGTGAAGGCCGGATTCAACCCGGGCCCGCTCGCGGGCGCGGTGATCGCGGTCAAGGACAACATCGCGATGCGCGAGGGCAAGACGACGTGCTCGTCGAAGATGCTCGCGAACTACCGCTCGCCGTTCAACGCGACGGTGATCGATCGCCTTTCGATGGCGGGCGCGATCTTCATCGGAAAGACGAACCTCGACGAGTTTGCGATGGGTTCGTCGACCGAAAACAGCGCGTTCGGCGCGACGCGCAACCCGTGGGACACGTCGCGCGTTCCGGGCGGGAGCTCGGGCGGCAGCGCGGCGGCCGTCGCCGCGCGCTTCTGCGATGCGGCGCTCGGCTCCGATACAGGCGGTTCGATCCGCCAACCCGCGGCGCTCTGCGGCTGCGTGGGATTCAAGCCGACGTACGGGCGCGTGTCGCGGTACGGCCTCGTCGCGTTCGGCTCGAGCCTCGACCAGATCGGGCCGTTCACGCATTCCGTGGCCGATGCCGCGCTGATCTACGACGCCATCGCGGGCCGCGATGAACACGACTCGACGACATCCGACGCCGCATGCGAGCCGATCGCGCCGAAGGTGCAGGAGCCGATTCGGCGCCTGCGGGTCGGCGTGCCGCGCGAGTACCGGAGCGACGCGAACGCGCCCGCCGTTGCGGCCGCGCTCGAGAAGGCGATTGCGTCCGCGCGCGCGTTCGGCGCGGAAGTCGTCGACGTCGATCTGCCGCTGACGGACATCGGGATCTCGACCTACTACGTGATCGCGCCTGCCGAGGCGTCGAGCAATCTCGCGCGCTACGACGGCATCCGCTACGGGCACCGCGCGAAACTCGCGGCCGGCGAGGATCTCGAGGACCTCTACTCGAAGTCGCGTGCGGAGGGCTTCGGCCCCGAGGTCCAGCGCCGCATCATGCTGGGCACGTACGTCCTGAGCTCTGGGTACTACGACGCCTACTACAAGCGCGCGCTGCAGGCGCGGCGGCTCATCAAGGATGAGTTCGACCGAGCGTTCGCGAAGTGCGACGTGGTGCTCGGGCCGACGTCGCCGATGGTGGCGTTCCCGTTCGGCGGGAAGTCGGATCCGCTGTCGATGTACCTCTGCGACGTCTACACGGTGAACACGAACATCGCGGGGATTCCCGGCATTTCGATCAACGCAGGCTTCGCGGAGGAGGGCGGGAAGCATCTTCCCATCGGAATCCAGCTGCAGGCGCCCGCGTTCGCCGAGGAATCGCTCTTGCGCGCGGCGGCGATGTTCGAGCGGGCGTCTTGATTTTGAGGCGCTTCAGGAAATCGTGTGGGTGAACTGCGATGGAGGCGCCGATCGGGCTCCGGTTTTCTCACGGAGGCACGGAGGCACGGAGGAAGGACGAGAACCCGAAGACTGCGAGCGATGCGAGGACGCG
>Ga0209985_10003644_pt1 | contig 12992 bp, 9 predicted proteins | sample NOAtaG_FD_187305 | JGI IMG/M metagenome (GOLD analysis project Ga0209985, IMG submission 187305) | Freshwater lake microbial communities from Lake Erie, under a cyanobacterial bloom - NOAA_Erie_Diel6S_1000h metaG (SPAdes) (version 2) | ecosystem: Environmental > Aquatic > Freshwater > Lake ...
CGAACTCCCCGGGCTGGAAAAATCTGACCTGACAGGTCTGAAGTGTACCCATCCGGTGCTGAATCCCTCCGCGTGGATCCTTCAGCCCTGACCTCAGCGCCGCCCGAACATCATCTGCCGCGCCAGCACCTTTTTCAGGGGCGGCAGGGCCTGCAGCAGGCTCAGGCCCAAGCCGCGGGCGGCTGCCACGCCGGGCCATTGCCAGGTGAAGCTGCGGGCCAGGAAGTCGGTGGTGGCGATCATGCTCCAGCGGTCGGGCGCGCGTTGCCACTCCACCTTGCGCAGCGCGCGGTCCACGTCGGTCTCGAAGCGCAGGGCCTGCACCAGCGAGAACGCGTCGCGCAGCCCCAGGTTCAGCCCCTGACCAGCCACGGGGTGCAGCGTCTGGGCGGCGTTGCCGATGCGCACCTGCCGGCCTGACACCAGGGTGCGTTCGGCGTTCAGCCCCAGCGCAAAGCGTTTGAGTGGTGACAGGACCACCACGCGCCCGGCCTGTGCGGGCAGCAGGGTGTTGAGCACGGCGATGCGCTGCAAGTCGTCCAGGGCCTCGACCGGGTCGTCCGAGGCCGAGGCGCACCAGACCAGCGCGGCGCGCTGGCGCTTCGGGCCCTCAGCGGTACGTTCGCCCGTTCCTGGAGCCCCTACCGGCCGGGCGGCGTCTTCTGCGTCAGTCCCCAGAGGCAGCAAGGCCACGGGGCCCTGACGCGTGAAGCGTTCGAAGGCGGTGCCGGCGGGCGCGCCCTCCAGCGTGGCCGTGCCCACCCAGGCGTTTTGCTGGTAGTCGTGGGTCAGGGCCTTGCGCGCCTGGTCGGCAAACACCCCGCCCTCGGCCACCACGGCCAGGTCAAAGCTTTCGGCGATACCGGCATCCACCTCCACCGCGCTGGCCGTGCCGGATGCAGAAGCACCAGATGCGGATGCGCCAGATGCGCCCTGCACCGCCTTCAGCCCAGCCACGGGCGTGCCAAAGCGGGACTGCAACCGGCCCCCTGAGGCTTCCACAGCCTCGCACCATGCAGCCTGCAAGGCGCTGACCAGCGGCCCGTAGGCGATGACAGCGCCCAGCATCGGCACGCCCTCGTCGGCAGCGCTCAGGCGCACCTCGCCACCGCCGTCCAGCGACGGCGGTGCTTGCGAGACGTGTACGGCCTCGATAGGCGTAGCGTGCGCCGCGGGCCATGCGCCCAGCCGTTGCAGCAACTGCACGCTGCCCAGGGCCAGCGCCAGCGTGCGCGGGTCGGCGGACACATCGCGCTCCAGCGGGCGGGCGTCGAAGACGGCGATGTGGGCTTGCGGCAGCGCACGCGCCGCCTGCAGGCCCAACGCCAAGCCCACTGGGCCGGCGCCCACCACAGCGATACGAATTTGCGCGGCTCGGTTCATGGAGGCAGGACGATAACCGAGGCGGGACATCCGCGGCTGGATGAAGGTGGGCCCGCTTGGGGATCCGCGCTTTCGATCCACCTCGAGCGTGAAGCCCGATCCATCGGGCTGGGGCGGCTGCGGAACCGGCGGCCGGCAGGCCATGCCATCGTGCGCTACGCTGCACGCCTTCCCATCACCCACGGGCCCCCGCGGCCCTCACCACACCATGCAATACCGCCGTCTCGGCCGTGCCGGCCTGCGCGTCAGCGCCTTGTCCCTGGGTTCCTGGGTGACGTATCACAACCAGGTGGGCACCGACTCGGCCGTGGAGATGATGGCCGCGGCCTATGACGGTGGCATCAACTTCTTCGACAACGCTGAGGGCTACGCCGGCGGGCGCAGTGAGGAGATCATGGGCCATGCCCTGAAGCGCCTGGGCTGGCCGCGGCTGAACTACGTGGTGTCCACCAAGTTCTTCTGGGGGCTGGACCGCAACGGCGAGGCCATCAACCGCCGCGACACGCTCAACCGCAAGTACCTGATGCAGGCCATCGACGGCTCGCTCAAGCGCTTTGGCCTGGAGCACGTGGACCTGGTGTACTGCCACCGCCCGGACCCGCACACGCCCATCGAGGAGACAGTGTGGGCCATGAGCGACATGATCCGTCAGGGCAAGGCGCTGTATTGGGGGACGAGCGAGTGGAGCGCGGGCGACATCCGCGCGGCTTGGGAGATTGCCGAGCGCCACCATCTGCACAAGCCCGCGGTGGAGCAGCCGCAGTACCACCTCTTCCACCGCAAGCGGGTGGAGCAGGAGTACGCCCGGCTGTACGAGGACATCGGCCTTGGGCTGACCACCTGGAGCCCCCTGGCCTCGGGCCTGCTGACTGGCAAGTACCGCGACGGCGTGCCCGCGGGCAGCCGCGCGACGGTAGAGAACTACGCCTTCCTGCGTGACGGCCTGACCCATCCGGCCCGCAACGCGGCGGTGGCCAAGCTGTCCGAGGTGGCGGCCGAAATGGGCGTGACCACAGCCCAGCTGGCCATCGGATGGGCCGCGCGCAACACGCGTGTGAGCAGCGTCATCACCGGGGCCTCCAGCGTGGACCAGCTGCGCTCCAACCTCGGGGCCCTGGCGGCAACGGAGCGCCTGACGCCGGAGCTCCTGGCGCGCATCGACGAGATCACGGCCGGCTTGGTGGACTGACTGATCGGCCGGCTGGCCGCCGGGCTGTTGGCGCTCAGCCCGCTTTCAGGCGGGCTTTCAGCGTTCGCCCGCCCTCACGCGGGCCTTCAGCGCTCAACCCGCCAGCAGGCGGGCTTTCAGCCTTCATCCACCTGCAGGCTGGCAAGCCGTTCAGGCGTGCCCACGTCCGTCCAGGTGCCGTCCCAGCGGCTGCCGCCCAGGCGGCCCTGCTCGATGGCCGCCTCCAGCAGCGGCCGCAGCGGCAAGCGTTGACCGACGGGCACTCCCTCGAACATCGAGCGGTGGAAAACGCCCACGCTGGCCCAGGTCAGGCGAGTAGCGGAGTCGTCAGCGCGCAGCAGGCCGTCACGGCCCAGGCTGAAGTCGCCCCGTGGGTGGTGCGGCGCGTTGGGCACCATCCACAGGTGGGCCAGGTGCCGGCCCTCGATCACGGCGGCGGCGGGAGTCGGGTCGAAGACGAAGCCCGGCAGGAACACGTCGCCGGAAACCACCCAGAACGCGTCGCCCAGCAGCGGCAGCGCCTTGGCAATGCCGCCGGCGGTCTCCAGCGCACCGCCGTGGTCTTGGCCCTCACGGGACCAGTGAAGCCGCAGCCCCCAGCGCGTGCCGTCCCCCAGTGCGGGCTCGAACTGCTCTTCCAGCCAAGCGGTGTTGACTACCACCTCGCGCACACCCGCCGCGGCCAGGGCCTGGAGGTGCCACTCGATGAGGCGCTGCCCGCGCACCGTCAGCAGCGGCTTGGGCGTGTGGTCGGTCAGCGGGCGCATCCGCTCGCCCCGGCCTGCCGCCAGGATGAGGGCGTTCATGCTCATGCGCCAGGAGTTTAGGCGCCCGCCTGGGAGGCTTTACCTCGTGCGGGGCCCAGCCCGACAGGCGCCGGCGCTTCGAGGACGATGCGCTGAAACAGGGCCTGGTACTCGGGTGCTGGCGGGTGCCCGGTGAGAGGGTCTCGGTGTGCGTCGAAGGCCTGGTTGGCTTCAGCCCAGTCTTCCGGCGTCAAGTGTTGGCGCAGAGCGGGCACGATTTCCCGCTCCTCCAGGGCCATGTGCTCGACATAGAAGCGCGTGTGTCGTGCCAGCAGATGCTCGAAGTCTTCGCGCCGAGGTGACCCCATGAATTCATAGGCGGTCAGTGCGTGCTCCAGGTCCCGGATGGCCATCTCCCCAGCGTGGTGCTGCAGATCCAATCGGTCGAGCGTGGTCTGCATCTGTGGGGCCCGCTTGCGCAGCAAGGGGAACAGGACCTGGCTCTCATGGGCGTGGTGCAGGCGCTCGGGAAACTCGTCGATGTAGAAGAGCATCGCCCGCAGCGCGTTGAAGTCAGGCCGTTGGTTTTGCTGGCGCGCCTGGCTCACCAGCATCGACATCGAGCGCAGCACGGCGCTGAGCGCCTGGTGCTCCTTGAGCATGACATGCAGTGCGGTGGGGTTCATGGGCTTGACGGTGATGGAGCACGGGGAGCGCGCGCAGGGCCTGCACGCATCGCCAAGGTGCCCCAGATGTGCTGCGGAGGTTCTCACGGGCCGGCCTGCAGGGTCCTTGTCGCAGGTCAAGCTCATGAAAGTCTGCGTCAGGGGCGCCAGATAAAATCGGGTCCCTCAGCGGGTAGGTACGGCATGAGCGCCGTTGTCTCCGCCCATCGGCGCCTTGGCGCAGCTGGTGCAGCGCCTGACCCGTGACCCTTCACCCTCTGCAGCCCCCCTCATGACCGCACAAGACACCTCCGCGATGGCCCACGCTGTCCGCGCTCTGGCCATGGACGCCGTCCAGCAAGCCAACTCCGGCCACCCCGGCGCCCCCATGGGCATGGCCGAGATTGCGGTGGCCTTGTGGGGCCGGCATCTGAAGCACCACCCGAGCAACCCGCACTGGGCCGACCGCGACCGCTTCGTGCTCAGCAACGGCCACGGTTCCATGCTGATCTACGCCCTGCTGCACCTGACGGGCTACGACCTGCCCATGGAGGAGTTGAAGCACTTCCGCCAACTCCACAGCAAGACGCCCGGCCACCCCGAGGTGGGCATCACCCCGGGCGTGGAGACCACCACCGGTCCGCTGGGCCAGGGCATCACCAACGCGGTGGGCATGGCGCTGGCCGAAAAGCTGCTGGCCGCCGAGTTCAACCGCCCTGGCCACGCGGTGGTGGACCACCGCACCTATGTCTTCCTGGGGGACGGCTGCCTGATGGAGGGCATCAGCCACGAGGCGGTGGCCCTGGCCGGCGCTTGGAAGCTGAACAAGCTGGTGGCGCTGTACGACGACAACGGCATCAGCATCGACGGTGCCGTGCAGCCCTGGTATGTGGACAACGCGGGCCAGCGCTTCAAGGCCTGCGGCTGGAACGTGATTGGCCCCGTGGACGGCCACGACGTCAATGCCGTGGACGCGGCCCTGGCAGCTTCCAAGTCGGCCACCAAGCCCACGCTCATCATCTGCCGCACCACCATCGGCAAGGGCTCGCCCAACCGCGGCGGCACGGCCAAGGCCCACGGCGAGGCCCTGGGGGCCGAGGAGATCCGCCTGACGCGCGACGCGATTGGCTGGACGCATGAGCCCTTCGTGGTGCCGGCCGAGGTGTATGCCCAGTGGGATGCCAAGGCCGCCGGCGCGCAGCGCGAGGCCGACTGGAACGCCCGCTTCGCCGCCTACCGCGCCGCGCACCCCGAGCTGGCGGCCGAGTTCGAGCGCCGCATGCAGGGCGCCCTGCCCGCCAGCTTTGCGCAGACCGCGGTGGACGCCGTCATCGCCGCCCACACCAAGGCCGAGACCGTGGCCTCGCGCAAGGCCAGTCAGCTGGCGCTGGAAGCCTTCACCAAGGCCCTGCCGGAACTGCTGGGTGGCTCTGCCGACCTCACCGGCTCCAACCTGACAAACACCTCGTCCACGCCGGCACTGCGCTTCGGCAAGGACGGCGCGTCCAACGGCGGGCGCCACATCAACTACGGCGTGCGCGAGTTCGGCATGGCCGCCATCATGAACGGCGTGACGCTGCACGGCGGCTTCATCCCCTATGGCGGCACCTTCCTGACCTTCAGCGACTACAGCCGCAACGCCATTCGCATGGCCGCGCTGATGAAGCAGCGCGTCATCCACGTCTTCACGCACGACTCCATCGGCCTGGGCGAGGACGGCCCGACGCACCAGAGCGTGGAGCACGCCGCCAGCCTGCGCCTGATCCCGAACCTGGACGTTTGGCGGCCGGCCGACACGGCCGAGACCGCCGTGGCCTGGACCATGGCCATCGGCAATGCCGAGCGACCCACCGCGCTGCTGCTGAGCCGGCAGAACCTGCCCTACCTGCCCAAGGCCGGGCTGGACGAGATCGGCAAGGGCGCCTACGTGCTGGCCGAGCCGGCCGAGGTGGGCCTGAAGAAGAAGGCGCAGGCCGTGATCATCGCCACCGGCAGCGAGGTGCAACTGGCGCTGCACGCGCAGGCGCAGCTGGCGCAATCCGGCATTGCCGTGCGCGTGGTCAGCATGCCCAGCACCACGGTGTTCGATCGTCAGGCGGTGGCCTACAAGACCAGCGTGCTGCCGCCCAAGCTGCCCCGCATTGCGGTGGAAGCCGGTGTGACCGACGGCTGGTGGAAGTACGGCTGCGCCGCGGTGGTCGGCCTGGACACCTATGGCGAGAGCGCCCCGGCGGGCGTGCTCTTCAAGCATTTCGGTTTCACCGCGGACAACGTGGCCGCGGTGGTGCGCAAGGTTTTGTCATCCAAGTGAGGAGCGTGTTTCCATGACCATCAAGATCGGCATCAACGGCTTCGGCCGCATCGGGCGCATGGTGTTCCGCGCCGCGGTTCAGAACTTCGCGGGCGACATCCAGATCGTGGGTATCAACGACCTGCTGGAGCCCGACTACCTGGCCTACATGCTCAAGTACGACAGCGTGCACGGCCGCTTCAAGGGCGAGGTCTCGGTGGACGGCAACACGCTGGTCGTCAACGGCCAGCGCATCCGCCTGACGGCCGTGAAGAACCCGGCCGAGCTGAAGTGGGACGAGGTGGGTGCGGATGTGGTGGTGGAGGCCACGGGCCTGTTCCTCACCAAGGAAACCGCCGAGGCTCACCTGTTGGCGGGTGCGAAGAAGGTGATCCTGAGCGCGCCCTCCAAGGACGATACGCCCATGTTCGTCTATGGCGTCAACGACAAGACCTACGCCGGCCAGGCCATCATCAGCAACGCCAGCTGCACCACCAACTGCCTGGCGCCCGTGGCCAAGGTGCTCAACGACACCTTCGGCATCAAGCGCGGCCTGATGACCACCGTGCACGCCGCCACCGCCACGCAAAAGACCGTGGACGGCCCCAGCAACAAGGACTGGCGCGGCGGCCGCGGCATCCTGGAGAACATCATCCCGAGTTCCACCGGCGCAGCCAAGGCCGTGGGTGTGGTGATCCCCGAGCTGAACAAGAAGCTCACGGGCATGGCCTTCCGTGTGCCGACTTCCGATGTCTCGGTGGTGGACCTGACGGTGGAACTGAACTCTGAAGCCTCCTACGAGGACATCTGCAAGGCCATGAAGGCGGCTTCCGAAGGCGCCATGAAGGGCGTGCTGGGCTACACCGAAGACAAGGTGGTGGCCACCGACTTCCGTGGCGAGGTCTGCACCAGCGTGTTCGACGCCGAAGCCGGCATCGCCCTGGACAAGACCTTCGTCAAGGTGGTGTCCTGGTACGACAACGAGTGGGGCTACTCCAACAAGGTGCTGGAGATGGCGCGCGTCATCGCGAAGTGACCGCGCGCCTGGCCAGACCAGCTGGAGACACGCCAGCAACATAGCGCTGCCTACACTCCGGGGATGAAGATCCTCGCCGCGCTTTGTTTGTTTCTTCTTCAGGCCGTTTCCACCGCAGCCACGGCTGCGGCGGAACCGCCCACCGCCCGCGTGATCGTGGGCTACCGGGACGGCGCAGCCCTGACGGCGGCGCATCCCTGGCGCAAGGGGGCCTCGGCGGCGGATGTTCGCAGAGCCTCTCAGAAGCGGGCTGATGCGCTGACCCGGCGCGCCGGTGTGGCCTTGACCACGGGCCGCGCCATCGGGCAACGGGCCCAGGTGCTGATGGCGCGCGGCATCGACTCCGCCACCCTGGCGCGCCGCCTGGCCGCCGACCCGGATGTGGCTTACGCCGTGGTGGACCATCGACGCCGCGCGCTGACCGTGCCCAACGACCCGCTCTTCAGCGCCGGGCCGGCGGTGAATCTGCAGACGCTCACAGGCGGGCCGGAGGTGGGTCAGTGGTACTTGCGTGCGCCCACGGACCTGTTCCGCTCCGCCACCAACGCCCAGGCGGCCTGGGCCAAGTCCACAGGAACAGGCGTGGTGGTGGCCGTGCTGGACACCGGCGTGCTGGCCAACCACGTCGATCTGGCCGGGCAGGTGCTGGCCGGCTACGACTTTGTGCGCGACGTCGGGACCGCCAATGATGGTGACGGCCGCGATGCCGATGCTTCCGACCCGGGTGACTGGATCACGGCTGCCGAAGATGCCAGCGGCCCTTACAAGAACTGCGGTCAAGGCGACAGCTCCTGGCACGGCACCCACGTGGCCGGCATCGTGGCTGCAGCCACCAACAACGGCATCGGCATGGCCGGTTTGGCCCACGGCGCCAAGGTGCTGCCGGTGCGCGTGCTTGGCAAGTGCGGTGGCTATGACTCCGATATCACGGCGGGCATGCTGTGGGCGGCGGGTATCGAGCAGGCCGGCCTGCCGGGCAGCGCGACGCCGGCCAGGGTTCTGAATCTGAGCCTGGGCGGTGAAGGCAGTTGCACGGCGGCTTATCAGGACGCCATCGCCTCGGTCACGGAGCGTGGCGTGGTGGTGGTGGCCGCCGCGGGCAACAGCGTGGGCCGCGCGGTGGGCACGCCCGCGAACTGCCCGGGGGCGATTGCCGTGGCAGGGCTGCGGCACGCCGGCAGCAAGGTGGGCTTCTCCGACCTCGGCCCCGAGATCGCCATCGCCGCGCCGGGCGGCAACTGCGTCAACATCGAGCCAGGGACGCCGTGCCTGTACCCACTGCTCACCACCTCCAACAGCGGCTTGACCAGCCCTGCGGCCGGCGGCTCGAACTACACCGACAGCTTCAACATCTCTGTGGGAACGAGCTTCGCCACGCCCATGGTGGCGGCCACTGCGGCGTTGATCCTCTCGGCCCGGCCGGACCTCTCGCCCGCCCAGGTGAAGGCCGCGCTGCAGTCCAGTGCGCGGCCTTTCCCGAGCACGGGCGCTGACAACGGGCCTAGCGACCCCACGCCGGTAGGCGTGTGTCAGCCCCCGTCGTCGCAGGAGCAACTGCAGTGCTACTGCGTCACTGGCCTGTGCGGCGCCGGCATGCTGGACAGCGCGGCCGCGCTCGTGGCGGCAGAGGCGGTACCCCGGCCCGTGGTGCCCGTGACGCCGCCCTCCAGCGGAGGTGGCGGCGGGGCGATGTCCTGGCCCTGGCTGCTGGCCCTCGCACTGGCCACCGCCCTTTTGGCCCTTTGGGCCCCTCCGTCAGCGCGCTCGGTTCGCAGCTCGCGCCGGCCCTGACGCTGCGGCGGTGACCGGCGCCGCGCCAGTGAACGCAGGGCTGGCGTCGGCTGCAGATGCAGCTGAAGCGGCTGCTGCCGCTGCCGCGGCGATCTGCTCCAGCGCGGCCGAGGCGGCGCGCGGGGAAAGCACCACGACAGACTCGGGCCGCACCTGTTGCTGCAGACGTTCTGGCTCGCGCTGACGCGCTTCTGGCGGTGGCCATGCCGGGCCGCCCCAGCCCTGGGTCCAACCCCAGAAGGCCACGTTGGCCAGCACCAACAGCAAGGCCAGCCACTTGATCATGAGGTTTTTCCAAAGAGTGTGCGCACGCTGACTTCTCCGCCCACCAGGTGGTGAAGGGTGCCATCGGGCGCACGCACCCGCAAGGCGCCCGTGGCGTCCACGCCCTCGGCATGCCCGGCCGGCAACCCGGCCTGGGTGGTGGTCACGGCATGGCCTTTCAGCAGGTCCCGCTCTGCAAACGCGGCCTGTACCCCTGCAAAACCTTCGCGTTCAAAGCGCCGCGCCGCTTGCAGGAGGGCAGGGGCCACGCGCGCCAACGCCGCTGGGGCCGAGGCTTCGGGCCAGATCTCCTGCAGGCAAGCCACGCCGCTGGAGGCCTCCTGCACCGTCTGGGCCTGAACGTTGAGGCCCACGCCGATCACGCACACACGCTCGGTGCCACTGGCCCAGCCCGTGGTCTCGATCAGCACCCCGCCCAGCTTGCGCCCGCCGCCCGGTGCGCTGGCATCGCGCAGCCACAGGTCGTTGGGCCACTTCAGCGCCATGGACGCCCGCGCAGCTGGCTCCAGGGCTTGCGCCAGGGCCACTCCCACAGCCAGTGACAAGCCCGACCAGTCTTGCGGCGCCAGCGTCAGCGCCAGAGAAAGGGTCAGCGAGGCGCCAGGGCTCGCGTGCCAGCGCCGGCCTTGACGGCCGCGCCCCTCGGTCTGGCTCTCTGCCACCAGCAGGCGGGCGTGGAACGACGGGTTGGCACCGGACGCCCTGGCCTGCCGCGATGCCGCAGCGGCTTGCTCCAGGAGCGTGGAGTTGGTGGAGCCCACGGACTCCAGCACCTCTACTTCGATACGGGGCTCCAGCGCCTGAAGTTGCTGCTGCAGGGCCTGCAGGCCCCAGCGTGCTTGCAGATCGGTCTGGGCCTGCGGCCAGGTCTCCGCGGCATTGGTGGGGGTCATGAGCGCTGCGGTCCCTGGGACTGGCGGGCCTTCATGGCTGTACGGCGTGGCGTCCAGAAACCTGAAGCATCAGCGCTTGGGCGACAGCATCGTCCGTCTGCAGTTGGGGCTGCCGCAGCGGCACTCGTATTCCTTCTTCAACTTGGGCGTGTAGCGCTCGTCGATGACCAGACCGTAGTCGTAGAACAGCTCCTCGCCGGGCATCAGGTCGCGCAGTGCCTTGATGAAGATGCGGCCGTCCACCTCATCCGCCTTGCAGTTGGGGTCGCAAGAGTGGTTGATCCAGCGCGACGCATTGCCCCCGTACTTGGCATCGATGACGTGCTGCTCATCGATGTGGAAGTAAAAGGTGTGGTGCGGGTCGCGGGGGTCGTGCGGATGCCGGCGCAGCGCCTCCTTCCAGCTGATGACCTCACCCGTGTACTCGATCAGCGTCTGGCCCGCAGCCACCTCCTGCAGCGCGTAGACCCCTTTGCCATGCACGCCACTGCGGCGCACCTGGATGCGGCGCCCGCTCTGCCGGCTTGGCACCGTGTCCGCAGCCGTGGCCGCAGGCTTTTCGGCGGCAGCACTCGCGCGGCTGCTGCGCCCGCCAACCTTGGACTTCACGGTGCCTCCCGTCGGGTCGGCTTGCGGCTTCTTCGGCATTCGTTACATTGAGTCATGGGTGCGCGCGCGTGCATGCGAGAGCGTGAGCGGGTGCGCCAGGGTGCGCCTGCGCACGTGTGCACACGTGAGCGCGCGCGATGAAGACGAGATTGTAGGTACGGGGTCGCGGCCGTTGAGGCGGTGACTGACCGGCCCAAAGAAGGACCGATGAGCAAGGCCATCATCATTGCGGAGAAGCCCAGCGTCGCACAGGACATCGTGCGGGCGCTGACCCCTGTGGCGGGCAAGTTCGAGAAGCACGCCGAGCACTTCGAGAACGAGCGTTACGTCGTCACCTCGGCCGTGGGCCATCTGGTGGAGATCAAGGCGCCCGAGGAGTTCGATGTCAAGCGCGGCAAGTGGAGCTTCGCCCACCTGCCCGTGGTGCCGCCGCACTTCGACCTGGCACCCATCGACAAGGCCAAGACCCGGCTGAACGCGGTGGTCAAGCTGTGCAAGCGCAAGGACGTCACCGAGATGATCAACGCCTGCGACGCGGGGCGCGAGGGTGAGCTGATCTTTCGCCTCATCGAGCAGTACGCAGCAGGCGCCAAGGGCACGCTGAACAAGCCGGTCAAGCGGCTGTGGCTGCAAAGCATGACGCCGCAGGCCATCCGTGACGGCTTTGCCAAGCTGCGCAGCGACGAGCAGATGCGCGGCCTGGCCGATGCGGCGCGCAGCCGCTCCGAGGCCGACTGGCTGGTGGGCATCAATGGCACGCGTGCCTTCACCGCCTTCAATTCGCGCGACGGGGGCTTTTTCCTCACCACGGTCGGCCGCGTGCAGACACCCACGCTGTCCATCGTGGTGGAACGCGAGGAGAAGATCCGCAAGCACGTGGCGCGCGACTATTGGGAGGTGCGTGCCACCTTCGATGCGGCCGCCGGTACGTATGAGGGCAAGTGGTTCGACCCGAAGTGGAAGAAGAACCCCGACGATCCCGAGGCCCGGGCCGACCGCCTGTGGACCGCCGCCGACGCCCAGGCCATCGCGCAGGCCTGCCGCGGCGAGCCTGCGAGCGTGACCGAGGAGTCCAAGCCCACCACGCAGGCCAGCCCGCTGCTGTACGACCTGACCACACTGCAGCGCGAGGCCAACTCGCGCTTCGGCTTCTCGGCCAAGACCACGCTGTCGCTGGCCCAGGCGCTGTACGAGAAGCACAAGGTGCTGACCTACCCGCGGACCGACTCGCGCGCGCTACCCGAAGACTACCTAGCCACCGTGCGCAGCACCTTCGAGATGCTGGCCGACAGCCCGCTGCCCGGGCCGCTGCGTGACCTTTCCATGCACGCCCGCAAGGCGCTGAACGATGGTTACGTCAAGCCCAGCAAGCGCATCTTCGACAACGCCAAGGTCTCAGACCACTTCGCCATCATCCCCACGCTGGAGGCGCCCAAGTCGCTCACCGAGATCGAGGCCAAGCTCTACGACCTCGTGGTCAAGCGCTTCCTCGCCGTGTTCTACCCCTCGGCAGAGTTCACGGTCACGACCCGCATCTCCACGGTCAAGGCCGCTGGCGCGGAACACCGCTTCCAGACCAACGGCAAGGTGCTGGTGAACCCGGGCTGGCTGGCGGTGTACGGCAAGGAGGCGCAGGACGAGGACGCCAACCTCGTGGCCGTGCAGCCCGGCGAGGTGGTGCGCGCCGAGAGCGTGGACGTCAAGGCGCTGCAGACCCGGCCGCCCGCGCGTTACACCGAGGCCACGCTGCTGTCGGCCATGGAAGGCGCGGGCAAGCTGATCGAGGACGAGGAGTTGCGCGAGGCCATGGCCGAGAAGGGCCTGGGCACCCCGGCCACGCGCGCAGCCATCATCGAAGGGCTGATCGCCGAGAAGTACATGCTGCGCGATGGCCGCGACATGGTGCCCACCGCCAAGGCCTTCCAGTTGATGACATTGCTGCGCGGCCTGGGCGTGGAAGACCTCACCAAGCCCGAGCTCACCGGCAACTGGGAGCACCAGCTTGCCGAGATGGAGCACGGCCGCCTGAAGCGTGACGCCTTCATGGCCGAGATCGCGAAGATGGCCGAGCGCATCGTGAAGAAGGCCAAGGAGTACGACCGCGA
>Ga0209985_10003648_pt1 | contig 12975 bp, 16 predicted proteins | sample NOAtaG_FD_187305 | JGI IMG/M metagenome (GOLD analysis project Ga0209985, IMG submission 187305) | Freshwater lake microbial communities from Lake Erie, under a cyanobacterial bloom - NOAA_Erie_Diel6S_1000h metaG (SPAdes) (version 2) | ecosystem: Environmental > Aquatic > Freshwater > Lake ...
CCTTGAGGCCGCCGGTCGCGAATGGCACGAACTGGCCGTCAGCGTCAATTCCACGCTCGACGGCGGGTGACCGCTCCCGCTGCCTTGCAGTCGTTGTGGGTGTCGACTCGAACGGCAGTAAGGGGTCGGGTCTCGCCGTCCAGGCTGGATCCCATGACTGGCGGCTTTGAAGCATTCTGGGTGGCGCATTTGCGGGCATTGCGCACGGCGGGTTTCACCGCAATACGCAGCTGGCCACGAATTGATCCAGCAGCACCCCATGCAGCGCCACGGCCTGCGCGCGCGTGGCCCGGTTCTCCAGGCGGCTGAAGGTGGGCGCCGAGGCCAGGGCCTCATCGCGGCCCACCGCCGTCTGCATTAGCAAATCGTCGCGCAATGCCTTGTGGTCGTTCAGATCCTCGTAGCCGCAGCACAGGCCATACAGGCGCTGCGCAAGCATCTGGCGCAGGCCATGGCGGATGCGCTCGGGGTCGCGCGGATCGGGAATCGCGGCAGCGGCCGCGCGGCTCAAACCCAGATGCTCATCGACCTGGCGCAACAGCAGCAGGCCGCCGTCGCTGCTCAAGTCTCCGCCGCTGAAGTCCGCCTCGATGCGGCGACGACCCAGGCGGCCGAAGTCGATCTTGTCTTGCGTACACCTTGGCAACGGCGGTCCTCGGTTGTCTGAAGGCTTCGTTCTCCTCTGACAACGCGCGTAAGCACGAGTCCGCCGACCTCATGCTCGTGAAATTTCCGGGCTAGCCGCGATTGCCGCGCAGAAAGAGCAGCGCGCCACCGGCGAGGATTGCCACCACGCTCGCCCAAAGGGGGACGTTGATCGTCTGCTTCTCGGACACCGACAACTCGACCGGCCCGATCTGGCCCTTGTGCGTCTGGCTGGTGTAACTGAATCCGCCGTAAGCCAATCCCAGGACACCGACCACGATCAAGGCGATCGCGGCAATCTTGACTGCGTTCATCAATACTCCTTCACATCGCCTAGAAGGCATGCCACGCCCCGCGCCGTACCCGGCGACTTGCGGTACGCGCGCCGTCCCGGGCAGCGGGTTCCCGGCACCGTGCCATGCCCACAAAGAGTGGGCGAACTCCCCGCTAGACGCGACGCCCTTGAATGACGTTCATCAGAACCACGATGATCGCGATGACCAACAGCACGTGGATGAAGCCGCCCATCGTGTACGAGGTGACCAGACCCAGAAGCCAAAGCACGATCAACACAGCTGCAATGGTCCACAGCATGGTGCTACTCCTTCTTCCATGAAAATGACTTTTGAGCCTTGGTGTTCTTCTCCCGGGCTCCAACGTCAATCTAGGCGCAACGCCCGCTGCAGTCTGTGCGCAAGCGAACACTCGAGGCGCATCGACGCGACGACGGTCGTCCGGTCGCCGCAGGCCGGCCTCGGATTTCCCGGGCGTGAAGATCGCCAGCGACGACTCGGAAGAGCGCACTGCTCGACCGCGGGCTCGGCTTTGCGGCAACGCCGGCCATCAGTGGCCGGATCGTGCAAAGCCTGAGCCAGTTGCATGGCTGTGTGCTGCACGTCGTGCGCGCCGATCATCTCGATGCGGTCGGGCACTACGCACTGACGGGCGCACGCGGCGGCGACCGGCTGCCGAAGGGCGCAGGCCTCACACGCGCGGCTTTCGATGCCTTGCGGGACACCGTCGCGGCAACGATTGCATGCGGCGCGCGCCACGCTCAACGCGCTGACACCGACCCCACCTGCAGGGCCGTGAGCTGGACGGTTGGTGTGCCACCGCACCGACTTCTCCGCGCAGTGGGAACACCATTCGCTTGAGTTCGCCGCGCGGGACGCCTGCACCAGGTTGCCGCTGAGCCCGCGGCCGAGCCGGGTGCGCGGCCGTTGGTGCGCCAGCGCAGGACACCCGGCGCAGCGATCCGAGTGCACGATTAATCCAGGGAACAACTCATGAACCCATCCTCTCGAACCACACTGATCTTCGCAGCGATCCTTGCCTCGGCAGGTGTCACAGGCTCCGCGCTTGCACTCGACCAAGGCACGACCCGGCAGAGCCGGCCCTACGTGTCCGGCGGCGTCAGCATCGAAGAGGTCGAGATGCTCGAGTCCCATCGAAACGACTATCAGCTCTGGCTGGTCACGGCCGATCTCGTTTCCGGCGCCTGGCTTGCCGGTGCGCGGGTGTCGATTCGGGACGCCAAGGACCAGCCGGTCCTCGACACGCAGCTCGATGGCCCCTACTTGTTCGTGAATCTGCTGCCCGGCCGCTATTCGCTCGACGTCACGCAGCATGGCGCAACACAGCACAGCACGGTGCTCATTTCCGGGCGCGGACTGCAACAGGTCATGACCCGATTCAAGACCGGCGCGGAAGTATCGCCCGAGATGCCGGACCACTCGCCGGCGAAAGTCAGTCCGGCCGAACCCGGTTCGGTGAACGCGATCAAGTAGCTCGGCTCGACACTCGCGTCACGACACGACCGCTGGACGGGATCGCGCCGCGTGCGCTACCGAACAGACCCGCTGTTGCGGGGCGACTAAGTTTCACAACAGGTTGCGGCCTGAACTCGGGCCGCGTCACAGCAGATCACCGAAAGCACATGCGCCTGTTCGACATCGAGCACAGCACGGCAGCCAACCGCTTCGATTTCGCCGTCTACGGCATGGCGGTTCTGCTGTTGGCCGCGGCCGTTATGTCGGCGACCTCGCGTCAAGATGGGCTGGCGGCCATGGCCCTGGTACTGATCGGGCTGGGCGGCTGGACCATCATCGAGTACGGCCTGCACCGCGTTGTGCTTCATCGCCTCGCGCCGTTCAAGCGCTGGCACGCTGATCACCACCGGCGGCCGACGGCGCTGATCGGCGCGCCGACCGTTCTGAGCGCGACGCTGATCGCCGTGCTGGTGTTCCTGCCCATGCTGGCGCTGTCCGGCCCTTGGCAAGCTTGCGCGCTGACGCTCGGCGTGACGGTCGGCTATCTCGCCTACATCAGCACGCACCACGCCACTCACCACTGGCGCATTGACAACGGCTGGATCAGGCAGCGCAAGCACTGGCACGCGCGTCACCACCACAGCGACCAGCCGCTGTACTACGGCGTAACCAGCGCGCTCTGGGACCACGTCTTTCGCACGGCGCATCCGCGCCCGCCGAAGGTCGACCGCAGCTTTCCGGAAACGCCGGCCCGTGCCAGCGCGGGACGGCGCGTGATTTCCGACGCAGCCTTGTTTGCCCCGATACAACAACCCCGAGGAACACCATGACGGTCAGCGCCGAACGACGCGGCATTGTCAAGCCGATGCCCTCCGCCGATCACAAGGCCATGCTGCTCGACGATGCGGCCATCGAAGCGGCCCGCCACAGCCTCGACGCGGGCTCCGCCAGACCGCGCCACGGTCCGTGGCGGACCGAACTCATCAAGCTGCTCAACGACTCGCTGGCCACCGAGCTGGTGTGCGTGCTGCGCTACAAGCGCCACCATTTCACCGCTCACGGCCTGGCCTCGCCCTTGATCGCGCAGGAGTTCATGGTTCACGCGAACAAGGAAGGACGGCATGCCGACCGTCTGGCCCAGCGCATTGTCCAGCTCGGCGGCGAACCCGACTTCTCACCCGACACGCTGTCTCATCGCAGTCACGCCGCGTACGACGACTCGCGCGAGCTCAAGGTCATGATCAAGGCCAACCTGATAGCCGAGCGGGTGGCGATCGAGACCTACACCCAGATCATCGCGCTGATCGGCGAGCAGGACTCGTCGACCCGGCGCCTGCTCGAGGACATCCTGAGCGACGAGCAGGAGCATGCCGCAGAGCTGCAGGACTGGCTCGCCGACTGATGCGATTGGCCCTCGCTCACGCAGCACGCGGGTTCGAGGTTTCTTCACTCACCTAAGGGAACACATATGAACTGGGACCGCATTGAAGGCAACTGGAAGCAAGTCACGGGCAAGGCCAAGGAACAGTGGGGCAAACTGACCGACGACGACCTTGACGTCATCGCCGGGCGCCGCGACCAGCTGGCCGGCAAGATCCAGGAGCGCTACGGCGTGGCCAAGGACGAGGCCGAAAAGCAGTTGGCGGCGTGGGAGCGTTCTGCGACCGACGCATGGTTCACGGTCGAGAAGAAGCTCAACTGAGCCGGGGCTGCTGTTGACTACTGCGCGGGTCAGACCGGCTGTCAGCCGCTGCCCCGCGCAGCGTTGCTCGTTCAACGAGCTGCGGCAGCGCAGCCTGTCGCAGCCGAGCGCAACAAGTCGCCACACCGCAACTGCCACACCCGCCACACCCGGCCGCTGCTTTCGAGATGCACTGGCTCGGGCGGCTGCGCGTGCGGCACCGGGCGAACGTCATGCCCGCGCCCGGCCACGACCCGCCGTGCCCGCGCGCAGGCGCGCGCCGCCGGCGAGCCCCGCCAACTCATAGCCAGTACTGCCAGAGCCGGGCCGCCTGTTCCTTGATCCGCAGGTGCAGCGGGCGGCGCTCCCACTGATCGAGTGTGATCGCGTCCGACGCCGCGAGGTCCTTGTCGAACATCGCCTGCACCTGCGCGCCGAACTCCGCGCCCAGCACCACGGCGTTGAGTTCATGGTTGTGCAGGAAGCTGCGCCAGTCGAGGTTGGTCGAACCCACGGTCGCCCACACGCCGTCGATCAACGCCGTCTTCGAGTGCAGGATCACGCCGCGCCGCTCGAAGATCTTGACGCCCGCGCGCAGCAACTGCGTGTAGTAGCTGCGCCCGACATGGAAGATCAGTGCCGAGTCCGTCTGGCTGGGGAGGATCAGCTTCACTTCGACGCCGCGCTGGACCGCCGCCTCGAAGGCAGCGAGCAACTGCGGATCGGGCGCGAAGTAGGCGTTGGTCAGGTGCACGCTGGTCTCGGCACTGCCGATGGCCGACAGCAAGGTGGCATAGATCAGGCTGAACGGCTCGTCGGGCGAACTGGCGATCGCGCGCACCACCTGTCGCCCGGCGTTCTCGGGCGGCGGGAAGTAGTTCCTTGCCGCCAGCGGCTCGCCCTTCTGAGCGTCCCACGCGGCGAGGAAGATCTTCTGCAGTTCGGCGACCACCGGCCCCTGCAGCTGCAGGTCGGTATCGCGCCAGGCGGGGCCTCTGTCGGGCGCGCTGGTTGGTTTGCTGCGCGACCCCTGCCGAAACGAGCCGCCGGAGTAGACGCTGCTGATGTTGATGCCGCCCAGGAATGCGATCCGCCCGTCGACGACCAGCAGCTTGCGGTGGTCGCGCTGGTTCAGCTCCCATGTCTTGCGTGCCACCAGGGGGTTCATCGGGTTGAACTCGAGCACCCGAATGCCGCTGTCGGCCAGACGCTCGAAGAACGCCGCCGGTGTGCCGAGGGTGCCGACGCTGTCGCGGATCAGGTTGACCTGCACGCCCTGCCTCTGCTTGTCGATCAACGCCTGCGCAAAACGCTGGCCGACTTCGTCGTCGTCCAGGATGTAGGTTTCGAGGTTGATGTGGTCGCGCGCGCCGACAATGGCGGCGTACATCGCCCGGTACGTGGCCGGGCCGTCCTGCAGCAGCACCACCTGGTTGCCGGTGGTCAACGGACTGCCGACGATGGCCTCCTCGAGCGCAAGATGGCGGTCGAAGATGCTGGTGTCCTGGCCGCGGTTGCGCAGGCCTTCGAGAATCGCCTTGCTCTGCGCGGCCGACAGAGGGCCGCGCGCGCCTTCGAGCTGAACCGGCGGGCGCTTGTCGCGCGCCAGGTCGGGCACGATGGTCGGCAGGGAACTGCAGGCACCAAGCCCGACGAGACCCACCACACCGCAACCCGCGAGCGCAGCGACCCAGCGCAAGTAACGCTTGCGCAACAACGAATGCGCGCGTCTGAACATCCCCGCCCGCGGGCTCAGCGCTCGACGGTCGCGTACCCGAACTCGCTGCAATTCGCGCCCGCCGGCCTCGATCCAGAACAGAAGCCGTACAGGCGACCAGCCGCAGCCCGGTAATGAACGATCACAAGCGGACCGATCACAAGCGGCCCGTCAAGAGCAACAGGATGATGATGATCACCACCACGCCCACCACGCCACTTGGCGCGTAGCCCCAACTGCGGCTGTGTGGCCAGGTCGGAATGACGCCGAGCAGGATCAGGATCAGAACGATCAACAGGATTGTGCCCAGGCCCATGACTTCTCCTTCTTGCTGTTTCCCGTGTGCGAGCACGGTCCCCAATGCAGTCGGCGTAGACGCCGTCTTCTGCAACAACCAAGAAAATGGTAGGCCGATGCATGGCAGTTTTCTGTTCGCTAGCGAACACTGCTGAAGTGCCTCCGCGTCACGCACGTGACCCGCATCAACCGCGCGCCGCTCGCGCGTCAAGCACACCGGGCGCGGGCACGCTCATTGGCGCCATCGGATTGCCCGGACTGCACCCTGAACGGATCGAAGATCTCGGCGACCCACAGTTCGGCAACCCACAGACGGCGCCGGTGCGTCGGCCTAAGTTGCGTTTGTCTGGTGAGCGTCCGGTGCGCGGTTGATCTTCGCTCGCCGGATCTAATGGAATGCGCGGCTCGCCAGGCCGATGCGATCGGCAGCGCGATTCGGCCGGTCGATTTCCCACGCCCTCCGGCCGTTCTCATGGGTCGCCTTGCCCAGGTGAACAGAGGAGAAGGCTGCACCAACCAGGAACCTTGATGAACACCCTGCGTGCACTTGCTACTGCAACCGCCTCAATGCTCGCCGCTGACCTTGCCGTGGCCCGGAACGGGCACATGATGAACAACGACACCTGGGGCCATGGCTGGACCGGCGGATACGGTGGCATCTGGATACCGATCCTGCTCGTCGTGGTCGCTGGCCTCGTAGCATGGATCGTCAAGGGGCGGACCAAGTAACCGGACGCCCTGCGCGAGGCGCATCGTGAAATCGGTGCGTGGCCGGTCACCGGCCTACGCCGTCAGCTCTGCCGTTTCCGCCTGCCTTGCTTCGGCCGACGTTGCAGCGAGCGGCCCGCCCGGAGTGAGCAGCCGGTCGTACTCGTTCCTGACCACTGCGTAGCACTCGCAACTGCGCCGCTCGAGACCCGCGCGGTCGAGCACCGTGATGTGGGCGCGCCTGTAGCGGATCAAGCCGGCCGCCTGCAGATTCAAGGCGCCCTCGGTCACGCCCTCTCGGCGCACGCCGAGCATGTGGGCAATCAGTTCCTGCGTCATCACGATTTCGTTGCCCGCGAGCCGATCGACGCAGAGCAGCAGACAACGGCACAGCTGCTGGTCGATCGAGTGATGGCGGTTGCAGGCCGCCGTTTGCGAGATCTGCGTGATCAGCGCCTGGGTGTAGCGCAGGAGCACGTGCATCAACGGACCGGCAAGATCGAATTCGTGCTTCAGGACGGGTACCGCCAACCGCAGGCCCTTGCCGGCGCTGTAGGCGACGGCTCGGCTCGGCGTCGAGTCACCCCCCATGAAAAGCGCCACACCGACGACGCCCTCGCTGCCGACGAGCGCAATCTCGCCGGGCGCGCCGTCTTCTGTCAGATACAAGAGCGACACGAGTCCGGTCGTCGGAAAGTACGCATGACTCATCGTGTTGCCCGACTCACAAAGCACATGGCCCAACGGCACGTCGACCGGCTCGAGCCAGGGCAGCAGCCGCTGCAATTGCGCCGGCGGCAGTGCCGCCATCAGGCGGTTGCCTTGCACATTCGAAGCAAGACCCATCGCGCGCCCCATCGAACCCGCGTAACCATTCATTAAAGCCTGTTCAGAGTAGGCGCTTGGGGCGCCCGGGCCGATGATGAAACGCAGATGAAGGCGAGTTTGTATTCGACGCGTGGTTCCGAACCGGGCGTGTCTGCCGATGCGTGCTCGCGCGGGGCGAGGCAAATCGAGGGCGGGACATGGAGATCGCAAGCGCCGGCAGTGCGGGCCGGGCAGTCAAGCACCGCGGTCCGCTCTGATGACATGACGGGGTCGGTGGCACACCCATGAGCCCGCCGGGCCGCCCCAAGGGCGAATCCCTGAGCGCGCAGCGCGAGGGTAAGCCCAGTGAGCCCGCCGGGCCGTTCCAAGGGCGAATCCCTGAGCGCGCAGCGCGAGGGTCGTCGAGGGTCGTCCAGTGAGCCGCGTACCGCGACTTGACTCGGTGCCGTCGCGGCGTACGCCAGGCTGCGTCAGCGCCACGCGGACGCACCATCCTTCACGGACAGTGCGACCGGGCTGATTCTGGCGATCGAAACGGTCCCGCCAGAATCCGGAGCATCAGCGCGGCCAGCACGACCAGCGCAATCAGGACTTGCCGAAACTGGCCTTGGCCGCTGTGATGCAGCTGGCTTTGGCATCGCCCGACATGGCGTCGCACTTCTCGACCGCCACCTTGTAGTCGGCATCTCGCTTGGTTGCCGCGGCGTCTGACCGGGCCTCGCCGATCTCCTTGCCCATCTTGGCGTCGGCCAGCGCCTTGACCTCGACGGCCTTGGCCTCCTGGACGCAAACATCCTTGGCATTGCCCGACTTGTCGTCGCAGCGTTCCTTGGCGACCGCGTACGCGGTCTCTGCCTTGACGGTCAACAGCTTGTTCCTGTCAACGGACTTGCCCGTGTGCTTGTACTCGAGGTCAGCCAGTGCCACCTTTTCCTTGGCCTTGGCTTCCTCGACGCAGATGTCCTTGGCGTTGCCGGAGCGCGAATCGCATGACGCCTTGTCGGACTTGAAGTCGGCACTGATGCGGGTCTTGGCGGCGTTGTAGTCGACCTTGCCGATGGTTTGCGCCTGTACCGGCGCAAACGCCAGCAGAACGGCTGCCGTAAGGGCAAGCTTGACGCTCGAATTGATGTTCATACGATCCTTGTGGTGGATGTTTGATCGAGTCATCGCCTCGGTCGAGACGAACACGATCGACGATCGACAATGGCAGCAGCCGCCTGACGCGAAGTCCGGCAGCGGCCGCCGTGGGGCCTCGGCTACTTGAGCCGAATGTCGTTCTTGACCGTCTTCACGCCACCGACCGTGCGTGTCACCTCGACGGCCTTGTTGATCTCGGACTGCGTCTTGACGAAGCCGCTCAGTTGAACCGAGCCCTTGAAGGTCTCGACATTGATTTCCGCGACCTTCAGCGAGGGCTCGTTGAAAATGGCGGCTTTCACCTTGGTCGTGATGACCGAATCGTCGATGTACTCGCCGGTGCCTTCGTGCTGCGCGGTCGATGCGCAGCCTCCCGTGATGACCAGCGCACTGCCAAGGAAGATTGCACAGGCGATCTTGTTCAGTTGTTTCATGTTGACTCCCAAGTGTTGCGGTAAGGCGGAGCTTCCCAAGTCCGGCAACCGGTCGTCCCACCGTGGCCCTGGATCAGAGCGTCCTCTGGTAACGGCGCAGCGTCCGTCGGGGTCCACCGGTGGGTCGAAAGGCAGCCGGTCGGAGGAGCACCGTTGCGTGAAACCCATCAGGTTCACAAGCTAGCGAAGCGCTGCGGCGCTGTCGGTGCGCTAGCGCTCATTGATTCGCGCATCACGCGCTTGTGAGTTGGTGCGCTATCGCACAAACATGCGCACACAGGACCTCTATAGTGATCGCATGAATGCAGCGGCACTGCGGTCACACCCGCCGATTCCCCTCCACGCAATGAAGCGCGAACCCGAAGCATGAAGCCTGCACAGCCAACACGCGCCACTCCGGCGCAGAACCATCTGCTGGCGGCACTGACTGCCCCGGAGCAGGAACGCCTGTTCCCGCAACTGGAACTCGTGCCGATGCCGCTGGGCACGGTCCTGTACGAGTCGGGCAGCCACCTCGGTCATGTCTACTTCCCCACCACCAGCATTGTGTCGCTGCTGTATGTGATGGAAGACGGCGCATCGGCCGAGATCGCCGTGGTCGGCAACGAAGGGCTGGTCGGCGTTTCCCTGTTCATGGGCGGCGAGACCACACCGAGCCGCGCCGTCGTGCAAAGCGCAGGCTTCGCCTACCGACTCGCCGGCGCCCGCCTGAAAGACGAGTTCGGTCGCAACGGCTCGATGCAACACTTGATGCTGCGCTACACCCAGGCGCTTTTGACGCAGATGGCGCAGACCGCGGTCTGCAACCGGCACCACTCGGTCGACCAGCAACTGTGCCGCTGGCTGCTGCTGAGTCTCGACCGGCTGCCATCGAACGAGCTGACGATGACGCAGGAACTGATCGCCAACATGCTGGGCGTGCGGCGCGAAGGCGTGACCGAGGCCGCCGGCAACCTGCAGGCGGCCGGGCTGATCAAGTACAGCCGCGGGCGCATCACGGTGCTCGACCGACCCGGGCTCGAGCAGCGTGTGTGCGAGTGCTATGCGGTCGTCAAGAAGGAGTTCGATCGACTGTTGCCCCACCTGCCGGCACGCTGATCGTGTCTTTGCCACGACTGCGCCTTCCCGGCTCACCCGTTTGCTCGAGGAGAGCCTGATGCCCGTCACCCGGCGCCTGTCGCCGCTCGAACCGCCGAATCGACTGCTGGCAGCGCTGCCGCGCGCTGTATCGCGACGGGTGCTGGCCGCGTGCGAGGCGGTGCAACTCGAATTCGGCATCGTCCTATACGAACCCGACGCGCGCATCCGATACGTGTATTTCCCGACCGGCGGCTTCATTTCACTGATGATTCCGGTCGATGGCACGACCAACCTCGAGGTCGGGCTGGTCGGCAACGAAGGGATGCTCGGCGTGCCCCTGGTGCTCGGCGCGGATGTGTCGCCATTGCGTGCCCTGGTGCAGGGCGCAGGACCGGCCTGGCGCATGAGCGCCGAGGCGTTCACCGCTGAACTCGATCGCAGCCCGGCGCTGCGCCGTACGCTGCTGCGCTACCTGCAGGTGCGGATGAGCCAGCTGGCACAGACCGCCGCCTGCACCCGCTTCCATGTGGTCGAGGAGCGACTGGCGCGCTGGCTGCTGATGACGCAGGACCGCGCACACGCGGACGCCTTCCGCGTAACGCACGCCTTCCTCGCCTACATGCTGGGGGTGCGGCGCGTGGGCGTGACCAAGGCGGCCAATGCACTGCAGAAGCGCAAGCTGATCAGCTACCACCGCGGCGCCATCACGATCCTTGATCGCGCCGGAATGGAGACCGCAGCCTGCGGTTGCTACCAGGCCGATCTGAACACCTACGCAGGCCTGTTGGCCGCAGCCTGAGCGCTCGCGCCGGACGCCGGCTTGCGTGTGCGTTGTCGGGTCCGGTCATGCGCGCCGGCCGACCGCAAGAAGGGCGCAGCGGCGATGCGGCGCCGGCGCCATTGCATCGATGACCACCGGGAGCCCCATGCCTTCATCCGATGAGAACGCCGCCGGTTTCCTCGAAGACCGCGCGCTTCTCGTGCTGCTGATTGCCGTCACCCTCGCGTTCGGCTGGATCCTGCTGCCGTTTTACGGGCCCATCCTGTGGGCTGCCGTGATCGCCCTGCTGTTCGCGCCTTTGCAGCGCTGGCTGGTGCCGCGGCTGGGCGGCCGCCGCACACCGGCGGCACTGCTGACACTGCTGACCATCGTGCTGATCGTGATGCTGCCGTTCGCTCTGATCACCGCCGCGCTGGCGCGCGAAGCGATGCAGCTTTACGAACAGCTGCAGGCGGGAACCTGGGACGCGACGGTTGATCTTCACCGCGCCTTCGATGCACTGCCCCATTGGGCCAGGGAAATGCTCGACCGCATCGGGCTGGCCAGCTTCGACACCGTGCAACGTCGGTTGGCCGCCGCGCTGGCGCAATTCAGCAGCTTCGTGGCGACCCACGCGTTCGGCATCACACAGGACACCTTCGACTACGTCGTCGGGCTGTTCATCACCTTGTACCTCACGTTCTTCCTGATCCGCGACGGTGAAGCCGTGGTGCGCATGTTGCGACATGCACTTCCGCTCGCACCCCTGCACAAGCAGGAACTGTTCGAGAAGTTCGCCACCGTGATCCGCGCAACGGTCAAGGGCAGCCTGCTGGTGGCGGCGGTCCAGGGCGCGCTGGGCGGCATTGCCTTCTGGTTCCTCGGCCTCAGCGGCGCCCTGCTGTGGGCGGTCCTGATGGCCGTTTTATCGCTGCTGCCGGCGCTCGGCGCAGCGCTCGTGTGGCTGCCGGTCGCGGTCTACCTATTGCTGACCGGCGCGCTCTGGCAAAGCGTCGCGCTCGTCGCCTGGGGCGTGCTTGTGATCGGACTGGTCGACAACGTCCTGCGGCCCGTGCTGGTGGGCAAGGACACCGGCATGCCCGACTACGTGGTGATGATCACCACGCTCGGCGGCCTGGCGGTCTTCGGCGTCAACGGCCTCATCGTGGGACCGGCGATCGCGGCGATGTTCATCGCGGTCTGGCACATCTACGGCACGATGCAGGCGGGCGATTCAGCATCGAAGCGCGTCCAGCTGGAAGTCACCCACGCCGATGCGCGGCGCGAGCCGGCGTCGGGACCCCGGGCGCAACGGTGAAGAACCAGCCACCTCAGGACCGCGCGCTGCGCCTGACAATGGCCAGCACCAACGGCGGTATCAACAACCACTGCAGGATAGGCAGGACGCCGACCCCCATTAGCCCGGATGATTCACCAGGTCGCCCCCGCGCCTTCATGATCGGCCTCTGAAAGCCGTGGCGGCAGCCTGCACCTGGCCCAAGCCACTCTGGACGGCCGGGGCTATGCGGGTTTGCGCGGCGCCCGCGCGGCCACATCGCTCAAGCGTTCGCCGATGCCTGCGGGCAGCGGCTGCGCCCCTCGCGCAATCTGGCTCGCGCGCGCATCCGCGCAAATCCCGCGTCCCTGATGAAACATCCGGGCTAGCCCGGATGTTTCACCAGTCACTGCCGTATGGGCCTGGTGGAGCAAGTGACCGTGCCATTTGGGTGTTTCTGATGGCGTAAGCCGGTCATTGCAGCGTGGCTCTGTCGGGATGATGGCCGCGGGGCGCACGCGCCCCCTCCCCGGCTTGGGCTGCGGGCCTGGTTGGAGTCAACGCGCGGGCCAGGCACTGGATGGGTGGCTACGGGCTGAGCGCGGCCAGCCGAGCGGCGGCCATGGCGAACAGCTCGCGC
>Ga0209985_10003653_pt1 | contig 12949 bp, 12 predicted proteins | sample NOAtaG_FD_187305 | JGI IMG/M metagenome (GOLD analysis project Ga0209985, IMG submission 187305) | Freshwater lake microbial communities from Lake Erie, under a cyanobacterial bloom - NOAA_Erie_Diel6S_1000h metaG (SPAdes) (version 2) | ecosystem: Environmental > Aquatic > Freshwater > Lake ...
CGGCGACTTCGTCCCCGGCGTGAACGTGCACCTCGGGTCCTGGGTGCTGGTGGGTGGCTACAAGCTGAGCAACAAACCCGGGCGCGCCACCGACGGGATCATTCTGGAGGTGGGGCGGAAGTGGTGAGCAGCCACCAAAGGCCGCCATGGCGGCCTAGCTCCGTGTGACCACCACCTCGGCTACCGCCTCCATGATCGCCTCGGCATCCAAGCGATACTCGCGATAGAGATCCGGCAGATCGCCGGATTGGCCGAAGCGGTCGATCCCCAGCGCGCAAACGCGCTGACCGCGCACCCCACCGAGCCACCCGAGCGTGGCCGGTGGTCCGTCGATGACGGTGGCCAGACCGGCCGACCGCGGGAGCTGATCAAGCAGCAGCTCGATGTGCGACATGACCTGATGGCCTGCGCTGCGAGCCCGTTGCGCCTCCGTCCAATCGCGGTGGAGGCGGTCCGGGCTGGTCACGGCCAAGAGGCCGGCGCCCGGCGTATCCTCAACGATCTCGTGGTACGCGGCGAGCGCCTCGGGGGCGATGGCGCCGGTGTACACGATGGCCACCTCGGCGTGCGGTGCCGGAGGAATGTGCCAGTACGCCCCCCGCACGATGTCATCGAGCTGCGCGTCAGTGAGGGTACGTGGCACCTGCTCGATGGGGCGCGTGGAGAGGCGGAGGTATACTGCCCCGCCCTCGGGATCCTGCAGGTGCGCGAAACTCCAGCGCATGATCTCGACCAACTCGTCCACGTACGCCGGCTCGAAGTAGGTGAGCCCCGGCTGCGCCATGCCGATGAGCGGCGTGTGGATGGACTGGTGGGCCCCGCCCTCGGGGCCCAGCGTAAGTCCGGAGGGAGTGGCCGCCAACAGGAAGCGCGCGCCTTGATAGCAGGCATAGTTCAGCGCATCGAGCCCGCGATTGATGAAGGGGTCGTACAGCGTGCCCACCGGCAGCAGCCGAGCCCCGAACAGTTCGTGCGACAGCCCTGCGGCGGCCAGCAGCGTAAAGAGATTGGCTTCCGCAATGCCCAGCTCGAGGTGTTGCCCGGTGGGGCCCTTCCCCCACTTGAGTGGCGACGGGATCCCCGCGTCGCGGAAGGCATCCCGCTCCTCGGTGCGCGAGAAGATCCCGCGCTGGTTCACGAAACCGCCGAGGTTCGTGGAGACGGTGACATCCGGCGAGGTGGTGACGATGGCATCGGCGAGCGCACCGCCCATGCGGGCCAGCTCGTTCAGGATTTTGCCGAAGCCCACCTGCGTGGACTCGGTGGCTGATGGCACCGGAAAGGCACCGCGCGGCGGCACGTCGATCATTGGCGGCTCACCACCCGGGCGCGGTCCAGAGACGAACGGGACCTCCGCCAGCACCGCCTCGTAGACGGCTGCTTCGTGGGGGAGCCCGGAAAAGCGTTCCCATTCGGCGTCTTCCGGTACGCCCATGCGCTCGCGATACGCCGCCATCTGCGCGGTGGTCATGAGCCCCGCGTGATTGTCCTTGTGCCCCTGGAAGGGGAGGCCGAACCCCTTGATGGTGTAGATGACGAACAGCTGCGGCGTGGCGCTGGTGGTGGCCGCAAAGGTATCCAGCAGGAGGGCCAGATCGTGCCCCGCCAGATTCGTCATGAGCGTCGCGAGCGCGTCGTCCTCGTAACGGTCTACGAGTGCCAGCGCGTCGGCGTGGCCGGCGAGATCCCGGTGCAAGCGGGTGCGCCACGCGCTCCCGCCCTGATAGCTCAGCGTGGCGTATTCATCGTTGGGAATGGCATCGATCCATTCTCGGAGTGCCGTTCCGCCCGGCTCAGCGAACGCGGCCTCGAGGAGCCGGCCGTACTTGAGCGTCTGTACCGTCCACCCGCATGCCTCGAAGATGCGCGTGAAGCGCTCCCCCATGCGGTTGGCCGTGGTGGCATCGAGACTCTGCCGGTTGTAGTCCACGATCCACCAGCAGTGCTGCAGGTCATGCTTGGCTCCCTCAAGCAGCGCTTCGTAGATGTTCCCTTCGTCGAGCTCCGCATCGCCCAGCAGGGCGATCATGCGCCCGGCCTGTGCCGGGTCGAGGCGCTGGTGCGCCAGCAGATAGTCCTGCACGAGCGACGCAAAGGCGGTGACAGCCACGCCCAGCCCCACCGAGCCGGTGGAGAAGTCGACGTCGTCGTGGTCCTTGGTGCGCGAGGGGTATGACTGCGCGCCACCGAATCCGCGGAAGCGCTGCAGCTGGTCCACCGTCTGGCGCCCCAGCAGGTATTGGATGGCGTGCCACGCCGGGCTGGCATGCGGCTTGACCGCCACCCGGTCCTGTGGCCGGAGGATGCCGAAGTAGAGCGCCGAGAGAATCGTGGCCATGGAGGCCGACGAGGCCTGATGCCCTCCCACCTTGAGGCCGTCACGCGATTCACGGAGATGGTTGGCGTGATGGATGGTCCACGCCGAGAGCCAGTGGACCTTGCGGTCGAGGGCGGTCAGGTGCGCGTGTTGCACGGTGGGCCGTGAGGCATCAAGAAAGACCGCGTTCACTCGGCGCCATCGCCATAGGCCTGCGCGAGGCATGCCAGGAGGGTGATGTCCTCGGGAGCAAGGTAGGCCTGCACCGGCTCGCGGACTACGGATGAGGGGCGCGTGGGCATATGTGCAAAATACTTCATTTGCTGCATGTAAACATTAAATGTAGAGCAGCTACGTCATGCGATCTGCGTGTACCTCCCACATTTGCCAACTGCGGCCGGCCATTCTTCCTTGCCGGTCCTCAAGCGCACGTCGTAGGAGAACTCGGATGCACCTCCAAAATCCCTCCCGGTCGCTCGGGCTCGCCATGCGCGTCTACGGCGTGGCGCTCACGCTCGCGACCTCCACGTTCGTCTGGTGGCCCGAGGTAGGGCGCTGGCCGCCGTACCACCCAGCCTACGAGCGCATGTTCGTTGCGATCTTTTTCGCGTGGGGCGTGGCGCTGTACCGCGGCGCGAAGCACCCGGAGGCGAGCCTTGCGCTCGTCGACTTCACCGCGCTGCAGGGACTTCTCCACGGCGGCGTGATGCTCGCCGACACCCTCCAGGGGAACGCGGGGCCTCACGGCCTCTGGCACCTGGCGGGCGACGTGCCCCTCCACCTCTCCGCGCCGCTGGTGCTTGGACGCCTGCGTCATCGCGTCAGCCCGTACCGGCTCGATCTGTCCGCTGCGGAGGCCGTGGCCTTCGCGATGATGTTCATGGTGGCGGTGGGCGTCGCGTTCGTTGGGCTCTGAGCACCGGAGCGCAGGAAACAGCCGCTGCGAACTCGGAGCGTCGAGCGAGTCACACTGAGTCGGCCAGCGGTCATCGCTCCCCTTGCACCGTCGGTTGGGTCGCCATGTGCTTGGCGCCGTGTTACGTTCGCGCGCTCTGACCCTGACGCTCATGACCGTCTCCGATTCTTCGTCCAGCTCCCGTCGCGTCGTCTGGTTGCTGGCGCTCATGGGCCTCGTGGCCTATGCGCTGCGCACCAACATCGCCATTGCGCAGGAGTTCATGGCGCCCGAGCTGGGGCTCACCATGGCGCAGATGGGGGTGATCTCCGCCTGGGGGTTCCAGCTGGCGTACACGCTGGGGCAGGTCCCCGGGGGCGCGATGGGGGACCGCTACGGCGCCCGGCTGGTGCTGGCGCTGGCCGCGCTGGGGTGGGCGGTGGCCTCGCTGGCGTCCGGGGCGGTGATGGGAGTGGGGATGGGGGCCTTCGCGGCGCTTTTTGCCGCGCGTCTGCTGCTCGGCGCTTCGCAGGCGGCCACGTTCCCGGTGTCTGCCGTGGCGGTGGCGCGCCACGTCCCCGAACACGGGCGCACGGCGGCGAGTGCGGTGTATCTGGCCGCTTCCACGCTGGGGGCCGCGCTGGCCCCGCTGACCCTCACCCCACTCATGGCCCGCGCCGGGTGGCGCGCGGTGTTCGTGGCCAGTGCGGTGGTGGGCGCAGGGGCCGCATTGGCGTGGTACCTGCTGGCCCCGCGCGATCGGCCGTCGCTGCCGAATGCCGCGTCCGCGAATGCCGCGTCCACCGGCGAGTCCCCGTCGCTCTGGCGGCAGACGGGACGACTCCTGCAGAACCCGCCCCTCCGCCGACTGTGCGCCGCCTATCTGCTCCACTCGGCGGTGCTCTACGTGTTCTTCTTCTGGTTCTTCCGCTACCTCATCGAGGCGCGTGGCTTCACGCTGCTCGAGACCGGCGTGTGGGCCAGTCTCCCCTACCTGCTGGCCACGGTGGCCGCGCCACTCGCGGGACTGCTCGCCGACCGACTGGCGCTGCGGTTGGGGCTGGCCGCGGCCAGGCGTCGGGTGGCCATCAGCGGGCTCACGCTGGCGGCCGTGTTGGTGCTCACGGGGGCGTGGCTCCCCACCCCCACGCTGGCCATCGTGGCGCTGAGCCTGTCGGCGGCGTGCCTGGTGAGCTGCGAAGCGCCCTTCTGGACCACGGCGGCAGCCTTCGGGCGCGAGGGCGAAGGGGCCGCCACCGGCGTCCTCAACCTCATGGGGAACGTGGGGGGGATCCTCTCGATCTGGCTGGTGCCCCTCATGAAGGACGCCTGGGGGTGGTTCGCCATGCTGGCCTTCTGGGCCGGCGTGGCGCTGGTGGCCGCCGCGTTGTTCGCGTCCACGGGGCGGGACGACCAGATCAGCTCGACGTGAGGTCGGCGCTCAACAGGGTCACCACGTCCTGCCGTTCGCCCAGCAGACGGATGACATCAAGGTGGTCGTCTCGCTCGATGTAGCACCAGAACAGCGGAAACGTGCCGACCCGCCAGACGCGCAGCCCCGGGATCTTCAGCTGCTGGCCGAGCACGGGTGAGCCCATCCCCGGATGCCGTTCGATCTGATCAAGCGCCTGGTTGGTCGCCTGCGCGACCTTCACCGCCAGTCGGGTCCCACCGGCCTCCCGGTAGTACCGCACCTCTGCCCGCTGATCATGCTGCGCCTGTGGGCGCAACAGCGCCGGCTTCAATCGCGTTCGCCGCGCGCGATGGCTAGCAGATCCTCTGCATCCGCGCTGCTGCGAATCCGGCCGGGCCCCGAGGCCAACCCTTCCTCGAGGAGGATGCGAATCCGCGTTCTGGCCTGCTCCTCCTGATCGCGGCGCACCAGATCGCGGATGTACTCGCTGGTGTTGCCGTAATTGCCGGCCGCCACCCGGCGATCGATGTACTCGCGCATCGACTCGGGGAGGGCAAAGCTCATCGTTTGACGACCCATTGCCGAAAATTAAGGATGTTGACAATAGTTGTCAACACTCCCACCGTGGAGGACTGAACCTTCGGCCGCAGTCGCTACGCCCCGGTCATCGCATCCGTGAGCCAGTCCACCACGTAGGCCACGAACGACGGACGCACGAGCAGCTCCCAGGTGGGCGCGTCGTCCACCAGCTGCAGCAGCACCGGGGCCTTGCCCAGCAGCGTTTGCGTGGCGTGTCCCACCGGAAACACCCGCGGATGCAGATCCAGCGAACACACCGCCGCCAACACGTCGCGCGTGCCTGGCCCCGACAGCGCCAGTCGGTGCCGACTGGCCGACAGCTCCACCACGGCCCCCTCAGCGTCCGGGGTCCCATCGCCAACGGCATTGGCCAGTGCGGTCAGCAGTGCGGCGCTCGATTCCGCGTGCGACGCCGAGTCTCCCAGCACGAGCCACTCGTCCGGGCTCAGCCAGCACACCCGCCCATGTGACGACTGCGCCACCGGGCCATGTCCCGGGAGTTCATCGAGCCCCAGCACGGATGCCACGCGTGTGATGCCATTCCCCCGTGCGCGCACGCTGATCAGGGACGCCAGCGGCAACGCGCGCAGCGTGGCGGCCGGCGTGGACGCAGCGGCCATGCGGGCCACCAGCGCCGGCGAAACCGGCGTCTCGTCAACCGTCACGGCGCGCGCCCTCCGGGTCATAGTGCACCGGATCCACCAGAATGACCGACGCCACGCGCCCATCCAGCAGCGGCGCGTGCAGCACCTCACCGAGTCGTGCGCGCCCGTCACGCACCAGCGCGAGGCCGAGGGCACAGGCCAGCGTGGGGCTGTAGCGGCTGCTGGAGACGTGGCCCTCGATGGGCATGGGCGGCGCACCCAGTGCACGGGTAAGTGCAGCCCCCTCGGGGATGACCAGCTGCGGATCAGTGGATCGGAAGCCGACCAGCTGCGCGCGCCCGGCGGCACGCGGTGCCGGCCGCTCGAGCGACCGCCGCCCCACGAACGCCTTGCGCGCCGGCACCATCCAGCCGAGCCCCGCATCATGCGGCGTGGTGAGCGCTTCGGTATCCAGCCCCACAATCAGATACCCCTTCTCGAGGCGCAGCACCTGCAGCGCATCGAGCCCATACGGCATCACCCCGAGTGATGTCCCCTCGGCGAGGAGCGCGCGCCAGAGCGTTGGCCCCGCATGCCACGGCACGCTCACCTCGAAGGCGAGCTCTCCCGAAAACGACACGCGTGCCACCTGCGAATTCGCGATGCCGGCCACGGTCCCGGTGCGCACGGCCAGAAACGGGAACGCCTCGGCATCCCACGCCATGCTCGGGGCCACGCGCGCCAGCAGCGCGCGTGACGCGGGGCCCGCCACCGCCACCGTGGTGAACTGCTCCGTGACCGGTGTGACCCAGCAGCGTTTGTCGGGCCACTCCGTCTGCAGCCACTCCTCCATCCAGTCGGCCACGGCGGCGGCATGCCCGGTGGAGGTGGTCACGAAGTAACGCTGTGCACCGGTGCGCATCACGACACCGTCGTCGAGGATGGATCCATCGAGATGACAGAGCACGGCGTAGCGGGCCTTCCCCTCGGGGAGCGACGCCAACGGCGTGACATAGAGCTGATCGAGCACCCATGCGGCGTCGGGGCCGCGTACATCCAGCTTCCCCAACGTGGAGACATCGATCAGTGCCACCCCGGTGCGCACGGCCTGCACCTCGCGCCGCACCGTGTCGTCGATCGATTCGCCCGTGCGCGGATAGCGCGAAGGGCGGAGCCACTGTCCCGCGGGTTCGAAGACGGCACCGAGGGCCTCATGCTCCGCGTGCAGCGCCGTGGTGCGCACGGGGTCGAACCGGGCACCCTGCGCCCGCCCGGCCACGAGGTGGAACGGAATCGGCTCCACCGGCGGCCGGCTGCCCGACGTCCCCACGACGGCGGCTGGTTGACCGGCGCGTGCGGCCACCAGCGCTGCGGCGACCACCTTGGCCGCGCGCCCCTGCTCCACCCCGGTCCCCGCGAGCGTGTAGCGCTTCACATGCTCCACATGCGTGGCGCCGGCATCCACTGCACGCCAGACCCCGGCCACCGTGGCGTCGCGATGCAGATCCACGAAGCTGCGGGACTCGTCCCCGTCCGGCGCGGGCACGTGCCAGATCAACCCGGGCGGATCCTCCGGGAGATCATCCGTCACGTGCGCCGTGACAGGTCCCGACACGCCCAGAGCCTCGCCGGCGGCGTCGGTGCCTTGCGCGAGGGCGTCGGCGAGCGACAGGTGGCCAGTGGCCGCGCCGACCACCCACTGCCCTGGCAGCGGTGCGGCCGGCACCGCGGTCCCCAGGCGCTCGTGATACCGGGTGGTGCCGCCGAGGTGGAGGTGCAGGTGGAGGTTGGGATCCACGCCGGACGAGACCGCCAGCACATCCGCCCCGAGCGTGTGCGTCGAATTGCCGGCGCGTATCTCCACGGCGCAAAGCGCCCCCTCCGCATCGGCGTGGGTGCCCACCACCTGCGCATCATCCAGCACTCGCACGCCGGCGGCCTGTACGGCCGCGCGCAGCGCACTGGATCCAGGCGGGCGGAGGTCCACCACGGCTGCCACCGACACGCCCGCTTCGAGCCATGCCAGCACGGTGCGATACGCGTCGTCGTGTGCCGTGAAGAGCACGCCCCGCTCGGGGGCAAGCGCAAACTGCCGCAGGTAGTGGCGCGCCGCGCCCGCCAACAGGATCCCGGGGCGATCGTTGTCGGGGAACACCAGCGGGCGCTCCAGTGCGCCGGTCGCCAGCACGATGGCGCCGGCGCGCACCTGCCAGAGCCGCTGCTCCGGCGCGCGGCCGCGTGCACTCACGGGGCGAAGGCTCCCCACGCGCTGTGCGAGCCACAGTCCCTGCTGATCGAGCGGCATGACGGCGGTGGTGCTCGTGAGCACCGTCACCTCTGGTGAGGCCCGCAGTTCGGCTTCCACATCCGCTAACCACCCCTCGGCGGGCGCCCCATCAATCACGCGGGCCTCGCGCCGCAGCGCGCCCCCCAGGACGGGTGCGCACTCGGCCAGGATCACGCGGGCGCCGGCACGGGCCCCGTGAAGCGCCGCCGCCAATCCGGCCGGCCCGCCGCCCACCACCAGCAGGTCACAGTGCGCGTACCGCCAATCGAAGCGGGCCGGGTCACGCGCGGGTACCAGCGATCCCCGAGTGATGCGGCCGTGGGCCGACAAGCCCTCGTACACTGGGAGCGCCGTCGTCCGCACCAGCGGCTCCTCCACCGGCGGACTGACCACCTGGGCGAAGCCGGTGGCTTCCTCCAGTCCCGCGCTCATGATGCCGCGCGGCCGCCCCTCGGAGACGCTGGTTCCAAGGACGCGCACGCCGGCACCAAGCAGCGCCGACGCCAGCGTATCGCCAGCGAAGCCGCTCAGCGTCGTGCCATTCCAGGTGAACGACACCGGCCGGCTGCGATCGATCCCCAGCCCACCTACCGGCAGGCGCTTCATGGGGGGGATGCTCCGTCGGGGCCACGCGCGGGTGGCGTACTTCCGGGTGGCGTACGCAGAGCGACCGTGTTCACGGGTCGGGTACTCAGGATGGCGTGGGTACGCGTGTCACGCACCACGTGGATCCACTGTCGGCAGCCGTGGACGTGCACCCACTGCTCGGTCACGGGACCCAGGGGCGATTCACGCACGTAGAGCACCCGCGCCCATTCCTCGTCCGTGGCCTGTGCGGGAAGCGGAACGCCTGAACCGGCGTGGCGGAATTCCACCTCGTCGCGCGGGCCGCAGTAGGGGCAGGGGATGCGCAGCATGTCGGGGCTAATGCGCCACGCCGGCGGCGCCGTGTTCATCCACGAGCGCACCGGTGATGAAGCGGTCGAGACCGAAGGCGGCACTGAGCGGGTGCGGCGTACCGGTGGCGAGGGTGTGGGCAAAGACCACCCCCGATCCCGGGGTGGCCTTGAAGCCGCCGGTGCCCCAGCCGCAGTTGAGAAAGAGCCCATCGAGCGGAGTGGCCCCGATGATGGGCGCGGCGTCGGGGGAGACGTCGACGGTGCCCGCCCACACGCGCAGCAGATGGGCGCGTGCCATGATGGGGTAGAGCTCCAGCGCCGCCTGCAGCTGCTGCTCCAGAATGTGCGAGGAGCCGCGTTGCGCATACGACCGATAGGGATCGCGCGCGGCGCCCATGACCAGCTCTCCCTTGTGGGCCTGACTCACGTACATGTGCAGGCGCCCGGAGAGCGCCACACAGGGCAGGAAGGGCTCGTGGATGTCCGAGACCAGCGCCTGCAGCGGGTAGCTCTGCACGGGGATCTCCAGCCCCGCGAGGCGGGCCAGCAGCGGGGTGCGCCCCGCGCCCACGAGTCCGACGCGGCCGGCGCCGATATCGCCGCGGGAGGTCCGCACCCCCGTAATGCGGTTGCCGCTGCGCAGGAACCCGGTGACCTCGTACCCCTGCAGGAGGTGGATCCCCGCGGCATCGCAGGCGCGTGCAAGGTGAAAGACGACCGCATCATGCCGCGCGATCCCGCCGCGCGACTGCAGCGCTGCGCCGTAGACCGGATAGCGCGGCGCGTCGGAGATATCGAGGATGGGGCAGAGCCGGGGGAGATCGTCGCGCGTCACCCACTCCGCATCGATCCCTGCCATGCGGTTCGCGTACACCACGCGCTGCGCCGCCGCCGCTTCCGCCTGCGAGTGGGCGAAGGTGAGCAGCGAGCGCTGGTCGAAGAGAATCTCCGGCCCCAGCTCCTCCGGCCACCGCTCCCACCGCTGCACGCAGAAATCGTAGAGCGGCATGCTCTCTTCGCGCAGGTAGTTGGAGCGGATGATCGTGGTGTTGCGCACCGCATTGCCATTCCCCAGCCATCCCCGTTCCACCACGGCCACATTGGTGATCCCGTGCTCCGTCGCGAGGTGGTAGGCGGTGGACAGCCCATGCAGCCCCCCGCCCACCACGACGATATCGTACTGGGCACGGGGTTCGGGGTGACGCCACAGGACGGGCGGATTGCGAAAGGCGTGTTCCACGACGGGGCTAGCGGGTGGAGTCGGGCGGCACGGAGTGACCGAGGGCACGCCGCACCGCCTCGATCACGGTCTCCGGATACTCGTAGGGGAAGTTATGCGACGCGCCTGCGGGCGGATGCATGAGTTCCGACCGGTTCGAGACCGCCAGATACCGGACCCGGGATCGCGGGAAGAAGCCGAGCGCGCGCCGTTCGAGGGCGGGGGGCAGCTTCAGCGGTCGGATCTCTTCGTCCGCGCCCCCGCTCGGGATCACCACGTACACCGGCAGACTATCCAATTCCCCGTCGTACACCACCAGATCCGGCGCTTCGCGTCCCACCACGGGCGCGGTGAATTCCTCGAAGAGCGATGCGGTCGCGAACCCCGTGGCGGCGCGCGCCATCCCGCCATTCATGGCGTCGCGCACGTCGGCCAGGAGGGTATCGCGCGCGCGCATGAAGGCGGGGGCCGTGGGCCCGGGGCGCGGCCTCGGCGTCAGCAGACCGAATGCGCTGCGCAGGCCGTGCAGGCGCCCCTGCAGGACCAGCCCCTGCGCCGCTGCCGCGCCGAACACGGGGGCGTACACGAAGGCATCGGGGGGCGTGGCGTCGAGCAGCACCACACCGGCCGTCTGTGCGGGATAGCGCCGCGCGAAGTTGGCCGCCAACAGGCCCCCGTACGAATGTCCCACCAGCACGAACGGCCCCGGCTCGCCCGCGCGACGAAGCAGCGTCTCCAGCTCCTCCGCCTCCACCCGCGTGCGCCGCGGGAAGGGGCCGGGGTCGCTCCACCCCGTGCCGGCGCGATCGAAGAGGATCGACCGGGTCTCGCCGCGCATGGCCCGATGCAGGTGGTACAGCGCGTTCCCCTGCTCGTGCGCACCGGGGATCCACACCACCGTCGCACCGCCACGCGCATTCCCTTCGGCGAGCAGGTGCAGTCGGTATCCTCCGACATCCACCAGCTTCCCCGGCGGTGGCACCTCCGCCATGGCGCGCCGCTGATCGAGTCCCCCCTTGATGCCCATGGCGGTGAGCACCACCCCGATCAGCGCAGGGGCCAGTGCCACCACGCGCAGCGCCCGACCGAGGCGACGGGTTGCCAGCGCCACCAGCCCACCCAGCACCACCAGGATGCTACCCAGCAACGCCCCACCAAACGGCTGCGACAGCAGCGTGTAGAAACTGTTCAACATCAGTGATGTCCCGGTGGTGTGCCGGGACCCTTTCCCCCATCCAGCGCCTCGATGGTCGCGGTGGAGGGCTCACGCGTGCGCTGCAGCCGCGCCGCCACCCGCTCCGCCTCGGCGAACACCCGCAGGACGTTTCCGCCAGCGAGCTTGCGCAGGTCCGCGTCGCTCCAGCCACGGCGAATCAGCTCGGCGAAGAGCGCCGGGTAGCGTGACACGTCCTCGATGCCCTCCACCACATTCATCGGACCGGTTGCGCCGTAGAAATCCGCGCCGATTCCCACGTGATCGATTCCCGCCACGCGGCGAATGTGCTCCACGTGGTCCGCCACATCCTTCAGCGTGGCGCGCGGCATTGGGCCGTGCGTCACGGTCCATTCGCGAATGAGCCGCTCGGCGTCGCTTGCGCTCGGGGCTTTCTGGAGCTGCGGGATGAGCCCCTCGGACCATCGCCGCAGCGGTTCGGACACGAACACCGTCACGAAGTTCACCTGCACCACGCCCCCGTTGCGCGCCATGCGCTGCAGGATCGAATCGGGCACGTTGCGCACGTGGTCGGTGAGGGTGCGCGCCGACGAGTGGGAGAAGATCACCGGCGCCTCCGTCACGTCCAGTACGGCGCTCATGGCGGCCGGCGATACATGGGAGATGTCCACCAGCATCCCCAACCGGTTCATCTCGCGCACCACCTCCTTGCCGAAGCGTGAGAGCCCGCCGTGGCGCGGTGCATCCGTGGCGGCGTCAGCCCAGTCGGTGGTGTGGAAGTGCGTGAGCGTCATGTAGCGGACGCCCAGATCATAGTACGCGCGCAGTGTGCCCAACGAGTTGGCGATGACATGCCCGCCCTCGATCCCGAGCAGCGAGGCGATCCGTCCGCTGGCGCGCACGCGGCGAATGTCGGCCGTACTCGCGGCGAACCCGAGATCGCGCGGATAGCGGGCGATGAGGCGCCGGGTCAGGTCGATCTGTTCCAGCTGGGCGCGCATGGCGTTCAGCGGCGAGAGGTCACTCGGCACGTAGACCGACCAGAACTGCGTGCCCACCCCGCCGTCCCGCAGCTTCGGCAGGTCCGTGTCACCGGCGCCGCGCGCGCGCAGGTCGCGCGCGGTGAGGTCCATGGGATGCGTGGGGTCGAGGCGCAGCACCCATGGCAGGTCGTTGTGGGTGTCCACCAGCCCCACCTCGCGCAGGAGCGCCTGCGCGCGGCGCAGTGGCGCGTCGTCGCTGGCCGTCCCCTGCGCCGGCAGGGCGGTGAGGGGCGCGCCCCCCAGAGTTGCCACGGCCAGGCCAGTGGCGGCGGCAACCCGTACCCACGTGTTCCGGGACGTGATCATGGGGCCTTCGCTGCCGGCGCCTTTGGCACCGCCACCGCGCCCGTAGGCCACCCACCGTCGAGAAAGGCGCGCAGCGCCGCGAGCAGCTCGGCGGGTCGCTCATACTGCGGCCAGTGCCCCATGCCGGGCATCACCAGCAGGCGCCCCTGCGCCATGCCGGCCACCCACTCCCGGCTTCCCCCCAGCGGCGGGTTGTCGCGGTCGCCGTGCACGACCAGCAGGGGGAGCCCGA
>Ga0209985_10003658_pt1 | contig 12934 bp, 9 predicted proteins | sample NOAtaG_FD_187305 | JGI IMG/M metagenome (GOLD analysis project Ga0209985, IMG submission 187305) | Freshwater lake microbial communities from Lake Erie, under a cyanobacterial bloom - NOAA_Erie_Diel6S_1000h metaG (SPAdes) (version 2) | ecosystem: Environmental > Aquatic > Freshwater > Lake ...
GCCGCAAGCATTCCGAGGGAACTCGATGTCGACCGACTTCTTCACGAGTCAGGACAACGCGCGCAAGCAGACGGGGCGGCTCGTCTTCTTCTTCGTCACGGGCGTGATCGCGACGATGGTGTCGCTGTGGGCGGTGCTGGCGCTCGCGCTCTCGGCGAGGATCGGCGCGCAGGCGTGGTCCGACCCGCGAATCGCGATCGGCGTCTTCCTCGGGGTCGGCGGCGTGGTGACGGTGGTGACGCTGTTCAAGTTGTCGCAGCTTTCGCAGGGTGGCGAGAAGATCGCGCAGATGCTCGGTGGTAGGCGCATCCCGCCGACGACCTTCGATCCGGGCGAGCGCCAGCTCCTCAACATCGTCGAGGAGATGTCGATCGCGAGCGGCGTGCCGGTGCCGCCCGTCTATGTGATGGAGGACCGGTCGATCAACGCGTTCGCGGCCGGCCCCGATCCGAGCCGCTCGGTGATCGGCGTGACGCGCGGTCTGATGGACAACCTGAGCCGCGACGAGATCCAGGGCGTCATCGCCCACGAGTACAGCCACATCTTCCACGGCGACACGCGCATCAACGCGCGCACCACGGCGGTCATCGCAGGCATCATGGCCGTCGGCATCATCGGCTGGGTGATGTTCCGCCACATCGGCCCGACCGTCGCGCGCTCGAGCGGGCGCGGCAAGAACAACCCCGGGCCCGCGATCGGGCTCGGCGTCATCGTGCTCGGACTCGCCATCTGGGGCATCGGCTCGCTCGGCATGCTGTTCGGGCGGCTGATCCAGGCCGCCATCAGCCGGCAGCGCGAGTTCCTCGCCGACGCGGCCGCGGTGCAGTACACGCGCAATCCGGACGGCATCGCGGGGGCGCTCGCGAAGATCCGCGACCACTACTCGGGGCGGCTTGAGAGCCCCGCCGCGAGCGAACTGAACCACTTCCTCTTCGCGACCTCGCTGAACACGCTCTTCGCGACGCACCCGCCCATCGACGAGCGCATCAAGCGTCTTTCGGCGATGGGCGCGGTGAAGACCGCGGCTGCGGATGCGGCGACCGGCGCGCCGGCCCCTCGGCCGCGCGCCGCTCGGGCCGACGCCTCGCAGCGGATGCCGCAGACTGCAGGCCTCGCCGCCGTCGGCCTCGCGGGAACGCTCGAGCCCGAGACGATCGCGCTTGCCCACGACTGGGTCGGGCGGCTGCCGCGCGAGTTGACGAGCGCCGCGCACCGCGCCGATGGCGCACGCGCGATCTGCTACCTGATCGCCCGCGATCCCGATGCCAGCGCCGATGCCGATGCGCTCGTGGCGAGCACCGACCCCGACGCGGCGGCGGCCTACCGGTCGCTCGCCGAACTCGTCGCGCGGCAGTCGAGCGTGGGCCAGCTGGCGCTCGCGGATCTCGCGGCGCCCGCGCTGGCCGACCTCGGACGCCCGGGATACTCGCGCTTCCGCGCCACGCTCGGCCAGGTGATGCGCAGCGACAAGCGCATCGATCTGCGCGAGTGGGCGCTCACGAAGAGCCTCGAGCGCCATGTCGAGCGCCGCTTCGTCGAGGGTCCGAGCCCCGCGCACTCGACGATCGCCGAGATGGAGCAGCAGGCGTGCATCGTGCTTGCGATCATCGCCGTCACGCAGCATGACGCGTCGGTGAACGCCGACGCCTACCGCCGCGGCGTCGCGCACCTCGGGCTCCAGCGGATGACGCTGCCGTCCGCATCGGAACTCACGCTCGATTCGCTGAACGAAGCCGTGCGCCGGCTCTCGAAGTGCCGCTACATCGAGCGCGAACGCCTGCTCGAGGCGTGTGCGCTCACCGCGATGGCCGACGGCACCGCGACCGACACCGAGGTGCTCGTCGTGCGGTCCGTCGCCGACGCGCTCGATGTCCCCGTGCCAGCGCTGACGGCTTCGTGAGCCGCGGGCGGATCGCGCGAAACACAGCTCCCGCGGGCCGGCCTACCCCTCCTCGAAGGGCTTCTCGTCCTCGAACGGCCTCTCGCCCTCGAACGGACTCTCGTCCTCGGGCAGCGGACGGGCGATGCGGTCGGGAAACGCGAGATGCTTGTCGTCGAGCGTGGGGAACCACCGCAACTTGTCCGCCTCGATGCCGAGCGGCGTGGCGCCGCAGCGCCGCACCATCGCCTTGTAGAAGCGGTCGGCTGCCTTCGGATCGCCGATCCTCAGCCACGAGCCCGCTTCGCAGAGAAGCGCTGCGGTTCGCTGCTCGCCATCGGGCAGCAGCTGTGCGGCCTCCCACGCGAGATCGCCCGCGAGGTGGCGGTAGTGGAATCGTCGCCACGGCTTGACCGCCGTGGCCGACGCGCGACGCGACTCCTCGTCCCGCACGGCCACGAGATGCGCGCCCTCCATTCCTTCGCGCAACGCGAGCATGTCCTCGAGCTCGAATCCGCCGTTCGTCCGCGCGTCGTCGGGGCCGAGCTCGGTGCCCACGATCTCCATGCCGCGGTGCCGCATGATGCGCGCAGCCTCGGTGAGCGCGGCGGCGCGCTCTTCCGCCGGGCGCGACGGCGAGCGCCCCTCTGCGAGGCATGTCTCGAGCCGCGCGACCGACGGCACGATCGTCGAAGGCAGGTAGCGCTGCGCGCGGGCGTAGGAACCCTCGCGCGCGAGCCTGCGGCCGAGGAGTGCGCGGAGCTGTCGTTCGAGATACTGCGCGGCGTCGTCGATGGAGGCGCCGCCTCGACGCATCTCGCGGGCGTCCACATGCGCCACGAGCTCCTCCGTCGTGAGCACGCGCTCGGCGACATACGCCGCCTCGATCCAATGGTCTCCGAGCATGAAGATGTCGATCGCCTCGGTGTACTGGCGCGCGGTGAGGAGAAGCACACCCGCCTCGCCGGCCGCGAGAGCCTTGTCGGCAGGCGCCTGGGGACGGCCGTCCGTGAAGGATGCGTACCGATCGCCGGCGGGCGGCATCGCCCGCACCGCCTGCGCGAGGATCGTCGCCGCCTCGTCGATGCGGCCGTCGCGAATCGCGAGCTTTGCCGTGATCCAGGCCGCGTTCGGCGCCGACGCACCCGCGCGCGCGGCCCAGCGGCGCGCGACCTCGAACTTCCCCGACTGGTAGGCGGCCCACGCAACGAGATCGGCGAACGGCACTTCGCCGGCGCCCACCTTCTCGATCGCGGCGATCCAGCGCGCGTCGAGCCCCGCGGGACGCGTGATCGCGGGATCCACGCGCAAGCCGGGGCCGTCGCCCGAGTCGAAGCGGTTTTCCGACACGAGCCATGCCGTGATGACCGCGCAGCAACGCGGCTCGCGCGCGAGCTCCTCGAGCGCGGCGTCGTCGAGCGCATGCAGCTTGTTGCAGCATCGCCACAGCGACATGATCGCCGTCGGGTCCTTGGCGGCGGCCTGCTCGAGGTAGAGCGTCATGGCGCGGCCGAGATCGCGCCGCTCGTACGCAAGCCGCGCCTCCCAGCCGATGCTCGCGACGGCGAGGCCGAGGGTGTCGGCAAAGCCCTGTGCCGCGAGTTCGCGCACCTGCGCGTAGTGCTGCGCGGCACGCGCGGGGTCGTGCGGATGCCAGGACCGGCCGAGCATGTACGCCGCCCAGGTGCTTCGCCAGCGTCTCTCTGCGGGCGGAAGCGCGAGGATGCGCTCCCACGCGGCACGCGCGCCGGCATGGTTCTTGGCAAGGAAGCACTCGCGCGCCTGCTTGTAGAGGTCGAACTCGACGAGCGGCGCTCCCGGCGTCGCCTGCGCGGCCATGAGATCCGCACCGTCGTCGGACAGCTTGTCGACGAAGGCGTAGTTCGCGGCAGCGAGCGGCACGAGCGTCCCCACCTTCGCAGGAACACGGGGTGCGACGAGCGCCTCGAACCCGAACGGCGCAGCCTTGAGCACGATCTCGTCGCCCGTCACGAGGAACGCGTTGGGGAAGAACTCCCCGCACGAGACCGCGATCGCGACGATGGTGGCCGCGAGCCCCGCGCGGGCGACGCCGCAGCGCGTGGGAGAGGAGAGCCGGGGATTACCGATCTTCGACGACATCGACCTTGACCTCCGCTGCCGTGGACAGCCTGATCCAACCCAGAATCCTGCTCCCGCGCGGTGCGACGCGCAGTGCGGCCTCTTCGGCCGCGCGTTCGAATCGAACCGCTTCGGCGCCGTGGTGGCGCCACTGCATGCCTGCGAGTCCATCGGCGCCGACGACCGACGCGCCGCCGGTCCACGACACTTCGAGCGCATCGGGCGCCGGTGCGTCGAGGTCGCCGCGGTTCTCGACCACCAGCTCGACCGTCGCGTCATCGACAGGCACGGCGCGAACTTCGAGCTGCGCCGCAGGCATCTCGCCCGCCATCACGCGTGCAAGCGTCGGCCACGCCCAGTTCAGGCGGTCGCCGTCGACGGGCATGCGGTACCAGACGATTCCCTCCATCAGGGCGGGGCGGCTGCGCGACCAATGGGCGACGAGCGCCGCCATGGCCTGCGGCTCGGCACTGACCAGACGCGCACGCGCGCCCGCCGAAAGCAGCGGCGAACCCGTCTCCGCCACAAGCCCACGGAGCGTGCCGTCGTCGTCGAGCACCGCGAGATAGCCGTAGGTCGGCAGCGCCACGCGAAACGGGACCCCGAAGTGCGCGGCGTGCTCGGTCCATGACACGGCCGACGCCGCGTCGCAGAGGCTCGGCGACTCGGACTCGAGCTCCGCCTTCTCGACCGAGTGGACCTGCAGCACGAATCCCGCGGTCGACGCGACGAGCGGGCCAAACGCACGACTCGACATCCACGCGGGGAGCACCGTGATGGTCACCGGCACGGGACTCGCGTCGGCGGCGATGATCTCGACCCAGCGGCGATAGTCGTCGAGGCGGCTGGTGGCGCTGTCGAAGTCGAGCTGCAGTTCCGAGGGTTCCCAGCCTGCGGCGCGTGCAGCCGCGAGCATGTCGCGGGCCACGCCGACGATGTATGCGATGGTGGCGTCGTCACGCAGCAGGTGCTTCGGGCACGGACCGATGCGCAGCGCGATGCCGCTCGGCCGCGCTGCACCCGCGAGCAGCGCGCGCTCGATCGGCACCAGCACATGCTGCGGCACGCCGTCCTTCCACGCGATCTCGGCACCGAGCGCGACGAGGCCCGCATCGAACGACGGCGCACGCTCGAGCACGGCGCGCTGCACGGCGTCGCTCCAATCGCGCTGCCACACATAGACGGACTGCCGCATCGGAACGACCGCGCGCGGTGCGGCCGGCCGCAGCCAGCCCATGCCGTACGACAACGCCAGCGCGGCCACCAGGCCCGCCGTGCCGAGCGCGATCCATCGCAGGCTCGAACGCATGGAGCCTGCATATGTAACCGAACGCGGGCGATCGCAACGGTTGGATCATGCGAATCGGCGTCGCGCGCGTGTTCCTTCGATTCGAGCGGCGCGGTACGATGGTCGCCGATGTCCGACCTGTCCCGACTTCTCGCCAACAACCGCGCGTGGGCCGCGCGCATGGAGCGGGCGGAGCCTGGCTTCTTCAAGGGACTCGCCTCGCAGCAGTCGCCGCGCTACCTCTGGATCGGCTGCGCCGACAGCCGCGTGCCCGCGAACGAGATCATCGGCCTTCCGCCGGGCGAGGTGTTCGTCCACCGCAATGTGGCGAACCTGGTGGTGCACAGCGACCTCAACTGCCTCGCGGTGCTTGACTACGCGCTGCATGCGCTGAAGGTGACCGACATCATCGTGTGCGGTCACTACGGCTGCGGCGGCATCAAGGCCGCCCTCGAGCCGAGCGAAGGCCGCATCGTCGATCACTGGATCCGGCATGTGCGCGACATCGCCAAGCACTACAAGGCGGATCTCGAGCGCCTGACGACGCCCGCGGAGCAGAACCACCGCCTGTGCGAGCTCAATGTCGCGGTGCAGGTGGTGCATGTCCGCGAGTCGCCCGTGCTGCAGGCCGCACGGCACGAGGTGAATGTGCACGGCTGGATCTACGATGTCGCCGACGGGCGACTGCAGGACCTCACGCCGATGGTCGAGCAAGTGCGCGCGCTAGAGCCGTCGGTGCGCGTGTGACGGGCCGAGGTGCTCGGACGAGCGCGCAGCGCAAGCGCTGAACCGTCAGGGTCGTCAGTCCAAATGGGTGGCACTACTTCCAGTAGTGCGGAGTCGGATAGCCCCGACCGACGCACCTGCCGGTACGCGCGCGAAACCACCACTGGAAGTGGTGGCACCCATTTGGGCTGTCGACTCGCGCGCGCGGCGCTCGGGCTCCGCCCTCGGTCGCTACGGTAGGTGAAACACTTCCGCCAGCGGCGCGATCGAGGTGTCGGCGCGGCCGCCCGGCAGTTCCTCGAAGAACTGCACCATCGATGCCTGCCAGCGCGCGTTGACTTCCTCGGCCTGCATGCCCGCGACCGCCTTCGCGAAGTCGGGCGTCTCGAGGTAGCCGATCAAGAGACCATCGTCGCGCAGGAAGATCGAGTAGTTCGTCCATCCGTGGCGCGACAGCGCCGCGAGCATCTCGGGCCACACGGACTTGTGGCTCTCGCGGTACTCGGCGAGGCGGTCGGGCTTGACGCGCAGCGTGAAGCAGACTCGTTGCATCGTGGTCTCCATCTCACCGCACGAACGCGTCGGCGAGACCGCCGTCGACATGCAGCACCTGGCCGGTCGTACGCGAGCTCTCGGGGCCTGCGAGGAAGCGGATCGCGGCGGCCTGATCGCGCGGCGTGATCGTCGTCTTCAACAGCGTGCGCTCGGCGTAGAAGCGCCCGAGGCACTCGACGAGCTGCGCGTCGGTCATCGATTCCTCGAACGGAATCGCGTACTTCTTCAGGCTCGCGATCACGCGCGGCCGCGGGAACATCGTGCTGCCCTCGATCACGGTCGCAGGCGCAACCGCGTTCACGCGCACGAACGGCGCAAAGGTGACCGCGAGCGAGCGGACGAGATGATTGGCCGCCGCCTTCGACGCGTCGTAGGCGCTCGAGCCCTTCTTGGCGACGACGGCGTTGACGCTCGTCGTCACCACCGCGCTGCACGCGAGCTTCTGCGCGCACATCGTCGCGGCCGCCTCCTCGACGAGCACCGCGGGCGCGAGCACATTGACCTGCATCGCGCGCATGAAGTCGGTGTCGCTCGTCTTGCCGTCGGCGCCCGGCGTGGGGAAGAGCCCCGCCGTCACCACGAGTTCGTCGATGCCGCCGTAGGCGATCACGACCTCGTCGAGCATGCGGCGCACGGCCGCGCGGTCGGTGGCGTCGCACTGGAGCGCGATCGCGGGGCCGCACGCGCTGATGCCGCTCCCGGCCACGCCGATTCCCGTGCCGACCGACTTCTCGAGGTCCTTCGCGGCCGACTCCGCAGCCTTCGCGTCGAGATCGACGCACGCGACGCACGCGTCGTCGGCGGTGAAGCTCGACGCGGTCACGCGGCCGATGCCGCTGCCCGCGCCGACGATCACGCTGACATGCCCCGCGAGCGGCTTCGGCTTCGGCATGCGCTGGAGCTTCGCCTCCTCGAGGCGCCAATACTCGATGTCGAACGCCTCCTGCCGCGGCAGCGCGCGGTAGCCGCCGATCGACTCGGCGCCCTTCATCACTTCGACCGCGCAGCGGTAGAACTCGGCCGTGGTGCGCGACTCCGACTTCGACGAACCCCACGCGACCATGCCGACGCCGGGGATCAGGATCACCGTCGGCTCGGGTGCGCGCATCGCGGGGCTATCGGCATGCTTGCACGCGTCGTAGTACGCGGCGTAGTCCTTCACATACTGCGCGAGGCCGGCTTCGGTCTTCTGGCAGAGCGCGTCGAACGACTCGCGGTTCGGATCGAAGTCGACGAGGAGCGGCTTGATCTTCGTGCGCAGGAAGTGGTCGGGGCACGAGGTGCCGAGCTCGGCGAGTCGCGCGGCGTCGACGCTCGAGACGAACGACAGCATCGCGTCGTCGTGCTGCACGGTGCCGACCATGCGGCGCCGCGACGAGACCTTGCCGCGCAGGAACGGCAGGAACTTCACGAGCAGCGCGCGACGCGCATCGTCGGCGACGGGTGCGACCTTCTGCCCGCCGAAGGTGTTCGCGCCCTTGTCGTGCGCCGCGAGGTATTCGGCAGCGCGCGAGATGAGCGACAGCGTGAGGTCGTAGCAGGCGCGCGGGTCGTCGGACCAGTTGATGAGGCCGTGCTGGCCCATGATCGCGCCGTCTGCGTCAGGGAAGTCCTTGCAGAGCTTCTCGAGCGCCAGGCCGAGCTCGAAGCCCGGTCGCATCCACGGCAGCCAGCGGAGCTGCGTGCCGTAGACCTCGCGCATCACTTCCTCGCCGCGCACGCACGCCGCGATCGCGATGAGCGCGTTCGGGTGCGTGTGGTCGACATGCGCGCGCGGCACGAACGCGTGGAGCGGCGTGTCGATCGAGGTCGCGCGCGGATTGAGGTTCCAGGTGCAGTGCCGGTAGAGGTCGACCATGTCGTCCTCGGCCTGCGTCTTGATGCCCTTCGGCGTGCGCGCGGCGTAGACGGCCTTCAGCTGCTCGAGCTTCTCGAGCGACAGCGACGAGAAGAACTCGCGGCCCGCCGTGCGCAGGTCGCCGCCCGAGCCCTTCACCCACAGCACTCGCTCGCTCTTGCCGGTGAGCGCGTCCTTCTCGACGATCTTGCTCGAGGTGTTGCCGCCGCCGGTGTTCGTGACGCGCTGGTCGTCGCCGAGGCGGTTCGAGCGGTAGACGAGGAGCCCGACCGGGTCGAGCTGCGCCGCGTCGGCGTCGTTCCAGGTGCGGCGGACGAAGGACGGATTGGGCGAAAGGGTGGCGCTCGACATGGTGAAACCGCTGGGAAACCAAAGACTACCGCGCGAGCCGCTCGGCTGCGTCTCGCATGCGCGCGCTCTGCGCGAAATCGGGCTCGAATCGTCGAATCGACGCGCTTGCGCGCACCAGCGCGCGCAACTCGGACGCACGCTCGACCCGTTCGAGCGCGGCATGCTGCATGAGCGCGTTGCCGATCGCGGTGCACTCGGCGGGCCCCGCCTCGACCGCAAGCCCCGAGGCGTCGGCGATCAGCTGGTTGAGAAGATCGTTCGCGCTGCCGCCGCCGACCACCGAGATCTGCCTGATCTCGCGGCGCGCGAGGGCCGCGGCCTGCCGTGCCGCGTGCGCGGTCGCGAGCGCGATCGAATCGAGCGCGCAGCGGACGACCTCGGCGTCGGTGCCGGGCACAGGCTCGCCGCGCGCCGCGCACGAGGCGCGGATACGCGCGGGCATGTCGCCCGGCTCGAAGAACGCAGGGTCGTTCGGATCGACCACGCTGCGGAGCGGTTCGGCCGCACGCGCGAGCGCCGCAAGTTCGTCCCACGACCGCGCGCGCCCCTCGGCCGCGAACGCAGCCTCGCACTGCTGTACGAGCCAGAGGCCCGCGACATTCTTGAGGAAGCGCACCGAGCCGAACGCGCCGAGCTCGTTCGTCATGTTCGCCTCGCGCGCGGCGTCGCTCGTCACCGCCTGCGGCAGTTCGAGCCCGACGAGCGACCAGGTGCCGCTCGAGACATAGAGGTCGCGCGCGGGGTCGATCGGCGCGGCGACGACCGCGGAGGCGGTGTCGTGCGTCGCGCTCGCGAGCACGGGCGTCGCGGTCGACAGGCCCGTCTCGTCGGCGACATCGGCGGAAATCATGCCGAGCGGCTGCTCGCTGCCCGCGTCGACGAGCTCCGGCAGGATCCGCTCGGGTGCGCCGCTCGCGCGCACGAGCCCGCGGCTCCACTCGCGCGTCGCGGCATCGAGCATCTGCGTGCTGCTCGCGTTCGTCCGCTCGCACGCGATCGATCCGCACAGGCGATAGGCGATGTAGTCGGGCAGCATCAGCATGCGCTGCGCGCGCTCGAGCGGCCGGATCGGGTCCTCGGCGTCGGCGGCGAGCTGGTACAGCGTGTTGAACGGCTGGAATGCGATGCCGGTCGCGCCGTAGATCGTCTCGTTGCCGAGTTCGGCCCGCAGGCGCCAGAACGCCTGCTTCGTGCGGGGATCGCGATAGGCGGCGATCGGCCGCACCAGCTCGCCATCCTCGTCGAGGAGCGCGTAGTCGACCGCCCATGAGTCGACGCCGATCGAGTCGACTTCGCCATCCGCCGCTGCGATGCGAAGTCCCTCGAGGATCGATTCCCAGATCCGCTCCATCGGCCAGCAGAGCGTCACGCCGCCCGCATGGCGCGCGGTCACCGGCGCGTTTGCGAAGCGATGGAGCTCGCGCACCGACAGCTCGCCGTCGCCGATCACGACCTCCATCACGCGTCCGCTGGAGGCGCCAAGATCGATCGCGATGTGCCGGCGCGCGCTCACGCGTAGCTTCCTCCGCTGGCCTTCTTGCGTGGAAGCCGCGCGGCGGCGGCGCGCGCCTCGTACCCCGACGCGCGGTGCGCGGCGAGCGGATCGGCCGGCAGCCCGCGCGACACGCGCCACGCCGCGAGCGCGCCGCGCACATCGGTCGCGAACGCCTGCTTCAGGCACTCCTCGGCCGCGACGATGTCGTTCTGCGCGCGCGCCGCGTCGAGCGCGTCGAGATCGACGAGCAGCGCCTTCGCGAAGAGTTCCTGCGCGGTCACGACCGTCTGCACCATCGCCTCGATCTTGGGCTTGAGGTTGTGCGACTGGTCGACCATGAACTCGATCGGGAGATCGCGGCCGAGCGCGCGTTCGGCCTCGCGGATCGCGAGGTAGATGCGGAAGATCCGGTACGGATCGATCGACCCCATCGTGAGGTCGTCGTCGGCGTAGTGGCGGTCGTTGAAGTGGAATCCGCCGAGCATCGACTCGTCGGCGAGGAACGACACGATGTGCTCGATGTTCTGCCCGGGCAGATGGTGGCCCGTGTCGACGAGGACGCGCGCGCGGTCGCCCGCAGCCTTCGCGAGCACATACGCCATGCCCCAGTCGGCGATGTCGGTGTGGTAGAACGCGGGCTCGAAGGGCTTGTATTCGACGAGCATCTGCATCGACGCTGGCATCGCGGCGTGCACCTCGCGCAGCGCGTCGGCGAACCAGCGCTTGCGCCGCGCGATGCTGCCCTGCCCGGGATAGTTGGTGCCGTCGGCAAACCAGAGCGCGAGCGTGTTCGACCCGCAGGCGCGGCCGAGCTCGACCGACTCGAGGAGGTGCGCGACGGCGCGGCGGCGCACCGAGGCATCCTCGTTCGCGACCGATCCGTGCTTGTAGCACTGGTCCTGGAAGACATTCGGGTTGATCGAGCCGACGCGAAGTCCGCGCGCGCGGGCGAGCGCGGCGAGTTCCGCGCCGCCGCCGGCGGGAACATCCCAGAGCACATGGATCGCGACCTGCGGGCACGCGCCGGTGAGGCGATGCACCTCGGCCGCGTCGTCGAGCTTGTCCTCGATCGTGAGCGCGGCCGCGTCCTGCAGGAACTTGCCGAAGCGCGTGCCCGTGTCGGCGAACCCCCACGAGGGCAACTCGATCTCGAACCGTGCGAGACGCTTGATGGCTGCGGCGGGAAGCGCTGCGGACATCCGTGCAGCGTACGAAACTTCACGGCGCGCTGTACGCTGCGCGGCGATGGAGAGCCGCACGAGCGACAAGTTCCGCGTGGTCGGGCCGATCGGCGCGATCGGCATCATCGTGTCCGCGATGGTGGGCAGCGGCATCTTCACGCTGACCGGGAAGTTCGGCGCCAAGGTCGGCACCGAGGAGAATGTGCTTGCGGCGTGGGTGATCGGCGGCGTGCTCGCGCTCTGCGGCGGCCTGTCGCTCGCCGAACTCGGCGCCATGATCCCCTGCTCGGGCGGCAGCGTCGAGTTCGCGCGCCGCGCGTTCGGCAAGGTGACTGGCTACCTCGTGGCGATGGTCACGATCCTGTCGGGCTACTTCCTGTCGATCGCGGCGGTCGGGCTGATGCTCGCCGAGTATGTCAACAAGATCGTTCCCGATCCGCTGAACCTCTCGCTCGTCGCGCTTCTGGTGATGGTGCTTGCGTTCCTGTCGCAGGTCGTGGGCCTGCGATCGGGATACGCCGTCAGCACGGGGCTCTCGATCCTGAAGATCGTGTTCGTCGCCGCGTTCGTGGTGCTCGGGCTTGTCTGGCCGTTCGACGCGCGCCTCGAGCCGAGCGCGGCGGTGGCCGCGGTCGAGACGCCCGGGCTCTTCTCCACGGCGGTCGCGGCCGCGACGCTCTCCGTGAGCTTCGCGTACCTCGGTTGGTCGACGGGCGCCGACATCGCGGGCGACATCGCGCGTCCGGGCCGCAATGTGCCGATCGGGATCATCGGCGCGATCGCGATCGTGTTCGCGCTCTACATCGGCATGAACCTCGTCTACCTGCGCGTCATCGACCCGCTGGCGATGACGGAGCCCGGCGGCGGCGAAATGCAGGCGATCGGCGCCGTGACCGCGACGCAACTCTTCGGCGCGACCGCCGGCAAGGCGCTCGCGGGCGTGATCGCGCTCCTCTTCTTCGCGACGATCGTGTCGGGAACGATCACGGCCGCGCGCATCCTCGAGTCGATGGCGCATGCCGGCGAGATCCACCACTGGGCGGGCGGGCGCACCGCCGCGGGCGTTCCCATGACGGGCCTCGTCATCACGCTCGTCGCGAGCGCTGCGTGCCTCCTGATCGGCAACCTCGACCAGATCTTCGGCCTCCTCACCGTCCTCATCAACATCTTCTCGTCGCTGTCGGTCGCGGCCGTGATCGTGCTGCGCCGCACGATGCCCGACGCGCCGCGGCCGTTCCGCGTGCCGCTCTATCCGATCACGCCGCTCGTCTACCTCGCGCTCGCAGGCTGGAGCATCGCCGCGAGCGTCATGGAAGGCGGCTGGTACGCGGTCGTCTCGTCGGTCGCGGTCGTCGTGGGCCTTCTCATCCTGCGGCCGCTGCTCTCGCTCAGGAGCACGGCGCAGCGCTGATCCGCAGCGCTGATCCGCAGCACTGATGCGCGGTGCTGATCCGCGTGTCACTCCGCGGCCGGGAGCGCGCGCGCACTGACCTCGCGCAGG
>Ga0209985_10003661_pt1 | contig 12925 bp, 11 predicted proteins | sample NOAtaG_FD_187305 | JGI IMG/M metagenome (GOLD analysis project Ga0209985, IMG submission 187305) | Freshwater lake microbial communities from Lake Erie, under a cyanobacterial bloom - NOAA_Erie_Diel6S_1000h metaG (SPAdes) (version 2) | ecosystem: Environmental > Aquatic > Freshwater > Lake ...
TCTACTACCTGACAAATTCTGCTCAGTAACCCCGTATCCATGCTCGGGCGTTCGTAAATCTTGTAAATATTGGGAATGGATACATTGAGCAATTTCGCGAGAGTAACTGCTTTAATGCCTTTGCGCTTTACGCGCATCCTGATTTCTTTTCCTATGTGTATCTTTGACATGCTGCAATATTAAATAGACTTTCTGTTAATTTTTAAAGTGGAAAATCCAATTTCTTCAGTTTTTTAATCGGTTTTCAAGAATGGATGGAGTATGAGGCGCGGAAACCCTTGATATCAATGAAGTATTGGGTTTATTCCGTTTATAGACAATCGGATTTTTATTGTAAATGTTCTATAAATAAAATATTTCACATTATCCTTTGTGGGAGCGCAATATTCCGAAAAACAAATAAAAATCATGGATTGGGGACGGGAGCAGGATGTTTTTTGAAAATGTTTCATTTCAAAGCCACTGTGAAACTTTTCTGAGGGGTTTGAGCCAAAGGGTGTACCATTTTGGGGTGAGACCATTGATTTTCCAACTCTTTCGGTCGGCTAAATTGGCAGCCAATCGATGTTTCCAATGAGCATTGCTGGCACCACCGATCTTCATCCGCGTGATTACTTTGGGCAGATAGGCCAGTTGTATATTGTACCGATGAATCAATCTCAACATGATTTCATAATCGGCGGCCGTCCCGTGATCAGTGAGGAAATGGCCATATCGATCATAAATGGTTTTTCTCACGAAAAAAGTAGGATGTGGTGGCATCCATCCCCATAAGAACGCTCCTTTTTGGTAGGCGCCTGATTTCCATCTTCGTTTTACTTTCCCTGTATTGGCATTGACGTATTCTAAATCGGCATACACCGCGTCATGGTTTGCAATGCAAGAAGCGATGTCGAGGAGAACATCAGGGTAAGCAAAAGTGTCGTCGCTATTGAGGATACCGATTACTTCCCCTGTGGCTCTTTGAAGTCCTTTGTTCATCGCGTCATAGATTCCGTGATCGGGCTCAGATACATAGTGGGCTATTCGAGATCGGTATTTTTCTATGATGCTCTGTGTACCATCTTGAGAGCCACCGTCTATGACGATGTATTCTAGCTCAACACCATCTTGAGCGAGTACACTTTTGATCGTTGCCTCTATGGTGTTGGCACTGTTAAAAGCGATGGTGATGACACTGATTTTCATTTCGCCAAATATTCAACGAGTTCGTTGTAATTTTAGCAAATGAAGAAAATTATTTTCGTATTGGCGATTTTCAGCCATGCTTTGGTTTCTGCTCAACTCTCGTCATTCAAAGGCATGTCGATGCGTTCCATTGGTCCTGGGGTAACCAGCGGTAGGGTAACGGCTATCGATTTTACACCCAATCAGATGGAAATGTATGTGGGAGCAGCTTCCGGTGGAGTTTGGAAAAGTGAGAGTGCGGGGGTGAGGTGGTCGCCTATTTTTGATGATCAACCCAATATCAGTATCGGTGCGATCAAGGTTTCCAGCTCTCATCCTGATGTGGTATGGGTGGGAACAGGGGAGGGCAACCCAAGGAATTCTCAAAATTCTGGAAAAGGGATCTATCGATCATTGGATGCTGGTAAGACTTGGAAATGCATGGGGTTGGAAAAAACAAAGGCCATTCATCGGATTTGTTTAGACCGTCAAGATAATGCTTGGGTGGCCGCCATGGGCTCGGCTTGGGGACCCAACACAGAGCGTGGCGTGTATTTTTTCAATGCACAGACGGGCTCTTGGACCTCTTCATTGTTTGTCAATGATTCCACTGGTTGTGCGGATTTGATCATGGACCCCAACAATGATCAAAAGTTGCTGGCGGCAATGTGGCAATACCAGAGAAAACCTTGGACTTTTCAATCCGGTGGAAAGGGATCGGGCTTGTACATTACTCACGACGGAGGAAAGAATTGGAAGCGCTTGACGGAAAAGGAAGGGTTGCCAAAAGGAAATTTGGGTCGTATCGGAATTGCCATTGCTCCTTCTGATTCAAGAATCGTATATGCCATGATAGAGGCGAAGAAAACAGGTTTGTATCGCAGCGATAATGGCGGTGCCAATTGGTATCTGGTAACAGAAAATGGAGTTGATGATCGCCCATTTTATTATTCAGAATTTTATGTTGATCCGCAAAATCCCAATCATTTGATTTATCTGCACAGTATTGTAAGTGAGAGTATCGATGGAGGAAAAACTTGGAAGACACTTTTGCCGTATTGGGGTGTGCATCCCGATCATCATGCCTTTTGGTGGAACCCTGTTAATGTCAATGAAATGTGGGAGGGCAATGACGGAGGGTTGAATGTCAGTAGAGATGGGGGTAAAAATTGGACTTTTATTCCCAATTTACCTTTGGGCCAGTTTTATCATGTGAATTATGATCATGCTACACCTTACAATGTTTATGGAGGACTTCAGGACAACGGCACATGGAAGGGACCTGCTTATGTATGGCATTCAGATGGTATTTTGGACAGTGATTGGCAAGAGTTGTATTTTGGAGATGGCTTTGATGCAGTGCCGGATCCGTCCGATGAAAATTGGGTGTATGTATTGTCACAGGGGGGGGATTTGGCGCGAGTGCATGCTCCAACAGGTCAAGAGCAAAGCATTCGCCCCGTACATCCAGAGGGAGCAAAACTACGGTTTCATTGGAATACGGCAATTGCGGCTGATCCCCATGATCAGAACGGAATTTACTTGGGCTCTCAATTCTTGCACCATTCCTCCGATCATGGACAAACATGGAGTATAATTTCTCCGGATCTTACCACCAATGATGCTTCAAAGCAAGAGGCCTATAAAAGTGGTGGTTTAACAACCGATGCTACTTCCGCAGAGAATCACTGCACGATCATCTCCATCATGCCTCACCCTTCTCGAAAAAATGAAATTTGGGTAGGAACGGATGATGGACAATTACAACGAACCACCAATGGCGGTGTGTTGTGGGAAAATATCAGTGCGGGAATCAAGCAATTCCCAAAGCATGCGTGGATACCTCAAATTGTCATTAATGACAACCAACCCGATGAGATTTGGGTGGTAGTGAATAATTATCGACAGAATGACTGGACACCATACTTGTTTCATACCACAGACAATGGAAAGCACTGGGAAAATTGTTTGGATAAAAAGAATGTGCAAGGACATTGTTTGAGTGTTTGTCCGGATCTGCTTCAAACCCAATTGATTTTCTTAGGAACGGATGAGGGGTTGTATGTTTCCATGGATGATGGAGAAAAATGGGAAAAATGGAAGTATCAATACCCAAGTGTGGCCACCCAAGATTTGAAAATACATCCGCAAGAGCATGATTTGATCATCGGTACATTTGGTAGAGGTATTTACATATTGGATGATATCAGACCCATGCGGACTTGGATTGAGCAATCCGCTATGCCTTCAGATACAATATTGCTTTTCCCACCCAAGGAAGGTATTCAAGCGAATTATAAAAGACACAATGGGCAGCGATTTTATGCTGATTTGGTTTTTCAAGGACAGAGCAGAAGTTCGGAAGTGAAAGTGGGTTGTATTATAAAACAAAACAAGAAAAAGGAAGGGGAGGAAAAGCAGAAAATGAAGATTGCGATTTTGGATACGAAAGGGGATACTATTAGATATTTTGAGCAGGCACCCGATTCATTTGTGACCTATGTTTCATGGGGATTTGATCGTGATGGAATGCAATATCCTACAAGAGCGAAAAGAGAGAAGAAAAAGGAGCGACCCGGAGGTGGCTGGAATGTAGCGCCTGGAAAATATACCATGCACATTGCCTATGGCAAACAAAAGGCACAGACAGAGGTGGAAGTATTGCCTGACCCTCGTTTCCCATGGGATCAGAAGGTATATGAACGGCAGTGGGCACTGTATCAAGATTGGAAGAAGGTCATACAAGATTTAGATGATGAAGTAGAAAAGATCAAGGAGTCGAGAGAGCTGATGGATTGGTCATTGCAAGCGATCAAATATTTACCAGACAGTGTGCAGAAGCAATGGAAGACGCAGGCAGATACATTGCATAAATACTGGAATCAGCAGATGGAGGTGGTGTTTATGCCCGAAGGTAGAAGAGGCCATCAAGATTATAGCCGATATATCAACGGAAGAATCTGGACCCCTTATTCTTTGATTGCTTCTGGCAGCGCGATGCCAGGAAAGAATGCCGAAGTGGCGATCGAGGAATTGAGGAAAGATGTCGAGGAATGGAAATTGGCTAATCAAAAAATTTGGCAGGAGTATTGGAATCCATTTGTCGTCAATGCTACCCAACAGTTGACATGGCCAGAGCCATGGAGAAATCAGAAGTAGCGCACCAATGAAAGCGCAAGGGTGCTATTGTAGTTGCCTCTTTCGTAATAACTGAATTGGTTGGCTTGAGCAGGGTTAGGGCGTATGGGCAATACACTTTGTCCATACTCTACTAAAAATGAGCTGCGTTCTGTGAATTTGAAAGCAATCCCAAAGGAAGCTCCTATGTCCCAAGGGTCAAAAGGGGGGCCATAAGAAGCTTCGCTCATTTGTCGTGAAAATCCATTGGTCATCACCGATTGATTGGCCAAATAAGCGGCATAAACTCCCGTGTGTATTCTTAATCGATTATTCCAATCGAGTTGCCATTGCAATGGAATTTGGATATAGTGAAGACGAAAGGCAAACGTATTATGGTTGATAGTATCAATGGGAGCACGACTTCCTTTGCTGTTGTATTCTATGCCAATGGAGATGTGATTTCGATCATTGAGAGTGGCTTTTACTGTGGCGCCTATCACTGCGCCGAATTTATCAAATCCTCCTAGCCCGTCGCCGCTCATTTGACTGGTCATGGGTCCTAATTTGATACCCATGGCAAATCTTTGGGGAGGATTGTTTTCTTCCGATTGTCCCCATCCTTTGAGGCCCGCTAACATTAAAAAAGCGAGCAGATATTTACTCCACGTCATATTCTGCGGCATTGACGATTTCTTGATTGTTAGGATCTATCAAATAAGCAACGACCGTACAGTTTTGTCCGTCCCATTGACTATTCAAGGGGAATGAGTAGCTTGTAGTTTTGAGACTGTTTGCACTAGGGTTGCTGGCAATGGTGTTGCCCATGGCCTCTGTTACTGCCGCTCTGAGGACATGATGATGGTGGTAATCTTCCACCTCGGTTGGATTTTGATCGTAATCTTCTTGCGGGGAGATGATATTGGATTCGACAATTAAAATGACCAACTGATAATTGCCGGTTAAATTTTCCTGAAATTGAGTGGCTGTATGGATGTTGATGACGTTGTCTTCTGATACAAAATCGGCTTGTAGTTGTATGGCTGCTTTGGGTGAGATATCCTTTTGAGATTGGATAGTATTGCGCCAGGAGTCAGGGTTGTCAGGATCGAGCCAAACAAATGAACTCACTCCTCCCAAACGATCGATGCGTGCGCATGGATTAAATCCGCCATTCAATTGTCCCCAATAGATATTCCCAGGAGGAGTATTGAAATTAGCGTTAAAGGGAGGGGCGCTCACAGCAGCGAGTGTGCCTGCATGAATAGATATCGTTACCATCCGCTCACCCAATGCAGAGTCTAGGGCATTCACCAATTTGGTGGAGGCGGGGCAGAATCCACAGAGATGACCCGTGAATTCTTCTACCAATACATTTTTCTTGGGATCAGACAGCAATGAGAAGCTGGGCGCTGGACCGTATTTTTCCTCCTTGTATCGGTATTTAATATTGGAATACGGCTGTTCAATTTGATCACAACCCAATAGGTAAAGGCTAGTGACGATGAGAATGAATATTTTTTTCATGATTAAAAGCTGCTGGTAATACTTAATTCAAATCCATTGGTGGCGGGCACTGCACGGCAAACGCCCCCGATACAAAATACCCCCTCTCTTCTTTTCCCATATCCCAAGGTTATCCGATGTGGGCCGTTGATGTATCCAACCGTGCCAAACAGATAGTTGATTCTTTTGTTTTCATCTGCATTTCCGCTGTTGTATTGATTGATAATCCCCACGGTCCAATGCGGTGAGTGAGTATATTCCGCTACGATGGTCTCCCAATTTCCCTTGTCTTGCCCAGTGTTCATGGTTTGCAATTCAATTCGGATATTGTCCTTTTTGGTAATCTTATAACCGAGTTCGAGGACATTGATATTGGCATATACCATCCCCTTGAAAGTATTGGTTACAGGAGTAACAAGGGTATTGAATTCCATGTAGTAAAAAGTATAGCTGGCGGAAAATTCTTTGCTGAGTTTTCGTTTGATTTCAACATTAAAATCTCTCACATATTTTTCAGGCCCAAATCCAAGAGAGTTCAGTTTATACCCTTGTGTTCTGGCTTCTAGGCCGCTATACCGGGTGGTATCCAGACTGTTGGCAGCAGCATAACTCACAGAGATATTGGTGCCATAAGGCCCTCCCAATTTGCTCCCTTTTGGGAACATGTAAAAAAGTTCTAACATAAAACTCGCTTCGCCGGTAAACGGAGTGGCATAAGGATACAATGTAGCCGCTAGGTTATACGTGTGCTGTCGGGTAATGGCAGGTGTATAATTAATGGGCACATCAAAAAGTTTTAGATTTCTGTCGGCTCGAAAGCTGAGATTGTCAATACTCTTGGCCATCGCATTGAATCCAAACCCTTTTTTACTATAGGAGGTGTTCAAGAAAATCCCTCGGCCATTGCGGTAGATATATCCATTATCGGCGCTGGGATCGTTGATTTTATGGGCGTATTCACCCAACATCATCCAACCTCCTCGTTGTACTAAAAACCTACCAGAGTACATGGCTACATTATCAGGAAGTACAAACACCAAACTGTCTTGAAATAAATTCCCTCCTTCTTGATACTTGCTCAAAAAATTTCCACCTATGGTGATGTTTGTCTTTGCTTCACGCCAATTGGAATGAAGTTCGTTGAGGAGTATTTCTCCATCCACTCCCCTGATGATACCTTCTGCATGAATAATAGAATTATTAAAATCTAATCTTTGTTTAGCATAGATTCCTTTCAGTGTGGTGCTTTTATGGGGCCTAAAGATGACTCGAGCGCCATCCAAGGCGTTGTCTATGCCAAGGTTTGGTTCCCAATAAGTACGGAGTGTTAATCCATTGCCAAATTGCTCATAGAAATTTCCAATGGTAATTTCCAGGGTGGAGTCCGCGTAGGTGAGATAGCGATTTCCAATACCCGTTCCGCGGTATCTATTTTGTGCACTAAATCCTTGAATAGCGTTTTGGTAGCTTTCAATGCGCCAACCGGCCGTGACTTTTCCGTAAGTATAGGTGAAATTTCCAAACCCATTGATGGCGGATTGGGCCGGGGGAACTGTAGCATTGATTAGACTATCTTCTTGATATTGTTGGGCTAAAAATTGAAAGTTTCCTCTCAGAATGCCTTGTGGAGATTGATTTTGGCCAATTGCAAAATAGCCGATGCAAGACAAGAGGATCAAGACGCTGTATTTCATGCTCAAATATAGGAAGATTGGCAATTTTTAGGAAAGAATGCCACGCAGGTTATTCAGTAAATAATGTTACTTTTGCCTTTTAGCGAAATCATGAATGTAAATAATTATTGTGTCATCATGGCAGGAGGAATCGGTTCCCGATTTTGGCCCATGAGCAAAACCGCCTTCCCAAAGCAATTTCACGACATATTGGGGGTTGGCAAAACCTTGATTCAACAAACGCACGATCGATTTTTACCTTTATGTCCCACGGAGAATATATTGGTGGTGACCAATGAGCGATACCGCGATTTGGTATTAGAGCAGTTGCCAACGCTTAAATCGGAACAAGTGCTTTGTGAGCCATTCATGCGCAATACCGCTCCGTGCATAGCCTACGCGGCGCATTGGATTTTAGAAAAGAATCCAGCGGCTAACATTGTGGTGGCCCCTAGCGATCATTTGATATTGAATGAAGCTGAATTCATCAAAACCATTGAATTGAGCTTTGAACAAGCAGAACATGGAGATTTGGTGACATTGGGGATTAAACCTACACGCCCTGATACGGGATATGGCTATATTCAGTGGGAGGATGATGCAAGTGTGATGGGCGATAGAATCAAAAAAGTGAAGACGTTTACAGAGAAGCCAGATCTGGAATTGGCCAAGGAATTCATTGCCAGTGGTGATTTTTCTTGGAACAGTGGTATTTTTATTTGGAAAGTGGGTAGTATCCTCGAGGCATTTCAGAAATATTTGCCGGATATGGAAAGGGCTTTTGCGGAAGGTCAAGGAAAATATGGTACTCCAGAAGAACAAAGTTTTATCAATGCTATGTATTCCGCTTGTGAAAACATCTCCATCGATTACGGAATCATGGAAAAGGCCAAAAATGTGAAGGTGGTGTTGAGTGATTTTGGTTGGAGTGATCTAGGCACTTGGGGTTCATTGCATGGACACTTGCAACATGATGATCATCGCAATGGAGTGGTAGGGAATCATGTTTTAACCTACAATTGTAGCAATACCTTGGTCCGTGTGCCAAAAGACAAGCTTGTGGTGCTGCATGGATTGAATGGCTACATAGTAGTGGATTCAGGGAATACACTTTTGGTTTGCAAAATGGAGGATGAGCAAAAGATCAAATCTTTTGTCAACGATATCAAAATCAATAAAGGAGAAGAATGGGTTTAGTAACTTACATGGCGGACAATCCACGCGCGTAATTCTTCTAAATTTTGTTTTTTCTGAGCGGAAATAAAAATAACATCGGTTTGAGCATGGTTCATCCATGTTTTTTTCAATGTTGCTAAGGTGTGTTTTCTCAAATGTTCGTCCGCTAATATCTCTTCTTCTGGATCGGGATGGTAGGCATCTATTTTATTAAAAAGCAATAGTGTTTTTTTATGTCCACTTTCAATATCCTTGAGCGTGTCATTCACCACTTTGATATGATCTTCAAATTGGGGATGTGACAAATCCACCACATGAATCAATAAATCAGATTCTCTAACTTCATCCAGCGTGCTCTTGAAAGATTCAATTAAATCATGGGGTAGTTTTCTGATGAAGCCAACCGTATCGCTCAACAAGAACGGCTGATTGTCTAACACCATTTTTCGCACTGTGGTATCGAGTGTAGCGAATAATTTATTTTCCGCAAAGACATCACTTTTACTCAAGACATTCATCAGCGTGCTCTTGCCTACATTGGTATAACCCACCAACGCTACCCTTTTGAGGCCTCCCCGATTGCCGCGTTGCGTGCGTTTTTGACGATCGATGACTTCTAGCTCTTTTTTCAAAAAAGCAATGCGGTCACGCACAATTCGTCTGTCTGTTTCAATTTCTTGCTCACCAGGTCCTCTCATACCAATTCCTCCTTTTTGTCTTTCCAAGTGACTCCACATTTTGGTGAGTCGAGGCAATAGATATTGGTATTGGGCTAACTCTACCTGGACTTTTGCATGAGCTGTTCTGGCTCTATTGGCAAAAATGTCGAGGATGAGATTGTTGCGGTCAAGGATTTTAACCTTCTTGTCTTCATTGTTAAAAATCTGCTCCAGATTGCGCAATTGGGAGGGAGCGAGCTCATCATCGAAAATCACCATGTCCACATCATTTTCGAAAACGAAGGTTTTGATTTCTTCTATTTTGCCACTTCCTACAAATGTTCTGGAATCAGGATGGGGAAGACTTTGTGAGAATCTTTTCAAAGTAAGAGCATGAGCGGTTTCTGCTAAAAAGGCCAACTCATCCAGATACTCTTCCAAGAGGGCTCTGCTTTGTTGTTGAGTGATGATTCCGACAAGTACACAGGTCTCCTGCCTTTTGGCAGTTGCAATAAGTTTGGCCATTAAGGTGTGCGAAACGTTAGAATAAATTTAGACAGTGCAGTAATTTCTTCATCACTGAGTCTGCCCTGAAAAGGGGGCATGGCGCCTTTTCCATTTTTTATCTGTGAGATGATTTCTTCTTCTTTTAATAGGGAAGTATTTAGCGGTTTGGAACCTCCAACGGACATGGTTCCATCCATTCCATGACAAGCAGCACAACGCGTTGTGTATAAATCTTTAACGTTAATGGCGCCAGATGGGGGAGTGGGAGTATCACCACAACTCCAAAGCATCAGAGAAACAGCAAGAAAAAAGAAAGCTCTCATTAATACCAACCTGCATTATGATCCATAAATCCAATTGGCCATGGAATAGAGAGCATCATGATGATGAATCCAATCAGGAAGAACCAAAAGATGGTGTTGTACCTCTTTTGAAGATCGGCGATTTTTTTTCCTTTGATGTGTCCGATGGATATAAGGATAATCGAGACGATCATCATGGAGCTGTGTTCCATGATAAAGAAGCGGTTGTCGGGAAGTTTAATATCTGACGTTCCTTTTAATGCCATGAATTTCATGAACCATAACACTAATCCAAGTAATAGCTGCGTGTGAACAATCATCATACTGAGCATGGACCATTTGCTGGCCTTGGCATCTGCGTTATTTCTATTCATGAAAGCATGAACGATGGTCCATAATATCATGAAGACAGCTGCATATCGTAAAAATGAATGGAGGTGATTGATTCCTGTGTACATATTTTTGAATTTAGGCAAATATAATGTTTTGTATTCAATCTAAGTTATCGCATTTTTGGACTATGAATAAAATGATTTACAATGTCACCGTGAGTGTCGATGAGCCCGTTCATGAAGATTGGTTGCATTGGATGAAGACGGTACATGTTCCAGACGTGATGGCCACGGGTTTTTTTACGAGCAGTAAAATCTGTAGGGTTTTGGCGCATGAAGAGGGCGGGGTAACATACGCTATTCAATATGTGGTAAAGAATAGACAGGCCTACGACGAATACCAAGCGTTTCACGCGCCGCAGTTACAAGCGAAACATACTGAAAGGTTTGGAGCTCAAACAGCAGCGTTCAGGACCTTATTGGAGATTTTACATGAAGAGGAGTAATGGGGAGGGGTTATTTTGTGGAATCTACCTCTTTTTTGAACTTTCCTGTTTTTTTGTCAAAACCATAAGGACAATGCTTGCATCCACTTTGACAACAGTGCCCTCTTTTCAGGTGGTACTGCTCGGTGAACACAATATACCCCTCCTCCGAATAATAAAAATCTCCTTCCTCAATGGGTATTTTTTTGTTAAAAGACATAACACAAAATTGGCAAACTAAACGTTAAACAACAATAAAAAAACGCGATGGTTCATCCTGAGTATCTTGATTTCTCTGAAGCTGTCAAAAGTCATTATTTATGGCATGTGAAAAGATGGAATGCTAACAATGAGTGGGAGGGTGGTAACAAGTGGTTTAAGTTGAAATACAATTGGCTTCAAGCACAGGAAAAGGGATTTTCGTCCATCGTTAGTATTGGTGGAGCATGGAGTAATCACCTGAGTGCATTGGCTTATGCAGGTGATCATTTGGGATTGCATACCATTGGATTGATCCGCGGAGCTTGGAGATCAGCACATCCCACGCCATCTATGATAGAGATGGAGGGTAATGGAATGAAATTGATAGGATTGGATACTTCGATTTATGAAATGCGCGATACTGAGGATTTTAAAGTGTGGCTTAGAGACCAATATCCCCATTCTTACTACATCCCTGAGGGAGGAGCCAATTATTGGGGATTGATGGGAGCAATGGAGATGCTGGATGAGAGAGATCAGCAAGATTATGATGCCATTTGGTTGGCTGGAGGAACGGGTACCACGGCAGCTGGGGTTTTATTGAGTGCGGCAGCTCATCAAAAAGTGCATGTGGTCTTTGCATTGAAGGCCTCAGAGGATGAGCTGAGGGAAATGGTGGCGGCTAAATTAAAATGGTTGATTCAAGATAATGAATCTTTGGAGGATTTGATGAGTCGATTAATAGTTTACGGAGATGATCAATGGGGCGGTTATGGGAGGGGAGACCAAAGATTATTTGATTGGATCAATGAATGGGAGGATAAGGGATTGCCATTAGATCGAGTATATACAGCAAAACTGTGGTGGTGCATAGTACAAAATATACAATATTCACGGGAGGCAGATCGTAATTTAATGATTCACACAGGAGGATTACAAGGCAACCGAAGCATTACTTTCTCTTGATCCAAGATTCTGGATTTTGTGCAGTGCCTTTGATATTGTTCACAGACCACAACTCAAAATGTAAAACCGCTTCATCATCTGTCATCCCCACAGATCCGATGCTTTGCTTGGCGTTGACTTTATCTCCTACTTTCACGCTAACTTGGGCTAGTCCAGAATAAACCGTTTTGTAAGTACCATGCGTAACAATAATATTGTAACCCGCACCGGGAATACTGAATACAGAGCTTACGGTTCCTGAAAAAACACATAACACCGTTTCACCTTGTTGAGTGGTAAAATCCAGACCGTTGTTATTAAGTACAATATCTTCCAATGAGGGGTGATTGTGTTTTCCAAAGCGAGAGGTAATGGCTCCATGGCTTACAGGCCAGGGTAAATTGCCTTTATTGTTTTCAAAATTGCTATTCATGGAGAGCACTTCTGGTGCAAGTTCAATTTTGGTGGGGGCGCTGGAGGATTTGGCAGTGGCTGTAATCTTTGGGCTTTCTATTTTTTCGGTTTTTCCTGTGGTGGCATTCTTAATCAATTCTTTGGCTTTATTGGCTTTTTCTTGTTCTCTCTTTCTCTCAGCAGCCAATTCTTGATTGATTACCTCTTGAATCTTGTTACTCAATTTTTTCCTGTCTGATTCTTGCTTTTTTTGTTGCTTTCTCAGGGCCGAAGATTCCTTTTTAAGGGATTGAAGTTTGCTTTGCTGGGCCAACTTATCTTGGTTAATCTCTTGCTTCACCACCTCTTGTTCTTGTTTGAGTTGCGCTACCTCTGCTTTGCTTTGGATCATGAAGCCAATTTTTTCTTGGAGCTTTAATTCTGTTTCCTTGATGATAGCCA
>Ga0209985_10003662_pt1 | contig 12920 bp, 12 predicted proteins | sample NOAtaG_FD_187305 | JGI IMG/M metagenome (GOLD analysis project Ga0209985, IMG submission 187305) | Freshwater lake microbial communities from Lake Erie, under a cyanobacterial bloom - NOAA_Erie_Diel6S_1000h metaG (SPAdes) (version 2) | ecosystem: Environmental > Aquatic > Freshwater > Lake ...
AAATCATCCCTCATCCGCGCTCGTCCGTGGCTCAGCACAGCAGCTTCCAGGGGGGCTTCACCCCTCACCCCCGACCCCTCTCCCCTTCCAGGGGCGAGGGGTGCCAGGTGCGATTCCCACTGCAGCTTAAAACACAAAATCCTCCCCTCGCCCCCGGAACGGGGGAGAGGGGTCGGGGGTGAGGGGGCGATGGCCTCCCTGCCATAGTAAGGAGATCAGAGAAAGTGGAAAGGAGAGAACACCCACGAACACCCGCAGTTCATCCGTGAAAATCCGTGTTCATCCGTGGCTCAAAAATCATCCCTCATCCGTGTTCATCCGTGGCCATCCGAGGTCAGCTGCGGTCGCTGAGTGCGATCACAACAGACGCCGTCAGCAGCACCGCGCCGATCAGTCGCAGCAGCATCACGCTGCGGCTGTGCTGACGCTCCGCCGTGCCGAATGTCCCGGACAGCAGCCGCGCCAGGGCCACCGCCCACAGGCCGCGCAGAGCATACACGATGTTGATCCGAGTCGCGTCGCCGAAACGACTGAGCGACCAGGACATGCTCATGGCCTGCACAGCCATCAGCAGAGTCCCGATCAGCAGCGGAGCCAGAATGGGGGTCCCGATCAGTTTTCGCGGACGATCGGCAAAGGGCAGCAGAGCACATGACCACAGTCCCGTACACACAAACATCGCTGGCAGGAAGACCGCTGCCCCCCAGCGCCGCCCCCAAAGCTGCAACCCGGCATCAAACAGCGACAGCGATACCGCTGCCAGCAGCGCGAGGCCAATCGTCAGCAGGCTGCGCAGCATCGAACGCTCACTGCGATCCCCCGCCGCTGCACCCGCCTGTATCAATCCCACGCCCAGCGTCGCCAGACCCGCACCCACCCAGACCCGCCCCGAAATCGGCTCACCCGCCAGACCCGACAGGATCACAGCCACGATGATCACCTTGACTCCAAAGACAGGAGTCGCGACAGAGACATCGCCGTGCTGATAGGCGAAATATGTAAATACCTGCCCCGCCACAAAACTGAGGGCAACCAGCGCCGCCTGCCACCAGCCGGTCGATGGCAGCAACTGCCCGGTCAGCAGTCCGCACAGACCCCAGCCCGCCGCCAGCCAGAAATTCGCCAGTACCGTACTGGTCCACGGACTGCCGCCAAGCGAGATTGCTCGCTTGGCATTCAGCATCCCGAATACAAACACAACACTGGAAAACAGTGGGAACAGCAGGTGCAGGGGCAGCAGCACGATTCAGCCTACTTCGAAGCTGCAGAGAATTGTTTCCACGCCCCGGCAATGTCCGCTGCAGCAGCGTCGCCGTCATGAATGTACAGGCCATAACGCAGCCGCAGCGTCTTACCCTGCTCCAGATGCACCGGTTGCGCTTCACTCGCTCCGTTTGTGTAGGCCTTCTCGCCGAACGGGCTGATCGAAAACAAGCCGTAATCACGCACGTGATAACGTGATGCACGGAAGTTTTCCGGGTGATCCATGATGGTCACACCGACGGTTTTGCCGTTGACTTCGCCACTGTAATCCACCCACGAAAATGTCCGACCCCAGCATTTGGCTGTCGTTGCCGAACCATCACTGGCTGTTACTCGACCCCCGTTCTTTTCCTTCATCGAAGGAGCAACGCGGAAACCAAACAGACCTTCCTTGGTGTCCTCAAACACCACCGGACCATTGACTGCCGTGAAAGTCATGTCATAGACCAGCAGTCGATTGGCGTGGATCGTGACGGTCGCTGCCTCTTCCACCTCAGCTTTGCCTGTTTCCGGATTCTGCCAGGCATTGACGGTGCGAATCACCGCTGAAGCACCTTCAGCACGAACGATTTCCGTACTGCTGTTTACGATTTTGCCCTTCTCGGCCCAGAATTTGACACCATTGACCTCGTCAATCGCATTCCAGATACCCTTGTGGTGCGGGTGATCGGCATCCGAAGCATCTCCGAGGGCTCGATTCACCACCACACCACCGGCTGTTGTGACAGGCAGGAAAAATGGCTTGGGAAGTGTCTCGCCGTAGTTGTAGGTCGTGAACGGCTGACCGTTGATGCGGACATCCAGCGTCCGGCCCTCGCCGGCCCGAATCGTCACCTGATCGGCAGCCGAGACCAGAGCAGGACTACTGCACAGCAGCAGCAGCGGACAGATCAGAGACAGGAACAGTCGGGTGTTCATCGATGGCCTCCCTTTTCAAGGTACGGAATCTGCTGCAGAAATCTGCGGGAGGGGCATCCTAACGATTCCCGGCAGATCCGCCCAGAGAACGGGGAATCCGCCCGGTAAACCAGCGTTTTCGGCAGTTTCTGCCCGCTTCGCAGCTCCTGCGGCTTCCCGAATCCCTCTCGATTCTGCCTCCTGACGGGGACGGGTTTACACGGTTTGCCAAAACCGATATACCTTCACTCCAATTCGCGGACCGGACGTCGCCTGCATTCGGAGCAGGCAGCCGGAGCAATTCCTCGGATGACCGAATGAACGACACCAAAGTCATCGGGTGCCTGTTTTCGCTGGAGGAAGCTACCTGTGTCGGATATTACTGATAAAGTCATTGCAATCGTTGGCGATCAGCTGGACGTGCCAAAAGAAGAAATCAGCCGCAACAGTTCGTTTGTCGACGACCTGAAAGCGGATTCACTCGATATCGTCGAACTCGTCATGGCGCTCGAAGACGAATTTGAAGTCAAGATCCCGGACGAGGATTACGACAAGATCAAAACCGTTGGAAATGCGATTGATTACATCAACGGTAAGTCAAAATCCTGATCGTGCCGGCTGACAGTTCCACTCCGGATCGCGGATCGACGGCTCAGCACACTGCTGGCCGTCCTGCTCCTCGACCCGGTCGAACTGCCTCTCGGATTCTGCGCCGAAAGCTGAGTGTATGTCACGCCGTCGAGTAGTGGTGACAGGGCTTGGCGTTGTCACCCCGCTTGGCTGCGAACTGGACGACGTCTGGGACGCGGTGTGTCGCGGTGAAAGCGGCGTGGGTACCGTGGAACGCTTCGACTGCCGTGATTTCAAAGTCCGCTTCGGCGGAGAAATCCGGCAGTTTGACGCCACCAAATATCTGCAGATCGATGTCCGGGATCTGCGTCGCGCTGATCGATTTTCGCAGTTTGCCATGGTAGCCGCTGAAAAAGCTGTGGCCCAGGCAGCCATCGATTTCAGCAGCGGGGATCCCTATCGCTACGGAGTGCTCGTCGGCAGCGGCATCGGGGGGCTCGACGAAATTGAACTGCAGCACTCCGTGCTGTTCGATCGCGGACCCGATCGCATTTCGCCCTTCATGATCCCCAAACTGATCATCAACGCCGCCAGCGGAAATCTGTCCGTCCGCTGGAAACTGCGCGGCCCCAACACATCCGTCTGCACCGCCTGCGCCTCCGGCACCAATGCCATCGGGGATGCCTTCCGTATGATCCAGTACGGTATGGCCGACGTAATGGTCACCGGAGGCACCGAAGCCGCACTCACTCCCATGGGAATCGCCGGCTTCGCACGCATGGGAGCTCTGTCAGTTCGCAATGACGCGCCACAGGAAGCCAGTCGCCCCTTTGATGTTGACCGCGACGGCTTTGTACTGTCCGAAGGTGCCGGCATTATGGTGCTTGAAGAACTGGAATTTGCCCGTCGCCGTGGTGCTCGCATTCTCGCTGAAGTCTGCGGTTACGGACTGTCATCGGATGCCACACACCTGACCTCACCCGATCCCCAGGGTACAGGGGCAGCCCGCGCCATCCAGGCGGCCATCACCGATGCCGGACTGAAACCTGACGACATCGACTACATCAATGCTCACGGAACCAGTACTCCGCTGGGCGATGTGGCTGAGACCAACGCGATCCGCACGGTCTTCGGACAGCACGCCGACGCCCTCGCAGTTTCCAGCACCAAAAGTCAGCTGGGACATTTGCTGGGAGCATCCGGCGGGGTTGAGTCTGTGTTCTGCGTTCAGGCTCTGGAACGACAGGTCGCGCCGCCAACCATCAACCTCGATCATCCGGATCCCCAGTGCGATCTGGATTACGTACCGCACGAACCGCGGCGGATGCGGATTCGCTGTGCCATGAAAAACAGCTTCGGCTTCGGCGGACACAACGCCTGCCTCATATTTCGCGAATGCCGCTGAGCTCCGCTGTGGCGATTTCAGGTGAAAAAACTTTGCCTGAATTAAAAACATGTCGAAACAACAGTTGTCTGCACGTGGTTTTTCCCGGTAACATTCGTCCTCAGGTCTGGCCATTTCCCAGCTTCATTTGCCTGATTTGCCCATGAAAAATCCGCTGCTTGCAGAATATTTCTTCCTGCAGATCGCTGTCATTCTGACCACCTGCCGCATCATCGGCATCGTGGCTCGTCGCTTTGGCCAGCCGCAGGTGGTGGCGGAAATGATTGCCGGGGTCTGTCTGGGACCGTCCCTGCTGGGCCTGTTTTTTCCTGAACTGCAGGCTGCCATTTTTCCCTGGGACGCCAAAACCCGCGACTCGCAAAGCTACATCTACCCGGTGTCTCAACTGGGGCTGGCCCTGTACATGTTTATCGTGGGGATGGAATTTCGCCTCGACATTGTGCGGTCGCAGTGGAAAAGTGCGGTCGCCGTTTCGCTTGCCGGAATGCTCAGCCCATTTCTGCTGGGAGGCCTGCTGGGTCTGTACTTCCATAGTTCTACTGACTTGTTCCCTGCAGGCAGCACGGCGTGGGCATCGTCCATTTTTCTTGGGGCGTCCATGTGCATCACGGCCTTTCCGATGCTGGCCCGCATCATCCACTTCAAGGGACTCAACGGCACGCGGATGGGCACGGTGGCCATTGGTGCCGGAGCCATTGATGATGGCTGTGCCTGGTGCCTGCTGGCGGTGGTGCTTTCCAGCATTGAAAAATCTCCCACAGCAGCACTGAGAAGCATCGGCGGTGGAATTGTCTTTGTGCTGTGTGTGTCGCTGCTGCTGCGGCCATTGCTGCTGCGTCTGGAACGTCTGCTGACGCGGGATGGTCGACTGACGGAACCCGGATTGGTGATTTGTCTGGCCCTGATGGCGCTGGGAGCTTTGGCAACCGACAAACTGGGCCTGCACGCTGTGTTCGGTGGCTTTATCGTGGGCACCGCCATTCCCCGCGGCGCGATGACTCGCGGTGTTACCGAAAAGGCTGAACCACTGACGGTGGCCCTGTTGCTGCCGATGTTTTTCACCTTCAGCGGACTCAATACAAAAATCGGTCTCCTGAACACAGCCTCCGGCTGGCTGATGTGCCTGCTGGTACTGCTGGTCGCCATGATCGGCAAAGGAGTCTCCTGCTGGCTGGCTGCGAGGGCTACCGGAGTCCCCAATCGGGAAGCACTCGGAATCGGCATCCTCATGAATGCTCGTGGCCTGATGGAACTGATCATTATCAACATTGGACGAGAACGCGGCCTGATTTCCGACCAGCTGTTCGCCATGCTGGTGATTATGGCCATCGTCACCACCCTGATGGCCTCCCCCATCTTCGATCGCCTTGTCGGCCCCACCACCCCGCCACCGAACACCTGAGCCGTCCCGAAAACTGCCCCCCCCCGGGTGTGATTCATCCGTGAAAACCAGTGTTGATCCCTGGGGAAGAACCACCGTTGCGTCCGTGGCTGCGCCTTCCCCGTTTCTGAAAACCGCCTCCACTGCACTCCTGTACGCACACACATTCCTCGAAACTCCGGTATTTTGTACGGCACAGCCTGCGTATTCAGGAGCGTTCAGATGTCAGAGCGATACGGACTGGCCATTGGGCATGTGCTGCATGCCACTGATTTTGAAGCAGGCAGCACCGTCGCCTTTGCGCACGCTCTGCGTCTGGCCTGTGCCACTCAAAGTTCGCTTTCCATCCTGCACGTTGAACGGACGGCAGATCGGCAGCCGGACTGGTCCCGATTTCCGGCGGTTCGCGACACACTGGCGCGGTGGGGCCTGCTGCCGCCACACGCCGCACGCTCTGATGTCGCAGCGCTCGGTGTCCGCATCGGCAAAGCCTCGGTCACTGATCCCGATCCCGCTGCCGGAGTGCTCGGGTTTCTCCATGAACACCCCGCTGATCTGCTCGTCCTGTCCACTCACCAGCGTCACGGACTGGATCGCTGGCTGCATCAGACCACAGCGGGACGCATTAACGCGGGCAGCGATGGCGCGACACTGTTTCTCCCGGTCGGCACGTCTGGCTTTGTCAGTGAAGACACCGGCGAAGTGCAACTGCGGAACATCCTGGTGCCGATCGATTTTGAACCCGATCCGGAACCCGCCGTCGAAGTTGTCTGCGATCTGGTCGCTGCACTGGATGTCCCCGAATGCCATGTCCATCTGCTGCATATTGGCAACCCGTCGGATTCGCCGGGCGTCAGTCTGCCCGGCAGTGCGAATGTGCAGTATCACTGGCGCACCACAACCGGATCGGTCGTCAGTTCAGTCCTGCATGCAGCCCGACAGGTCCAGGCTGACCTGATTGCCATGACCACCGCCGGACGCAACGGTCTGCTGGATGCACTCCGCGGCTCAACCACCGAACAGATCCTGCAGCACGCTGAATGCCCGGTCCTGGCCGTTCATGAATGGCTGGACTGAGGCCAGGCACGACGGCCGGAATACCTCCTGAAACCGCAGCGCATCAGTGGAAAGTAGCGAACGCTGACGACCCCCTGCTGTTCATCCGTGGCTCAGCACAACCATCTTCCAGGGGGTCGTCACCCCTCACCCCCAGCCCCTCTCCCCTTCCAGGGGCGAGGGGTGCTATGCGCGATTTCCACTGCAGCTTAAAAACACGACATCCTCCCCTCGCCCCCGGAACGGGGGAGAGGGGTCGGGGGTGAGGGGGCGATGGCTCTGTGGGAGGGCGAGGCTCCCGCCGAGCCCGAGCTCAGCCGTGCTGCGGCTCAGCAGGAGCTTCGCCCTCCCGTTATGGCCCACAATCCGGGCACCAGTTCCACGCAGGCTGCCCGCGTCGCCCCGCTCCCCTGCCAGGGGCGAGAGGTGCTATGCGCGATTTCCACTGCAGCTTAAAAACACGACATCCTCCCCTCGCCCCCGTGAAACGGGGGAGAGGGGTCGGGGGTGAGGGGGCAATGGCTCTGTGGGAGGGCGAGGCTCCCGCCGAGCCCGAGCTCAACCGAACTGCGGCTCAGCAGGAGCTTCGCCCTCCCGTTATGGCCCACAATCCGGGCACCAGTTCCACGCAGGCTGCCCGCGTCGCCCCGCTCCCTCACGGTCGCGGCTCGTGGTTGACCGCGTGGTGCGTGGTGCGGCATGGCGAGGTGGCCCACGTGGAACCAGGGGGTCTTCACCCCTCACCCCCGACCCCTCTCCGCTGCCAGGGGCGAGGGGTGCTATGCGCGATTTCCACTGCAGCTTAAAAACACAACATCCTCCCCTCGCCCCCGGAACGGGGGAGAGGGGTCGGGGGTGAGGGGGCAATGGCCTCCCTGCCATGGTAAGGAGATCAGAGAAAGTGGAAAGTAGCGAACACCCACGACCCCCTGCGGTTCATCCGTGAAAATCCGTGTTCATCCGTGGCTCAAAAACCATTCCTCATCCGCGCTCGTCCGTGGCTCAGCACAACCAGCATCCAGGGGGTGAGGGGGCAATGGCCTCCCTGCCATAGAGAGCAGAACCGAGAAAGTTGAAAGCAGAAAATGACCTCAGCGCTCAGCAGGGCCATGCGTCACACTGTGCCGCGATGCTGCCATGAAAAACGCCCACGAAGTTCAGATGCCACCTCGAGCTGCCGCAATCACTACGCCTTTGGCTCTTCCGCCTTCGGAGCAGTCTCTTCCGTCTTTGCCTCAGACTTGTCTGCTGCTGCCGGAGCCGCGGTTGTGCTGCCGCCCATAGCCGCATTCAATGCCTCCAGCTGGCTGGGATAGTCCGGCACTGTCGAAGCTGCATATGACTTCGTCATCCACCGTACCAGCAAATCCAGATCGGTGTCGGAAAGCTGCTGCGGAGCATATGCCGGCATCCGGTTCTTCGCACCGTAGTGCCGGGCCGCGCCGGGATTTCGAATGAAATCCTTCAGCCACGCTGCAGATCCGTACTTCGCCATGATCGGATAACCGCTGGCGCTGGAATCATCCGGAGCAGTCGGGAAGTCCTGACCGATCGTCTCGTGACAGGATGCACACGATGTCCCGCTCAGTGCCCCGGCCCAGCTGCCTTCTGTTGCCAGTCCCCTGCCCTTCTGCACCAGTGCCGCATCGTACTGCGTCTGAGCATGTCCGGCTTCCGCCGCCAGAAACTCCACCAGTGCCGTCACATTGTCCGCATTCTCCGCGGACTTCAGCGACTCTGTATTGTCCGCAGTCCAGTTCGCCATTTCTGAACCATCCGGATCCACGAAATCGACGGACTCGCCCGCTGCCGTCTTCTGCCGGGCTTCCGCATACCAGCCGGCGTTCTTCAGCCAGCGGAAGTGGTTGGAGTAATCCAGTACAATCGCCCGCATCCATTCACGACTGCCGAAGTTGCCGAGGTCGGCGGCTGTCGGCGGAGTCATCGGGGGGGCGCCCGACTGTCCCGGCTGCAGCGCATCCGTGATCAGCGAACCGCGACCGTCATGACCATTCCAGCGGTGACAGCTGGCACAGTGCTGCGCGAACAGGCGAGGGCCCTGCGTAAACGGATCCTGCCGCAGCAGCGTCACTGCACCTTCCACAGGAATCTTGTCCGGACCTTTTGCCAGCTCAATCGCCCGACCGGCATCCCGGTGAGCCTCAGCCAGAGCAGCCTGGTGACCACGATCATTTGCATCCTCGTAGAACGCCAGCACTGTCAGGGCCAGCACGCCGAGCGCCAGCAGCCACATAAAGCCCTTGTTGACCAGATGCCCAAAACGCCCCAGCAGACGCTCGGTCAGCGGCATCACAGCAATAATGCCCATAATCACACCGGGAACAATGATCGCACCAAAGGTCAGACCCAGAGCCTCCACAGCATGGAATCGCAGGAAACGGAACAGAAACAAAAAGTACCACTCAGGACGCGCTGCGTCGAACTTCACCGCAGGGTCAGCAGGAGCACTCAGTTCGGCGGGCCGCAGCACGGCCAGGATCAGCACCGTCGCCAGCACTGCCAGGCAGGCAACCGCATCCTTCAGCACCTGATCCGGCCAGAAGGTGGTATCCGGAGCGTGCTTTGGATCATGCACAGTCAATCCATGCCGACGAAAGACATAGATGTGCAGAGCCAGAAAGCCCACCAGCATCGCCGGCAGAATACCTGCATGCATCGCAAAGAAACGAGTCAGCGTCAGGTGACCATAGTCACGCCCGCCCTGCGCCAGAATCTGCACCTCGGCACCCACCACCGGAGTCGCACTCATGATATTGGTGGTCACCTGCGTTGCGTAGTAACCCTTCTGGTCCCACGGCAGCAGGTAGCCCGTCAGCGACAACCCCAGCACAATCATCATCAGCACTATGCCCAGCCAGAAATTGATTTCCCGCGGAGCCTTATAGGCGCCGTCAATCACGACCTGCATCAGGTGAATCGCCATCAGCACCACCATGGCCTGCGCTGAATAATGATGCAGCCCGCGAATCACATACCCCAGAAACATCTCGTGCTGGATGTAATACACGCTCTCCCAGGCCGTGCGAGTACTGGGGCTGTAGGCCGACCACAGCATGAAGCCCGTGATCACCTGCACCGCAAAGGTGAAGACCAGCGTACTGCCCCAGACGTAACGCCAGCGAGCTCCGCCAGGAACTCGCTCATACAACGCCTCGTGCACAAGCGACTTCACGCCAACACGATTGTCCAGCCAGCTCAGAAGTGCATTCATCACATCAGACCCCGAGATTCAGTAACGCTGTCACCGCAGCGGGAATTGGCAAGCCAGAATTGACACCCGGACGACCTGCGTCGTCAGACCGGAATCTTCTCAGACGTGGCACGGCGGAAGTTCTGGAATTTCACCCAGATCTCGCTGCCCGCAGCATCCTCCCGACCCTCTGTTCGCATCGAAACCTCCAGCGCGTCCATGTCGCGCGGAGGAACCTCGTTCGACTTGCGGCCATCAAGACCGAAGGCACTGGTGTGACACGGACAGAAAAAGTCGTTCTCAGCCCGACGATAATTCACCGAACAGCCAAGGTGCGGACAGACCGAGCTGAATGCCAGAATCGGACCATCGCCGACCTTCCGCAGCCAGATGCTTCCCACTGGAACATTCCGAAATCGATTCCAGGCATCTTCAATGTCATCGTAGACCGTGATGGACACGGGAGTCCCGTCGGCAGGGATCGCTTCACGGTTCACGTCCAGACGCAGAAAGCCCTGCTCGTCCTTGCGAGCTCCCGCGCCGCCCGCTCCGCCCGCCGCCTGCTTCTTTCGCAGAATCGGATCCAGAAAAAACAAACCGCCCAGAGTTGCCGGTATCGCCAGCAGTGCCGTACTGATCAATGCCGTCAGTCCCTGAATCAGCAGGCCGCGACGAGGCGTATCGCCCGGGCCACAGGCAGTGCCTCCCTGACAGCAGGACGCATGGCCTTCAACCGCTGCTTCAGCGGTATTGTGTGTTTCAGTCATGAGGCAGGATCCGAACGTGAGAGCATTCAGAAGGAGTGAGGCGGACAGATTGTCCGACCGGCGAGTCAATCCTCATATTTGAAGCGGTCAGCCCGACAAACACAAATGAAGAATTCAGTCCGGATGGGGGGATCCCATATTGAGAATTCCAAGGTGAACTTTTCAACAGCTGCCGGACTCCGGGCAGGCAGACAGATATTTCACCCCGTTTGCTCCTGCGAATGGGCCCAGTTCCCGTTTTCCGGGTTAAGGCACGAGCGGGACTTCGGTCTGAGAGCTGAACGATTTCCGTCCGGAATTCTCATCTGTGTCGGTTTCTCCGGATTCGGCGTGAACGATTTGAGTCCGGCGGAACGCGAATTACACTGTTGACTGCTCGTGGAATCGTGATTTCACAGGTAATACCATGAACAGGCTCCCGGATACTCCCGATTTCGGCAGGACTCGCAAATTGCGCATCGGTGCTGTCAGCTACCTGAACTCGCGCCCACTGGTGCAGACTCTGGCCAGCCACGCTCCGACTGCGTCCCTGACGCTGGATTATCCCAGTCGTCTCGCTGATCAGCTGGCGTCCGGACAACTGGATGTGGCCCTGATTCCCTCGGTGGAGTATTTTCGGCGACCGGGGTATGAGGTGATTTCTGACGCCTGCGTGGCGGCTCGCGGTGAAGTGCTCAGCGTCAAACTGTTTTGTCGCGTGCACCCGGGGCAGATTCGCCGGCTGGCACTGGATGAAGGTTCGCGGACAAGTGCGGCTCTGACCAAAGTGATCCTGGCGGAACATTACGGCGTGTTTCCCGAGACTGAGCCACTGAACATGCAGTGCACCACGTCTGACACTCAGGCTGACGCCGTGCTGCTGATTGGCGACCGCGCCATGCACAGGCCGCCGGGGGAGTTTGCCGAAATCATCGACCTGGGCCAGTTCTGGAACAACTGGACGGGTCTGCCGTTTGTGTTTGCGATGTGGGTGGCGCGGCAGGATGTCGACACCGATGGCATTGACGAAGCCCTGGCGGCTGCCCGTGACGAAGGGCTCAGGATGGCCGCAGAGATCGCGCGAGCCGAGGCCCCGCGACTGGGGCTGGACCAGCAGACCGCCTTTCGCTATCTGACCCGAAATCTGCACTATCATCTGACCTCTGCCGAGAAAAACGGACTGCGACTGTTCTGCAGCCTGGCCGCTCGGCATCACCTGGTGAATCCTGATGTCGAACTCATCTTCCGAGATCTCGTACCTGCTTGACAAAGCCGCCGGCGGTGGTCGTCTGACTCCGGCTGAAGGCCTGCAGCTGCTGCAGTCCGCCGACCTGACGGCGCTGGGTGCTGCTGCAAACCGCGTCACGGAGCGACTGCATCCGGAACCGTTCCGGACGTACAACATCGATCGCAACATCAATTACACCAATGCGTGTACTGCGGTGTGTGATTTCTGTGCCTTCTATCGGCCGCCCGGCCATCCGGACGTCTATGTGCTGCCGATGGACGTGCTGCTGAAGAAGATTGAAGAAACGGTGGCTCTGGGAGGCGATCAGATTCTGCTGCAGGGCGGACTGCACCCGAAACTGCCGCTCGAGTGGTACGAGGACATGCTCAGCACGCTGCGACGCCATTACCCGCAGGTCAATATTCACGGCTTCAGTCCGCCCGAGATTCATCATTTCACAAAGATCAGCAGGCTGCCGCTGAAGACCGTGCTGGAACGTCTCCAGGCGGCTGGTCTTGGCAGTCTGCCGGGTGGCGGCGGTGAAATTCTGGTGGATCGAGTCCGCAAATCGATCACTCGCGGCAAAGTTCTGACCGACGACTGGCTGAACGTGATGCGGGTATGGCATGAGCTGGGCGGCAAATCTTCGGCCACCATGATGTTCGGTCACGTGGAGACTTTGCAGGAGCGGATTGAGCATCTTGAGCGTCTGCGGCAGCTGCAGGACGAAACCGGCGGATTTACGGCCTTCATCTGCTGGACCTTTCAGCCTGAACATACGGACATGGCGCACATTCCCCCGGCGGGTGCGTTTGAGTATTTGAAGACGCAGGCGGTCAGTCGTCTGTATCTGGACAATTTCCCGAATATTCAGTCTTCCTGGGTGACTCAGGGGGAAAAGGTTGGTCAGCTGGCACTTTTGTTTGGCGCCAACGACATGGGCAGCCTGATGATTGAGGAAAATGTGGTTTCGCAGGCTGGTACGGTGCATCATCTGACGGTGGAGACGATCCGTCGCTGCATTGAGAATGTGGGCTTTATTCCGCGACAGCGGAATGTCTTCTACCAGTACATCGACTCGCCGGTGACAGTCTGATTTTGCTGGTCGGCGGGATTTTTCCGGCAGAAACTGCAGGGTGTCCCGTCATTCCTGGATTTCAGGA
>Ga0209985_10003663_pt1 | contig 12920 bp, 16 predicted proteins | sample NOAtaG_FD_187305 | JGI IMG/M metagenome (GOLD analysis project Ga0209985, IMG submission 187305) | Freshwater lake microbial communities from Lake Erie, under a cyanobacterial bloom - NOAA_Erie_Diel6S_1000h metaG (SPAdes) (version 2) | ecosystem: Environmental > Aquatic > Freshwater > Lake ...
TGGTCATAACTGGTTCGCTGGTTGAGAGGTGCGGAGAGGGCTGATCCCTCCCCTGAAACCTCACAGTAACGCAGCCGTTACCCCTCGCCCGTGTCTGGACAGGCCAGTTCACAAGCTGTAACGCAAGCGTTCTATTGGAAACGGGAATCACCGTTTCCCTATGCCAGTCACCCCACCGGCACCGGCGCCCGCTCAATCCCTGGATACTGTCGCCGCTCGCTGGGAGAGGGCTTGCGCACGGCCTCCTCCAGCACCTGGGAGGCGCGAGCGAAGGGCCAGCCCTTGTCGGAGCCACCCTTGGCGGCGGCGAACTCCTCGGCCACGGCCTTGCGCGAGCGCTCCCAGTAATCCTCCCGCAGCAGGGTGGCCCTGAGGGCGGGATCTTGTTCTTCTACCGCTTCTGAAGATACCGGAGATAGGCTACACCTACATCTTGGATGTAGCGTGCCCACCATCTCGTCGAGCCGGTAGATCCGACCATGGCGCGAGGCACAAACCGCACACGTCCGCTCATCCTTGGTGGCGATCCACCGGGCATAGCCGAACCCATTGCGGGCTGCCGTTGCCTTCTGGGCGCCCACGTAGGCGTTGGCCAGCTCCGATCGGGCGATCAGCTCTGCCCGCTGCTCCAGCCCCATGCGGTTGTTGAGCCCCTGCGGATCCTTGGCCCCCTGCAGTGCCGTCCTAATCTCGCGCTCCAGCACGCGGGGGCCCTTCCCCCGGCCGATGCCATCGGTGACGATCCGGGCGATGTTGTCGCGGAAAGACTCCACCTCGCCCCGGATGTAGGCCGATGCGGTGCTGGCGGCGGCCTCCACGGCGGCCCTACTGGCGCCCACGAACGTGCTCTGTGCCGTGGCGTCAGGGTTGGCGGTCTGCGCGAGCTGCTGCCCCAGGTCACCGCCGAGGGCCACCGCTTCGGCGAAGTCCTCCCGGTAGCGGTTCTGCAGCCAGGCCAGCTCCCGATCGGAGGCGAAGGCCTGGGCCAGCTCCAGGAGCTTGCGGAACTTGGCGGAGCCATCGGCGATCGAGTACGACCCCGGCCGGCGCGTCACCCCATCGGCGCTCTGCTGGTCAGGAAGGCTGGGGTCCACGAACTGCCCGTAGTACCGGCGCAGATCCCGCAGGGTGCGGGCCAGGGAGCGGCGCAGGGCCGCCTGCGTGTTGCTGACCGACCGATCGGCCAGGGTGTCCAAGGCGGCGGCGTAGTCGTCGGCCAGTTGGAGCTGTTGGTCGCCGATGGTGGCCATGGGTCAGGGCTTGCGGGGCTTCTGGCGCTTGTTTGTCTCTTGTGTTTGTTGCTTTGCTTTATCTCTTAGCTGCTTGATTGCGTTTTGCTGCTGCCTTACCGCAATCCCTGCGCCAATATACCTATCAACCCTGTTCATCGCTGCATTAGATTTTCTTTCTTTTGTCTTACGCGATTGCCTTCTGTTTTGGCCAATCTCTCCCCATAGGCCGAACCTAACAACAGGATCAGCTTCATACACTTTTTTTGCTGCAGCTTCTTCGCGTTGCAGTGTCGTGAGCTGCTTGCGAGCGTTGCGGATCTCAGCCGCCAGAGACTTGCGCTGATCTGTGCCGCGACCATAGCCATACTTTGCGGGATCGTAGTTTAGTTCAATTTGCTTAAGCCTTTTTAAAGCCCTTCCTAGTGATTCCAGCTGCTTATCAGCCTTTTGCCCTCTTGCGATCAGTTTAAGGAAGCGGGGGCTAAAGCCGCCTGAGGCTGGGGTGTTATCGCGATTCTTGGCGTTTTCGACTTTCCTGATTTCATCCAAAACGGCGGTTAATTTGGCCTTGATCTTGCCCCTAGCCGCGCTAATCCTTTCTTTGGTTAGCGGCTTTTTCTGTTTGCCGGCGGGCTTCTGCCGCTTGGCTGCCAGCGCCCCCGGCTTCATCCCCCGCGGCTTAGCGATGGTGCCCTCTTGCCGGCTCGACGTGACACGCTTGGGCGCAGCGGGCTTCGCCGCCCGCTTAGCCAGCAACCTCTGAGCCGCCTTTGTGCTTTCAAGTTCCGGGTAGCCTTGCGCGGCCCTAGTCAGCCTTGCAATGCGGTTCTCGGCCTTGGGTGGCTTGACCCTGCCAGCCCTGGCCAAGGCGTCATACAAAGCGCCGGCCTTTTGATCCCTTGCTCTAATCGCTGACATCTGCCTTTCCGCAGTGGCGATCATGCGCCCCTCCTGCTTTTTGCTCATTCGGGTGCGTCCGCCGGGGGAAGCCGAGGCAATGGCCACGCCCATCGATGCGGTCCGAGATCCTTGGCGTGCAACAAACTGCTCTCGGCTAATGGTTGCCGCTTTGCCTGTGGGCTTGCCTTTCATCACGCCACCGCCAACAACGCGAGCCCCGCGGATCTTCCTGGCAGCGGTGCTAGGCGCGAGTTGCAAGGCCTTGGGGTTGTACTTCATGCGCCCCCTGCCGCCCATGGCCATGCCAACTTTTAGGCGCCTTGCCGATTCGCTCATGGTGCGAGTGATCGCGTCAATCTGGCCAGGCGTTAATTTGTTCTTGCGCTTGCCTACATTGGCTATTAGTTGCATCCTTCCTTCGGAAAGATTAGTCAACTGTGCTGCTGTGTTTCCTGCAACGAGAAACTTCTGCTTGCGTGCTGAGCGCTCAACCTGTATCGCCCTCTGCGCCGCTTTCGGCACGGCTCGGAGTCGCCTTGCGTAGTCCTTCCGGTTCGCTGCTGACATTGGATCAACCCGATCCTTCCTGGCCTCTGGTGATTGCATCCAGCCAACAGGCTTCTTCGCGGCGGCCACCTTCCCCCGCACCTTCCCTCCCCTGCTCAGCACCCCCTGAGGCGCCCCCTTGAGGCGATCGGTCTGCCTGGCCCTGAGGTTCCCCGCCCCGGTGCGCAGCCGCCCCCCACGCGCCGTGGCGCCGTTCTTGCCCACGCCGGTGATGCGCCCGGAGTTATCCCGAGTCAGGCGATTGGTCCCGCGGCTGGCCTTCTTGGCTGGTGGCCGCTTCGGGGCCCCGCCGCCGGGCGTGGAGGCGAACCGGCCGCGACCATCCCGCACGTAGGACGTTCGGCGGGTTCCTCGGGGCATGGCTACTGCAGTCTCTGCCGCAGTTTTCCCGTCAACTCAGCGGCAGCCCCTGCGCGTCCACGTCATCCCCGGCCAGGTCACTGGGGCCCGGTGCCGGCGGGTTCATCAACGCCTGCTGCCGTTCATCCTCGGCAGCCAGATCGGCGGCCTCCTTCTGGCCATCGGCACCAGGGCGCAGCATGCCCCGCTTCTGCGCCAGGTGCGTGACCGTCTCGCGCATGAGAAGGCCCTTGTCATAGAGCGTGCCGGCGAGGGTGAGCAACGCATCGTCCACCGGCTTATCGGTGACCCCGGGCAACAGATCGAGCCCGGCGCCGCGCTGGGGCAGCTCGCCGGTGAAGGCCCCCCAGAGCTGGAAGAGGCTCTCCCAAGCGCTGCTCTTGCTCTCGGCCATCGCGGTGATAGTGGCCTGCAGTTGGGCCCCCTCCAGCTCGGCCTGGGTGGCGGTGCGCTCACCACTGCCGCTGAACAGGAACGACAAGGTGCTGCGATCAATCAGCTTCTCGATCCCCTCCAGGTGCGCCAGGTGTTTGTCGAGGCTGCTGCCTGAGGGTTCGGCAAACTCCAGGCCCTCCCCGGATCCGGCGTTTGGGAACTCAACGACGCTGTTCGGCCCCAGCATCAGCGGCAGGGGCTCGCCATTGGGCCCGGCCATCCGGCGACCTTTCACCACGGCCACCGGCAAGGCGCATCGGTGCAGCAGCTCCTTCAGGTCGGAGTATTCGCGGAACCAATCGAGGGTGAGGTTCGCCAGGCTCAGCAGCGGCAGGCCGCCCTCCCCGAAGCCGTCGCGACTGACGCCATACCAGACCACCGGCGGGCTCTCCAGCACCTCGCCCCTGGGCCCGGTGAAGGTGCCCTCCTGCCGGCGCCCGAGGGCATCGACGGCCACCTGGATGTTGTATTGAGCCGCGACCCCCTTGCCGCCGTTGCCGGTGATCTCCAGGAGGCGCCATCTGCCGCCATTCATCACCCGGTATCGGGGCTCCAACTTGACGCCGTAATCCCCGTCTTCTACCTCGTGCCACTCCAGGATCGTGACTGCGATCGGCACCCGCCGTCCGCCCCGCTTGACGGTCCGCCAATTCAAAACGTTCCGGCGCTCGGCGGCTGAGAACGTGGGCCGGCGGCCTTGGGCCCGTTCCTGCGCCCTGCTCTCAGGTGTCCCCGGCGGTGCGTCGGCCATGAGGAGGCAGCCGCCGTCCCGGAGCACCAGGGCATCAGTGCCGAGCCCCCAGGCCTTCAGGCTGTTGCCCTCGCCGTCAATGTCCTGGGCCGCGTCGAGGAGACCCTTCTGCACCCCTCGCAGTTGGTAACGGCTCAGCACCCCCGCGAAGGCGGCCACGCCATCCTTGAAAAAGCTCGGGTAGCTGCTGCGCCCCACCCGCGCCTCATAGGCCTGCCGGGGTTCACCGACCTCTTTTGGCAGGTGGCGCTTCTTCGCGTTGCCTCGCAGCAGATCCCAGCAGTCAGCGACCAGATCAAGGTCGGCCATCACCTCCCGCAGCTTCGGGTGCTGGAACGACGGCAGATCGCCCTTATTGCTCGGGTGGCTGATCTGCTGCTGCTGCACCGGTGCCTAGTCCTTCTGGCCCAGTTTTCCCGCTTGCGTGGGGGTCGTGACAGGCACCAAACAAATCCAACTGCTCCGCCACCTGCAGGATCTCAACCGGATCCGTGATGCGCCTCCCCGCCTTGCCCTCGGGGCCCCCTGCAGCCCCGTCAGGCACAACCAGGGCCAGGGCCTGCTGTTCTGGCGCCGGCTTCAGTCGCTCGCCCCAGATGATGCCCTCGGCGTGCCGCAGGAACTGCCCATGGGGCATCCGCGCCACCTGGCGCCGGGGCTGGGCATCCCAGGCCGCTTCCAGCAACTGCCGATCCGCCCACCGCAGAGCGGCATGGGCCTCGTCTGCGATCCGCAGGACCTCGTTCAGCTCGTCGTAGCTCTCGATCTCATCCCACGGGTCAGGCTCACGGTTGGCATGGAGGGCCTCAGGGTCAAGGAGCCGTGTGGCCCCCTGTGCTTCAAGGATCGCCGTCACCTCCTCAGGCGCGAGCCCGGTGGCCTCCGCCACGGCCGAAAGGGTGGCCCCATCAGCGGCGAGGCGCCGCACCGTGGGTGCCACATCCCGCCAGCGATCGGGGAACTTCACTCCGGAGCTGTGGCCCTTGTCCCGCAACCACTGCGCCATGGCGCCACGGATGAAGGGCACCACGCACGTGCTCAGGGCATAGGGGCGGTCGGTGGCCGGGTTGAGTCGCTCGGGGTCGTACCGGCGGCAGCCGTTGAGCAGGCCTCTGGCGGCCACCAGGAATAGGTCGTCGAAGGGCATCTTCGTGGCCCGGGCCATCCGGTTGGCCATGCTGGTGGCCAGAAGGAGGTTGTCGGCCGCCAGCTGCTCGGACCACGCCGTAGGCGGCGGGAACCCCTTGAGCCGGTCCAGATCAGGACACGGGTCAGGCCGGACCTTCTCGCTGCGGGCGGCTCTGAGGCGCCGGGTGGTGGTGGCCATGCTCAACGCACCGGATTTGGGCCTGTTTGTTGTCCCATTATTGCATCAGTGAATCCTTAGGCGCCATAGCCATAGCTCACTGTAGAGAAACTGATGGGACCAGAGCTGGAGAGATAGATCAAGAGCTGACTTGTGCTGTCCACAATGTCATCGAACGTTGCTGCGGGGAATTGCAGTAACTGATCTTTGACCACATTGCTCCAGGGGGCGGAGCGAGGCAGGAACACCCGGCCGTTATTGAACTCCACGCTGGCAGCATTGGCGCGGGATTCCTTGCCGCCCATGTCACCGACCCCGGCGGCAACCACTTGATAGCCGTGGGCGCCCTGTGTGAGGGTCTTGATCACCGCAGCACCGTTGGCCTTCTTCTCAATCACCAGCTCCCCGAAGCGGTGCCGGGTGTGCATCGAGCGGATCATGCTCACCGTGGCGGGGAAGTCCAAGCGCTCGTTCACCAAGTCCAGCAGCCATGCGCCCTGGTTGGTCTGCCCCCACAGGGTCATCGCCACCATGTCGCTACCGGCGGTGTCGTCGAAGGTGCAATCAACCGACAGGATCCGGCGGATGAAGTGCGTCGGCAGCTCGGGATCATCGAGCTTGCCGGGCCAGGCCGGGCAGCCGTAGAACCGCATTCGATCCAGGAAGAAAACGGTCCCCTTCCCGGCGCTCGGCCGCTGCTGATAAATCGATTCCCAGTCCCGCTCCGGCGTATTGGCCTTCTTCCGCTTGATCCACCGCTCGTCAAAGCGGTCACGGTCCAGGGCCTCACCGGGCTGGCGATTGTCGGCCTCGCGGGTGACGGTGGCCGGTAGGGGCTTGATGTCGTTGGCGGGCACCGCCGCGATCGGGAGGCTTACCACATGCCAGCGCTCGCAGTCGTCCTCCATGCCCTCCTTCTCCAGTTCCAGGTTCTTGCTCAACAGGTAGCCGATCAGATCGGCCTCATGCCAGCGGGTGTGCACCACCACCACGCCGTTGCCGGGCTCTTCACGGGCGCTCAGCACCGAATCCCACCAGTTGTGGACCTGCCGGCGGAAGGCGGCGCTCTCGGCCTCTTCTCTGCCTTTAATCGGGTCATCGATGAACAGCCAGTGACCTGGCTTGCCGGTGCCCTTGCCGATGCCTGCAGTCCAGATCGTTCCGATCCCATCGGCCGTGCCCCATTCCTCCTTCCCTGAGCGGGTGGGGCTCAACGGGCCACCACTGGCGGCGAAGTAATCGCGGGCATTCTCGGAGAACCCAACCGCAAGATCCTGGGTCTGGCAGCAGATACCCCCGGAGCGATCGGGGAACCGCCGCAGGCAGTAGCCGGGCAGGAATCGACTGAAGATCGTGGACTTCCAGTGCCTCGGGGGGAGCTCTACCATCAACCGCGGCAGGTCGCCATCGGCGAAGCGCTGGCCAAGGGCGATCAGCCGTTCTGTGTGAGGCGTAAACGGGAAGCGCGGGAAGGCATCAGCGATGTACTGCCTGAAGGACTTGGTGTAAGGCTCCACTGCCGCCGGGATCGCCGCCTCTGCGGCCCTGGCCTCCTGCACCTCCCGCATCGCGGGGAAGCCGCCCCAGTCGTGGTAGGCGGCGTGGTGGAGGAGGTTTAGGGGCATCAGGGGGTGATGGGCGGAGGACTGGGGAGGGGCTGCGGGATACAGCGGCAGCGCCGTTGAAACGCAGCAGCCCGTTGAAACACAGCAGCCATGACCGAGTACTCTTTGGGCGAGATAATGAGTCCCCTAAGCGGGTGGGAAGTGTTCAATAAAGTCCCGTGCATCTGCCGCTGTTCTCATATGCCCGGATTCCATTAAACTATTGCCCCAGGCAAGAAAGTGATCTCTCGTTGACAAAAAGCCTCCTTTTGTAAGGTCGATAACCATTGAGGCCATGGCGCCCAGCGTGTCACCGCGATCACAGAAAGCATAGGCATTTTGCTTGCACCATTCCAAATACTGCTCTGGTGTTTGTCTTGGCATTGGATCCTCCGAGTGATGGTTGACAATGTGGTTGACAAAGTGGGGTTCATTGGTTGGAAAACCCGATGTGGAGCCACTGCCGGGGCTCAATCGTCAGCGGGGCAGGGTGGAAGCCGCGGGTTTCCACTCTCCCCCCTTCGGTCATCGTGCCCCCTGGATTGGAAGGCACGGCAATGATGCGGGGGGCGGTCATCGGTGGTGGTGGTAAAGGAATTGACGGTGTGGTGTCACTATTGGCATTCAATAGCAACAAACTCAGCGGCCTCTGAGTCGCTTCTGGTTACTGGAAGGCCATGATAGCCACCTCGCAGCTGTGTGTTTTGACCTGCATGCATGCGCATCTCTTTGCAATAAAGCTGAAACGCACGGCTGCCTAGAATGACTTCAGTAGGCTCAAGATCCCTTTGCTCAACCTCGGCAAAAAGCTCGTCAAGACGTTCGCTGACCAGCTTCCCTGATGAAAGCCGCTCGTCCTTCTCGGCTGTCTTCAGCAGCTTGCGGGCGTGATCCATGGCAATAGCCAATGGGTCGCCAGTGGCGGGTTCAATCTCCCACCCGTCAATAGCATCGACAAGCTGCTCCAGGGCAGTGCGAAAAACTGGTTCGGTCATCGGCGGTGGTGGGAAGAGGGTAAAGCATTAGGCATAAGTATAATCAAACTTTCGCCAAAGTCACCCCTGCCGCCTGCCCCTGATACTTCCCGTCCCCATAGGGGCGATCACAGGGCACCCCTTCGTAGAACAGTGCTTGGCAGATGCCCTCGTTGGCGTAGATGCGGCAATCGGCGCCGCTGCTGTTGCTGATCTCCAGGGTTAGGTAACCCTCCCAGCCAGCTTCGCCTGGGGTGAGGTTCACGATGATGCCGCAACGAGCGTAGGTGCTTTTGCCGATGAACTGGGCGGTTACGTTGGATGGGAGCTTCAGGTAGGGGATTACTGCCCCAAGGCTGTAGGTGTGACCGGGGAGAATAAAGTAATCGCCATCCCGCTCATCGTGGTGCAGGTCTGCGTGAGCCAGGCAGCGATCATCAAAGTTCTTGGGGTCCACAATCAGACCAGGGACGTGCCGGAAGATGCGAAATTCTTTCGGTGAAAGGGTGAGATCGTAGCCGTAGGAGCTGGTGCCGTAGCTGATGACCCGGCGCTGGAAATGGCCACAAGGCGCATGACCTGGCAGTGGGTTTTCTACTTGCCGCACTTTGCCCGGCTCAAACGGGGTGATCATGCCCTCGGCGGCGAGCTGGCGGATGCGCCAGTCGGGGATCGGGCCGGCGGGCTGTAGGTGGCGAATCCCCCTGGAACCAGGGATGAATGCCTCGCGCTGATCGTTTGGTGATGTCATGGGCGGCGAAGGCGGCTGCGGCGGCGGTTGATGCGGGCGCGGGCGGCGGCCAGGCGCTTGCGTGGTGTGGCAGGGGCCTCTGGGCTGCAGAGGGCCTTGAAGCGTGCTGGCTCACCCTCGGGCGCAAGGCAGGCGATGCGAGGCGGCGGAGATTGCTGGTGCATGAGACCAAGGCAAAGGGTGGTTGTTCTGTGGCTATCTTGACAGGGATTAGCTCATCCCGCACGCGGGTCATACAGTTCACATTCGGCTGCAAAGCCTGGGTTACTGGCTTTCGCCTCCGGCACCCCGTCCTTGCAGGGACTTGATCCACCACGCCAGCGGCTGCAGTCGATCGACGCACGAGGGGCCAGTCCTTGCACGCTGCCGCGGGATCTCCGGCCACAGCCCAGCGTGCGTGTCGCCGCGGCGAACTGAGCACACCGCTTCATGGGAACAGCCCAACTGCCTGGCCAGGCTGCAGCTGCTCAGCGGGGACAGCAGGATCAGGCGCACCTCATCAGGGTTCAGCGGGCGGCGCTGACGCTTCTTGGGTGGCGACTGGCTGCGTTCGTCCTCCCAGACAGTCCAGCGATAATCACAGCTGTGGCACCGATACCGGCGGCGACGGCGGCCATCTCGATTCAGCCGGGAGTCAGCCGTTCGGAAGCTGTGGCCGTGACACCTGGGGCATTCGGTTGGAGGGTTGGTCATGGATGCACCGATTGCCCGGCCCCCGGCGTGTGGCACCCCACCCCGTCGAGCCAGTCGGCCACCTGGGACGAGCCCCCGTGGCGCTCCCTGAGAATGGCGGCCAGTTCGTGGGCGACGGCGGCGGAGTCGCGGCGGCAGTCGCTGCAGATCGCCTCGACCGGGCATGGGCCACCGGTTGGGCAAGCGCCACGGCACACCGCCAAGGCCAGGCGGTCGGCTGGGGCCGGTCCATCGGTCCATGGCGCGGCTCCCTGAGGGGCTGGCCCGTGAAGCCGCTGATACTGCCAGGATTCTTCTGGGTTTTGGTGGGCTGCTGTGGGCTGAGTAGGGGGCGACGGCCAGGGGAGCCAAACCTGAGGTGCTGGGATCGGCCGCCATGGGCCGCTCTGGCGATCGGCACCTTCCCAGCCGGCGGGGCACTTGCGGACGTAGCGGGGCACGTCTGGGAGGCATTCAGGCATTGGACCCCTCCAGCTCGGCGGCCCAGGCCTGCAGGTCCGCCACGCGAACTACTGCGGTCTTCCCGTCCTGGGAGTCATGCAGGTACTCACCAAAATTCGCAGCGGCGCGGAGGGCGGCGGCGGCGATATGCCGAGGCGCGTCCTGTGTCACCCATGCATTGTGGGCGGCTTCACCTACCGCCTGCGCGGCGGGAGAGAGTGCTCCAAAGCTACCGCTCAATCGGTCCAGCGTTTGTTGGGAAATAGTCATAACCCCATCTCGCACTCATCTTGTTCTTGCTCAGCCATGAGCCGCGTCCACCGCTCCCCTTCGGAGGTTAATCGCCAACCATGCGAATTAAAGTCAATGGCTTTTCCAAGGCGATCAAGTATTGCGAAACGTGCCGCCGCCCTATGATTGTAAGCGGACATTTTACTGTCAGAAACAGGCGCAACCGGCGCTGGCGGGGTGACATCCAGCGCTTTCAAAAGCGCGGTGCGATACTGCCCCATCGACTGAAAGCCGATAGCAAATGAATCGTCTGCGATTAAGTTGCGGATGCTGTTCATACCCATTCCGGTGTGTGGTTGTCAATAATGCCTAAAACTTCGTTCACCTCTACGCCGCCTAAGAGGTTTAGAACCTCGTCGCGCAACTGAGTAAAGGCTTCTTGTGCTTCGACTTCCCTTGGGGTTAACTCAAACTCCCCCGCCTCCGGCGCTGGCGAGGCGGCAGGCACTTCTTTCCAGGCGACTTCTGCAACAGTCGGAACGATGTAGCCACCGTTCTCACGGTAATGCGTGCAACCAGCCAAAAACGCTTCGCGCAATGCCCAGCCATGCCAAGCATGGCCGCCACAAGGGGAAATCGCATCAGCGTGTTGCACCACGCTATCGACATATCTGTAAGCAGCTTCAACCTCAGGGAAACCAGGGCTGCCTAAAGGTCGAGCAGAATGCTCTGGCGCCATCCCGACCATCTGGGCTCCGTCTGCGCTCCCGTCTCCGGGCTCGTAAGCAGGGTGCAGCAGGGCGCTGGTCGTCACGGCGGGCGGCCCCTCCCCCACCGGCTGGGCCAGGGCGGCGCGTGTCGCGGCGATAGCGTCGACAACAGCGCCCCAGTCGGTTTCGGCTGGATTTGTGGGGCAAAGCAGATCCGTCTCGGCTAGGTTGCGCCATCGCTCCAGGGCGGCGCGGATGCTGGGGGTGCTCATGTTGCCTCCGCAGTGGTCGTAGTTTGCTGTTCAACCCGCTTGGCCCAGCCCCACGGGTCCCGGCCGGCATCAATGCCAGCATGAAAAATATCAACCAGCATAGCATAAAGCTCTATCTTCTCTGTAATTGTTAAGTCGATTTCATCTAGCTTACGCTTGGCTAATTGATCTTGATACCACAGCTCAAAGGCCGCAAAGTCTCGCCAGTAATCATCAGCAGCATCACCCTTGCCCCATGGCCTCACGGGCCAGGCGTGCTGCTCTGGCCATGCCTCGTCCCAGCCGCAGCGGCCAGGGCGAAAGGTGGTGCGGGACTCGCCGGACCGCCGGAAGAACCCTCCGCGATTGGAGTTCACCCACCAGAACCGGCCGATCCGGCCGCCGTGGCAGTTGATTTCAATCATGCCGGCCTCCTGAGATCAGCCAGAGCACGGGTCAATTCCATGGATGCGCGGCGGGTGGCGCCTGAAACCTTGCTGCCGTTGTAATAGCCGTTGGCGAATTCGGGCTGAAGCTCTCTGGCTAGATCCAGAAAGCGCTCGGCTTCGGTTATGGCAGCTTGCAATGTTCGGGCGTTCATTGGTCGGCCTCCTGTCCCAGTTGCTCTGCGTGTGGGCAGAGCAACCTGAACCCAAAAAACGAATACTCAGTCATGCTCCAAAGACATGAATTACGGCAAACAATGCACTCACGCATTTCGTCGTTGATGCAACCGGTAACGCGGCTGATTGTTGGACCGCCATTAGCGGCGCAGTCGGCAGGGGCGTGGGTCATCGGTCAGCCTCCCGGCGAAGCTCAGCGGCGCTGCCTTTGTTTCCGACAAGATCAGGCCACGCCGCCACCTCGCGGATTGCGGCGCGGGCTTCACCTCGAAACGCTCTTGGATAGTTGGGGTGCATTGCAGCCGCCACCCTCTCCACCAATCCCCCGGCAGGCGCGGGCGGCGGGGTAGGCGCGTCATTTTTCAAATCCTCGGGCTGCGCTAGCACAGACCGCAGCCACTCAGAAGCGGCCTCGTTTGAGTCGTAAAAATGGCCGTGGGCTTCGACGCCCCCAAGCATTAGGCCGGCGACGTTTGGGCCGACTGCGGCCTCCAGCAGTCGGCCCGGTTCTCCGGCCTGGTGGATCAACCAGCCGCTTAGGCAGTGGGTGGTTTCGCAGGAGTGCCAGTCGGCCATCTCTAGCGCACCTTCCTGGAGGGCGGCAGCTGCGGCGGCCCTGAGGCGTTGAGGAGCGTCGGCGGCGATGGCAATGCCCCTGGCCCCGTTGAGGTTGGCCTTGGTGAGGTTGGCCCTGGTGAGGTCGGCGTCGGTGAGGTCGGCGTCGGTGAGGTTGGCGTCGGGGAGGTTGGCGTCGGTGAAGTTGGCGTCGGTGAGGTTGGCGTCGGGGAGGTCGGCCATGGTGAGGTCGGCGTCGGTGAGGTTGGCCCCGGTGAGGTTGGCCCCGGCGAGGTTGGCCCTGGTGAGGTTGGCCCAGCTGAGGCGGGCCTCGGCGAGGTTGGCCCAGCTGAGGCGGGCCTCGGCGAGGTTGGCCCCGGCGAGGCGGGCCCCGGTGAGGTTGGCCCCGGTGAGGTCGGCCTTGATGAGGTTGGCCCCGGTGAGGTCGGCCCCGGTGAGGTCGGCCCAGCTGAGGTCGGCCCCGGTGAGGTTGGCGCGTTGCCCGGTGGTGGGGTCGGCCAGCCACTGCGCGTGAG
>Ga0209985_10003664_pt1 | contig 12919 bp, 11 predicted proteins | sample NOAtaG_FD_187305 | JGI IMG/M metagenome (GOLD analysis project Ga0209985, IMG submission 187305) | Freshwater lake microbial communities from Lake Erie, under a cyanobacterial bloom - NOAA_Erie_Diel6S_1000h metaG (SPAdes) (version 2) | ecosystem: Environmental > Aquatic > Freshwater > Lake ...
CTGCTGCAGGCGCGAGGCGATGTGGCTGGCGTGGTGGGCGATCGTTAGGTCGCGCGAGACGACCACCAGCTGGCCGTCGCGCGAGCCGTCGCGCAGGGTTGCGAGTTTCATTCGGTTATCGTGCGGTTGAGGCGGTCTCGTGGCGAAGCGTTCTCATGTTAGCCGTCGGCGCCACCCGCCGCGCGCACTGCGACCGGCCGCGGTGCCCGCATCGCATCGCCGATCTGCCGTCAGCCTTGCCCGCCCCTGCCGCGTTGGCGGGTTTGTGACTCCGTTTGCCATGGCCCTTGCCCGCGCCGCCACTGTCAGCCGCCTCGCGGCCACCCGCCGGTCCGGCGGGTATGGCCGTTTCGTCGTCATGCTGCTGGCTTCGCTGGCGCTGCACCTGTGGTGGCTGGCTGTGGCGCGCCGTGAATTGAGTTTCGAGTTGCCGCCACCTGCGCGCGCGCTCACCGTGGAGCTGTTCGTTTTGCCCGCGCCGGTCAGCGTCGGCAACCTGCCGCGCCAGACGCCTGCCGCCGGTACCGCCTCGAAGGCACCTCTCCCCGTTGCGCCCGTCGCCCCGATAACGCCGCCGTCCGACATGCCGCCCCTGGACGAGGCGCCCGCGTCCCCGGCGCCGGAGGATCCGGCCCCGCTGACGGCGGGAGTTGGCGAGGTGCCTCCGCAGGCCGACGGCCCGGCGGCGCCGTCGGTGGATCCTCGGCTGGGAGCCGCGGCGGTGAGCTTTCCCCGCTTCGGCCGCTTCGTCAGCGACACCACCGTTTACCAGGGCCTGTTGCGGCTGTTGGGCAGCACGTCGATCGAGTGGCGCATCGCCGACGGCCGCTACAGCGCGAAGTCCGAAACCTACGATGACAGCGGGCGCGTTTACGCCGCGCTGACCAGCGAGGGCCGCATCGACCCGGAGTTCGGCGTGGCGCCCGAGCGCTACGTCGAGAAGCGGCTGAACCGCGCGCCGTTGGCCACCAACTTCCGGTGGAGCGAACGCAAGGTCACCTTCAGCAACACCGATCGCGAGCTGCCGCTGCGCCCGGGGCTGCAGGACCAGTTGAGCTTTCTGGCGCAGCTGGCGGTGATCGCGCAGGCCTTCCCCGAGCGGCTGCTGCCGGGCAGTGGTCTGGCGCTCGAAGTGGCAGGTACCCGCGACTTGCGCGTGTACGAATTGGCAGTCATCGGCTGGGAGCGGCTGTCGTTGCCGGTCGGCACGGTCGACACGCTGAAGCTGGAGCGCATCCTGCCCGGTGGGGGACGCGACCTGCGGTTCGAGCTGTGGCTGTCGCCCGCGCACAGCTGGCTGCCGGCGCGCACGCGCACCGTGCTCCCTACTGAACAGACGATCGAGACCGTGCTGCGCGAGGTGAAGATTGGCGAGTGAAGCCGGCAGTCCGGCACTGTGGTTCGCGCCGATGGTCCTGGCAGCACTGCTGCTTGCCGCTCCGATGCACGCTACAGCCGCCGAGCCACAGCCGGCTCCTTGCTCCGCCGAGCAGCCGTGGCCGCCGCGGTTGGCCATGGAGTTCGTGGTGCAGGCCTCGCGCGGCGTGCTCGGCCTGGAGGGCGTCAACGAGCTCTCGTTGGTCGTTGAAGGTACGCGCTACTGGATGCGCTCGACCACGCGCTCGCTGCTCTTTTCGGTGCAGCAAGATTCCCGCGGCAGCGTCGACGGCCGCCTCCTGCGGCCTGAGGAGTACGTCGAGCGGAACCCGCGGCGCGAACCGGCGATCACCACCATCGACTGGGCCGCGCAGCGGGTACATTTTTCGGCCAACCGAGACGCGCCGGCGCGCACGCTGCCGCTGCTGCAGGATCGCCTGACGCTGCTGCTGCAACTGGGCGAGCGGCTGCGCGCGGCGCGCGGGGACGGCGAAGTCGAGGTGGCGGTGGCCGGCGTGCGCCACGTCTCGCCCTACCGCTTCCAGCGCCGGGGCACCGAGGCGGTGAGCGTGCCCGCGGGGACCTACGACGCCGTGCGCCTGGAGCGTCTCCCCGCTCCGGGGGGCGCCATGGAGATCTGGCTCGCCCCGTCCCTGTGCTGGTTGCCGGTAAGGCTGCGCTATACCGACGAGCGAGGGCTGGTGGTGGAGAACCGGCTGCGTCGGGTTAGTCTCGACGAGCGACCTTGACACGAGACTTGGCGCTCAGCCCCCACGTCCCCGCCGCTCGGCGAGGACCCGGTCGCGGGGATCTCGCCCGGCCGGCTGCAGGCAGCCGGCCGGGCATCGGTTCTGTGGCTTTCCGGGCGTCATGTTGCAGTGCGGGTTGTTGCCTAGTGGGGTTTGCTCCTAGCATGACGTAACTCGGCTGGTGACAGGTATGCAGCCGCGTCTGGAGCGGCGCTGCGCCCGCAGCGTCGAAAACTGACTGGGGATGAACCATGAACGCACCGATGAACCGGAGGCAGTTCTTCCGGATCTGTGCGGCAGGCATGGGCAGCTCTTCCGTGGTGGCGCTGGGCGTTTCGCCCGGGGCTGCGCAGGCGGAAGTACGCGCCTTCAAGCTGTCGCGCACGACTGAGACCCGCAGCACCTGCCCGTATTGCTCCGTGAGCTGCGGCGTGATCATGTACACGCTCGGCGACAAGGCCAAGAACGTCAAGAGCCGGATCATCCATATCGAAGGCGACCCCGACCATCCGGTCAACCGCGGCACGCTGTGCCCGAAGGGCGCCGGCCTGCTCGACATGGTGCATTCGCCCAATCGGCTGACGAGCCCCGAGGTGCGCGAGCCCGGTTCCAAGGAGTGGAAGAAGATCTCCTGGGACGAGGCGATGACGCGCATCGCCAAGCACATGAAGGCCGACCGCGACGCCAACTTCATCGAGAAGAACGACAAGGGCGTCACGGTCAACCGCTGGAACACCACCGGCCTGCTGGTGTCCAGCACCACCTCCAACGAGTCCGGCTATCTCACCGTGAAGACGGCGCGCTCGCTGGGGATGGTCGCTCTCGATACGCAAGCGCGCATCTGACACGCCCCGACGGTGGCCAGTCTGGCCCCGACGTTTGGGCGCGGTGCGATGACCAATGGCTGGGTCGACATCCGTAATGCCGACCTCATCCTGATCATGGGCGGCAACGCCGCCGAAGCGCATCCCTGCGGCTTCAAGTGGGTGACCGAGGCGATCGAGCACCGCAAGGCCAAGCTCGTCGTCGTCGACCCGCGGTTCACGCGTTCGGCCGCGGTGGCCGACTACTACGCGCCGATCCGCGTCGGCACCGACATCGCCTTCCTGGGCGGTGTCGTCAACTACATGCTGGCCAACAACAAGATCCACATGGATTACGTGAAGGCGTACACCAACGCGCCTTTCCTGATCCGCGAGGACTTCAGCTTCGACGACGGCCTGTTCTCCGGCTACAACGAGGAGCGGCGCAGCTACGACCGCACCACCTGGGCCTACCAGCTCGACAAGGACGGGTATGCGATGGTCGACGAGACCCTCGAGAACCCGCGCTGCGTGTTCCAGTTGATGAAGACCCACTTCAGCCGCTACACGCCGGAGATGGTCGAGAAGGTCTGCGGCACCCCGAAGGACCAGTTCCTCAAGGTGGCCGAGATGATCGGCGGCACGTCCACCACCGACAAGGTGATGACGATCTGCTACGCGCTCGGCTGGACCCAGCACTCGCACGGCTCGCAGAACATCCGCACCATGGCGATGATCCAGCTCCTGTTGGGCAACATCGGCCGGCCGGGCGGCGGCGTCAACGCGCTGCGCGGCCACGCCAACGTGCAGGGCATCACCGACCAGTGCGCCTACAGCGAGGTGCTGCCGGGCTACCTGTCGGCGCCGACCGATGGCGACGACACGCGCGAGAAGTACATCACGGCGCGCACGCCCAAGCCGCTGCGCCCGAACCAGATGAACTTCGCGCAGAACTTCGCCAAGTGGCACACCAGCCAGCAGAAGGCCTTCTTCGGCAACGCCGCGACCAAGGAAAACGACTTCGCCTACGACTGGCTGCCCAAGCGCGACGGCGCCTATGACGTGCTGGCGATCTTCGAGCGCATGCACCAGGGCCGGGTCAACGGCTTCATCTCGCAGGGCTTCAACCCGCTGGCCGCGCTGCCGAACAAGAAGAAGGTCGGCGCCGCGATGTCCAAGCTGAAGTACCTGGTCATCATCGACCCGCTGCGCACCGAGACCGGCGAGTTCTGGAAGCACTACGGCGAGCTGAACAACGTCAAGCCGGAGGAGATCCAGACCGAGGTGTTCCGGCTGCCCTCGTCGAGCTTCGCCGAGGACGCCGGCACCTTCACCAGTTCCGGCCGCGTGATCCAGTGGCACTGGGCCGCCACCGAGCCGCCCGGCGATGCCAAGACCGACCGCGAGATCGTCGCCACGCTGTTTACCCGGCTGCGCGACATGTACCGCAAGGACGGCGGCAAGGTGCCCGAGCCCATCCTCAACCTCACCTGGGCCTACGCCACGCCGACCAATCCGGCACCCGAGGAGCTGCTGCGCGAGATTTCCGGTCGCGCCCTCACCGACGTGCTGGACCCCAAGGACAAGACCCGGGTTCTGGTCGCTGCCGGTCAGCAGCTTGCCGGCTTCGGCCAGTTGCAGGATGACGGCTCCACCGCGTGCGGCAACTGGATCTACTCGGGCGTGTGGTCGCAGGCCGGCAACCTGTCGCTGCGCCGTGACACGGCCGACCCCGGCAACATGGGCAACAACCTGACCTGGGGTTATTCGTGGCCGGCCAACCGGCGCGTGCTTTACAACCGCGCCAACACCGACCCGAAGACCGGTCAGCCATGGGACGCGCGCCGCGGCGCCATCCGCTGGACCGGGACCGCCTGGGGCGGCATCGACGTGCCCGACATCCGTCCCGACCTGGGGCCGGATTCGGGCGCCGGGCCGTTCATCATGCTGGCCGAGGGCGTCGGGCGGCTGTTCTCGCTGGGTGGTATGGCCGAAGGCCCGTTCCCCGAGCACTACGAGCCGTTCGAGTCGCCGCTGGGCTACAACCCGATGCACCCGAAGAACCCGAAGGCCACGTCGAATCCGGCGACCCGCGTGTTCAAGGGCGACATGGCGGCGTTCGGCAAGAAGGAGGAGTTCCCCTACGCCGCAACCACCTATCGCCTGACCGAGCACTTCCACTTCTGGACCAAGAACGCCTACTCCAGCGCCATCGTGCAGCCGGCGCCGTTCGTCGAGATCAGCGATGTCCTGGCCAAGGAGAAAGGCATCCGCAACGGCGACATGGTCAAGGTGCGCAGCAACCGCGGCGAAGTGAAGGCCAAGTGCGTCGTGACCAAGCGGATGGCCACGCTCAACTGCGACGGCAAGACGGTGCACACGGTGGGCATTCCGATCCACTGGGGCTTCGTGGGAGTCGCCAAGGACGGCTTCCTCGCCAACAACCTGACGCCCTACGTGGCCGATGCCAACTCGCAGACGCCGGAATACAAGGCGTTCCTGGTCAACATCGAGAAGGCCTGAGGAGACGCCGACATGACCATGCAATCTCTCTCCGTCGAGCGTCGGTCCGCCACGACCACCACGCCGCCCTCGGTGCGCATCGCATCGGAGCCCGTGGCCAAGCTGATCGATATCTCCAAGTGCATCGGCTGCAAGGCCTGCCAGGTCGCCTGCATGCAGTGGAACGACCTGCGCGACGAGGTGGGCACCACCACCGGCATCTACGACAACCCGGTCGATCTCACCGATCAGTCGTGGACGGTGATGCGCTTCGCCGAGTTCAAGAACCCGGATGGCAAGCTCGAGTGGCTGATCCGCAAGGACGGCTGCATGCACTGCGAGGACCCGGGCTGCCTGAAGGCCTGTCCGTCGCCCGGCGCCATCGTCAAGTACGGCAATGGCATCGTCGACTTCAACTCGGCCAACTGCATCGGCTGCGGCTACTGCGTGGCCGGCTGCCCGTTCAACATCCCGCGCATCAGCAAGAAGGACAACAAGGCCTACAAGTGCACGCTGTGCTCCGACCGGGTCGCCGTTGGCCTCGAGCCCGCTTGCGTCAAGACCTGTCCCACGGGTGCCATCCAGTTCGGCGCCAAGTCCGACATGGTCAAGCGCGGCGACAAGCGCGTGGGCGACCTGAAGGAGCGCGGCTACCAGCAGGCCGGGCTGTACAACCCGGCGGGTGTGGGCGGCACGCATGTGATGTACGTGCTGCAGCATGCCGACAAGCCCAGCCTGTACAACGACCTGCCGCTCGACCCCAAGATCAGCCCCTGGGTCAGTCTCTGGAAGGGTGTCACCAAGCCGCTGCTCTCAATCGGTATCGGTCTGGCCGTCCTGGGTGCCTTCTTCCACTACGTCACGCGTGGACCGAAGGAAGAGGAACCCGGCTCCCATTAGAAGAAAAGGGAAGGAACAGACATGAGCATCGTTATGAAAAGCGGCGAGGTGCCGCGCTACAACGCCAGTGAGCGCGTCATTCACTGGACAGTGGCGATCACCTTCATCCTGCTGGCGGCCTCCGGCCTGGCGTTCTTCCACCCGGCGTTCTGGTTCCTCACCAGCCTGCTGGGTGGGGGTACCTGGTCGCGCATCCTGCACCCGTTCCTCGGCATCCTGATGTTCGCCTTCTTCGCGGTCATGGCCGTGAAGTACTGGAAGGAAAACGTCATCAAGCCGTATGACCGGGAGTGGGGCAAGCGGCTGTCGGACGTCATCAACAACCGCGACGACAACTTGCCCGAGATCGACAAGTACAACATCGGGCAGAAGCAGTTGTTCTGGGTGATGGTGGTCACCATGGTGCTGCTGCTGGTCTCCGGCCTGGTGCTGTGGCGCGACACGGTGTTTGCCTTTCCGGTCCTCGTGGTGCGCATCTCGGCGGTGGTCCACGCCGCCGCGTCCTTCGTGCTGATCCTCGGCATCATCGTGCACATGTACTCGGCCATCTTCTGGGTCAAGGGCAGCCTGCGCGCGATGACCCGCGGCACCGTCACGCACGCCTGGGCCAGGCATCACCATCCGCTGTGGTACCGGCGGATCACCGGCAACAAGTAGCGGCGACCCGCGCGTTCAGCGCAGATCGGGCGGCGGGGCATGTCCCCGCCGTTTTCTTGTGCGGCACCCGCGCCGGGATGGGCCGGGTTGGGCTTGCCGCTCTGGTCTGCCCGCGTTAAGGTGGCCGTGAGAGTCCCGACGTTCTGTCTGCCCAACGGAGGCTGATGTGCGTGACCTGATGGTGGCCGGGGCTATGGCCACGGCATTTCTTGCAGGCTGCGCGAGCGACGAAGTCGTGCGCGCGCGGGTCGATGTCACCATCGGCCAGCAACTGATCGACCTGAAGAAGGCGCGTGACGCCGGTGCGCTGACCGCCGACGAATACGATCGCCAGCGCAGGCGGCTGATCGACTCGGTCCGCTAGGAGGCACGCCCATGACCCGTTTCGAGCATTGGCGCACCGCCGGTTTCGCCGTGGCCGCCTGCTTCGCGCTGGCCGCCTGCAGCAGCACGACCCACGTCAAGGTCGAGGAATCGACCCGCATCACCAAGGGCCAGGAGCTGACCGACCTGCTGAAGGCGCGCCAGGAGGGTGCGCTCAGCGAAAGCGAGTACCAGGATCTGCGCTCCCGCATCATGCGGCGCAGCCAGTAGCGGCGACTCTCGGCGGTGGCCCGAGGCGGCTTGCGCGTGGCACGGGCAAGGCGCCCGGCGCCTGTCGATCGACTGGATAGGGCAGCCGGTTGTTTCGCAGTCGGGTGTGTTACCCGTTCCGGGTAGCGACGAAACAGGCGCCGTAGCGGCACGCGCGCGGGCTTCCTTAGACTGTGCTGTGGGTGGCCGGGAAATGCGGGGAAGTGCGATCTTCCGCTGCCGCGCCTGGGTGAGAGCGACCGCAAAAGGCCGTCATCCCCGGCGATCGCCAACCCGCCCCCGCCGTAGCCCCGGGCCCTGAACACACTCGATGCGACTCATGACCCTTTCTTCACTGCGCGCTGTCTCGGTCTGCTGCGGGATGCTCGTCTTTGCGGCGCCCGCCGTCGCGCAGCAGGCCGCGCCATGGACCTGGACGTCCGACCACCTGACGCTGCGCGGCAACGTCGGCGCGCACGCGCAGGTCTATTCAATGCGCGGCACCTGGTGGAATCTCGCGGCGACCTCGGCGCCCACGTTTGACACGGAGCGCACGTTCGCCGAGCTCTGGCTGCACCCGCAGCTTGCGGCCGACTACACGCTGGCCCCGCAGACCGCCGCCTACGGCCGGTTGTCGGTCGGCATCACGCAGAACATCGGGGCCGACGCCTTCGACTATCGCGACGAGGGCGCGGTGCGCCTCGAAAATGCCGTGGCCGGCGTGCGCGGCGGTTTCGGCGGCGGTTGGCGCTATGACCTGTCGCTCGGCCGGCAGGCCTTCACGCTCGGCTCCGGGATGTTGCTGGCCGCCGGCTCGGCCAATGGCTACTCCTGGGGCGGCGGCGCTTCCACGCCGCGCAAGGCCTGGGCGCGCACCGCGGTCGGCCGCATCTCGCACGGCGACTTCAGCGTGCAGGCCTTCCAGCTCGAGCCGTCCGAGGTGCCGGAAGCGCGCACCGACACCCGCGTGCGGGGCGCCTCGTTCGAGTGGAAGCGCGACCAGCTGGGCAAGGCGGGACTCGCCTGGATCACCGTGCCGCGCTCGGGCGCCGTCTATCCCGGCGACCTGGCACCCCTGTCGTTCATCGAACGAGGCCGCGAAGGCCTCGACACGTGGCAGGCCTGGCTCGACCTGAGCGGCGTGGTGCCGGGCGTGCCCGGACTGGGGCTGCGCGCCGAGTACGCGCAGCAGCGCAACGAGATCACGCGGGTCGGCGGCAGGCGCGACCCGATGCGCGCCGAGGCCTGGCTGCTCGGCGTCAGCTACTGGGCGCAGACCTGGTGGTTTGCGCCGCGCTTCTCGTATCACGTGGCGCGCTTCTCCGGCGACCAGCCCGGCACCGCCACCTACGAGCGCTTCGACCCGATGTTCTGGGGCAATGGCCTCGACAACTGGTGGTTCGGTGCGAATGGCGCCTACGCTTGGCTCAATGCCAACGTGCGCGCCCAGCGCGCGATCGTCGACGCCTACGCGTCGGCCAAGGACATCGTGCAGTTCCAGTTCGTGCGCACCTCGGCCGATCAGCTCAACAGCGCGATTCAGTACGGCCAGGGCGTGCGCTTCGGCAGCAGCGGCCTGGTGGTCGGCGTGCCCGCTGCGCACCTGTCGGACGAGTACTACGCGCAGTACGCTCGCGTGATCTCGCCGGCGCTGGTGGGCATCGCCTTCGTGTCACGCAGCGTGCCCGGCGCCGGTCTGAAGGCCAACGCCCCGCAGGGTGTGAAGACGTGGACCACCCTCGGCGTCGGCCTGACCGCCAACTTCTGATCGCCTGAATCCGATGCATCTGCGCCGCCTTGCCACCTGCTCTCGTGTGCGCCGCCGCGCCGCGATGCAGGCGGCTGCGGGCGCGAGCATCGTCCGGCGGCACGCCCGATGAGCGCCGTTATCGCCCAGCCGGTCAGCCGTCTGCCGGCGCTGCCGCCCGGGCGGCAGTACCGCTTCCACACGATGATCAAGCCGGCCGGGGCCCTGTGCAACCTCGACTGCCCGTACTGCTTCTATCTGCACAAGACCGAGCTGCTCGGCCATCAGCCCAACGCGCGCATCGCCGCCGATTTGCTCGAGCAGCACATCCGCCAGTACATCGAGGCGCAGACCGGCGACGAGGTGGTGTTCTCCTGGCAGGGCGGCGAGCCCACGGTCATGGGGCTGCCGTTCTTCGAGAAGGTGGTCGCGCTGCAGGACCGCTACCGCAAGCCCGGCCAGCGCATCGAGAACGACCTGCAGACCAACGGCGTGCTGCTCGACGAGGACTGGGCGCGCTTCCTCAAGGCGCAGGGCTTCCACGTCGGCCTGAGCCTCGACGGCCCGCAGGACCTGCACGACAAGTTCCGGCCGACCAAGGGCGGCACGCCGACCTGGGACAAGGTGATGCAGGCCGCTGCGCTGCTGGCGCGCCATCAGGTGCCGTTTGCGCTGCTGTGCGTGGTCAACCGCGAGGTCGCACGCCGGCCGCTCGATGTCTGGCGCGTGCTCACCGGCGTGCCCGGTACCTACCGCGTGCAGTTCACGCCCTGCGTGGAGCCGCGGACCTTCAAGCAGCAGGGCCCGGCGCTGAAAGATGCGGCGGCACCGGCGCTCGGCAGCGCGCGCACGCGGCCCGAGCATCCGCTGTCGATCGTCACCGACTGGTCGGTCGATGCGCGCGACTACGGCGAGTTCCTCTGCACCCTCTGGCGCGAATGGCTGGCCGACGGTTTCGGTCGCGTGCACGTCAACGTGTTCGAGAGCGCGGTCGCGCAGTCGCTCGGCCTGCCGGCGCAGATGTGCACCGCGGCGCCGATCTGCGGCAAGGCGCTGGCGCTGGAGCACGACGGCAGCCTGTACAGCTGCGACCACTTCGTCTACCCCGAGTACAAGCTCGGCAACATCCGCGACACGCACGAAGGCGACCTGGCGTTCTCGCCCAAGCAGATCGCCTTCGGCCTGGCCAAGCGCGACACGCTGCCGGCCTACTGCCGCGGCTGCGCGCAGCTCGCGCTGTGCTGGGGCGAGTGCCCGAAGAACCGGCTGCTCGCCACGCCCGACGGCGAGCCCGGCCTCAACTACCTGTGCGAAGGTCTCAAGCGCTTCTACGCCCAGGTGCAGTACGACATGCCCCTCGTTCGACAACGGCTGGGACGATGAATCCCGGCTTCGCCCTTGCAGTGACCCGATCACCCACCGGAGAAGTCCGATGACCCCGATCCGCCCCCGTGTGCGCCCTTTGGCGCTGTCCACCGCGGTTGCCGCCGCGCTGGCCGGCCTCGCGGCCGCCTCCGCGCCCGCGCAGGCACAGCCCGCGCAGCGCCCCAACATCCTCGTCATCATGGCCGACGACATCGGCTACGCCAATGTCGGCATCTACAGCCACGGCATGATGGTGCCCACGCCCAACATCGACCGCATCGGTCGGGAAGGCATCCTGTTCACCGACCACTACGGCCACCCCAGCTCCACCGCCGGCCGCGCCGCCTTCATCACCGGCCAGTTGCCGATCCGCACCGGCATGACCACGGTCGGCCTGCCCGGCTCGCCGGTGGGCATCGACCAGCGCGATCCCACGCTCGGCAGGGTCCTCAAGGAACTCGGCTATCGCACCGGGCAGTTCGGCAAGAACCATCTGGGCGACCGCAACGAGCACCTGCCCACGGTCAACGGTTTCGATGAGTTCTACGGCAACCTGTACCACCTGAACGCCGAGGAAGAGCCCGAACTGCGCATGTGGCGCAAGGACCCGGGCTTCAACGCCCGCTACCGGCCGCGCGGCGTGCTCGACTCCGTGGCCACCCAGGAAGACGACGCCACCGTCGATCCACGCTTTGGCAAGGTCGGCAAGCAGAAGGTGCGTGACACCGGCCCGCTGACCACCCAGCGCATGGAAACCGTCGACGAGGAATTCCTCGACCGTACCAAGAAGTTCATCACCGGTGCGGCGCAGGCCAAGCAGCCGTTCCTCGCCTGGTTCAACCCGAGCCGGATGCACCTGTACACGCACCTGAAGCCGGCGTCGAAGCACCTCGCCAGCGACATCTCCAGCGAGTTCGACGTCTACGGCAGCGGCCTGATGGAGCACGACGGCCATGTGGGCCAGCTGCTCAAGCTGCTCGATGACCTGAAGATTGCCGACAACACCATCGTCGTCTACACCACCGACAACGGCGCCATGGTGTCGTGGTGGCCGGATGCCGGCTCCACGCCGTTCCGCGGCGAGAAGGCCAGCACCTGGGAGGGCGGCGTGCGCGTGCCCATGCTCGTGCGCTGGCCCGCCAAGATCCCCAAGGGAAAGATCTCCAACGGCATCCAGACCCACGAGGACATGTTCACCACGCTGGCCGCCGCCGCTGGCTACGGCGACGTGCGCGCCAAGCTCAAGGCACGCGACAAGGTCTGCATCGACGGCGTCGACAACCTCGCCCACTGGACCGGCAACGCGCCCTCGGCGCGCAACGTCGTCTACTACTACGACGAGACCAAGTTCACCGCGGTACGCATCGGGCCCTGGAAGTCGCACTTCATGACCCGCGAGGGCTTCTTCGACTACCACAAGCCCAGCTCGCTGATCTTCAACCTGCGCATGGACCCCTACGAGCGTCACGGCGGCCAGAAGAGCAACGACCTGGCCAACAGGATGGGCGTGGCCTTCGGCGGCCAGATCCAGGACGCGGTCAACGAGCACATGGCCACGTTCCAGGAATGCAAGCCGCGCCAGCCCGGTGGCAGCCTGCGGATGGGCGGGCAGTGAGCGCGGCAGCGCTGGCGTCCTTCGCGGCGCTGCGTAACCGGATGGGCGAGGCCGTGATCGGCCAGCCCGCCGTGATCGAGGCGCTGCTGATCGCGTTGCTGGCCGACGGCCACGTGCTGCTCGAAGGCCTGCCCGGCCTGGCCAAGACGCGCGCCATCAAGGCGCTCGGCCGCGCGCTGCGCGCGCGGCTGGCGCGCGTGCAGTTCACGCCCGACCTGCTGCCGTCGGACCTGATCGGCGCCGAGGTCTACCGCCAGGGCGGCGCCGAGGAGGCGCGCTTCGTGTTCCAGCCCGGGCCGATCTTCGCGCCGCTGGTGCTGGCCGACGAGATCAACCGCGCGCCCGCCAAGGTGCAGTCGGCGCTGCTCGAGGCGATGGAGGAGCGTCAGGTCACGGTGGCCGGCCAGACCCACGCGTTGCCGCAGCCGTTCCTTGTGATGGCCACGCAGAACCCGATCGAGCAGGAAGGCACCTACCCGCTGCCCGAGGCGCAGACCGATCGCTTCCTGATGAAGGTCGTGATCGGCTATGCCGGCCGCGCCGCCGAACTCGACATCGTGCGTCTGGTGCGTCACGAGGAAGGGCAGAAGCTCGGCGCTGCAGCCCAAGCGCCCGCGCCCGCACCGTCGCC
>Ga0209985_10003667_pt1 | contig 12912 bp, 8 predicted proteins | sample NOAtaG_FD_187305 | JGI IMG/M metagenome (GOLD analysis project Ga0209985, IMG submission 187305) | Freshwater lake microbial communities from Lake Erie, under a cyanobacterial bloom - NOAA_Erie_Diel6S_1000h metaG (SPAdes) (version 2) | ecosystem: Environmental > Aquatic > Freshwater > Lake ...
GAACGATTGGCGGCGCCGCCACCGGCTCTTCAACCTCGGCGGGTCCAGCCGGTTCACCCTCGCTCGCCCCCTCTTCACCGCGCGGGCGATAGGTACGCCGACGCCCACGTCCACCCCGGCGGGTGGCAAACTCACCACGCCGTGGCTTCTGGCGAACCTCCGCCTCGGCATCCTCGAGCGGCTCTTCGACGGCGACCGCCTCATCCGACGTACCCGCCTCGGATGCCTCGGATGTCTCTTCGATGGTCTCGGCGCCCACCGGGATCTCCTCGCTCAGCTCGCCGGTCTCATCCTGCCCCGCCGCGCGGGGAGCAACTTCGGCGACCGACTGAACCTGCGCCGCGTTCTCGGCGTCATCACTGATCCGCTCCAACTCTGAGGCCGCGGGCAGCTGCGCCTGCAGCGAACCAACCGTCACCTCCGGCGTCGGATCAACCTCGACCAGCGAGACTTTGCGCTCCTCATCGTGAATCCGTCCGCTGATGCGGTCCTGCATCATCGCGTCCTTCAGCATCTCACCATCGACCAAGCCCGCCTCGTCATCGGTGATCCGCTCCAGTGGTTCGTGGTGCGAAATGACCAGCGAGGAGAGCGTTCCGACCATCACCCCGGGTTCCGCCTCCTCCGCAGGAGCGACCACGAGTCGCCCCGTGGCTTCATCATCCTGGCCAGCCGGCGCCGCCGGCTCAACCGCGCCCGTCTCCTCTTCGACCGCCTCGGCGGGACGCCGACGGCGCGGACGGCGGCGGCGGCGTCCTCCGCTAAACTCCTCCTCACCTTCCGTGCGCCGCTCGGCTCCGGCCTCGCTCCGTGGCTCGGGCTCGCTGACCACCTCCGGTTCTTCCTCAGCCTCGACGATGACCGCCGGCGCCTCCTCGGGCGTCTCCTCACCATAGCTCAACCGCCGTTGACGACGCTGACGGGGTGACGGCTTCGCCGCCTCCCGCGCCACCGGACGAACCGGCGCCTCAGCATCCTCGGTCAACTCATCATCAGGCAGGCTCTCAAGGATCGGCTCCTCGGCAATCTCCTCAAAATGGCTGATCGCCGCGTTGAGATCGATCTCCTTGTCCTCTTCGACCGCCGCGACCTGTGGCTCATACCGCGGGTTTTCCCGGTGGCCCCGTCCCCGCTCGCTGCGCTCTCCACGGTCGGCTTGACGATCCGCCCGTCCTGGCGCCCGCCCGGTCTCCTTCTTCTCATCACCGGATCCCTCATCGAGATCCTCCTCATCGAAGAAGTCCGAGACGTAGAGGAACGAATCCCGTTCCAGTCCGATATCGACAAAGGCCGACTGCATCCCGGGCAGGACCTTCATCACGCGGCCCTTGTAGATGTTGCCAACTATCCCCTGATTCTCATCGCCGCGCTCGACATAGAACTCGGTGACCAGATCATCCTCGACAATCGCAATCTTCTTCTCGCGTCCATTGACGCTGACAATTAATTCTTTGGACATTAAACTCTCCTGTGTAGTACGGAGGGGCGGAGGGGCAGACATCGCCTGGCGGTCTGCGCCAATCTTCGCCCGAACGAATATGTTTTCAAATTTGCTGTCCGCGCCTGTCGGCCAATCATCAATTGACGAAACGGCGCAGACGGACGTTGATCGCCAAACCCAGCCCAAAAAAGGTGGCGATGACTGATGTTGAGCCATGGCTCATCAGTGGCAGCGGGATCCCCATAATCGGCAGCAATCTGACGACCATCCCCACATTGACCGTCACGTGATAGAGCAGCAGGACGGCAAAACCGATCACCAGAAAACTGCCCAATCGTTCACGAGTCTGACTGGCAATGCCAATCAACCTGAGGATGATAAAGAGATAACCGACCAGAACCAGGGAAGCTCCAATGAATCCCCACTCTTCGCTGGCCACGGCATAGATGAAATCGTTATGGACCTCGGGCACGAAACCCAGGGTCCCCTGGGTGCTTCCACGCAAACCCTTCCCGAAAATACCACCGGAACCTACGGCAATCTCGGCCTGTTCATTCTGGTAGCGAAAGCGCTTCTCGGCGAGTTCGGGCCAGTAGACCGCCCTGATCCGCTCACATTTGTAACCCGGGCAACTCTTCAGATAAGGAATTGCATAGGGCAATGACAAGCCGATCAGAAGCAGCAACGCCGCTAAGCCTGCCACAAGCCAGCGCCAATTGATACCCAACAGAAAGAACATCGCTCCCAGAAATGAGATGTAACTGAGAGCGCTTCCCGTGTCATTCTCGAGAAACACGAGCCCTGTCGGCAGGACCCAGATCAAGACCATCTTCACCCAGGGCAGAAGGTACCTGATCAATATCTCCTCCAGAATTCGTCTGATTGGCCAGCTCTTGATACCGCGAAGATCGACCTGCGGAATTCTGAATTTGGAAGAATACGACGCCAGATAGACGATCGTAAAAAGTTTAGCAAACTCGGATGGCTGAAATCCGACCGGACCCAGATGGAGCCAACTGCGATTGCCGTTGACCTCTTTTCCAAGCGGGGTCAGGACCAGGGCCAGGAGGCCCACACCGATCCAGTAGAGTACCGCGCCATACTGATTGGCGATGATCCGGTAGTCGATCATCGTCGTCATAAAGATGACGATGAGACCGATCGCGATACCGACGGCCTGCCGCTCCCAGAGCCCGGGATAGGGCTCGGCGCTCGAGATCTCCAGCAGACCAAAGGAGGCCAGCAGGAGTGCTGCGATCAGAAGCGGCCAGTCAAAATCGGTAATGTAGCGGCGATTGACAGCAAACATACTCTGTCGATCAGGGACGGTTCGGCAATCCGGTCACCGGCCTCTTCTCCTCTTCTCCGGGTGGTAGATCCCCGGGAGGGACTCCTTTCGTCGACTCCGCAGTTGTCGCCAGGGGAGGCAGTCCACGCGTTCGGCGGTAGTACTCCTCGTAGATTGGGCGCGCCCGCGGGGCCGACTGTTTTCCACCAAATCCGGCATTCTCGGTCAGAATGACCATCGCGAGTTCCGGATTGTCACGGGGAGCGAAACTCATGAACCAGGCGTGGTCCTTGTTCTTTGCCCCCACTTTGTCATTTGAGGCCACCTGGGCGGTTCCGGTCTTGCCACAGACATCGAAACCTGGCACGGCCGCCGCCGCCGCGGTTCCCGACCCATTGACGGCCTGCCACATCCCACGCCGGACGATATCCTGAATCTCCGGCCCCATCGGGACGACAAAACTGCCCGCATCGACATAATCCATCTCACCGTGGCGGCGGCCAAACCGGTCAATCCCGCCGGAGGCCCGTTTGAGCAGGTGCGGCGTATACATCTGGCCGCCAATCGCCAGGCCGGCGACGTACCGCAGCAGCTGGATCGGCGTCGACGCATTCGTTCCCTGGCCAAATGATGAGGCCGCCATATCGTAATCCGTCCAGCGCGCCTCGCGTTTGGCCAGCTCGTCATCCTTCTCCGACCACGCACCGCCCTGGTCGAGCTTGCGGCGCTTCATGACGTTGCGGGTAATGTTCTCTTTGACCGCTCTCGTCGGGGTGAGTCCACTCGACTCACGCGGAAGATCGATCCCCGTCTTCTCGCCAAATCGAAAGATCTTCACCCACTTCTCGAATCGCTCCACTCCAAGCTTGATGCCCAGTCGATAGTAGTAGCCATCGGCGGAGAGGGCAATCGCCGTCACGACATCGGGCATGCCCAGATTGGAGAGGGAGTTCATGAAGTAGTTGCCGAGCTGAATCCCGCCATCCTGCACCCGCGAATCTTCCGGAGTAATCACATTTTCATTGAGGGCGGCAACCGACGTCAACAGTTTCCAGGTCGAACCGGGAGGATAACTGCCCTGAATGGCCCGATTGTAGAGCGGTTTATCCGGATCCCCATAGAGGTCGCGAATCTCTTCCTGCCCCTCACTGGTCTTGGCCCGCAGAGAGAAGACATTCGGGTCGAAGGCGGGATGGGAGACGAGCGCCATGATCTCACCATTACGGGGATCAGAGACGATGATCACTCCCCGGTCGGCCGGCATCGTTGTCGTCTGGGCCTCAGCCATCCGCTGCACCCGGAGGTCGATCGTCGCATAGAGATCGCGTCCCGGGATGGGCGGCTTGACGCTGATCTCGCGCTGAATCCGCCCTTTGCTGTCGACGATCACCGTCCGCTCACCATCCTGCCCGCTCAGAATCTCGTTGTAGGTGCGCTCGATTCCTGACTTCCCAACGATATCGCCCAAATTGAAACCATTCTCTTTCGAGAAGGGCGACTTGGGATCATTCAGCTCGCTCCGGCTCACCTCACCCACATAGCCAATGGCGTGGGCGGCGATCGTTCCAAGTGGATAGGAGCGGCGCGGAGCCTCTTCGGAGCGAATCATCGGATACTCGTACTGGTGCGCCTCAACCCAGGCGACATCGGCCGGAGTCGCCATCTCCTTGACGACGATCGACTCGTACTTGGGTTCGAACTTCGCGGCTTCAAAGCGCCGCTTCAGCCATTCCCGATCGATCGCCAGGTTCTCAGTGAGCATCGTCGCGATCTCATCGATGTCGCGGACATCCTTGCGGCTGATGACAATGTTGTATGAGGGCTGACTGGTCGCGAGAATCTCACCATTTCGATCAAAGATCGTCCCGCGCCGCGCCTGGATCGAGAGAACTCTGGTCCGATTCTGCTCGGCCCGCTCGATGAAGAACTCGTTGTTGACCACCTGCAGGTACCAGAGACGTCCGATCAGGGTCGCAAAGATCAATATCGCCAGCAGATTGAAGAACGAAACACGCACAGCGATCTGTCGCGACTGTCGCGTGGTGTCGGTAATCTCCAGATTCGGCTCTTTGAAGATCATCATCGCTGATCCTTGCCAACTCTCTTGGCCATCTGTCCCGGGTCCCCCGGGTGGCGTCAACTCCTTCGTCGACGGGCCTCTTCGCGCCTTCGCCGAAGAACGTCACCACGGAGAAATATACGATCCAGAACAATGTAGAGCAGAGTCGAGGCGATCAGATGGGCGAGGAGAGCGAAGATGAAGATGGCGGCGACTCTTCTCCCCCCGGCAAGCGCCGGGAAATTGAGCTTTAACACCGCATAGAAGATGAGCCGGACACTCGTGTTGATCAATGTCGAGGCGGTGACGGCAATGAATCTCACCAGCAGACTGTCAACAATGATCAACGCCGTGATACTGTGCGTGACATAGGCGGCGAGCACATATGAGAACCCGCTCACGCCAGTCATGTTGGCGCCAGTGAGGGAGTCATGAACGATCCCAGCCGCCAATCCGGTCAGCATTGCCCGCACCGGATTGCGCTGCAATCCGACATAGACGGTCACCAGCAGCAACCAGTCGACATAGCCGAGCCACTGACCGATCCACTCCGGAACGAGTCTGACCAGCGTCGTCTGCATGAAAACCGCCACAAGCAGACAGACGAGTATTACCAGTGTCTTCCAGCGATTCTCTTTCTCCAACGATTTGATTCCATCGATTCTGATGCTTCAATTCTGGTCGATCTGGCGGGCATTGGCGGGTCTGGGTGTTCCAGATCCACCGGCGATGCCAGATCATCTGAGCGGCTCCTGGCCGATATTTGCCGTCACGCTCGGGTTGCCATTATCGGGTGGCAACGGCGACGGCAGTCTTTGGCGAAGAACGGATGCCGCATAACTTCCAGGCAGTGCGCAAAAGGCAGTGCGCAAAAGGCAGTGTGCGAAGCAGACTATTTTTTGCGCGTCGCTTCGGCCTCTAGTCTCTTCTCTTCCGACTCGACGGCCAGCGTGGCGGCGCGAATCTGATCACTCGTCACCTGGAGGACGGCGACCATCTCCAGACGGCCCAGCGCGGCGGCCGGAGCGACGACAATCTTCTGCTGGGTCGAGGCCGGCTGGTCGGTCGGATTGGCGACCCGGCCAATCAGCAACCCGGATGGATAGATGCCATCCTGACCCGAGGTGACCACCGGTTCGCCGTTGTCGATCTTCACCGGGGTGGTGATAAAGTCCATTTCACAGTAAAAGTTGTCACGTACTCCGCGAATCACCCCGAGGATGCCGCCATTCAGAACCGTGGTGATCAGCGCTCCGGAGCCGTGCCGCTCATCGGTGATGAGCAGAACCCGCGAAGAGATCGGGGTCACCAGGACGACCCGACCAACCAGACCAGCGGCATCGACAACCGGCTGGTCCTTTTTGATGCCGTGGATCGACCCCTTGTCAATGACCACTGTGCCGAAGAGGTGGTTGGCATCCCGGGCGACGACCCGGGCGGTGATCTTCTGGTATGCCGCGGTCGTCGGAGAGTCGAGCAGTTCACGCAGTTGCTGATATTTCAACAACTCTTCGCGCAACCTGAACGTCTCTGATTCGACCCGCGCCAGATCGGCCTTCAACCGCTGATTCTCTTCGCGGACACCGCGGAGGTAGAAATAACTTTGCCACTTTTCGGAGACCCAGTCTGCGCTCGAGCCAATGCCGGACTGGAAGGGGGTGGCAATGGTCATGATGATCGTCTGAAAAAGGCGCAGATCCGGCCGCTCCGTGGTTCGATTGAAGGAGATGGCGACCAGATGCACGATGAGGAGAACGCCAAAAAGCCAGTTGGGGTTCTTCTTTGCCCTGTCCCTCGCCTTATCCGTAATCGACACTCGTATCCCTCAGCAGACCAGCAAAGTCCCACGCGACTGTCAGGTCAAAAGACGATCAGGTCAAACGACCGTCATCACAGGCAGCCGTCTGGAAACAGCCAACCCACTCACCCGGTCCCCTAGCTGGGGAGCATTCCGCCATCCCACCTGACGCGACGGAGGAGCTGAAAATCGGAGAGCATGTTGCCAGCGCCGAGCACGACGGACGAGAGGGGGTCCTCGGCTGTCGAGACAGGCAGGCCAGTCTCGTGCATGATCCGGACATCGAGCTTCTTGAGCAGCGCGCCTCCACCGGTCAGCACGATGCCACGGTCGACGATATCGGCCGATAGTTCGGGTGGGGTGCGCTCGAGGGCGACGCGGATCGCGTTGACGATCGTCGCCACGGAGTCAGCAAGAGCCTCGCGGACGTCGTCGTCGGTGATCGTGACGGTCTTCGGAATTCCCTCGATCAGGTTGCGCCCCTTGATCTCCATCGTCTCCGGCTCGTCCAGCTTCCAGGCTGAACCAAGTTCAATCTTGATCTGCTCGGCGGTGCGCTCTCCAATAAGGAGGTTGAACTTGCGCTTGCAGTATTGCGCGATCGACTCGTCCATCTCGTTGCCAGCGACCCGGACGCTCTTCGAATAGACGATTCCGGACAGAGAGATGACGGCGATATCGGTCGTCCCGCCACCGATGTCGACAATCATATTGCCGTAGGGTTCGGTGATCGGCATACCGGCCCCAATCGCCGCGGCCATCGCCTCTTCGACGAGGTAGACCTCCGAGGCCTTGGCGCGGTAGGCGCTGTCCTCGACGGCACGCCGCTCGACCTGGGTTATCTCCGACGGGATGCCGATGACGATGCGCGGACTGACCCACTGCTTGCCGTTGTGAGCCTGCTGGATGAAATACTGGAGCATCTTCTCGGTCACTTCGAAGTCGGCAATCACGCCATCCTTCATCGGCCGAATCGCGACGATGTTCCCCGGCGTCCGGCCGAGCATCTCCTTGGCCTTGTTGCCGACCGCTTCGACCTTGTGGGTCATCTTATTAATAGCGACTATCGAGGGCTCGGAGACGACGATCCCCCGCCCTCGCGCATAGACCAGGGTATTGGCGGTTCCCAGATCGATCGCCAGATCACTCGAAAAAAGACTGAAGATTGAACGTAGATTCATTTAAGCGCTCTTGAGTATCTCCCCGGTCATACAGATCCGGTGTTCATTAATAATTACAAGTCGACAGGATAACCCATAATCTACCATATTTGAAGCAGTCCGAAAGAAAAGGATTGACGGAAGGCAAAATGTCTCAGAACAATCGCATTTTAAACTCACTTGACTGGCAGGGGGTGGATAGGAGTGACAGGACCGATAGGACCTGTCACTCTGCTTGGATCGATCTGACAAAAAAACCTATTAGTCCTATCAGTCCTATTGGTCCTATTGGTCCAATTTTCCATCCCCTAATTGTCAATCAAGTTCAAGCCCTGCAAAATGTCACTCGCTCGTGCCCGGGTCAGGAGGCTGGCGGGGTGGGTAGGTGGGGTGGGTGGAGGGTAGCGAGGGCGCCGATCGACCTCGTCCGCCGCCCTCCCCTGACTATTATGCTGAAAAATGGCCGGAGACGCTCAGGAGATACTGTCATTGGCCGAGCTGAGACGGGTATTGATCTTGCTGAAGATGCTCGAAATGCTCGTCCCCATGGTGGTCAGAATGAAGATGGCCGCCGCGCCGATGAGAACGAGCAGCAGCGAATACTCGACGATATCCTGTCCCTTCTCGTCACAAATGAATTTTTGAAGCCGTGAATCTCTCATTTTTGTACCTTCTGATAAATCATCTAAAAAAATTGACCAGGATGTCGCACTACCCTGCCGGTTCGCTTGTTTGCCTGCCCGATGGCCAGAACTCCGCGCGGCTGACCATCCAGTCACCATCTGGTCCGTAAGCCAGTGGGCAACGATTGGCTGAAAGCGCGGGGGGCCTGAACCATCCCCCGGGCCAATCAATTTGTCCCCGGGGGCTCCCCCCGGGTCGCCCCTGGCCAAGTCTATGATTCAAATCGGCCGGCTTATGATGCCAAAGAGAAATTAAATTTGATAAATAGCAATGGCTGGCCCAGAGTGAGCTGGCCAAAAAATAACCGATCGGGGCAGTCCGGCAGGCCGGGTCAGTGGCACAACCTGACCCGTGAGTGGGAGAGGCTACTCTGGTCGACCATGGCCACCCCCACCGGGCGTTTCGATGGTCAGACATGTTCCGGCCTCGGCATTGATGGAGAACTTCCCGGGAAGTTTGACGGTCGAGCGCCCAGGGCGCCGGAGACGATTGAGTCCGCACCGACCGGGTTCTCCCCCGGCCAGACCATAGGGGGGATGGCGGCGGCGATCGGAGAGGAGGGAGATGCGGGCAGGGCTGAGCAGCTCGATTTCACGAATGACCCCATCACCACCCCGATGTTTCCCCGCCCCGCCGGACCGGCGCCGAATCTGGTAGCGACGGACAACGAGTGGATAGCTGTACTCGAGCGCCTCGACGGGGGTATTGAGTGAATTGGTCATGTGGGAGTGGACGGCGGAGAGGCCATCCGCGCCGGGACTCGCCCCCATGCCACCGGCGATCGTCTCATAATAGGCAAATTCCCGGCCGAACCGCTCGTCCCAGCCGCCAATGGTCAGGTTGTTCATGCTGCCCTGCGAGGCGGCCGGAATACGTTCGGGCAGCGCCTGGGCGAGGGCGAGCAGCAGAACATCGACAATCCGCTGCGAGGTCTCGACATTGCCGCCGGCGACCGGGGCGGGTGGCGCGGCATTGACGATCGAGCCGGGAGGAGCGATCACTTCGAGCGGACTGAGCAGCCCGGCCCCCGCCGGGACATCCGTATCGATAAGACAGCGGAAGACGTAGAAGACGGCGGAGACGGTGATCGCCTCAACCGCGTTGAGCGGCCCGGCGACCTGGGGTGAGCTGCCGGAAAAATCGATCCGCGCCCGTTCCCCGGCGATGGTGATCCGCGTCGCGATGCGGATGGGTTGTGGATTCTCACCATCATCGTCAAGGTAGTCGACTGCCTCGTAATCGCCATCGGGGATGCCGGCGAGGGTGCGACGCATGATCCGTTCGGCGTAGGTGAAGAGGTGGCCGGCATAGAGGCTCGTCTCAGCACGGCCATACCTTTCGACAATCTCCAGCAGACGGAGCTGGCCGACCCGGATCGCGCCAAGCTGGGCGGCGAAATCTCCCTCGCGTTCGGCGCGCCCGCGAACATTGGCCAGCAGAAGGTTCCATAAGTCGCTGACCAGCTCTCCGCCCCGCACCAGACGCACCGGCGGGATCCGCACCCCCTCCTGGTAGATCTCGGTGGCCGCCCCCATCGACCCCGGGTTCGCTCCGCCGATGTCGGCGTGATGGGCGCGGTTGGCGACATAGAAGAGCGGCTCCGTCGACCCGGGTGAACATACCGGGGCGACCATGGTCACATCCGGCAGGTGCGTCCCGCCGGCATAGGGATCATTGAGGACCACCACATCGCCAGGTTCGAAGTGAAAAGCATCGATCGCCGCCCTGACCGACATCGGCATCGAGCCGAGGTGGACGGGCATGTGATCTCCCTGGGCAATCAGCCTCCCGTGGCGATCAAAGACGGCGCAGGAATAGTCACGCCGTTCCTTGATGTTCGGGGAGAAGGCGGTCCGCCGCAGACTGAGCCCCATCTCCTCGGCGACCGAGGTGTAGAGTGAGCGAAAGATTTCCAGCTTGATCGAGTCCATTGTTCTCCAGTCGGGGTCTCCAGCGGGGGGCTTCAGCGGGGAGGGTTGCTCATTTGGCCAGGTCGAGGAGCGTTCTGACGGCGGCCTCCCGCACCCGCAGATTCGCTTCGGTGGCGGCCAGCTCTTCGAGCCAGGGGCGGATCTCGGCCCTCTTCCAGCCGCCCAACCACTCGATGGCGCGGATTCGGAGTTGGGGAGCGCCCGGCTTCCGCGCAATCCCGACCAGCTCGTGGTATCCGTTCCGTGTCTTCTCCAGCTCGGCCACGGTCTCCGCGGCAATGGCGCGGAGACGCGGCTCCGGATAGTCGATGAAGAGCGCAAGGAAACCGATGCTCTTCCGCGAGAAGCGGACATCTCGCAGCTGGTTGATCATGAGGATCGCCTGACAGCGGACCCGGAGATCATGCTCGTCGAGAATCCGCTGTCCGGCGGGATTGGCCATTTGGTTGAGGACCGTATTGCTCGCCTGATAGACCTGGAAGGAGGCGAGCGTTCGCGCCAGCTCCGCCCGAACCTGCCAGTCCGGATCGCGGACGAGCCGCAGCAGCGCCTCGAGCAGCGGATCGGCGGGTTCTTCATCCGTTGCCGAGGGGCGAATTGGTCGCAGTTCGCGCATCTTTCCGAGCGCCTCGACCGCCGCACGGCGCACTGCGGCCTCCGGGTCGGTCAGCGCTCCGGCGACCGCCTCGAGTCCGGCGCGGTGGCACAGACCAACCAGGCTGGCGATTGCCGCGATACGCCGGTCCGGCGCCTCATCGCGCATGCCGAGCCGCGCCGGATCAGCCGGTCGCCTCCCGTCTGCCAGCGGTCGACAGGGCTCGTGGAGCGGCCAGGCCCGCACCTCCTGCACTCCCTGCGCCGGAGTGGCCGGGGGGAATACCCCGCCGATCACGATGACCAGCAGGACCGCCGTCAGGCGTCGCGCCTCGATCTTCACCACGTCAGATACCTCACGAAACCACCGTGCCCGCCGTGTCCGGATTTTGGGGCGTAAGCAGCTTGAGCGCCCGGGAATTGTGACCGAGGGCGATGACGATGTCGCTGATGAACTTATCGCCAAGACTCCGCCGGAGCAGTCCCCAATCCATCCCGCGCAGTTTGGTCAGGCTCTCATACATCGACTGGGCCCCGAAGGCGATCCGCCGCTCCTGCGCCGGCGTAAAGGTGACCAGCTCGTTGAGCCGCGCATAGTTGATCGCTTCGAAGGCATGGCCATAAAGCTTGACGAGGGCCCGGGTCGTAAAGGCGTCAACGAGGTACGGGGCCGCCCCGGCCGCCTCCTTCGCGTACTCACGCTGAATGGCCACGGCGTCGCTGGTCAGCCGATAGGTCACCAGATCCATCATCTGCTTGACTCTCTGCGGCAGATCGTTGAGGCGATATCCATTCTTTAAGCCGACCAGATAGCCATAGACCGAATGGAGTCCAAAACAGCTGTACTTCTTGATCTCGGACCGGAAACCGAGCGGCGCCTCCTCCCCCCGCATAATCTGCTGCTCGCCGAGCGCGCAGGTGCTCTCATAATCGGCCAGACTCTGGTCGATGATCGCCGCGAGATTGATCGGCTCATTCCAGGCATTGGTCCAGGTTGGCCCCGGACTGGCCTGACCCGCCGGATGGAGAATTGAAAAAGCGATGATTCCCCAGGGGAGATGCTCGTGCACCAGCTCGCCACGCTGATCCGCCACCTGGCCTGGCGCGACCTGGCGCCGCACCTGATAAGTCTGATCGTAACGAAACTGATCGGCGTCGTATTTGAAGAGATCGGTCGGGTCACAGCGGAAAAGGGCCCGCGCTCCATCGATCACATCCCGCAGGGTGTAACGTCGCTCTCCCACCTGAACCAGCTGATCGAGCGGCACTCCGGCTTCAAGGAAGGTCTTCAGGAAACTGTTCTCGTGGACCTCCGCATCGCGCTTGAAGTAGACGTAGCGGCGCCCATTGACCTCGCGATCGTCCGCATAACGGGTGCAGAGATGGTCGACAGCGTTGGTGCCATCGGCCAACCTGAAGCCTTTTCCAAAACCGCGGACAGCGTGGATGATCGCCGAGGGGTTGTTCAGCTCGAGGGTGTAGTGGCGCAACATCTCATCACAGACCCGCGCCGCATTCTCGGCATCGGCCGTCAGCAGAAGCGGCGTCAGATTGTTGCCGCCAGCCGGCGCCGTCTTCGATTGGGGTGTCGGCGTCTTCTTCTCATTCCGGGCATACCACCCGGCGACTCCCGCTCCGGCCAGCGCGACCGATCCAACCCCAGCCCAGATCAACCGTCGCCGACCGCGATCCGGCCCCTCAGCCACGCCTTTCCGCTTCTTGTCACCAGCCTTTTTCGCCCCGGTTCTGACTATGTTCTGGTTATCCTGGTCACTCTGCTTGTTGCTCATCTTCTTCCCCTGATCCGACCGGCCGCGGTCTTCCCGGTCGGCTGCGCGCGGCAGCCCGACCACCCTCCACAACCAGTCGAACATATCGACAATATCTCGGTGTAGATCCTGCGTGAACCACCCGTTCACTTTACCGCCCGGTGCCCCCACCGCAGCGTCCCCTGAGA
>Ga0209985_10003670_pt1 | contig 12907 bp, 5 predicted proteins | sample NOAtaG_FD_187305 | JGI IMG/M metagenome (GOLD analysis project Ga0209985, IMG submission 187305) | Freshwater lake microbial communities from Lake Erie, under a cyanobacterial bloom - NOAA_Erie_Diel6S_1000h metaG (SPAdes) (version 2) | ecosystem: Environmental > Aquatic > Freshwater > Lake ...
AACAAGAAGTCTGAGATCAAAAGGAATCGACAGGTGTCTCGATATTTAAAATTTAAATCCTAGACACGGCTATATTCACGCAATAGCCGGACCTGGTCGCTCCTCAGCCACTAGAGGGCCCAGATCCAAATACCTCAATGAGTACCTCGACGATTTATATTGAATTCCAGAACACGGAACCATCTTTAAAATAGCTGGACCTGAATTGGTTTCAGCAACAAGAGGTCCGAGACCCAAAAGAACGGACAAAATATTCAGAGTTTTTAAAAATAAAAATTCCTTGACTCTGTACCATCTACTAATTAGCTGGACCCCATCAATTCTCAATAACAATAAGTCTAAGATCAAAAAGAATGGACAAATGTCCCGATGTTTTGAATTTAAATCCTAGACACGACTACATTCATACAATAGCTGGACCTGATCGCTCCTCAGCCACTAGAGGGCCCAGACCCAAATAACTCTGGAAAGCCTAGAAAAGGTCAAAGACCAAACTATATTTCTCGACTTGTTTCAACTACCTTACCCGTTCCCCTGGGCGTGGAGTTTTCGCGCCTTCATGGGCCCTGCCGATTCGGCGTCCCTGCTTACGGATCGCCATTGCACGAACCTTACGTCGCCGTTCTTCGGTTGCTGGTCAGGTGTCCGAGCGGAGGGGGATGAACGCCTGTGGGGGCGCGTCTTTTCCCGTCTTGGATCCCCTCAGCGGGCGTTTGGGCCTGTCTTTTAGCCAGAGTCCCGCCATATTATTATTTATTTTCATTTAATTAGCACTAACCTACCCAGGGAGCTCTGGTTCCTTTAGTGGGTAAAAAAGCGGCTTGAACGGACTCGATTCCTAACCCCTGGTTTATTTACTTTCTTGCACTACAGAGTGCCGGATGATGACGGATCCTCTCCGGTATATTACTGAGATTCCATCTTCTTACCAACCTTACATCTATCAACCGCGAAGGACCTTGGTAAAATTCCTACGTGATAAACATATCATCAACAAATCCAACTACAACCCCAGCGCAGAGGAAATTGAAATTCTAGCGCTGGACACCGGATTCATTCCTCCCCATACTCCGAATGAGGAAAAAGATATCCTACAACGGCGATTGTTGGACTATTTCCACCGAGTTGATCGCCTGATCCATTTCGCTATAAATCCCACTAACATAATCAGAGGCCATGTGGGACATTTGTTGAACGAACCGTGGTTGGCCCCTACAACTGACTGGGCCGAAGACCATAATATACAATCTACCATTCATGAACTGGATACTGCTATTCATCCACGACCAATTGAACCGTTACCAGATCCCCTACAATCGGCTTGGGATTCGCTGCGAACAAATACATCGATTTACGTCCTGAAAGCAGACAAAGGAGGAGCAACTGTCATATGGGACAGGAATGAATATAAAGCTGAAGCCCTCCGCCAACTTTCAGATACCAATACGTATGAACTTATTGCCGATGACCAAATAGACCACACGCTTGCGACCTTAGATGACCTTAAATCACGCTGGCTCGGGAACCTCCAATGGTTTGAGCACATCTCCAAGCGTGAGCAGTCACTCATTAAACAATCTAACTCGGCCATACCGGCGATTTACTTCCTACCAAAAGTTCATAAGGCTTTGAACCCAGTCTCAGGCACGTTCCCCGGCAGACCCATTGTAGCCACATTTGACTGCCACCTTCATTGGTTGGACAAATATATAACGATCATCACCAACGATTTGCACCATCGAATTCCACATTCGCTAGTGGATACCTTGGACTTACTCCGTAAACTTAATGACTTTGAGGTACCTCTGCCGCAAACCCTACGCTTGTTCTCGGCCGATGTGAGCAACTTGTACCCATCCATTCGATGGACCCCTGGGGTTGCGGCAGCCACAGAAGTCTACAGCACTTTCCACTCTTACCTAGTGGATTTGGCTAAGGCACGAAATAAACGCCTACCTCCAAATCCGCCCTTATTTGCAGCACTCCTACAGAGTATCTTGGAAAACTCATACATGCATTTCCAAAGTAAAAATGTTTACCACCAGAAGAAGGGCACGGCCATGGGAATGTGTATTTCGGTATACTTTGCCAAGTGCTACATGTACAAAATGATTAGCACGATCATTTCCAATCCACCAAGCCACTTGCTCTGCTTAGAGATATTCATTGATGATCTATACGTTATGTCTACTGGATCGGACAGCGAAATCTTTGACCTCATCAAAGCCATCTCTAATGACGACATCGCCTACACATATGACCCGCCCGGTACGGCGACAAATATGCTTGATCTGACGATTTCCATCACCAATGGGAGACTGAGCACGAAACCTTACAGCAAGCCCACCTCAGCTCCTTTCTACCTACATGCTTCATCTATGCATGCAAAACCGATGATAAAGAGCATACCGTATGCCCAACTATTACGACTGAGACGGAACTCTTCCTATACTGATGACTTCCTCACATCAGCTCGAAAACTCATGCGCACGCTAAAACTTCGTGGCTATTCGAACGACATTTTAAATAAGGCACTGGACGCGACACTCGGAATCCCACAGATGATCTTAATCATGGACCAAAAAAAACGCTCTGCCCCACAACGGCAGACATTTGAAGCTAGACCCAGCGTCAAACTTATCTTACCCTTCTCGAACAGCTTGGACCGCCACCAAGCGCGTTCGGCCTTGAAGAACTTTCATGAAGCTTTGATTTTGTATTTCCAACAACTAGATATTGTACCAAACCCATTTACCCAACGTACGTCTGAAATTGTGTTCTCTAACTTGCGAACGTTGGGGACTAAGTTCACAGCCCCTTATAAGAAGGGCCAATGAATAAACAGTACTTGTACCAACCAAGCCGTGCCTTACAATGTATTATGGAATTGAACTCATTATTACGTTTGAGAGTCTGGCACGAATAAATTAGTTATAATTACCAGACAATAAACTCTTAATTGCCCTGAGAACCTATGTAATTCAGCTTCAATCAACCCTACTAAGGGGGGCTCCGCCCCCCTTAACCCCCCAGACGCTTATTGTTCTAATTCTACGGGTATGCAAGTGTCCGCTCGACCGGATATCCGCTCAGCTTGCAGCTTCGCGAATACGGCCACCGCTCCCGGGTCACGTTGATGGTCACAGATACACAAGACCATCGATAAGATAGCTGGACACAACCCCGTTCGAAGAACGGACAAAAACTCCGAGTTTTTACGAATAAAAATTCCTAGACTCTAAACCACCTATTAATTAGCTGGACCTCATCGGTTCTCAGCAATAAAAGGTCCGAGATCAAAAAGAGTGCAAAATTTCCTCGGAATTTTAAAATTAAATCCGAGACACGACTGTATTCATGCAATAGCTGGACCTGATCGCTCATCAGCCACTAGAAGACCCGGATCCAAATGACTCAATAAGTGCCTCGATGATTTAAATACAATACCGAGACACAGAGCCATCTTTTAAATAGATGTGGACCTAAACTCCCTTCAGCAACAAGAGGTCCGAGATCCAAAAGAACGGACGAAATTTTCGAGTTTCTAAGAAGAAAAATTCCTAGACTAAACCATCTATTAATTAGCCGGAACCCATCGGTTCTCAGCAATAAGAGGTCCGACATAAAAAAGAGTGGACAAATGTCTCGATATTTTAAACTTAAATCCTAGACACGGCTATATTCGTGTAACAGCTGGACCTGATCGCTCCCCAGCCACTAGAGGGCCCAGATCAAAACAACCCAGTTAATGACCCGATGATTTATATTAAATTCCAAGACACAGAACCATCTTTAAAATAGCTGAACCTGATTTGTTTTCAGAAACAAGAGGTCTTAGACCCAAAAGAACGGACAAAAATTCAGAGTTTTTTTTAAAAAATTAAAAATTCCTTGACTCTGAACCATCTACCAATAAGCTGGACATCATCGGTTCTCAGCAACAAGAAGTCCGAAATCTAAGAATGGACAAATGTCTCGATATTTTAAATTTAAATCCTAGACACAGCTATATTCACTCTATAGCTGGACCTGATCGCTCTTTAACCACTGGAGGGCCCAGATCCAAAAACTCGATGAGTACCTCGATGATTTATATTAAATTCCAAGACACAGAACCTTCTTTAAAATAGCTGGACCTGATTTGTTTTCAGCAACAAGAAGCCCGAGACCAAAAAGAACGGACAAAAACTCCTTGACTCTGAACCACCTATTTGTTAGCTGGACCACATCAAATTCTCAGCAATAATAAGTCCGAAATCAAAAGGAATGGACAAATGTCTCGATATTTTAAATTTAAATCCGAGACACGGCTATATCCATACTGTAGCTGGACCTGATCGCTACTCAGCCACTAGAGGGCCCAGACCCAAATAACTCAATGAATACCTTGATGATTCACATTTAAATTCCAAGACATGGACATGGAAATTCTTTATCTACTTTTATTGATACCTTCCACCACCAACCGAACTGAGGGAACGCACAAATCTTGATTTAATTCAAAATCGACAATATGAAATGAAACATTGGAAACGAATTTCATGCGTGAGAAATTATCTCAGACGTGACCTCCATCAAATTAACTGTCGGACTTCGGATCCTATTCTTGCCGACGACCAGCTTCGGGTCCCTCCACTTGAATAGCTGAGATATCATCCTGTTCTGACCCTATTAAACGAGATCCACCGTCATGAGTCTCACCCTCTTGACCTGGACAACAATAATAATTAATGAATTATGAAAAATTAAGGGAGTAGTCAGATTTACACTCACCCAAATGTTCCTCTGGTCTGTAATGACTTAGACCTGGAACCGCCATCTGCAACGGATCACTACCAGAGCGATCCTCAGTCCCTGATGACCGAGCATCTGAATCTGTTCCCTGCAAATGATCCGGATCAATAATTGATCGATCTGCATCCGGAGTAATGAAAAGCCCAGAGTCATTAACGCCTGGCTCCTTTTCCGGCAAATCAGAACGATTCTCAGGCCCAGGACTGAAAGCGGCCGAATCCTCTTCATCCACGTGATCCTTATCTGTATGGGGGTCGTCTTCGGATATCAGACCGTTGGACTCCTCTTCCAATGGACCTACTGGGAGCGGATGATCCTTTAGCACAGATGCTGGAGTATCTAACTCCTCACCAGGACGCACATCGTCAGTCACGGGCGGAGCATTCGCCTTCGGCTGACGATTTCTTTTGCGACGCTTTGCGGGAGGGGAGGTAGGCTCATCTACTTGGCCAACCAAATCCATGAGATTCCCAAGATCTTCTTCCGTCTTCTCATACTCCACAACCAATTTCTCCCGATCCGCCGCACGACGCTTCCTTTGAAGCTCCGCCTGTTGACGAACAGCCTCCAGATGTTCCTCGGCTTTGTCGATTGCCACGCGCCACAGAGCGTCCAGAGCATCTGATTTTTCGTCAAACTTGTTCAGTTGATCAATAAGAGCCTCGGCATCTTTGTCACAGTTGACAATAGCCAAAGCTTCCGGAACGGGCATATTCCGGGCGACCCTCTCCAGGGCTGGACCTTGCTCAAGGTTTACATTCACTATTGCAGTCATCCGGATAAAAGAGGCTGCAATGATGGCGCCAAACTTGTGCAATCGCTTCGTTTTCATTAGAACCATCTTTTCGACAAAGATCATTATCGAATCCCATGCTACACGATCCTCGCCTGATATACCAACGTGAGCCATAAGCAGCTTCCATTGCTCAAAACAAGTGTTTCCATGGTCGAACTGCCATCGCCTGAAAATGGCCGGCTTATTTCCAACATCTGGGCAATTGACTAGATGATGGATCACCATCAAGGCAGCCCATTTACGCACAGCATCCATGAACGAACTTGGCTCTACCTTACAGTCTTCAACATGAACTATGAGGCCACTTTCAAAACACCAGCCGTAACCGTCTAGATCTTTACAAGCAGAACATCGCCAACGATAGCCTTCTTTCACACTCTTAGTCCCATACCAATACGTGTCACCTTGTCGTGTGACGGCCACTACACTACCAACGTGCCCAATACTAGGCTTAAAGCCATAGTACCAGGGCCCACCGGGAGGAGTGATTTGTGCCAAAAGAGGATCCATTTCAGTAATCTGAAAGATAGAATTAAACTGAATTGATTTACAAATTCGTTACAGCTGAACCTCTACTTATGGCTAGCAAGTCAAAAGAGATTGGCTGCCAGACACTGACGCTTTAATCCGGCAAACCTGCCCTTTTATCTCGTAAACAGCCTACATTGCCTAGACTTGGCCAAAAAATGTCCAAAAATGTCAAAAACGTCCAAAAAATGTCCGGAATGACTTCTGGACTTGTCTAAAAAACTGGCATTGAATGACCCCGACCCACTAAAACATGTCTGGACAAATTTAAAGAAATTGCTGGACACCCAAACCCATAGCGGCTACCTAGACTTGTTTGCATCCCAGCAATTACGAGTCCGGGTCTCAAGTGGACGAACCGATGTCTGGCTAAACAATTCATGGAGATTTGTTGAGAAATTGCTAGACACGGGGCTATATATTAGACACCTGGGCCTGACTGTTCCCCAACAGGTCTTTAGGTCATGAACTGATGATTAACTGATTGCCCCTTAACAGTCAGAATTCTCGGATTCAAAATTAACCAATTGATAAATGCCCTAAAAATCTAAATAAAAAAACCAGACACCAGACCATCTTGGAGATAGCTAAACCTGATCGTCCATCAACAACTTGAAATCCAAATTTCAGAGTGAAAATGATCGCCTAGCTAATCTCAATACTAATTAACAAACAAACGTACGACTAAATCTCCACCTGAACTTCATTACTCTGTGGAAACTACGTTTTCCGACCCTAACTTAAAAACCACTCGAATACTTTGCGTAAATTCATGGGGCGCATAATCACGCTTATGAAACATTGCGCACTCAATCACGTGCTAAGTGGAAATTTAATTAGCCAACTTACCAATAATAATCCTTGACGTTATCGGATGAAAGACTGATTACCGAACTTATCTGCACAATAATAGCACCCTGAATGACTGAGCTTTCGATAAGATACCCAAATCGATTGACTGACGTTCGCCAAAATTCGTCCGGAAACCGTTGCCCAGACGCCTAATTTCTGAGAACAAAAATCCTGAGGAAATATAATTGACTCAAATGGACTCCCGAGATGTTTCCACGAATCGGAAGCCTCTTTACGACACCTCCGATCACAGTCCTGAGAATCGTGACTCAAGGTGACTGAACCTGAGTACACCTCATGTCTCGGCATTTGAAATAAAAAAGCCAGACACCAAAGCACTTACGAAGTACCCGGACTTGATTGGAAAAATCCGCCCATAAAACGGGTTGGTCAGCCGCTATGAGACCAATCAGATCTACTCTTTTAGACGACCTAGGAGACACACGGCGACTGTGCGCACTTATTGCCAGTCTTTCCCGTGCCACTCGTCCGACAAGGCTACATTTACTTTGGTTCCTCCTTACCTGTTTTGTGAACGCGTGCTTTAAGTGAACTCGTCCTTGTGTAGCACGCATCTTGCCCATTCATCTCTTGACGTTCTGCCAGCAGGCACTAACCAACTCACAATGTAAGCATGTTTTGAATATCAATTGTGATAGCTTCACCCTACACACCTGGCTCATGCAGTGATCCTTGATTGTACGGTACAGCAATGTGCCGCCATCTTGGATCGGCCCCGGTGCCGCAGCGAGTAGATGGCATTGGGGCCGAAACTCACAAAGAATGTGATTAATCATAAGATTTTTCACCTGCGCACGCCATCCTGACGAGCTGCAAAAATGACGCCACTCTCCCTACCCACATCGAACAGCATGCTTTACTTAAGTATAATATTAAGTAAGCACTTAAACCGAGTCGGGAACGAAACGGCGGCCATTTTGTTCACGCCCCGCGGACACCACTTGGAACTTGACGATCGTTTTCTTTTCCTGGCCCTTGCTGCCCCTTCAGGGCCAAACTTGAACTTGAAATTTGAACTCGCCGAGAGGTCAACAATGTTGCCCCCCCTTAAACGATCATTTGCCTTTGCCTGGCCGTCCCTGGCACCGGAAATATCTCTACATATATTTTTTAAGAATCTATTAAAATATAATTTTCCTATCTCTTCTCTTATTGGCCGGACCACGAGCCATTGAGAAATTCCATTCACACATTTTATGGGTCCGGGTCTCGATTGGATGAACCAGTATCTGGAGATTGCTGGACATTGGGCCATGTATTGAACACCTGAACCTTTGACCTTTGACGTTGAACTTGAAATATAATTTTCCAATCTCTTCTCCTAATGGCCAGACCACGAGCCAATGAGAAATTCCACTCACACATCTTATGGGTCCAGATCTCGAATGGATGAACCAGTGTCTGGAGATTGCTAGACATTGGGCCATGTATTTGACACCTGAACCTTTGACCTTTGACGTTGAACTTGAAAAAATATAATTTTCCAATCTCTTCTCTCAAATGGCCGGACCACGAGCCAATGGGAAATTTCATTTACAGAATCTGTTAGAATACAGATTTTTCAATCTCTTCTCTTATGGGCCGAACCACGAGCCACTGAGAAATTCCACTCAACCAGATGCAACTGTTTTCATCCTCGCGACTGTTACCCTTTGCGGCCGGACCACGAGCCTTACAAACACACACTGGCTTCTGTTGTGACCACAAAGCACACAGCAGACCCCAGAAGGCCTTTCTTTACAGCCGGACCACGAGCTTAAAGATTACTGGCCAGACCTGAGTTCACAATTGGCCTGCCTAGACCTCGAACTAAATTCACTTCAAACTATTCCTTTTAACTAGGAACCAATTGGTGATACAATCGATCCTAACTGACACAACGGATGGCACGACCACTATCTATGACGTCATCAGGACCGGCCTGGACTTTAGCCTTTTCTGGCACATTCGCCCAACTGGGGAAGAGCCAGAAGCCCTGGATTTAATAATGAAGTTTCCCGAAGCTATTGAACCTTATGCGTTCAAACCAATACCAGCTCTGATTCTCCCAGGGGAACACGCCATAATCGCTCCTGATTGGTTAGAATGCCTATCCGAAAACGGAACCATTTTCCAATCTTTACAAACCAGAACAACTGTTACGAATGATCAAATCCCGATTATCCGTTTGCCACACATCTTCACGACTGAGTCCATGAATGAACTCGTAAAGCAGCTCGCCTTGCGCCACACAGAAAAGCTACGTGACTCCCTTTGGTCAATTCAATCTGAGCTAAAAAGTGCTAAACAGGCTCACAGTGTTGACTTGTCGACTTTGACTCAACTTAAGTCCGAACATCGCACTAATTGCAAAACTAAGGAAAGCATTGAGACCCAGTTAACTAGCCAGACTGAACTCTGGACTAAAGAGAAACTTGAACTACAATCCTCACTTAAAAAGGCCAAGGATGACCGTGACTTTTACCGTTCTGAACGTGATTCCAAGAGAACAGAAGTAACAAATATCCAAAAAGAAGTTACAATCCTACAATCACATGTCTCGGACTTACAAAACCAAGCAGCCAAAGACCTCAGGCGAATCCAGGGGAAAGATAAGTTCATTGAACGACTGAAACTTGAAAGACCTCCAAACCAGGTCCAAAACAACCAACAGAAAGGCTGGAACAAACCTCGAAACACTCAGCCTTTTAAAAAGCAACGGTATGATGGTAACTCATCACAGGACCCCACTGAACCCAGTGGCCCCCCTAAGCAGGTGGAAGCCCATGAACATGGAATGACCATGGACCTCACGAGCACAATTGCTAAGGAAATCGCTAATCAATTCCGCGTAAGAGATGAAGACAGCCGTCGCAAAGAACTAACCTCACGCGAAGAAGCTTTGGCCGCTAGGGAACGAGCCCTCGCAGGAGGCCAAAACTACTACCAACAAGATTATCATCACTAATTAAAATGATGTAATAATGCCAAATATTCGTGTAACTCTGAAACTTTTTAAAAATTTTTAAAATAAAACGAATTTTCTTCTAAATCAACATGACTCTGAATCATCTATCAATTACCTGGACCTCATCGGTCCCCAGCAACAAGAAGTCTGAGACCAAAAAAATGGAAAAATGTCTCGATATTTTAAATATAAATCCGAGACACGACTAAATTCATACTATAGCTGGACCTGATCGCTCCTCAGCCACTAGAGGGCCCAGATCCAAATAACTCGATGAGTACCTCGATGATTTATATTAAATCCCGAGACACAGAATCATCTTTAAAATAGCTGGACCTAAATTGCTTTCAGCAACAAGAGGTCCAAAACGCAAAAGAACGGACAAATATTTAGAGTCTCTACATATAAAAATCCTTGGACTCTGAACCATCTACCAATCAGCTGGACCTCATCGGTTCTCAGCAACAAGACGTTCGAGATCAAAAAGAAATGAGAAATGTGTCGATATTTTGAATTTAAATCCTAGACACGGCTATATTCACACTAAAGCTGGACCTGATCGCTCCTCGGCCACTAGAGGGCCCAGATCCAAATAACTCGATGAGTACCTCCATGATTTACATTAAATTCCAAGACACAGAACCATCTTTAAAACAGCTGGACCTGATTTGTTTTTAGCAACAAGAGGTCCGAGACCCAAAAGAACGTACAAAAATCCAGAGTTTTTACAAATGAAAATTCCTTGACTCTGAAACATCTACCAATTAGCTGGACCTCATCGGTTCTCAGCAACAAGAAGCCCGAGATCAAAAAAGAATGAGAAATGTGTCGATATTTTGAATTTAAATCCTAGACACGGCTATATTCATACAATAGCTGGACCTGATCGCTCCTCAACCACTAGAGGGCCCAGGCCCAAATAACTCAATGAGTACCTCAATGATTTATATTTTAAATCAACATCGATGACATAAAATCAAACATTGGAAACGAATTTCATGCGAGAAAAATTATCTCAGACGTGACCTCCATCAAATTAACTGCCTGACTTCGAATCCTATTCTTGCTGACGACTAGCTTCGGGTTCCTCCACTTGTCCTGACTCGTCCTTTATCGGATAAGGCCCCATGAAGCACAACGAGATCACCTGGAATAACATCATAGATGATGAAATAAAATTAAATGATCAGTTCAAATATTCCCTCTGGAGAATATCTGTGAAATTGAATAAACAGTCATCTTTTCCTTCCAAATACTAGGGAGACGACTGACCCACATGTCCCTCCACTCGACCTCATCTTCTTAGGATACAAGAGATCAGACAACCCACCATGGCCGGGAAAACCATTTGTTCGGATGACAAGAGACTTCCTTAGCCAAGCACAAGGAGAAATCATCCTCATTTTCAACATCCAAAACCGGATGTATGGCGGGAAATATCACCCAGATGACCGCGAATGGGATATCGAACCCATGGAAACAATCATACTCACGGACGTCTCGGGTGAACAGGCTATCATCCCTCTGAACGCAACCTGCATAACTAAAGATACTCGAGCATCTAGAAAGGTGAAAACGCCAGACTCAGACCCACCGGTAGCTGAAGTCTCATCAAGCTCATCAGCTGCTGAAGTAATAACTGGACCTGACTTACCAGTACCACTTACTCAACTACCTCCCCGACTGACTGGAGCCTTTTATGACATGCTCAGAGCCATTATGACGCTGCGACCACCAATATCGATCGTCAAAACACTCAGCTTTGACATCCCGCGTTACTATGCAATTGGCCCAGCAAACTTACCGACTACGGAGACCGTAATAATGTCAATAAAACTGACGAATGCTCGATCTTTCAACCTGTACAAATACAGAGTATCTGGGCAGGGCCGCCGTGGCCTATATGTACACATCAAAAATGCTAACCAGTCTGACGGTTGGATTGAATACCCATTGATGGACAGAGTATACCTACTAGCCCATGAACTGACTTCTTTCATGCGAAACACTATTCTCTGTAATTTGTGCCCTCAACTCGCTTTAAAGAAATAATGTACACCATTGGTGTGCTTCTGTAATAAAGCAATACACAAAGATCCCAAGAAACAAATAATACCTCGGAATGCTAATTAGAAATCTCAGACCTCGACCTATTCATAAATGAGCTGGACCTCATCGGTTCCCAGCAACAAGAAGTCTGAGATCAAAAGGAATGGACAAATGTCTCGATATTTAAAAATTTAAATCCTAGACACGGCTATATTCACGCAAAAACCGGACCTGATCGCCCCGCAGCCATTAGAGGGCCCAGATCACAATAACTCAATGATTACCTCGATGATTTATATTAAAATTCCGAGACACAACCATCTTTAAAATAGCTGGACCTGTTTTATTTTCAACAACAAGGGGTCCGTTATCCAACAAAACGGACAAAAATCTCGAGATTTTATGAATAAATATTCTTAGACTCTGAACCACCTAGTGATTAGCTGGACCCCATCGGCTCCCAGCAACAAGAAGTCCGAGATCAAAAATAATGGACAGGTGTCTCGATATTTAGAATTTAAATCCTAGACACGGCTATATTCATGCAATAGCTGGACCTGATCGCTCCGCAGCCACTAGAGGGCCCAGATCACAATAACTCGATGGGTGCCTTGATGATTTATATTAAATTCCAAGACACAGAAACATCTTTAAAATAGCCGGACCTGATTTGTTTTCAGCAACAAGAGGCCCGAGACACAAAAGAACGGACAAAAAATTCAGAGTTTTTACAAATAAAAATTCCTTGACTCTGAACCATCCACCAATCAGCGGGACCCCATCAATTCTCAGCAACAAGAAGTCTGAGATCAAAAGGAATCGACAGGTGTCTCGATATTTAAAATTTAAATCCTAGACACGGCTATATTCACGCAATAGCCGGACCTGGTCGCTCCTCAGCCACTAGAGGGCCCAGATCC
>Ga0209985_10003673_pt1 | contig 12903 bp, 13 predicted proteins | sample NOAtaG_FD_187305 | JGI IMG/M metagenome (GOLD analysis project Ga0209985, IMG submission 187305) | Freshwater lake microbial communities from Lake Erie, under a cyanobacterial bloom - NOAA_Erie_Diel6S_1000h metaG (SPAdes) (version 2) | ecosystem: Environmental > Aquatic > Freshwater > Lake ...
GTGGTTCGCCGAGAAGGACGAAAGCCAGGCGACGCGCCTGTATCCGCTCAGTGACTTCAGCCCGCGCAAGCACGAGGCCTGGGAGCGCGGATATCTGATGGGCCGATACGGCGCAGTGCCGATGTTCCGCGACCTACCGGACTCGGCGGCCTCGGTGACGGCACCGCCCGCACCTGCGCAGGTGGCAGGCTCGACGGTCGCCGCCTGAGAGTCCCGCTCGCGATGGGCAAGGACGATCAGCCCAAGTACCGGCAGGCCGCGCGTGAGTTGCGCCGTCGCGCCGCGCAGCGGCAGCCGGCGGATCGGTTGCTGATCGTCTGCGAGGGTGCGAAGACCGAGCCGTTGTATCTGGGCGAGATCCGGCAGGCACTGCGGCTGCCGACGGCGAACGTGCAGGTGCAGCCAGCGGCCTGCGGCACGGAGCCGCTGCATGTCGTCAACTATGCGGAGGCGTTGTTCCTGCGCGGTGACCGGGCCCTGGCCATCGCTCCCCGCTGCTTCGATCGGGTCCCTGGCCTTCAACGGGCTCCGCAACGACCTCCAGAATCGCTGGCCGCTGACTTGGTCGGATCGAGCTTCCAAGGTGGCGAACATCACTGGTTGGACGGTCAGCGAAGCTCAGCCGCAGGGCAGCACACGGATGGCCGCGTCACCATGGCCGACGCCATCCGGTTGACCGGCAGCAGCCGCAACACGCTGAAGCAGCACTTCCGCGCCCTGGTTGAGCGCGGGCAGCTTGGCCCCCACGGCGCGGGGCGGGGGGCTTGGTATGGGCTGCGATAGACACGCGGGCTCACCGGCGCTGCCCCGCCACAGCCGGCAATCAAGATTCAAGGCACGCAAGGCATGAAGGACCGAGGACAGCCCTTCACGCTGCGTGGCGAGTACATCACGCTGGACGCACTGCTCAAGGCCACCGGACTGGTGGGCAGCGGCGGCGAGGCCAAGCAGCACATCACCGCCGGCCAGGTGCGGGTCAACGATGAGGTGGAAGTGCGGCGCGGCCGAAAGCTCCGCGCAGGCGACCAGGTGCATTTCGGCGCCACCGTGGTGGTGGTCTGCGGGGCTGCGACTCAATAGAACACGGACAAGCTGCGGGGACTGCGCCTATGAATCTCAACCAGATCACGCTGCCGGTTGCGGACTTCGAGCGCTCGGTCGCGTTCTATCGCGACATGGGCTTCACCCTCATCGTCCACTCGCCACCGCGCTATGCCCGTTTCGAGTGCCCGGACGGGGAATCGACCTTTTCGCTGCACACGGTCGATGCTCCGGTCAACACGACCGGCGTGGTCGTGTACTTCGAGTGTCCGGACCTGGATGCACGCGTTCAGCGCCTGCTCGATGCGGGGTTCGAGTTCACGCAACGGCCGCAGGACGAGCGCTGGCTCTGGCGCGAGGCGCGCCTGGTGGACCCGTCAGGCAACGTGCTCTGCCTGTTCTGGGCCGGGACAAATCGCAGGGACCCGCCATGGCGGGTGGCGGCCGGGTAGTTCGGTCATGTCGGGGGCGTGATCGTGGACCTACGCCCCAACCGGTTGTACGCCTTGACAAGCTGCGTTCACCCGCTGTGGCTGGCTATGATCCTCCGCCTTTGACGAATCGTGCGGATAAGGCCATCATGAATCGCGCTGAAGTGCTGAAGCAACTGGCCGCTTGCAAGGGCGAACTTGCCCATCGGTTTGGGGTGACTCGTCTCGCGCTCTTCGGATCGGTGGTCCGCGATTCGGCGAAAGCCGACAGCGACGTCGACATCCTGGTCTCCTTCGACGGGCCAGCCACGTCGGCACGCTACTTCGGCGTGCAGTTCTACCTGGAAGACTTGTTCGGGCGCCGGGTGGACCTGGTCACCGACAAGGCGCTGCGCCCTGAACTGCGGCCCTACGTCGAGCGCGAGGCCGTGCATGTCTGACCATTTGCGCGAGTGGCGCTTCTACGTCGACGACATGATCGGTTTTTCCGAGAAGGTGTTCGGCAGGCGCATCCGCAAGTGCCTTGGCGCTTGATCGTTGCCACGCGCAAGCGCCTGGTCCATGCCTATCTGGGCATCGACAACGACACGCTGTGGAGCATCGTGGTCACCGACATTCCAGAACTGTTGCCGATGCTGCGCCGGGTCCGGCATCACCACGGCCCGAGGTGAGGTCGCCAGCCCTTGGCCTCCCAACCCGACCCTTACTGCCTCCTCAGACGCGCTCGAGCACCAGTGCGATGCCCTGTCCGACGCCGATGCACATCGTGGCCAGGGCGTAGCGTCCGCCGCTGCGGTGCAGCCGGTTCACCGACGTCGCGACCAACCGGGCGCCGCTGGCGCCCAGGGGGTGGCCCAGCGCGATCGCGCCGCCCCAGGCGTTGACGCGCGGGTCATCGTCGGCCAGGCCGAGGTCGCGCAGGACCGCCAGGCCCTGCGCCGCGAAGGCCTCGTTGAGCTCGATCACGTCCAGCTGCGCCAGCGTCAGGCCGGTCAGCGCGAGCACCTTGCGCGTGGCCGGTGCCGGGCCCATGCCCATGATGCGTGGCGCCAGGCCGGCCACGGCCATGCCCAGGACGCGGGCGCGGGGGGTCAGGCCATGGCGCGCCGCCCCAGCCTCGTCGGCCAGCAGCAGCGCGCAGGCGCCGTCGTTGATGCCGCTGGCGTTGCCCGCGGTCACCGTGCCCTCGGGGTGGACGACGCCCTTGAGCCGGGCCAGGGCGTCCAGGCTGGTGGCGCGGGGGTGCTCGTCGCGGTCGACGACGACGGGCTCGCCCTTCTTCTGCGGCAGGTTCACCGGCACGATCTCGGCCGCCAGGTGGCCGGCCTGCTGCGCCGCGACGGCGTTGAGCTGCGAGCGCAGCGCCATGCGGTCCTGCGCCTCGCGCTCGATGCCGTACTGGATGGCCACGTTCTCGGCCGTCTCGGGCATGCTGTCGACGCCGTGCATGGCCTTCATGCGCGGGTTGACGAAGCGCCAGCCCAGGGTGGTGTCGTAGACGGCGTTGCTGCGGCTGAACGCGGACTCGGCCTTCGGCATCACGAACGGGGCCCGGCTCATGCTCTCGACGCCACCCGCAAGCACCAGCGATGCTTCGCCGGACTTGATGGCGCGGGCGGCGCTACCCACCGCGTCCAGCCCGCTGCCGCACAGGCGGTTGATCGTCGCGCCCGGTACGTCCTGCGGCAGCCCGGCCAGCAGCGCGGCCATCCGGGCGACGTTGCGGTTGTCCTCGCCGGACTGGTTGGCGCAGCCGTAGAGCACGTCGTCCAGCGCCGCCCAATCCACGCCCGGGTGGCGGGCCATCAGCGCCTGGATCGGGATCGCGCCGAGGTCGTCGGTGCGCACCGACGACAGCGCGCCGCCGTAGCGTCCGAACGGGGTGCGGACGGCATCGCAGATGTAGGCCTGAGGGGTCATCTCATGAGTCTCCGGAGATAGGCGCTGGTGCGGTAGCGCTCGCCGCGATGGTGTGCGTCCAGCGCCTGCAGCACGCCGTGCACGCCCGCGGGCGACCAGGCGAGCAGCCACTCGAAAGGGCCGGCCGGGTAGTTGACGCCGAGCTTCATCGCGGCGTCGGCGCCTGGCTCGGAGCAGACGCCCTGCAGCACCGCGTCGGCGGCTTCGTCGATCAGCATCGCGATCGTCCGCGCGACCACGAGCCCCGGCACGTCGGCGATCGGCACCGGCGCAAAGCCGAGCGCATGCAGCCAGCGCCCGGCCTGCTCGCGCCAGGCCGCAGAGGTGCCGGGTGCGGCGGCAACGGCCAGTGCCGAGGTCGCACCGGGCGCGGGCCAGACCAGCGGGCGATCAAAGACGACAAGCTCGGCGACGCCGCCGGCCTGCGCCAGGTCCTGCGCGCAACGGCCGTCGGTCAACACGAGCCGGGCGTGGTCGACCTCCAGTCCGGTCCAGCCGCTGTCGGCCACACGTGCCGGGCCCCAGCCCTGTGCGGCCAGCGCGCGGGTGGTGGCGGCCTCGATGGCATCGGCGATGGCGCCACGGCCGTGCACGACGACCTCACGGGCCGTGAGCGGTGCCTCATGCACCGCCACCGGCAGGGCCGGTGGGCCTTCGGGGTAGCGGTAGAAGCCGCGGCCGGTCTTGCGACCGAGCAGGCCGCCCTCGACCAGCTCGCGCTGGACCCCGGACGGCATGTAGCGCTTGTCGAAGAATTGGGCCGCGTAGACCGAGTTCGTCACCGCGAAGTTGGTGTCGTGTCCGATCAGGTCCATCAGCTCGCAGGGTCCCATCCGGAAACCCGCCGCGCGCAGGCAGGCGTCGATCTGCTGCGGCGTCGCGGCGCGCTCGTGCAGCAGCGCCAGCGCCTCGGCGTAGAACGGCCGAGCGATGCGGTTGACGATGAAGCCTGGCGTGCTGCGTGCATGCACCGGCACCTTGCCCCAGGCCGCTGCGAGATCGAACACGGCCTCGGCCACCGAGGCGTCGGTGTGCAGGCCACTGATCACCTCCACCAGCTTCATCAGCGGGACCGGATTGAAGAAGTGCATGCCGACGAGACGGCCCGGGTGCTTCAGCCCGTTGGCGATGGCGGTGACGCTGATCGACGAGGTGTTGGTGGCGAGGATGGCGTCGTCGGCCAGCAGCGCCTCGAGATCGCGGAAGAGGGCGCGCTTGGTGGCGAGGTCCTCGACGATGGCCTCGATGGCGATGCGTGCGCCCGCGGCCTGCTGCAGCTGATCGATGGGCGTGATGCGGGCCAGCGTGGCGGCGGCCACGTCCGACGTGAGCTTGCCCTTGGCGACGAGGCCCTCCAGCGTGCCTCGCAGCCGGGTGCAGGCTTCGGCGGCGGCGCCAGGGCGGACGTCGTGCAGATGGACGGGGTGACCGGCTTGCGCAGCGATCTGGGCGATGCCGGCGCCCATGATGCCGGCGCCGACGACGACGAGGGGGGTGTCGGACGCGTTCATGCCGACGGGATCCAGGCGGCCGGCCGCTTGCCGAGGAAGGCCGCGAAGCCTTCGCGCGCCTCGTCGGTGCCGCGCACCCGGGCGATGGTCTGCGCGGTCAGCTCCACCACGGCGTCCGTCACCGGCCCTTCGTGCAACTGCGCGAACAGCGCCTTGATCTCGCGCTGGGCGTTCGGGCCCCCGGCCAGCAGCTGCGCCAAGGTTTCGTCGACCGTGGCGTCCAGCGCGTCGGCCGCCACGACGCGCGTCACCAGCCCGAGCGACAGCGCCTCGGCCGCGCCGATGCGCTCGGTGCTCAGCGCCAGGCGCCGCGCCTGCCGCTTGCCCACGGCGTTGGTGACATAGGGGCCGATGACGCTGGGCAGGATGCCGAACTTCGCTTCGCTCACCGAGAAGCTGGCGTTGTCGGCGGCGATGGCGATGTCGCAGACGCAGGTGAGGCCCACGCCACCCCCCAGCGCCGCGCCCTGCACACGTGCCACGGTGGGCTTGGGGCAGCGTTCGATGCGGGCCAGCATGCCGGCGAAGCGGCGCGCATCGACCCGGTTCCAGTCGAGGCCCGCCTCGCTGGCGCGCTGCATCCACTGCAGGTCGGCGCCGGCGCTGAAGTGCTTGCCATCGCCGGCCAGCACGATCACGCGCACCGCGGGGTCGGCTTCCAGTTGCGAGAAGGCGGCGTCGAGCTCGCCGATCATCGCCTCGTCGAAGGCGTTGAAGACTTCTGGCCGCGCCATCGTCACCTGAGCCACGCCGGGTCTTCGCGCGTGGATGCGCAGCGTGTCCATCAGTAGGTCTCCAGGTGCAGGCGGCCGTGGGCCTTCATGGCCGAGCCGACGAGGTCCCAGTCGAGGCCGGCGCCGCGCGCGATGTCGGCCAGCGCCAGCACCACGCCTTCTTCCATCGCCTTCAGGCCGCAGACATAGAAGAAGGCGTCGGGGTCGTTGAGCAGCGGTGCGAGATCGGCCGCGCGCTGTCGCATCAGGTCCTGCACGTAGGTCTTGGGCTGGCCTCCGGGCCGGTTCATGCGGCTGAAGGCCAGGTTGATGTCGATGAAGTCCTTCGGCAGACTTTGCAGCGGGCCGAAGTAGGGCAGCTCTTCTTGTGTACGAGCACCAAAGAACAGCATCAGCTTGCCGCCCTCGAACTTGCCGGACTGGCGCAGCCTTCGGCGCCACTCGGTCATCGCCCGCATCGGCGCGCTGCCGGTGCCGGTGCAGATCATCACGATGTGGCTCTTCGGGTGGTTGGGCATCAGGAAGCTGCTGCCGAAGGGGCCGATCACCTGCACCGTGTCGCCCACCTTCAGGTCGCACACGTAGTTGCTGGCCACGCCGCGCACGGGCTTGCCGTCGTGGTCCTCGAGCACCCGCTTCACGGTGAGGCTCAGGTTGTTGTAGCCGGCGCGCTCGCCGTTGCGCGGGCTGGCGATGCTGTACTGGCGTGCGTGGTGCGGGCGGCCGTTCGCATCCACGCCCGGGGGCAGGATGCCGATGCTCTGCCCCTCGAGCACCGGGAAGGGCAGGCTGCCGAAGTCGAGCACGACGTGGTGCGTGTCGTAGTCGGGCTGGCCGTGGGCACCGACTTCGGTGACCCGGTGGTTGCCGACCACGGTGGCGGCGAGGGCCTTCTGGGCAGACTTCGGGCCGTAGAGGTTGGTGTAGGCGTGCGCGGCACTCCACGGCGGCAGCGTCGCGCCGTAGGACGAGGCCACGAAGACCGCCTCGTCCCGTTCACCCTTGGCCGGGCGAAGGGCTTCTTCGTCGGCGCTCGGGGCTTCCGCGGGGTCGGCCCGGACGGACGCGGGCAGGGGCTTCTCCTCGGGCAGCACGTCCCAGCCGAGCTGCTCGTCCAGCGAGTAGGCCTCGGCCCTGGACATGGTGCGCCAGTTGTCGATGCTGCCCGTGGGGCAGGGCGGCACGCAGGCCATGCACAGATTGCACTTCTCGGCGTCGACCACATAGTTGCGCGAATCGTGCGTGATCGCACCGACCGGGCAAGTCGCCTCGCAGGTGTTGCAGCGGATGCAGATCTCCGGGTCGATCAGATGCTGCTTGATGACGCTGACGGCCATGTCCATTGCCAGACCCCGTCAGGCGAAGCGCACGTACTCGAAGTCCACCGGCTGGCGGTTGATGCCCATCACCGGCGGTGCGATCCAGTGGGCGAACCTGCCGGGCTCGACCACGCGGCCCATCAGGCTCTGCACGAAGGCGCGGTCGGTGGCGCTGGGCAGCCACTCGTCCTGGCGCGCGGCCCACTCGGCCTCGCTCACCACCTGGCCCTCGGGCGACACCTTCACGCCGGCCAGCGCGCCGATGTTGCGGTGGAAGGCCTTGTGCGGCACATTCAGGCGGCACGGGATGCCGGCCTTCTCGATGACCTTGTTCCAGCGCTCCACACCGGCCACGCTGTCCTTGATGTAGTCGTCGCGCAGCACCTCGTTGAGCGCATTGAGCATCGGCACCTCCTTCTCGACGAGCTGGCCCTCCTTGGCCTGCAGCACGCGGTAGGTCTGGCCGCGCAGCTGGTGGTCGTCGACACGCTTGCCTTCCTCGTAGCGGCCCTTCAGGCCCGTGCTGTAGAAGGTGGCGGCGTTGCTGGACTCGTCGGCGCCGAACAGGTCGATCGTCACGCTGAAGTGGAAGTTCAGGTAGCGCTGGAGGGTCGGCAGGTCGATGACACCGGCCTCGCGCAGCTTCTTCGCGTCGTCGGTCTTCAGCTCGTTCATCACCTGGCACGTGCGGTTGATGACGCGGCTGACACCGCTCTCGCCCACGAACATGTGGTGGGCCTCTTCGGTGAGCATGAACTTCGTCGTGCGCGCCAGCGGGTCGAAGCTGCTCTCGGCCAGCGCGCAGAGCTGGAACTTGCCGTCGCGGTCGGTGAAGTAGGTGAACATGAAGAAGCTCAGCCAGTCGGGCGTGGGCTCGTTGAAGGCCTGCAGGATGCGCGGGTTGTCCTGCTGGCCGCTGCGGCGCTCGAGCAGGGCCTCGCCTTCCTCGCGGCCGTCGCGGCCGAAGTGCTTGTGCAGCAGGTAGACCATCGCCCACAGGTGGCGGCCTTCCTCGACGTTGATCTGGTAGAGGTTGCGCAGGTCGTACATGCTGGGCGCCGTCAGGCCCAGGTGGCGCTGCTGCTCCACGCTCGCGGGCTCGGTGTCGCCCTGCGTCACGATGATGCGGCGCAGGTTGGCGCGGTACTCGCCGGGCACGTCCTGCCAGGCGGCCTCGCCCTTGTGGTCGCCGAAGTGGATCTTGCGCTCGGCGTCGCCGGGGTTGAGGAAGATGCCCCAGCGGTAGTCGCGCATCTTGACGTGGCCGAACTGCGCCCAGCCTTGCGGATCCACGCTGACGGCCGTACGCAGGTAGACATCGCTGCCGGTGCTGCCCTCGGGGCCCATGTCGTCCCACCAGCTCAGGAAGTTGGGCTGCCACTGCTCGAGCGCCCGCTTCAGGGTGCGGTCTTCGTCGAGATTGACGTTGTTGGGGATCTTCTCGCTGTAGTTGATGGTGCTCATGTTGTCTGCTCCAGTGGACGGTTAGACGCGATTCCAGTCGAAGGCGGCCTTGTCGCCCTTGCCGTAGACCTTGAGCGCGCCCTTTTCGCCGACGGCGTTGGGGCGCTGGAAGATCCAGTTCTGCCAGGCGGTGAGGCGGCCGAACACGCGCGTGGCCATGGTCTCCACGCCGTTGAAGCGCAGGTTGGCTTCCATGCCCGTCAGCGCGTCGGGGCTCATGGTCACGCGCTCCTCGATGGCGATGCGCGTTTCGTCGGCCCAGTCGATGTCGTCGGGGTTGCTCGTCACCAGGCCCAAAGCGAAGGCTGCGTCGGCGTCGAGCGCCTGGCCCAACGTCGCGCGCACGGCGGCCAGCGGCGCGGCCTCGTCGTAGAAGCGGCGGCCCAGGCGGCTCTGGCCGGTGGCCATGGGGTAGGTGCCGAAGTTGGGTTCGCTGACGCCGACCTTGGGCGTGCGCTCCGGCTCGTCCGGCAGGATCAGCATGTAGCTGCGGTCGCAGGCCAGGGCCAGTTCGAGCAGGCTGCCGGTGAAGCAGGAGCCGGGTTCGATCAGCGCAAAGAGGCTGCGGCTCGACACATCGAGCCGGCTGAAGGTGCGGCGCAGCAGGCCGGTCGTCTCGCGCACGAACCAGTGGCTGGCGTTCGCGGCCAGCACGGCGTCCATCGCGCGCACCGCGTCGGCATCGCCCTCGGTCTTGATCAGCCAGGTGCCGATCTCGGGCTCGTTGGTGCGCATCTCGAGGATCGCGTCTTCCAGCTCGCGTGCCATGGCCAGCGGGTACCAGGCGGCGCCGGCGGCCTCGATCTGTGCCACGGTGGCGGGCTGCGCGCCCTGCGGCGCCTTCACGGTGAACGTGGCGACGCGCTTGGCGCGGTCGATGGCGACCGTGACGTTCGGGTAGTGCAGCGCGTCGGCCTCGATCGTGCGCTGCAGAGGCGCCAGCGCCACGCCGGCGGCGCCGGCCGGGCGATCGGACAGCGCCGCGAGTTCCAGCGCACGCTCCTGTACCTTGGCGGCAAAGGCGGCGGGCTTGGCGATGTCGTCCACCAGGCGCCAGTCTTTCGCCTTCTGGCCGCGTACACCCTCGTTGGTGGTGCAGAAGATGTCGGCCAGGTCGTGGCGCACCTTGCGCTTGTCGGTCACGCGCGTCAGGCCGCCGGTGCCGGGCAGCACGCCCAGCAGCGGCACCTCGGGCAGGCTCACCGCGCTGCTGCGGTCGTCGACCAGGATGATCTCGTCGCAGGCCAGCGCCAGTTCATAACCGCCACCCGCGCAGGCGCCATTGACGGCGGCCAGGAACTTGAGGCCGCTGTGCGCGCTGCTGTCCTCGATGCCGTTGCGCGTTTCGTTCGTGAACTTGCAGAAGTTCACCTTCCAGGCGTGGCTGCTCACGCCCAGCATGAAGATGTTGGCGCCCGAGCAGAACACCTTGTCGCGGGCGCTGGTGAGCACCACGGTGCGCACCTCGGGGTGCTCGAAGCGGATGCGGTTGAGCGCGTCGTTGAGCTCGATGTCCACGCCCAGGTCGTAGCTGTTGAGCTTGAGCTTGTAGCCCGGGCGCAGGCCGCCGTCCTCGGCGAAGTCGGCCAGCAGCGTGGCCACCGGGCCTTCGAACTTCAGCTTCCAGTGGCGGTACTGGTGGGGGCGGGTCTGGTAGTCGACGCGATCGGTGATGCTCATCGGTGTCTCCGGGAGGCTGCAGCAGAGTGCAGGCAGGGGTGGCGGCGGATGAGATGCATCATACTGCCTATCGCGATGCCGTCAAGCACTTTAATGCATTTCCTTCAGGCGGGACTCAGTGCCAACGCCTGCCGCACCAGGCCGCGCAACAGTCCGAAGCTGGCCTGCAGGTCTTGTGCGCTGGTGTCCAGGTGCAGTTCGGCCTTGGAATAGAAGGCGGCGCGGCCAGCCAGGATGTTCTTGAGGTCGTCCATCGCCTCGCGGCTGGCGGCCATCGGGCGCAGGTCGCCCTGGGCCAGCACGCGCTTCATGTGGTCCTCGGGCGTGGCCTTGAGCCACACCATCGTGCAATGGGCCAGCAGCAGGTTGAAGGTGGCGGGGTCGCTGACCAGGCCGCCGGGCGTGGCGATCACGGCCTCGGGGTAGATCTGGATGGCCTCCTCGAGCGCGCGGCGTTCGTAGCGGCGGTAGGCGTTCTGGCCGTACAGGCCCTGGATCTCGCTGACGCTGCAGCCGGCGAACTTCTCGATCTCGCGACTCAGCTCCACGAAGGGGAAGCCCAGATCCTCGGCCAGCAGGGCGCCCAGCGTGCTCTTGCCGGCGCCGCGCAGGCCCACCAGGGCCACGCGCGTGCTGCGTGCCACGGCTTGCCCGCGCGCCTGCCCGTTGGCGCCGCCGGTGCCCAGCAGTTGTCCGATGGCCTCGCGCACGCGGCCCAGCGTGGCCTCGTCGCGGTGCTCCAGCAGTTCGCGGATCAGCAGCCACTCGGGGCTGGAGGTGGTGACGTCGCCCGTGAGCTCGGCCAGGCTGCATTGCAGCGCCTGCGCCACCTGCAGCAGCACCAGGATGCTGGCGTTGCCGATGCCGTACTCCAGGTTGGCCAGGTGGCGCTCGGAGACATCGGCCGTCAGGGCCAGGGCCTTGCGCGTCATGCCGCGGCGGGCGCGCAGGGCGCGCACGCGCTCGCCCAGCGCCACCAGGAAGGGGTTCTTGGGCTCGGCCTCTTCCTCCGTGGCGGTCCGGACTAACCCGGAAGCATGCAATATAGTGCTTGACATGGTGGGGCGTCGGTCGTAAGGTGCTGACACGCACGATAGTGCATGACCCTCCCGGCGGCAAGCCGCGCTGCTTGATCTTCGTCATGAACCCCGACACCTTCCGACAGCAGGTCGCCGCGCTCACGGCCCGCATCGCCAGCCGGCCGCTCGATGCGGCGCTGGACGACTGGCTCAACGCCGAGTGCGGACCGGCGAGCGCCACCTACCGCGGCCTTGAAGCCCACTGCCGCGCCGGCGTGGCCGAGGGCTGGCTGTGCAACCGCGAAGGCGGCGGCATCCGTTACGGGCGCATCTTCAAGCCGGCCGACGACCTGCACGGCTTCTCCGTCGATGTCGTCGACATGGCCGACATCGCCGGCCCGCACCACGTGCACCCTGAGGGCGAGATCGACCTCGTCATGCCGCTGGACGCCGACGCCCGCTTCGACGGCCGCCCCGCCGGCTGGCTGGTGATGCCGCCCGGCAGCGCCCACCGCCCCACCGTGAGCCAGGGGCGTGCGCTGGTGCTGTACCTGCTGCCGCAAGGCCGCATCGAATTCACGAAAGAGGCGCCATGAGCGAGCTGCTGAGCAACTTCGTCGCCGGCCGCTGGCAGGCCGGCACCGGCGCCGGCACGCCGCTGTTCGACCCCGTCACCGGCGACGAACTCGTGCGCGTGGACGCCACCGGGCTGGACCTGCCCGCCGCCTTCGCCTTTGCGCGCGACACGGGCGGCGCCGCGCTGCGCAGCATGACCTACGTCCAGCGCGCCGAGCTGCTGGCGCGCATCGGCGCCGTGCTGCAGGCGAACCGCGACGCCTACTACGCGCTGTCGCTGGCCAACAGCGGCACGGTGAAGAACGACACCGCGGTCGACGTCGACGGCGCGATGTACACGCTGGCGCAGTACGCGAAGTGGGGTGCCGAGCTGGGCAAGAACGTGGGCGAGCGCCGCTTCCTGCTCGATGGAGAGGCTGCCAGGCTCAGCAAGGAGCCGCTGTTCCAGAGCCAGCACGTGCAGGTGCCCACGCGGGGCCTGGCGCTGTTCATCAACGCCTTCAACTTCCCGGCCTGGGGCCTGTGGGAGAAGGCCGCGCCGGCGCTGCTGAGCGGCGTGCCGTTGGTGGTGAAGCCGGCCACGGCCACGGCCTGGCTGACGCAGCGCATGGTGGGTGACGTCGTCGACGCTGGCATCCTGCCGCCAGGCGCCTTGAGCATCGTTTGCGGCAGCTCGGCCGGGCTGCTCGATGCGCTGGAGTCCTTCGACGTGCTGTCGTTCACCGGCAGCGCCGACACGGCTGCGGTGATCCGCCGCCACGCCGCGGTGGCCGAGCGCTCGGTGCGCAGCAACATCGAGGCCGACAGCCTGAACAGCGCGCTGCTGCTGCCCGGCGAGGCGCCGGGCTCCGAGGCCTTCGAGCTGCTCGTCAAGGAGGTGGCGCGCGAGATGACGGTGAAGTCGGGCCAGAAGTGCACCGCCATCCGCCGCGTGCTGGTGCCGGCCGAGCTGTTTGGCGCCGTGGCCGAGGCGGTGTCGGCACGGCTGGCGCGCACCACGGTCGGCAACCCGCGCCACGAGTCGGTTCGCATGGGCGCGCTGGTGAGCCGAGCGCAGAAGGTGGCGGTTCTGGAAGGCCTGGCGATGCTGAAGACGCAGGCCGAGGTTTTGCACGACGGCACGCACACGGGGCTGGTGGACGCCGACCCGGAGCGCTCGTGCTGCGTGGCGCCCACGCTGCTGGGCGTGCGCGACGCCGACGCGGCGG
>Ga0209985_10003676_pt1 | contig 12891 bp, 9 predicted proteins | sample NOAtaG_FD_187305 | JGI IMG/M metagenome (GOLD analysis project Ga0209985, IMG submission 187305) | Freshwater lake microbial communities from Lake Erie, under a cyanobacterial bloom - NOAA_Erie_Diel6S_1000h metaG (SPAdes) (version 2) | ecosystem: Environmental > Aquatic > Freshwater > Lake ...
CCGGGTTGTACGCGCTGCCTCTGTCGCCCGTGCCCGGCACCCTGCGGCGCGTGGCGATTGACATCGCGCGCTACCACCTGGGCAGCGTGCCGACCGACAGCAGCGAGGCCAAGCGCTACGACGACGCCATCAAGTTCCTGCGCCTTGTGGCGCGCGGCGAGATCAAGCTCGGCGTGGACGGGGCCGGTGCGGAGCCGGCCGCCACCGGCAAGGCGGTGCAGTTTGCCGTTGGCAGCAAGCTGTTCGGGCGCGAGTCGTTCGATGCGGTCGAGTAGTGGCGACTACCTCGCGGTCGGCGAGCAGATGATCCAGCGACTCACCGAGCGGGTGCCCGAGCTGCGCGACGTGCTGCCGGTGGCCGAGATTGGCGACCTGGAGGACGGCGACCGGCTGCGCTCGCCGATGGCCTACGTGGCCTACGGCGGCGATGTGGCGGTGACCAGCAGCGCGACCGGCGCCGCGGTCAAGGCGCGGCAGGTGTGGTACGCGGTGCTGGCGGTGCGCAACGTGCGGCCGACCGCCGGTGCGGTGGGCGACTCGCATCGCGAGGCCGGCCCGCTCATCAGCAAGATGATCGGCGCGCTGACCGGCTGGCAACCGGCCGCGGCGCGCGCGGCGATGACGCGGGTCACTGGACCGGCGCCGAGCTACCTGTCTAAGTTCTCGCTCTACCCGTTGCAGTTCGAGGTGGATGCGATGGTGCAACTGGCAACGGGCGAGTAGCCCGAGGAGAGTGAGACATGGCACTTGAGACGATCTACAAGCCGTTTGCCGGCGTGGGCAAGATGTACGCGCGGCGCTACGGCGTGGCCGAGGCGCTGCGCGAGGTGGGCAACTGCTCGAACCTGTCGATCTCGTACGAGGAGGACAGCCGCGAGCAGACCGACTTTACCAAGGGCGGCGGCGGTGTGTATGCCTCGATCAAGCGGATCAACGCGGCGACCGCGAGCTTCACCTGGCTCGACTTCTCCCCGCGCAACCTGCGCGAGGTGCTGTTCGGCGGCGTGACGGTGACCACCGGCGGCACGGTCGTCAACGAGGCGGCCGTGGGCTACCGGGGCGGTCTGTGCAAGACCGTGCACCCCAACCCGACGAGCGTCACGGTGCAGAACCAGGCCGGCACGATCACCTACGTCGCCAACACCGACTTCGAGGTGCGCACCGGCGGCATCTGGATCACGCCCAACTCGGCCATCACCAACGCGCAGGCCATCCGCTTCAACTACAGCTACGCGGCCTACGACACGATCGAGGGCCTGATTGCCTCGGCACCCGAGCTGGAGATCATGTTCGAGGGCGTGAACGAGGCCGACAACAACAGCGTGGTCAACGTGGACCTGCACCGCGTCAAGCTGGGTCCTCCGAGCGATGTGAGCTTCATCAGCGAGGAGTTCGGCGAGCTGGCGATTGAGGCGACGCTGGTACGCGACCCCACGAAGACCGGTGCCGGCATCAGCCAGTACCTGCGCGTGCGGCAGACGAGCTAAGCCCCCCCGTTGTCTCCTCCACTGTGATGGTGGTTGCGGCGGGCCTGGCCCGCCGTTTTTTTGCCGCCCGGCCGCACACACTGCACTGAACGCAGCATGACAACCTACTCCGTTGGCGTACAGCTCGACATCGCCAGTCGCGGCCTGGACAACATTCAGGCGCTACTTGCGGAGCTGGACAAAAGCGGCGCCGTCACGGCTCAGTTTCGCCAGCGCGCGTTTGAGCTGGGGCAGCAACTGCAGCGGCTGGGTGCCGAGCAGGGCCTGATCGAGGGCTTTCGGCGGAGCAAGGAGGAGGCGCAGGCGGCGGCCCGCGCCTACGCCGAGGCGCAGCAGCGCGCGCAGCAGCTCGGGCGCGAGCTGGCCGCCACTGAGGCGCCGACCCGCCGACAGGCCGCGGCGCTGGAGGCCGCACGGCAGGCGGTGCGCAACGCCGCCGAGGCCAACGTGGCGCAGCAGCGGTCGCTTCAGGACCTGCGCGCGCAGCTTGCCGCGGCCGGCATTGCAAGCGACCAGCTCGCCAGCGCGCAGTCGCGGGTGCGGCAGCAGACGGCCGATGTGCAGGCCCAGCAGGGCCGCCTCGCGGCCGATCTGCGGGCGGTGGCGCAGCAGTCCACCGCCGCCGGCAACGCGGCTCAGGCGGCCGGAAAACAGGCTCAGCGGGCATTTGCCGACGCGGCGGCGGAGACACAGCGGTTCGGCAGCGGGCTGGAAAACGTGGGCGCGCGGTTGCAGGCCGCCTTTGCCGCCGCCGGCCTGACCGTGACCGCGCAGGGCCTGGCCCGCGTGGCGGATGAGTACAGCAACATCCTGGCGCGGCTGCAGCTGACGGAGGGCAGCGCCGAGGCCGCACGCGCCGGGCTGGCCCGGGTGCTGGAGGTGGCGCAGGAAACGAACACGTCGCTCAACGCGACGGCCACCCTCTACACGCGGATTGCGGCCAGCGGGCGCGAGCTGGGGCTGAGCAACCAGCAGGTGCTGGGGCTGGTTGAGACGATCAACCAGGCGATTCAGGTCTCCGGCGCCGGCGCGCAGGAGAGCGAGGCGGCGATCCGGCAGCTGGTGCAGGGCCTGCAAAGCGGCGTGCTGCGGGGTGAGGAGTTCAACAGCGTGCTCGAGCAGGCGCCGCGCCTGGCACGGGCGCTGGCCGACGGGCTGGGCGTGCCGCTGGGCGCGCTGCGGGGTCTGGCCGAGCAGGGCCGGCTGACGACCGACGTCGTGGTGAGCGCGCTGCAGAGCCAGCGCAGCGCGATCGAGCAGGAGTTCGCGCTGCTGCCGGACACGGTGGGCCGCGCGGCGCAGCGCGTGCGCAACGCCTGGCTGGAGGCGATTGGCGCGCTGGACCAGACGCGCGGCATCTCGGCCACAGCCGCCGGCGCGCTGGACTCGCTGGCGCGCAACATGGGCACGCTTGTGACGGTGGCCGAGGCGGCGGGCAACGCGATCATCACGTTCCTCGGTGTGCGTGCGCTGGGCGCGCTGCTGGAGTTCTCGCGCCGCGGCGGTGGCGCGCTGGGCTCGCTGCGCGACTCGATCACGCAGACTGAGGCGAGCTTCGGCGCGCTGGGCCGGGCCGTCTCGCTGGTGCAGGCCGCGTTCGTGGGCTGGCAGATCGGGGGATTCCTCAACAACTTCGCGGTGGTACGGCAGGCCGGCGTGCTGATGTCGCGCGGGTTGATCGAGGCGATTGAGCTGGTGCGCGTATCGTGGGACAGCCTGGCCGCTGCGTTCACGTCGGACACGATCGACGCCGCCGTGGCGCGCTACCAGCAGCGCATTGGGCAGGCCCGGCAGATTCTGCGGGAGCAGCTCGCGGACGCGGGGCGCGATGTGCAGCCTGTGGCATTGGCGCTCGAGACGGTTGGCAACGCTGCGCAGACACAGGCTCAACGTGTTTCCGATCTGGCAAAGCAGTTTCCGCTGCTCGCGCAATCCGTCGCAGCGCTGGCTCCCGCGGGCGAGGCGGCGGCGGCTGGCGTGGGTGCGATCTCGACCGCGGCCGGCAAGGCGGGTACAGACCTGCAGCGGCTCTCGGTCGACCAGCTGTCGCAGCTTCGCGCAGAGGCTGAGCGCGCATTCACGGCCGGCAAGATCAGCGCGGAGCAGTTCAGCGCCGCGCTTGAACAGGTGGCCAGCGGCGCGGCGCGCTCGCTTGGCCAGGACTTCTCTCGCTTCTCCTCGATCGTCACGCAGGGCTTTGAGGGCAACCTCAACGCTTTGTCGCTGCTGATCAACAGCCTCGACACGCTTCGCGCCCGCGGCGTTGACACCGGCGCGGCGCTGTCAGCAACCTTTGCGACCCTCACCGAGCGCGCCAGCAACCGCGCGGAGCTGGATGCGCTGGTGAGCCGTGTGGAGGCGCTGGGCAAGGCGGGCGAGCTGTCGGGGCAGCAGGTGACGGCCGCCCTCGAGGCGATCAAGGCCAAGACGGACCAGCTCACGCCGGGCATCAACAGCGTTGCGGAGGCATACAAGGCCCTGGGCATTACGTCGCAGGCGGAGCTGGCTAAGGCCGCCAACGCCGCGCGGGAGGCCTTCGAGGTCCTGCGCACCGGCCGGGTGCCGCTGCAAGACCTGCAGGCCGCATTCGACAAGTATGCGCAGTCGCAGGTGGCGGCGTTTGGCGAGTCGCGCCGGGTGTACCTGGAGGAGCAGGCGGCGGTGCTGGGCCTGGTGCCCACGTGGTCCAAGGTGGCCGAGGCTGCGCGCGGCGCGGGCGCCGAGGGCGCTGCAGCGGGCCGCGCCATTGCCGCCGGCATTACCGAGGCAGGCCGCGCGGCCGACGACGCGGCGCGCAGGGTTGCGCAACTGGCCGAGCAGCTCAAGATCAGCGTGGACGATGCCGCGCAGCTCCAGGAGCGGATGACGCGCCTGCGCACAGACGTGGAGGGCTTCTCGCTTAACACCGCCGGCAACCGCGTGGCGGCGGCCGGTCGCACCGAGGAGCAGGCGCGACTGCAGATCAACGAGATCATCCGCAACGCGTTCGGGGCTGCTGCGCTGGGGGACGCAAACGCTCAGCAGTTTGCGCGCAACCAGCTGCGCATACAGGACTTCCGCACTTCGATTGAGCAAGGGTCGCGCTCGGCCGGATTGCGCGGCGGCCAGATCAGTCAGGACTTGACCGACCTGCTGGTCCGGCTCGAGCGCGATAACCAGGCGCTGGCGGGCCTGGTGACGCAGGGCCTCGCGGGGCGCCAGTCGCAGCCGACCCAGCCAAGCCGTGCCGCAACGCCCGTGACGAGCGGGCCGGTGCCGACCCAGGCCACCCCGAGCAGCACCGTGCGGGTGGTCTTCGAGGTGGGCGGTCAAGTGGGCAGCACGGAGGCGCTGTTCGAGGACGGCTCTTTCGTGCAGCGCCTGCTCGATGTGCTGCGCCGAGCGGGCGCGCGCTTTTCGACGGGGTTCTGATGTCGCACGTATTGACGATTCCGCAGGCCGCCAGCGTGACGCTGAGCGGCCACATGCAGTGGACCGATGAGTTCGACTGGCAGCCGGTGGTGCAGACGGGCAGCTACTCGCTTGACGGTGCCCTTGTGGTGGAGGCGGCCGTCAAACAGGCCGGCCGGCCAATCACGCTGGCCGGCGCGCAAGACCGCGGATGGGTGACGCGGTCGGATGTGGTGGCGCTGCTGGCCGCAGCCGCGCGGCCCGGGCTTGTGATGCAGCTCACGCTGGACGACGCACGGCAGTTCGACGTGATTTTCCGGCACGAGGACACGCCGCTGCAGGCTGAGCCGGTGCTGTTCCAGGTGCCCCTGGAGGCCACGGATGCCTACGTGGCCACGATCCGACTCTTGGAGGTGTAGAGGTGCCGATCACGGATGCAGATATTCGCTTGCTGAAGAGCGAGCGCCTGACCGACGCCGACGATGGCGGCGGCAGAATCACCGGCAACGAGGTGGTGGACGGGCAAAGCAACAACCTGTTTGCCGACGTCAGCGATCTGGACCGGACGGTGGGCCGTGTGTCGCTGCGAAAGGCGTATCCGGCCGTGGTCAGCCTCAACACCGACGCGTACCTGGGCGTGCACGCGATCATCGACGATGCGCCGGACGACCCCAACGTGAGCGCCGTGATCTTCACGACCGGGAGCTGGACGGACGACCGAGCCGATGCGCGCGACCAGCTCGAGCGGTTTGTGGTGCGTGGTCCGCTGTACCCCGGCTTTCTGTACGACACGCAGATCGTGGGGGCGCGGGCGATCACGCTGTTTCAGTCGGTCGCACAAGACCCGCCGGCAGTGGGCGATGTGCTCTCGCTCATCAACGCCGAGGGCACGGCGGGTGAGCAGGAGCAGTACATCCGCCTGACGGCGGTTGAGTTCGAGGACCGCACATTCACGGACGCGAGCGGCAGCTTTCAGCGCCGCATTGTGACGTGCGAGATCAGCGACCCGCTGCGGGTGACCTTTGCGGGGGCTCCGATCAACCGGCGGGACGACATTACGCCGACCGCCCGCGTGCGGCAGACGCTGGTTGCGGATGCGGCTCGGTACTACGGCGTCTCGCCGACTGTGGGCGCGGCTGCGCCGAACGACCTGACGGTGCAGGTGACGAGCATTACCGCCCCGCTGGTGCCGAGCGCGCAGGGCGAGACGCCGGTGGTCAACGCGATCGCCGGCGGCGAAGCCCCGGCGCTGGTGGCGGCCGGCCCGGCGCTGACCCGCACGTACCCGAGCAAGCAGGCCGGCGGCACGGTGGCGCTGTACCTGAGCGGGCCGGTGATGCCGGGCAGCGTGATGATCCAGCTCGGGGGTACCGTTTGGACGGACAGCGGACGCGGGACGCTGGTGCGCAGCGGGGTGGACGACGCGACCATTGACTACGCGACCGGGTCGATCCGCTTTGCGAGCGGGCTTGCGGCAACCACGGGTACGGTCAGCGCGACCTTCGTGCCGGCGGCAAGCCTGGCGCGGGTGCGCAACAGCATTTCGGTGCCGATCACGCTGTCCACGCGCGGCTACAACTACGTGGCAACGCTGGCCCCGGTGCCCGCTCCGGGCAACCTGGTGGTGGACTACCTGAGCGGCAACCGGTGGTACCGGCTGCGTGACCTGGGCAATGGCACGCTGGCCGGCAGCAGCGCATCGATCGGTGCGGGGTCCATCAACTACGCGACGGGCGCGTTGCTGGTCACGCTGGGCGCCCTGCCGGACGTAGGCAGCGACATCATCGTCGGCTGGAGCACCGGCCCGGAGGCCCTGCAACGCGCGGGCGACGCGAACATCACGCCGCCCGACGTGGTGGTTCAGATTGCGGTCGGGGCGAACGAGTCGATCGTACCGGGCAGCGTCGCCATTACATGGGCGAGCGGCGGCGCAAAGAGCGCGACAGCCAACGCGGCAGGCGTGGTCAGCGGGGATGCGACCGGGGTGGTTGTGCACGCGACGGGAGAGCTGCGGTTCCGCCCCGCATCGTTGCCGGCCTCCAACACGACGTACACCATCAGCTTCGAGCGATCTCTGCGGCAGGATCAGGCGATCTCGGCAGCGGTCGGCGCGGGCAACGTGCTGACCTTCACTTTGACCGCGCCCGTCAGGCCGGGCTCGGTTCGCATCAGCGGCGTTGCCGTGCTGCCGGGGGGCGTGGTCTACCCCGTGAGCGTGGTGGACAACGGATCGGGCGCACTCACAGGCGACTGCGCGACGGGCAGCACGATCAACTACTCCTCGGGGCAGGTCAGCATCGTGGGCGTGGTTCAAGTGCGTGTGGTGCAGCAGGCGCAGATGTGGACGCTCGACCCGTTTGCCAACATCGTTGTGCTGCCGAACGCGACGATCTCCACGGTGCCGTTCAACTGGCAGGCCAGCGTGACGGCAACTTGGGTGATCAGCAGCGCCGCGAACACAGCCGGTACGCAGCAAGCCGACTCGCCGGCTCTATCGATTGACCTGCTGCCGAACGTTGGAGACACGGTCGCGCCAGGGTCGGCTCGGTTTGACTTGAGCGGCAACGAGTACGTGGATCGCGGCGACGGCCGCGTGGTGCGTGCCATCGACGCGCAAACCGATGCGGGCACACTCGCTGGGACGATCGACTACAACTCCGGGCTGGTCACGCTCACGAACTTCCCGTCGGGGGCTGCTTCTTTCGCGGTGCGCGCGCTGGTGAGCGAGGCAGCGACTCAGCAGTTGTCTTCGGTGTCGTTCCGTGTGCCGGGTGCGCCGCTGCGACCGGGCAGTGTGTTTGTGCAAGCGGTCAGCGCAGAAACCGGCGAGACGATCAGCGCGACGGCAGCCCTCAACGGCACGCTCAGCGCCGCGAAGTTGCGTGGCACGGTGGACGTGGACACGGGCGTCGTGCGCGTGGAGTTCGGGCAGATGGTGCCCGTTGCCGGCAACGAGGGCCAGCCCTGGTTCTTGCCGGGCCTGGTGGTTGGCAGCAACGTCTTCAGGCCGCACCTCGTGGTGGCAGGGACGATCCGCTACAACGCGGTGATCCAGACCTATCTGCCGCTGTCTGCCAGCCTGCTGGGCCTGGACCCGGTGCGTCTGCCCCAAGACGGCCGCGTGCCGATCTACCGCCCTGGCGAGGTGGCGGTGGTGCACAACACGCAGACCACGTCACGGGCGGCGCCGCTGAGCAACGGCCTAGTCATCAATTGCGGTCGCACGCGCCTCGCTCGAGTGGAGGTGCTAAACGCCGACGGGAGCCAGGTGCCGACGGCGAAGTACGCGGCGGATCTCGACGCGGGCACGGTGACCTTGACCGACGTGACCGGCATGGTTGCGCCGCTTGCGGTAGAGCACCGCGTCGAGGACATGGTGCTGGTGACGGATGTCCAGATCGACGGGACGATCCGCTTCGCCCGGCCGCTGACGCATGTGTACCCGTCCGGCAGTACGCTGGTCAGCAGCGCGCTGGCGATTGGAGACTTGCAGGCGCGCGGCGGCGTGCCGTTTGCGCAGCAGACGTGGACCAACGTGTGGAGCAACGATCTGATCGGCAGCGCACCGACGGCGGACTACAACGCGTCGGTGTACCCGATTGAGACGAGCAACGCGGGCGCGATCCAGGAGCGCTGGGCGCTGATCTTCGTCAACACCACGCAAGTGCGGGTGGTGGGCGAGTACACCGGCGAGGTGGGCGTGATTCCGATCGTCAACGACATCGCACCGGTCAACCCCGTGAGCGGCCAGCCGTACTTCCGCGTGCGCGCGCTTGGCTGGGGCTCAGGCTGGGCCAGCGGCAACGTGCTGCGGTTCAACACGGCAGCGGCGAATTACCCGCTCTGGTTTGCGCGCACCGTGCTTCAGGGGCCGCCCACAGTGGGCTCTGACCGATTCCGCGTGCAGATTCGCGGCAACGCAAGCTGAGGACCGAAGATGACCTTACCTGTGCATTGGTATCGCCACGACATGGGCGGCGCTCCTGTGGCGCGCGGCGTGGCCGGCGACGCGATCGCGCTGCTCGATGCGTGCCTCGTCAACGGGTTCAACCTTCGCACCGCAACGTCCGTCGTGGTGAGTGCGGAGGTGGCGACTATGACGTTTTCTTCCGCGTTTGGCTGGCTACAGCACCAGGTCATCGAGGTGGCTGGCGCGACGCCGGCCGCGCTGAACGGCGAAAAGCGTGTGTCCACAGTGGTGGGCAACAGCATCACGTTTCCGGCGCCCGGCGTGGCAAACGGGACTGCGACGGGGACGATTACTTGCCGCACGCCGGGTCTTGGCTGGTCGAAAGTGTTTTCAAGCGCGAACATCGCGGTTTACCGCGCGCCCGATATCGCCGGAACCCGGATGTTCCTGCGGGTCGACGACACGGACTCAACCCGCGCGCGCGCTCGCGGCTTTGAGACGATGAGCGATGTCAATACCGGGACCGGTCCCTTCCCCACCGATGCGCAGTTCAGCGGCGGCCTTGTGTGGAGGAGGAGCACGACGGCAGACACGACCGCGCGGCCTTGGACCCTTGTGGGCGACGGCGCCGGCTTCTACTACATCTGTCGTGCCAGTACGACAAGTAACGTTGTCGAATGGACGTTCGGCGATATCGCGTCTTTCGTCGGGGCGGATGCGTTTCGCTGCGCGATTGGTGGCGGCGAAAGTCTGACAACCGATTCCAGCGCCGCGGGGCTGATATCTCGGGGCGGTACGAGTGGCTGTTTTGTGGCTCGAGCGTCATCGCAGCTCGGATCGTCAAGCCGGCTTTTTGGTTTCTTAGCCGATTATCAAGGCCTTGAGTACCCTCACCTTCCCAACAACGGACTGATGCTGCGCGAAAGCGTTTGCATGGAGTCCGGCTCGCGGGCGCGGGGAACGATTCGCGGGTTTAGGCGACACATGCATGACTCCTCAGTCAACGGCGGCATCTTTTCGTTGGGTCAGGTGCTGTCGGCCACGGATGGGTACAACGGGCTCGGACTGTGTCTGGATGGCTCAAGTTCGACGACGCTTGCATTCGCCGGGGTTGTTGATCTCGTTGGGCCCTGGTGATGCCGGCGGTCGTACTTGGCCCTGTCGTGGCTGTTGGCGCCCGTTCGGCTGCGCCGCGCTTTCCGTTTCTGGGCGCGGCGGTGGCGGCGCTCGATGTACAAAACGGTGGGCCGGCATCGATCGGCGGGGTTGTGACACAGCAGGGCGTGCCGGCCCGCAAACAGGTGGTGCTGATCACGTGGCCTGCGCTGCAGCGGGTGGCATCGACCGTGAGCGCTACGGACGGCGCTTACTCGTTTGTGCGCCTTCGGCCGCAGGAGTACCTCGTCGTTGGCGTTGACGAGACGCGCACCCTTGATCCGGAGGCCAAGCTGGTGGTGGCCTCGTGAGCTTTTTCGTCGCCTCTGGGGCCATGCGTAACTTGCGCGCACAGGCCAACCGCGACGCGCTGTCCGGCGGCAAGCTGCGTCTGTACGTGGGCACTTTGCCTGCTGATCTGGGCGCGATCACAGATCAACTGCTCGTCGCGGAGTACGTGCTGCCGTCGCCGTCGGGCACGGTGGCGGCCGGTACGCTGACACTCGGGTCGGTGGCGCAGGTGATTGCGCTGGCGAGCGGCCCGCCCAACTTTTTCCGGCTGCTGTCCTCCGCCAACGTCGCGCTGTTTGACGGCAGCGCCGGCGCAGTCGGCTCTGGCGCCGTGGCGCAGATCTCGCCCTATCCAGTGATCGCCGGGGGGCTGCTCTATGTGGACTTCGCGCGCCTGATCGAGCCGTGATGCATGGCGACCAACGTCAATCTGGCGCTCGGGTTTCAGGTCGACGGCACGGCGAACTTGCCGCTGGGCCGCGAGCTGGTTGGTGGGGACAGCTATCAGATCTCGATCGAGGCGACGCTTGCGGCGCTACAGGCAGAGCTGAGGCTGGCTCCGAGCGGGCTGCTGGCGATCGAGGTGGTTCTTCCGGCGCTCACCGCGCAAGCGCAACTGATTTACGACGTGCTGGTGTTCCGCGGGCCTCAGCTCGCGGCGCGCAGTCCGTTTGCGCAGGCGCCGGTGCGGCGCGCGAGGGCGGCGGCCGTCTGGGAGCCGTCTGCGGTCGTGAGGCGGCGCGTCTCGACAGCCAATGCGGAGCCGTTACGGCGGTCCGGACGGACGAGGCCTGGTTGGGCAAGGCCGCCGGCGCGGCTGAGTGCTCGCGGCATACGGATAGACAGCGCGGAGCCGGGCTCATTTCGGGCAACTCTTGTCGGGTACAGCTCGCCGCCGGAAAGGCGTGCCGCCCCCGACGTGCGCTGGGAGCCGGCGGGTGCGTTGGCCGACGCACGATGGTCTGGGTTTGTTTACCCGCCGCCGCGGCGGCGGCCGACCTACGTTCCGTGGGCGCTGCCCGGCGCTTTGGACGGGGGTGCAATTGCCGGCTGGCGGATGGACCCATTGCGACGTCAACAGCGGCGCGCAATCCCGTGGGATGTGGCGCTGATCATCGGTCGAGTCTGGCCGAAGCCGGTCTATCCGCCGCCCGCGCCGCCGCCGCCTGGCGTGTACGTGCCCACCGGCGATCTATCGCTGTGGTGTCCATTCGACGGCGCGCAGCCGGTGCTGATTCAGCTTGGGCGCGTTTGCCAGCCGCCGGGGCCTCCGCCTCAGCCGGCCAGAAGGGTTTACATCGTGGTGCATGACATCGTTGTGCTGCGGCTCCCGGACCGCACGCCGATCCGCGCGCAGTCGGTCACGATGGAGCTGGACGTCGACTCGTGGGCGTGGGGGCTCCAGGCGACTCTGCTGGGTCGCGCTGCGCTGGACGCGGTGGTGCCGGACGGCGACGGCTCGCCGACGCAGATCGAGGTGGCGATCGACGGGTACGTGTGGCGCTTCGTGGTAGAGCAGTGGTCCGAGGGTCGCGCGTTTGGTGAGCGCACCGTCCGCGTGGCGGGCCGGTCGCTGGTGGCCCTGCTGTCCGAGCCGCACGTGCAGCCGAGCGCATTTGTGGCCAATGGCGACCTGTTGGCGCAGCAGATTGCCGCCGCGCAGTTGCCGTTTGGCTACACCCTAGACTGGCTCGGGCCGGATTGGATCGTGCCGAGCGGGGCATATACGCAGAGCGGCCGCACGCCCGCTCAGGCAGTTGCCGCCATCGCTCAGGCGGCCGGTCTCATGGCCGAGCCGCTGCGCGATGGACTGGGCTGGACGGTGCGCAAGGTGTACTCGACTCCGCCGTGGCAGTGGGGTGGCGCCATCCCCGATCGCGTGGTCGGACAATCTGTCGTCCTCCAGCTCGACCGCAGCCTGGCGCTGGCCAATCGCGGGCAGGCCAACGCGGTCGTCGTGCATGGCGGCGAAGTCCAGGGGATCTTGGCGAGCGTGCGGATTGCAGCCACCGCCGGCGACCGACTGGCTGCAACCTATTCAGACCCGCTCATTACGGCCGTGGTGGCCGCGCAGGCAGCCGGCGAGCGCATCCTGGCGCGGGAGTACAGGCAGCCGCCCATCGCATCGCTGGAGCTGCCGATGGGGCCTGCGGCGGGCGATTTCGCGCTCATCAACCTGGGCGACCTGGTGCAGATCAACTTGGGCAACGACAGCGGCCTGGCAGTTGCCACCGCCCTATCAGTCGCCGCTACGATTTCTGGCCGTCAGATCACTGTTCGCCAGAGGGTTGGCTTCGGCGAGGTGGCCCGCAACCCGGCCGCGCAGTTCGCCGATCTGACTGCACCAGGCCCGGTGACGCCGGGCGAGGTGCAGGCTGTATTCGGCGACGGCACCGCCGTGGTTGGCCTAGTCACGGGCGGGTCGGTCCGCGCCGCGCTGAACGGTCTGGCCGCTACCCCAGGCGCCCGCGTTTACGTGCGCGGCGGCCAGATCACCGGCCCGGCTCCGACATTCCCGAGCTACGTCATCGACGTGTAGTGTTGCTCGTATGGCGATTCCTTTGCCGCCAGCGAAAAGCCGACTACACGCCATTTATGACGTCTCCGCGGTCGATTTATGACATCGCGCTTTACCTTCGTCGGGTCGGTGCGCGGAGG
>Ga0209985_10003677_pt1 | contig 12890 bp, 15 predicted proteins | sample NOAtaG_FD_187305 | JGI IMG/M metagenome (GOLD analysis project Ga0209985, IMG submission 187305) | Freshwater lake microbial communities from Lake Erie, under a cyanobacterial bloom - NOAA_Erie_Diel6S_1000h metaG (SPAdes) (version 2) | ecosystem: Environmental > Aquatic > Freshwater > Lake ...
CGGCTTCCACAAAGCTTTCTCTAGCTAAAGCGCGACCGATTCGCAGTCTATAACTAAAGAGACTTTCATCATGCATGACACTATCAGGTCTAGCAAAATAGATCATCTCAAATACACATAGCTTCGGCTTAGCCTCCACCCATTGTAAGGATTGAATCCCATTCTCGATCGTGATGATCACTAGTTCCCCAGGAAGAACCTCACGCACATATTCAGCGCCAATAATATCTAAGCCACAGGTCTCAGACGACAAAACATAAGAACCATCTTCAGTTTTACCAATTACCAAAGGACGTACACCGTAAGCATCTCTTGCTCCTACGATCGCATTAGGCATTGCCATTACTAAACTAAAAGCTCCATGGCATCGACGCAGCGCTGTTATGATCGCCTCTTGCCAATCCTTACCTTCTTCTACTGCCTCACCCACGGCAAAAGCTATCCCTTCAGAATCAGTAGTTGATTCGAGAGCATGTCCCTGAGCTGACAGTTCACCGCGTAACTCTGTCGCGTTGACTAAATTGCCATTATGAGCAAGTGAGAAATCACCCAGTCTGGTATTCACAACAATCGGTTGAGCATTGCAAACCTTGCTCGAACCTGTAGTCGAATAGCGATTATGACCAATCCCTAATGCTCCCTTCATTTCAGAGAGGATCGTTTCATTAAATACTTGAGCAACTAATCCCATCGCCTTATGTGTATGGGTCGTACCATGCTCATCGTAGACGGTAATACCTGCTGATTCCTGACCACGATGTTGTAAGGCATACAGTCCAAAATATACAAGTTTAGCAACATCCCCTTCTGCCGCTAATACCCCAAAAACACCACAAGCTTCCTGTGGTTTGTCGGTCTCAATTTCATTGTCATCATTAAAATCTAGATCTTCAAAATCTCTATGATTTATAAGGTTTTTAGGCATCTCATCAGCAAAAACAGAATGGTCAGAATGGTCTGGCAACATAGCAGTTATACGCAATACATTAGTTTGGGTAGAAGAGAAAAGCCCCTTCCTAAATCCTACCAGTGTTAAGCATTTCTTAACCAAAATTAATAATTCAAACCCAAAAGATAGAGTGCGCCGCGAAGTGGCGCACTCTATCTTTTGGGTTTGAATTTGTCCTTCTGCCCTGTAAACTTAATTACAAGGTTATGTAGTAAGACATAGCCAAACTTATATTTTGTTTTCTGGTTCTAAAGAAATTCTAGAACGTAACGAAGTCTTAATGTTTATAAAATTTAGGTAAATAGGTATTTCTACACATGGATAGTACAATCAGTCTTGAGATTATTGAGGTCGTTGAACAAGCGGCGATCGCATCTTCTAAGTGGATGGGTTTGGGCAAAAAAGACGAAGCCGACGAAGCCGCAGTTGAAGCAATGCGCGAACGTATGAACAAGATTCATATGCGCGGACGGATCGTCATCGGTGAAGGTGAACGTGACGAAGCACCTATGCTATATATCGGCGAAGAAGTTGGTATCTGCACACAGGCAAATGCTGCCGAGTTCTGCACAATCGAAGAATTACAGGAAATCGATATCGCTGTTGACCCTTGCGAAGGGACAAACCTTGTTGCTTACGGCCAAAATGGCTCGATGGCAGTTCTAGCCATCTCTGAGCGTGGCGGTTTGTTCCAAGCTCCCGACTTTTATATGGATAAACTAGCTGCACCACCTGCGGCAAAAGGACATGTCGATATTCGCAACACACCTACCAAAAATCTACAAATTCTTTCTGACTGTTTGGGTCGTGCGATCGAAGAGTTAGTTGTTGTCGTTATGGATCGTCCCCGACACAAAGGCTTGATCGCTGAAATCCGTGCTGCTGGCGCTCGTGTACGTTTGATCAGCGATGGTGATGTATCGGCAGCAATTTGCTGTGGTTTTTCTGGTACAAACATCCATGCTTTGATGGGTATCGGTGCTGCTCCTGAAGGTGTAATCTCCGCAGCTGCAATGCGTTGCTTGGGTGGACATTTCCAAGGTCGTCTAGTCTATGACCCTGCCGAAGTTAATACTCCTGAAAGTGCTAGCTGGACGCGTGAAGGCAACTTGGCTCGTCTCAAGGAAATGGGCATCACTGATGGCGATAAAGTCTATGATGCAAACGAATTGGCTTGCGGCAAAGATGTCTTGTTTGCTGGGTGTGGTATTACCCCTGGCACTTTGATGGAAGGCGTACGTTTCTTTGCTGGCGGTTGCCGTACACAATCTTTGGTTATTTCAACTCAATCTAAGACTGCTCGTTTCGTTGACACCATTCACTTGACAAGCGACAAACCTAAAACGATTAATCTGCGCTAATTATATAGAACTACAATCGCCGTAGGCTCTAAAAATATAAAGCCAAAAAGATTAGAGGCAGCGCAAAGCGCTGCCTCTAATCTTTTTGGCTTTATATCAATTCACGAAAGTGTGACAACTCTTTTGTGAATTAAAGAAAAACCCAGTAAGGGTTTTAAAATCACAAAATGGCTATGCCATTTTGTGATTTGGTATTTAAAGAATGGAGGCAGCTATATTACAGAACGTTAAGGAGTAATAAGTACCTACTACACTGGTAGCTATCTCCTGATAAGCTCTTCCCATAAGATAATTATTTCTAGTCCAGTTCTTAATTAAGAAACGCATTTACGATATGAATATTGCAGTTGTTGGCTTGAGTCATAAAACGGCGACTGTGGAAGTACGGGAAAAGTTGAGTATTCCTGAAGATCGCATGGAAGCTGCGATCGCTCAACTAATGAGCTATCCGAGTATTGAAGAAGCTGCGATCTTAAGCACCTGTAACCGCTTAGAGTTGTATGTAGTTACTAGCGAAGCCGAAAGTGGTATTCGCGAAATTATGCAGTTTCTTTCAGAGTTTAGCCAACTACCTCTACAGTATCTACGTCGCTATCTGTTTATTCTCCTCCGTCAAGATGCCGTAACTCATCTGATGCGAGTTGCTTCGGGTTTAGATAGTCTTGTTCTAGGCGAGGGACAAATTCTCGCACAGGTCAAAAACACCCATCGACTCGCTCAGCAACATAATGGCGCAGGTCGAATTCTCAACCAACTTTTTAAACAATCTCTGTCTGCAGGTAAGCGAGTTCGGACTGAAACCGAAATTGGAACGGGTGCAGTATCAATCAGTTCTGCTGCGGTTGAGCTTGCCCAAATTAAATTACAAAATTTATCTGATAAGCATACGACAATCATCGGTGCTGGCAAAATGTCTCGCCTGTTGGTGAAGCATTTGATTTCTAAAGGAGCCCTAAAAATTGCGCTCGTAAATCGATCTCGCGATCGCGCTGCGGCAATGCTCAAGGAATTTGAGACAAGTGATGCGGAGTTTGATATCCGTCCATTAGATCAAATGTTGGATTGTGTAGCCATTTCCGATCTTGTATTTACTAGTACAGCTTCGACTGAAGTGATTCTTAGCCACCAAAATCTCGATGCGATCGCCCAAAATCACACAGGTTTGACCCTTATTGATATTTCTGTACCCCGCAATATCAGTTCTGATGTTAAAGATTTGCCAAACACCAGAGCTTTTAACGTCGATGATTTGCAAGCAGTGGTAGCAGGAAATCAAGAAAGCCGTCGTCAAATGGCGATGCAAGCTGAGATTTTGCTAGAAGGTTGTGTTGCTGAATTTGATATGTGGTGGCGATCGCTCGAGACTGTACCCACGATCAGCAAGCTCCGTCAAAAGCTAGAAATCATCCGCGAACAAGAAATGGAAAAAGCCCTATCTCGCCTCGGCAATGATTTTGCAGACAAGCATCAGGATGTTATCGAGAGCATGACTCGCGGCATTATCAACAAGATCTTGCATGATCCTATGGTGCAGTTACGCGCTCAGCAAGACATCGAGACGCGCCGCCGTGCGATGCAAATGTTACAAGTACTTTTTGATCTAGATTCGCCATCGAGTCAACTAAAAGAAGGGTAAATAAAAAAGCCGCATTGAGTCGGCTTTTTTATGACTACGTAATTATCCCAAAGCACAAAATGGCTACGCCATTTTGTGCTTTTAAAACTCTTACTGGGTTGAGTTTTTAATTCGCAGAAGTGTTGCCACACTTTTGTGAATTGGTATTACTCCAAAATTAGCGGTGTGTGGCATCGCCACGCAGCGCTAATTTTTCACTGGGAAGGGAATAGGTTGATGGTGAGACAGCGATCGCGCTTCTAAAGACAGATTGTTTTTGAACCATAGACTAAAGTAAACTTTTGTTAAATGTAAAAACCTAAGTGATTCAACTTAATTTACATATTTATAAAAAATTTATTTTTAGAAATCTAGAAGGTAAAAAATGTCTGAAACTAAGGCATCTGGGTTTGGTCATGTTTCTGGACAGCCCAAGAAGAAGAAAAAAGCGCCAAACAAGCGTGAGGCTGCTGCTAGTAAATATGATGAGATGAAGAGTAAGGGTTTGCCTGAGTTCAACATTTTTATCCGTATTAAGGGTAAGGAATGGGTTCCTGCGGGTTCGATGGCAGTGGAACGCAGTAATAAAATTAGTCAGGCAATTTTTCAACAGGAAGCGGAGTTATTGAAAAGCGCAATCCGTTTATATCCTATTTTGCGGAAGTTCAAAGACAATTTGGAATATGGCTATCGTCTGAAAGAGTTTCCTGATGAGGAAGTTACAGTTGCAGTTTTGCCTGATCCAACAATTGGCGATAGAGTGAAGTACGCTTTTGCTAAGGCTAAGGAATACTTCAACAGCATAACTAAAAAGAAATAAAACCCCAAAGAGAGTTGCGCCGCTTTGCGGCGCAACTCTCTTTGGCGAGTAGTTTCATTCAACTACCTTAACCTTCCCAGATTGAATTGCATCAAATACTGAGTGAATTTGATAAACCTCCTGATAGGTTAGCCCTGAATTCTCAAATAAAGCATTGAAAATTGCTTTACTAAAATATAAGTAACCTTTACGGCTAATCATCCCCGACTGCATAATACGATGAACAACTTCATCAATACTAATTGAATTAGTTGAAGTCCCACGAGTAGTCTCTTCGGGCAGTTTAAACTCAGAACTTTGTGTACTAGCATTAGTAAAACTAGGACTAGATAATCCAGAAATAGACTGATTAGGAATCATCGGAGGATTTACAGACCTCCCCCTGTCAGGAAGACAACGATTAATTGCTGCTTTAAGCATCTCAGGATCAAATGGCTTGGTAAGGTAGTCATCAGCTCCTATTTCCATACATTTCATAACGCTATCCATTTCTTCGATCGCTGATATCATGATTACAGGAATGTCACGGAGCCTTGAGTCTTCCTTTAAATATTTAAGAACTGCATATCCATCAATTTCAGGCATCATGATATCCAAAAGGATTAGATCATAAAGATTCGCTTGAATCATTGATAAAGCTTCTCTGCCATCACCAGCCATTGATAAATTAAAATCTCTTCTATGCAACCGCCGAGCAAGCATATCGCGATTTATTTCATTGTCATCAACAATCAATACTTGAAAATTTTGAATTCCCATTTTTGCCAACCGCTATTTAAAATCTCAATGTTTGATTATCTGTCCGTTGACCATACTTTTACACGATTTCGCCCCTCTCGTTTAGCCTGATACAGTGCTAAGTCTGCTTCTTTAATTAATTGTTGAGATGTGGAAATTTGGGTGTGAGGGCTGATAGTTGCCGTTCCTAAACTAGCCGTGACACAAGAATTTATTTGCGAAGAACTATGGCTTATGTTAAGTTTTTCAATAGCGTAACGAATTTGCTCTGCACAAAACTCTGCTCCTGATGCATCCGTATCTGGCAAAATTACTGCAAATTCTTCACCTCCATATCTTGCTAACGTATCCCTAGGTCGTTTGATCACCTGTGAAGCAGCAATCGCAACTTGGCACAGACAGTCATCTCCCACTAAATGACCGTAGGTGTCATTATATTTCTTAAAGTAGTCTATATCAAATAATATGAGTGAAAGAGATTTCTTTTCTCTGTGGGCTGCGTTCCATTCCCTTTCTAGGACAGTATCAAAGCAACGACGATTGGCAATACCAGTTAATCCATCACGATGTGAAAGCGCTTCCAACTCATTTTTAACAACTTCCAATTCGTGATATGCGACAGCAAGTTCCTTATATGCCGCCTCTAGTTTCTGATTATTTAAAACTTCGCGATCGCGCCATATTTTCTTCTCTAGACAAGCACTTACCCTTGCTTTGAGAAGGACACGATCATATGGTTTGATTAAGTAATCTTCAGCCCCCTTTTGAATGCACGCAAGCATCATTTCTTTCTCGTCTAATGCTGAAATAATAATTACAGGCATCACTCGCGATTGGTAATTATCCTTAAGATGAGTTAATGTCTCTAAGCCATTCATTACTGGCATCATCATATCCAGCAAGATTAAATCTATAGAATTTGAAGCAACAATTTCTAGACCGCTTTTGCCCCCATCCGTCAAGGTAATATCTGAATATCCTAATTTTTTTAAATGCCGAAAGAGAATCTCTCGATTCATCGGATCATCATCAATAACTAATAGCTTCGCATTACTAATTTCTGACATACTTTTTTAATAACTGCTCAATCTTGCCTAATAGTCGTGCAAATTCTATGGGCTTTGTGTCGTAATCATCACAACCAGCTTCGATACCTCTCTCGCGATCTCCGACCATAGCATGTGCTGAGCAACCGATAATCGGAATATTTTGAGTAGCAGTTATTTGCTTCAAGCGTTTTGTAGCTTCCCATCCATCTAAAATTGGTAGACTCATGTCCATAACGATCAGGTCAGGTAGCTCTGTTTGGGCAGTTACTACACCTGACTCCCCGTCAACGGCAACTATAACGTCAAAACCGCGACGAACTAGTCTTCGTGACAGCATGTCGCGATTCATTTCATTATCTTCTACCAGCAGGATTTTTGGCATAAAGATTTTTCTGATAATACCTAGATTACTATAGTTTGGTAAATAAGGTAAAAGGCTCACTATGAGAGCCTTTTACGTGCTTCGCATGATTAAAAAAATAAAGATAAAATCTATACCGCCCGCGTAGTGGGCAATATAGATTTTTGGGTTTTATATTTAATTGTGCGTTGTACTTACCTTATTTATTTGCCCATTCCAAGCTGCTGAGCTTTTTGGTAAACCTTACCCTCAGTTAAAAGTGAAGGCGCAATTACCACTTCAACCTGTTGCATTTCTCGAATATTGGCAGCTCCGAGAGTTCCCATGCTGGTCTTAAGTGCTCCTAAGAGGTTGTGAGTGCCATCATCAAGCCCCGCTGGCCCACGCAAAATTTGCTCTAGTGTGCCTGTAGTGCCGACACGAATTCTGGTTCCACGAGGTAAGACTGGGCTAGGAGTTGCCATCCCCCAGTGAAAGCCCCGACCAGGAGCTTCTTTAGCTCTAGCAAAGGGCGAGCCAATCATAACGGCATCGGCTCCACAAGCGATCGACTTACAAATGTCGCCACCCGTAATCAAGCCACCATCAGCAATTATTGATACATATTTGCCAGTTTCTTTAAAAAAGTCTTCGCGAGCAGCCGCGCAGTCGGCTACAGCTGTAGCTTGAGGAATACCTACCCCAAGCACACCTCTAGATGTACATGCAGCTCCTGGTCCAATACCAACAAGTACACCTGCTGCACCTGCTCTTAAAAGTTCTAAGGTGACATCATAGGTGACACAGTTGCCCATCAGGACTGGGATTGGCATTTCTCGGCAGAATTTAGCGAGATCGAGGGAGACTAATCCTTCAGCAGCGATGTGAGTAGTCGAGACAACTGTTGACTGTAAGAAAAACAAGTCGCAACCCGCTTCAGCAGCGATCGCACCATATTTAAAGGCATTAACTGGGATACTGCTGGCGCAAGCAATGCCACCTTTTTCTTTAATTTCGCGGATACGTTTTTGAATAAGCTCAGGCTTAACGGGTTCGGCATAGAGTTCTTGCATAAGTGAGACAAACTCAGTAACACCAACTGAGGCAATTTTGTCTAAAATTGGAGTGGGATCGTCATATCGGGTCTGGATACCATCAAGGTTGATTACGCCTAATGCACCTAAATCCGAAAGTTTTACCGCCATATCAACATCGATAACACCATCCATTGCACTAGCAATAATCGGAATTTCGCGACGAATTCCTCCAACCTCCCAAAATGTATCGGCAACGTTGGGATCGAGAGTTTTACCCCCTGGTACTAATGCAATTTCGTCGATACCATAGGCTCTGCGTGCAGTTTTACCGCGCCCAATTTGAATGTCCACTGTTTGTACTCTCTAGAATTTGATATTTGCTAAGGGTTACGTAAAAATCTTGCATTTAAGATCTACGCTAAGGGTTAATGTGTTAAGCGGCGATCGCTATGGTGATTGCTGCTTGAGTTGTGTCTATGCTTACAGAAAATCTTAATAGTTTCTTAAGATAATGTTGCTTATTGACTAATGATAGCTAATTAGTGTGATGGAAGGCTATTTTTTAAGAGATGAGCATAGGTTTGATTTTCAAAAATAACTAAAAAAAGTAACCAAAGTCTAAATGATGGCTGAATTTTTTAACACCTACGGTTTTTTAATTGTATCGGCAATTTTTGGGGCAATCCTTGGAATTTCTGTTTATTTGCCATTGATGGCTGGGCAGTTGTCATTGGCAACTCCAGGATTTTATGCCCTAGGTGGATATATTGCCGCGATCGCATCGACCAAGATGCTAACGGACACAACAGGGACTTTGCCAGTCTGGTGGGTATTACTGGAAATGTTGGCAGCGGGTCTGATCTCAGGACTTTTGGCTATAGTTTTAGGAATTCCTGTGTTGCGGTTACGAGGAATTTATTTGGCGATCGCTACAATTGCCTTTGTCGAGATTTTGCGAGTAGTTGCTCTCAATCTTGATATTACTGGTGGTGCAGTGGGGATTTTTGGGATTCCGCAGCCGTTTCAGTCACCCTTAGAGTATCTCTGGATTGCTCTGCCATTATTAGGGTTGAGCATGATATTTATGTATCGTTTGGAAAAAATTCGAGTTGGGCGGGCTCTCGTAGCGATTCGGGAAGATGAATTAGCAGCAGACTCGATGGGAATCAATCCCACTTACTATAAGGTTTTAGCTTTTACCCTAGCTGCCATTTTGGCGGGTATGGTGGGAGCCGTGAATGCTCATTTCCTAAATACATGGAATGCTCGTCAAGGAACCTTTGATGCCAGTATTATCTTTTTAGCTTTTGTATTAATTGGTGGCTCGCGCACATTTTGGGGACCAGTGGTAGGAGGTATTGTTTTAACCGCTTTACCTGAGGTATTGCGAGGGATTTCTAGTTTTAATGGTGTTCCTTTATGGTTAGGGCAATTCTTAAAAGATGGACGTTTAATTATTTTTGGTGTGTTGATTGTGGTTGGAACAATTTTCTATCCTAAAGGGATCATTACTCCAGAGTTCTTAGGTTGGTGCAAACTCACAACTAAAAAAGTACTTGCCAAAAATAAGTAAGGTGCTTAAGCACCTTGATCTAGGTAATTCGGGGTTGTTATGTCTCAGAAGAAATTTTTAGGATACTTATCTTTAGTGGCAAGCTTGAGTTGCTTTTATGCGATCACAAATCCTCATATTTTTGAACTGCCATGTATCACAGACTGTGAGGCAAGGGCGGCAAATGAATTTCTCAATAAAAATAAGGCGATCGCAGATTTAATTGAGCTCAAAAAACTCGATAAAAAGGCGATCAAGCTCGTTGTCGAAAAATCTAAATATAAACTAACTGTCTATTATCAAAAAAAGCCGATTAAATCCTATGCGATTGTTTTGGGCGGTAATCCTAAGGATGATAAATTGCGTCAAGGCGATAAGCGCACCCCAGAGGGAATATTTCGGGTTAAAGAGCTTTATTACCATTCGGAATGGTCAAAATTTATCTGGCTAGACTATCCCACTCAGGACTCATGGCGCAAATTCGCTCAGGCTAAGGCTAGAGGTGAGGTAACAGCGAAAGATGGGATTGGAGACGAGATTGGAATTCATGGTGTAGAGAAGGGGAATGATTGGCTGATCGATCGCAAAATCAACTGGACTTTAGGATGTGTGTCTTTGAAAAACAAGGATGTTGATGAGATATATTCTTTATTACAAAAGGGAACAACTATTGAGATTCTCCATTGAGACTGACTCAGATCTTGAACCATTCTTGAGTGACTTGATGGGGGATAGAAATGGGTGGCTACGCAGAAGCACCCAATTGGAATTGCAGTAAAGTTGGTACATTGAGTCAAAAATCGCGGATTAGAAATAGGTACTTTCCAGCTTTTCCTTTTGCCTTTGCAATGCGATCGCCTGACTAAAAAGATTGTAAAATACTAGAAAATCGGCATCAGAGAACATAATGAAAGTTACACTCGATCGCTATATTGAGATTACGCCTGATATTCGTGGGGGGAAGCCACGCATTGCTGGTAGACGCATTACGGTTGCAGATGTGGCGATCGCTTATTTGCGTTTAGGGCAGTCCCTCGAAGAAGTTGCGGCGGAGTATGATCTCACTTTGTCGGAAGTGTATGCGGCGATGTCATTTTATTATGATAACAAAGTGGCGATCGATGAGAGTATTCAAGCTTCTGAGGCTTTTGCGGATTCGCTACGTCCTCTTTATCCTTCTCTTTTACAAGACAAAATCAAGGTGAATCATGATTACGTTTGAAAGTGCGCTTGATGCGGTTAGTCAGTTGTCAATCGATCAGCAAGAGATATTGATTGATATTCTCAGGAAGCGGAATGCTGAGGTGAGAAGGCGGCAAATTCTATAAGAATGTCGTGAGGGAATGGCTGAGTATCGCTCTGGTGTTTTAATGGCTATGACTGGGGAAGAACCAATCAACGATCTGCGTAATTATGTGGATGCTGAAGATTGTGTCAAATGTTGAATCAAGTTGCTTAGAAGTCTTTGATATCTCGCTGATGAAATTTTACCAGTCGAACCAATTACATTTCTATTTGGTATAACTGTCAAAAAGCCTAAGCGGATAACGGATGCAGTAATTAGACCACTTGATTCAAAATCTTCATCGTTTTCAGTGATAATTTCGTCAAAGTTGGGGATATATTGCTTGAGTTGAGTGCTGATGCCACAAACTAAGAAATCCTTATATTTTGGCATTTCTCTAAGAATCAAGGCAGGACGCTTTTTGGTTACACCATCAGATTGCGAGATAGGCGTTAGAATGATATTACCTTCCTGCATAGTCCTTGTTAAATTCCTTGATGCGATTTAATGGGTATTCTGGTTCGTTATCTTCGTAGCATTGATTTAGATTTTGCAGGGCAAAATATTCCCAATCCGTTTCTGGATTATTTTCTGTTTCTCTATTTAAAGGAATGGGAATGATTAATATTTTTGTTCCTTCTGGAATGGATAAAGGACTAGGTAATTGGATTTTGCCATTCTTAACAACCGCTAAAAGAGATGTTTCCATAATTATTTCTCTAGTTTTATTGCATTGTAGCATTTTTGTTAATTTCAGCTAGAATATCAGCCATAGGTCTTTTTCCCTTTTTGATACTAATACGCTTTCGGAGCAGGTTGAGGTTGCTTTGGTGTCGGCATGAAAATATAGGCGATCGCCTATCTAAAAAATCTTGTAAAATGTCACTAGTAAAGTGATGCAGATCTACAAAACTTGTTTTGAATGGAAAAATGATGAATCGACAAAAACTTTTAGCTCGAATTTCCATAAATCCAAATATTTGTTTTGGTAAACCTTGCATTCGAGGTCATCGGATTTGGGTGTCTTTGATTCTTGATTTTTTGGCAAGTGGAATGACGATTGCTGAATTAATTGAAGAGTATCCCCAATTACAGGTAGAAGATATTTATGCTTGTATTGCCTATGGTGCTGAAATGTCGCGGGATCGATATATTGATATTCCTTTGGAGCAGTCTGCGTGAAGCTGAAGTTAGATGAAAATTTGGGCGATCGCGGTATCATGCAATTACGACAAGCGGGGCATGATGTGGCGACTGTGGTGGAGCAAGGTTTGACATCGGCTGATGATTCTGTTTTGATTGAGGTCTGTCATTCTGAGAAGCGATGTTTAGTGACGCTAGATTTAGACTTTAGCAATCCGTTGCAGTTTAATCCTCAAGAATATAGTGGTATTGCTGTTTTACGGCTACCGAATAGAGCAACTCCAAGTGATTTGAATGATGCGGTTAAGACTTTGATCGGTGGTTTGGATCGCGAGGATATAACTAGTAAGCTTTGGATAGTGCAACGTGGACGCATTCGCATTCATCAACCTCTTGCTGATGATAATTAGGCTTTTTATCAAGAAAATTTTTTCCTTTTTCCTTTCTACTTTTTCCTTATGAATGATGCAGAGTTATTGGCAATAATCGCACAAGCAGAACGTGAGGGCTGGACGAAACTCGATCTGTCGGGGAACGATCTGAGAAAATTACCTAGCGAAATTGGACAGTTGCAAAGTCTGGAAAAGTTGATTTTAGGTAAGTATGAAGGAGGAGTTAAAGGAAATCGTTTAACTGCTATTCCCCAAGAGGTTTTTCAATTAACCAATCTCAAAGAACTTTCTATTCCATATAACCAAATCACGGCGATCCCTGACGCAATCGCCAACTTAGCCAATCTGACTACGCTTTACCTCTATAGCAACCAAATTACGGCGATACCAGACGCGATCGCCCAATTATCAAATCTGACTACGCTTCGCCTCGATAGCAACCAAATTACGGCGATACCAGACGCGATCGCCCAATTATCAAATCTGACTACGCTTGACCTCTCTAGCAACCAAATTACGGCGATACCAGACGCGATCGCCCAATTATCAAATCTGACTACGCTTCGCCTCGATAGCAACCAAATTACGGCGATACCAGACGCGATCGCC
>Ga0209985_10003678_pt1 | contig 12888 bp, 11 predicted proteins | sample NOAtaG_FD_187305 | JGI IMG/M metagenome (GOLD analysis project Ga0209985, IMG submission 187305) | Freshwater lake microbial communities from Lake Erie, under a cyanobacterial bloom - NOAA_Erie_Diel6S_1000h metaG (SPAdes) (version 2) | ecosystem: Environmental > Aquatic > Freshwater > Lake ...
GATCTCGATCGAATCAGCAAACTGCTCGATTGCACCGAACGTCCAGTACAAGTGATCTTTGCTGGAAAGGCTCACCCAAAAGATGAGCCTGGCAAGCGTTTCATTCAGGAGATTGCCAATCTGCGACATGACTCTCGGTTCGGTGGTCGTGTCGTCTTTATCGAAGACTACGATATCAATGTTTGCCGACATTTGATCCAAGGGGTCGACGTATGGTTAAACAACCCTCGACGTCCATTAGAAGCATCCGGAACGAGCGGTCAGAAAACCGTTTTGAACGGCGGACTCAACTGCAGCATCTTGGATGGTTGGTGGGCTGAAGCCTATGACGGTTCGAACGGTTTTGCCATCGGCAAGGGCACCAGCCATTCCGACGATCGCATTACCGATAAACGCGATGCCGAGTATCTCTACGAAACAATCGAAGAATCGGTGATCCCAATCTTCTATAACCGCGATCGAGACGGTGTTCCACGCCAGTGGATCAAGAGAATGATGAATAGTATCAGCACGTTAGCTTGGCGATTTAGCAGCCACCGTATGGTCATGGACTATGCACGACAGGTGTACGTTCCTGCGGCCGGCGGACTCAGCTGCGAAATGAAGAAGAGCTAAATTGCATATCAACTAGACGAATACAAAGCGTAGGAATCCATCTCGGATCCCTGCGCTTTGTTTGTTTTCTTAATGACTCATCGATGAATCGACGGGTCGGTACCAATCGTCCCGAGCAGATCGTTCGGATAATTTTGGTTTTGGCATCGAGCAAGTTCTACTTTTGTTCGCTCCAGTCGCTGGCGAAGTCTGAGTCGTTCGATCACAGAACGGTAGTTCGCTCTGCCATAATACTCATCGAACGGATGGCAAACCGTGCCTTCTCCCGACACGCCGACCAATCACCAAGCGGGTGCGCACGGATGCTTTTCCATCATCACCTTGTATCCGCTCGGAGACATGTAGATGTGGTTTTGTTCCAACGGAATCGATTGTTCTACGCCATCTTTGGTCCATCGAACCGTTCGATCGAATAAAGACGCACGTGCGTTTTCCGATACGCAGATTTAGTCGAACCCATAAAGTCGCTCACCATAAGAATAGAGGCAAATTCATCGGGCGAATTAGCTTAATGCATTCGAAGTCGATGTCGACGGAAAGAGATCGTCGAGGAGGATTATCAGGCTCACTAATCACGAAGCGACGCAGACTAGATTCAACGATTAGGTTTGCGTGAATGCGTTGAGCATTTCAAAGCGTGGGCTACTTTCCCTTGCCATTGGACTTAGGCTTCCCATTGTTTGGGTCCTTGGCGTCGGCAACGCGAGCCTTGCTTAGTTCAGCCTGAGCGTTGGCGAGTTGCTTCATTGCCCTCGCCACATTCTCGCGAATTTTGCCAAGCTCTTTTCGTTGAAAAGCGAGTTCCTTCTTGGCTTCTTCGACTCGTTTCGACACTTGCGCAACTTTGGGATGTGATTGCACTTTGTCTTTCGAGATCTTTTTTCTCAAGCCATCGAGTTCGTCCACCGTTTTGGAAAGCGTCGCTTGCAGCGGTTTGCAAACAGTCGATTGCTGAATCGCGTTGGATTCGAGTTCGGAAGGCTTACGAAGCAAGCGATCGATCCCGCTCAGTTTGGCATCGCGTTCGGAATCTTCCAACTCAACATTTTCGTTAAGTTCCTCTTTCTTCTGCTTTGCCGCTTCGACTTCTTGAAGCAGTTTTTTCCATTGAGGCGACGCATGCAATTCCGCCAGCACTGGCACACTGGCATCGTCTAGTTTCTTTCGACTCTCCTTCACCTTCACTAATGCGTTAGGAATTCCAATCGAAGCTCCAATCTCTTGCTCTGCCTCATCTTCCGCATCGCGATACGCCCGAAGCAACTTACTCAATCCGTCCTCGCGCGTGACTACACTACGAAGCTTTTCTTTCAGCTTTTTCTGAATCTCGGTCAATTCTCGCTTGGCTTCGTTGACTTCCTTCTCTGCTTTTTTGACACGCTCATTTTCTCGCTGTTCATCCTTGCGATCTTGAGCTTTGGACTGACCGTATCCAGACGGTGTGAGCAATGTCATGCTGACTAGGAATGCCACGCTGAGAACGAGAGCGTAAATCGCAAGCGGTGTTCGTGTCATGTCTTTTTGATCCTTCGCAATGGTCGTTGCCAATCAAGCTGTGGTGGAAGTGCATCGCCGTTGAGTATCGTACTCAATACAATTCGTGCCAAGGCTGGAGCCATGAGGGTCCCTTTCGAACCCAAGCCGTTCAAACAAAAAACCCTCGAGGACGCAATATGCCTGCCAATCAGCGGATGTCTATCATAGCTTGCCGGGCGGACGGCCGCTTGATGGTCCAGCACGACAGAACTTTGAATGTTTCCCTCGAATACTCCTTCCCATCGACGAATGAGTTCCGATTTCCACGAAAGAACCTCTGGGCGGTTGTCGACGATTCCATCGAGTGTGTGACGATTGTACGTGGCGCCTATCTTGAGTTTGCCGTCGATCGTTGGCACTACCCATACATTGTGATGAACGACACGTTCAACTTCAACCTGACGAGGTTTCTCCAACGTCAGAATGTCACCTCGCGCGGGGTGCAATGGCAATTCAGCAAACCATTGGTTCTTTCGAGACTCTACTCCCTGGCAAAGGATAACCGCGTCCGCGCTGATTCCGATAGAAGAAAGCTGAACACGCGAGCCATTATCCACAATGGAATCGCAGTCCACATCGCACTCATGATACTCTGTACGGTTCTTAAAAAACTCTCGAGTCTTCGATAAGTAAGCATGTGTGTCCAATCGTGCGGCTGGCGACATGCTGCATCCACCCCACGGAGCATGGATACCGCTCAAGCTTGTTGTTTCGATTGGCAATGCTGTCGGAGTGGTAGGACTCAACGAAGTCTTCGAAAACCACTTCTGTTCAAACTGTATTCGCTCCATCTCCGACAGAAAGATCCGTATCGCCGGCTCGCTATACCAGAAGCGGCCGTGAAGCTTCTCCTCGATCCATGGATAGAAGTGACTCGCTTCGCTGAAGAACAGATGCCATTCCCAACTAGCAGCGGCCCGCGAACCCGTAATTGGAGTAACCAAGCCGGCAGCCACCATCGAGCACGATTGTAGTTCGTTGCGATCTGCGATCGCGATCGACATGCCCCTACGGTGCGCCTGCCAAGCGATGGCGGAACCCGCCAATCCACAACCGACGATGAGAAGATCTACAGACTTCATAGTAGCCTTCCCGGATGAGTACTCACGAATGGACTGTTAGGTTGTCGCGATGGATGACTTCTTCATAGGGACACTGGCCCAAGATCTGTTCAATACGATCCGACCGACAACCGCGAATGCGGAGCAATTGATCTGCGCTATAGTTCACCAGTCCTCGAGCGATCTCTGTTCCGTCACTCGCATGAACGGAGACGACATCACCTTTACCAAATTCTCCTTCGACCGATTGGATTCCAATTGGCAACAAGCTGCGACCGTTGGTCAGCATAGCGGTCACTGCTCCTTGATCCACAATCAAGCGACCTGCAGTTTGCGCCGAGAAGCCGATCCAACGTTTCCTCGGTGTAAGTGTTTTCGATTGAGGCAAGAACACGGTCCCTATCTCTTCGCCACGCGACAGTCGCAATAGTACATCGGGTTCACGCCCCCAAGCGATGACAACGCTTTGGCCACTCATCGTAACGAACTTGGCCGTCGACAACTTGCTCGCCATACCACCTTTACTAACGCCAGTTTTGCGATCGCGGACCAGTTCTTCGACAGATTCATCGATCTTTGGAACTGAAGCGATCACATTGGCGTTCGCATCGTTTGGGTCCCGATCGTAAAGCCCTGTCACATCCGAAAGGATGACCAGTAGGCTACCTTCGAGTAGACCAGCGACCATGCCTGCCAATCGATCGTTGTCACCAAAGGTGGTCTTCAGTTCGTCGACGGCAACGGTATCATTCTCGTTGATGATGGGGATGCATCCCATTTCCAAAAGTCGATTTAGCGTGTTCCGAACGTTCAGATAGGCAACTCGGTCGTCGAGTTCCGATGCGGTCAGAAGCACTTGCGCCGCGAATCGATTAAACTGCGAGAAGGTTTGCTCGTACACCTGAATCAGGTGAGTCTGACCGATCGCTGCGACAGCCTGAAGCGTCGCTAGGTCCGTAGGACGGCTTGGCAAACCCAATCGCCCAACACCGCTGGCCACCGCGCCGCTGGAAACCAAAACAACACGTTTTCCGAGTTCGACAAGTTTCACCAGTTGCCGAGCTAGGTTGGCAACTTGTTCTCGGTCGAGCAAGCCGTCGTCCCCTGTGAGAGATCTTGAGCCGACCTTCACGATCCAAACATCGGCATCGACAAGAAGCTGTTTGCGTTGATCCATCATTGCACAAAGAGGATAGCGAAATCTAACTCGAAACAAGAGTGACCGTCGGATGTTCCGCGTTCACTGTGGAGTAGATGGTAGCAACACTACAAAAAACCGTCAGTACTGCGCAATTCAAAAGCGAGGTAGAGTTGGAAGATGTGTGGCGGATTCGACTTTTTGCCATGATCCCAACCCGACGCGTAAGCGAGGGATTCTGTAGGATTGTACGTCCCTCGCTTACGCGTCGGGTTGTGATGTTTCCTTTGTCTGCGACAATTCTATTGAAGCAACAAGCCGCTAGCCCCGGTTGCCGCCTGCAGCAAAGCAACTAAACCGGGGCTAACGCACGCTAACGCACGACGGCTCACTAAAGCCTCACTCTCGGATGGGGGTTAGGGGAGATTCTCTCCCGGGTCGCAAATACATGAAGACGCCGTGAATCCCGAGACTTAATGGCGATTAAAACTCCGCAAAAGTCGCCTTACGGAGATTCGCCGTCAGGCTTGGCGATCCTAGGTTTTACTGGCTCGGGAGGGGATCGATGGGGTAGGTCATGAAGCTCGGCAAGGGTTTTGATCTAGCCACAAATAGGGAAATCGGCACAATACGTTCCGACTTCCAGACGACTGTGACTTTCTTTTTGATCCGATCCGGCGGTTCTGGCGCCGATTGTCGGAGTGAACGATAACCTCTCCAACCCACCTTCCTGAAGACTATGCAAAAGACACTGGTACTGCTGAAACCTGATTGCGTTCAACGCCGATTGATTGGAGAGATCATCGGTCGATTCGAAAAGAAGGGGCTTAATGTTGTCGCGATGAAGATGCTTAAAGTCACACCAGAACTTTCGAAGCAACATTATGCTGAGCACGTATCGAAGCCATTTTATAAGAATCTAGAAGACTTCATCACGTCCGCACCGATTGTTGCCATGGCCATCGAGGGACTCGAAGCCATTCGTGTCGTACGCGAGATGTTAGGCGCGACCAACGGATTGAAGGCAGCCCCTGGCACAATTCGCGGCGATTTTTCTAGCTCTCGCCAAATGAACCTGGTTCATGCGTCCGATAGCGAAGAGTCCGCCGCACGCGAGCTTACGCTTTATTTCCAAGCGTCGGAGATTTGCAGCTACACACCAACGCTCGTCGGTAGTTTCCGAGCGAGCGACGAAACCTAGTTTCGAACGATTCAAAAACCTATTGATCATTTCCTTATGGGCTCCCGGGATATTCTCTCGGGAGTTTAGCCTTAACAAACCATTGATTTTCCATGCGTCGAAACGATATCCGCAACATTGTCATTATTGCTCACGTCGATCATGGTAAGACCACGATGGTCGATTGCTTGCTCAAGCAAAGTGGTCAGTATCGTGACTCCCAACTTCAGGGAGAGCGAATACTCGACAGCAATGATTTGGAACGCGAACGAGGAATCACGATTCTCTCCAAGAACATTGCGATCGACTACAAAGGGGTGAAGATCAACTTGATTGACACTCCTGGCCACGCGGATTTCGGTGGGGAAGTAGAACGGGTTGTACGAATGGCCGACGGTGCGCTCGTCTTGATGGATGCTGCCGAAGGCCCGATGCCTCAGACTCGTTTCGTACTTTCCAAGGCATTGGAAGTGGGCGTGAAGCCGATCGTTGTAATCAATAAAATCGACCGCCCCGACGCTCGATGCGAGCAAGTGGTCGAAGAAGCGTTGATGCTTCTTTGCGATCTCGGTGGCGAGCATTACATGGATCATTTCGACGTCATCTTTGCTTCTGGCCGAAGTGGATACGCTACACATGACTGGAAAACGCCTGGCGATAGCATGATTCCATTGTTGGACATGATGCTAGAAAAGATCCCAGGTCCGGACGTCGAGCCTGAAGCACCGTTGCAGTTGCTGGTAACCAACCTCGATTGGTCTGATTATGTAGGGCGAATCGCGATTGGGCGAATCCAGTCTGGATCGCTTCGAAAGAATCAAGCGGTTGATATCGCCAAAGAAGATTCCGTGGTTTCCTCAACGGTTGCGAATCTGCAAGCCTTTGACAAACTCGGCCGTGTTGACATTGATAATGCAAAAGCTGGAGACATTGTCGCCGTTGTTGGGCTAAGCAACATCGAGATCGGTGACACGATCTGCAACCGAGGCGAAGTTAATCCATTGCCGCGTCTCCGAGTAGATGAACCAACTCTGGAAATGAATTTCAGCATCAACACGTCGCCACTTGCAGGAAAAGATGGCAAGTACGTGACGACGAGGCAGTTGAAGATGCGTCTCGAAAAGGAACTCGAGCGAAATGTCGCACTACGCGTGCGCCCTATCGAGGGAAGCGAAGCGTTTGCCGTTCGCGGGCGAGGGGTTCTCCACTTATCCGTCTTGATCGAGACGATGCGGCGTGAAGGTTTCGAAATGAGTATCAGCAAGCCGCGAGTCGTCCTCAAAGAGATCGATGGCGTCGTGCATGAGCCGTATGAAGTGCTCAATGTCGAAGTTCCAACGGATCGTATGGGACCGGTCATGGAAATGGTCGGAAACCGTCGTGGAAAAATCGATGAGATGACACCGCGCGGCGAGTACACACTACTGCGATTCTCGATCCCAGCACGTGGACTGATCGGGCTTCGAACGAGAATGCTCAACGCGACACAAGGAACAGCGATCATTCACCATCGTTTCTCAGGCTATCAGCCTATGGAAGCCGATTTGCCACGACGCCAAAACGGCGTGCTCGTCTGCATGGTGCCTGGTCGAGCTATTCCATATTCGTTGTTCGCATTGCAAGATAGAGCGGAGCTATTTGTCTCACCAGGTGATGACGTTTACGAGGGGATGATCGTAGGTGAGAATGCTCGCGATAACGATCTCGTCGTCAACCCGACCAAGGAAAAGAAGCTGACCAACGTTCGAGCCGCTGGTAGCGACGAAAACATCATTCTCAAGCCACCGCGACAACTCTTCCTCGAAGCGGCCCTCGAATACGTCGAGGACGATGAATTGGTCGAGGTAACGCCAAACGTGATTCGTCTTAGAAAAGTCTACCTACGAGAAAGCGATCGCAAACGACAAAGTAGATCGCCTGGCGAGTTGGCTGTCAGCTAGTCGCTCTCCAAGAACACGGCTGCTTAATCGACGGTTTACTGGTAGGCCAAGTGGACAATCCACTTGGATTGGATGACAATACGGCGAAACCATTTGCTTAGAGGTCCGGCTTTCGGACTCTTCGCATCTTGTTTTTCCGCAATATCATCCCTCCCACTTCAAGGAAAACAGCATGTCGAGTTTCCGTCCCGCTATCTTTTCTGGTCGTTGTGTCGCCCTCAGCATGGCCCTGGCATCATGTCTTGGCACAACTTCTATCAAAGCCCAAGAGTATCTGAACGGGATCGAATGGAAGGAGCCAGCGATCGTGACTCCCGGAGTGACGAACGATGCACCTCCCTCGGACGCTGTGGTTCTGTTTGACGGAAAGGATTTGTCTCGATGGAAGAATGGTGACAAGTGGTCTGTTGTGGACGGTGCAATGGTTTCCGGGAAAGGGATGGTGACCAGTCTGGATACGTTTGGTGATTGCCAAGTGCACCTAGAATGGTCTGCTCCAACCGTCGTCAAAGGAGATGGGCAAGGTCGTGGGAACAGCGGTGTTTTCTTGATGGGAATGTATGAACTCCAAGTTCTCGATTCCTATCAGAATAAAACGTATTTTGATGGCCAAGCAGGGGCAATTTACAAACAGACGCCTCCTATGGCTAACGTCATGCGCAAGCCAGGTGAATGGAACACTTACGATATCTTCTGGACAGCCCCTCGCTTCAACGAAGATGGGACTCTCAAATCTCCAGCCTACATCACGGCTGTTCATAACGGAGTCTTGATTTTGAATCATTTTGAGCTCAAAGGGGACACACCTTTCAATCGCCCGCCGCAATACAAGAAGCATAGCGAGAAGGGGCCCATCTCGTTGCAAGATCACGGCAATCCAGTTCGATTCAAAAACATTTGGGTAAGGGAGTGGCAACCGGTTGTCGGAACCCAAGTCCGAAAGCCTTTCTTGCGCAAAGGGAATGAAGAGATCCCTCTCGATAAATAATGGATTTTGGTGAGAAAAACTACCGGATTGTTGCTCTAAATCCAGCGAAACACAACGGTCTGTTGATTCAACGGAATCAGAGTATAGCGACGGCCCAATCTCAACCCGAAGCGTGAGCGAGGGACGGACAATTCCACAGAATCCCTCGCTTAACGGGCTGTTGATTTAATGGATTTGCCGCAGGCAAAGGAAACATCACAACCCGGAGTGTTAGCGAGGGACGAAGAACCCCACAGAATCCCTCGCTTACGCGTCGGGTTGGGATTAAAGCAACAAGCCGTCAGGCTTCGGGTTAGGATGCCCCGTTGCCTAACGGCAAAACTATTTGGATCAAGAAACTAGGGAACGAGGGACGATCCCTAGCTCGCATGCAAAACCTTGTTTGCGTGCACAAGAGTGATGATGATGTAGAGTTCTTTTTTGAAAGTATGGAATGGCAAAGCTAACGGTAGAAGGAATTGGTGAATTCGTTGTCGATGATGCAAAGAGGCTTGCGACGGCATTGCGAGAGGTGGGTACGGATCAATTGCATGCCTGTGGTGGTAAAGCGAGATGCACGACGTGTCGTGTTGAGTTCATCGAAGGTGAACCAACAAGCATGACGCTGGCAGAAAAAACAATCCTAGCCGATCGTGGCGTGACGGGATCTCGATTAAGCTGTCAGATCCTGTGTGATCATGACATGAAAGTTCGATTGATCAGTCGCTTGGAAGGGAGCGGTCGCAAAGACTGCGGTTCGCCATTAGCTGAGACGATTGAACCTTCACCCGCCGAATGGGTTGAAAAGTGACACAAACGACAAAAGTCTGGTTTTAACTGTAGCTCGGGACCATTGTCCCGAGCGGATGGATTTTCCTAGGAGATTTTGACGGCCGGGACAATGGTCCCAGCCTACTTTGACTAGTTGGGCTTGGACGGTCCTGCTTGCCTCAGGGCTTCTAGAATCTGCGATTGGGTGTATCCATTACCAAAGTTGAAGGGTTCGTACTTTTTGCCAGCCGGGAAAATTGCAACAAGGGGAACACCACCACTCGGTTGCATCTTCGTAAAGAACTCGCGTTCCTCCTCAGAAATTCGATCGATGTCAACTTCGTACACGACCACATTGTTAGATGTGATCGTGGCCTTTGTTTTCGATCGATCTAAATTGGCGGCCTTGAGCACTTTGCATGTTGCACACCATTCCGCTGTGAATTCGACCAGTACCGTCTTGTTCGCATTCACATCGTTCACGAACTGAGCCATCGTGAATTTTCGCCAAGGCAATGGGTCCGTCACTTGCGGCATCGCAAAAGCAAACCATCCGATAAACGCAGTGAACAAAGACGCTTGTCCCCAGGCCATTAGTTTCTGGCTTCGCTCTGCATAAGCAGGCGTTCGACCGATCCACCAGCAGGCCGCAGAAAGGCCTGCGAGTAAGATCAACGTAGGCATTAACAAATGGGCATCGACCGGAAGCATAAGCCATAGAACGGTTCCGATGAGGACAAAGCCCATGACCTGCTTGAAGGTATCCATCCATGGCCCAGGCTTTGGAAGGAACCGCATCAGCTTTGGTTGAAACCCAATGAAAATATAGGGGGAGGCCATCCCTAATCCCATAAACGTAAAGATCGCAAAGGTAATGGCAGGACTAGATCCCAATGCGAATCCAACGGCCGTTCCGAGGAATGGTCCGCTGCATGGAGTCGCCAAGAGGGTTGTGATCATGCCTTTGATAAACGCACCGAGAGCCCCTTCTTTGGCTGCAAGTTGTTGCGCATTGCGACTGCCTGCAAAACCGGGAATCGGTATCTCCCAAACACCTAAGAAGCTCAATGCCATCACGAAAACGATCGAGATCAACGCAATGTTGAAACCATCGTAACTGAATTGTTGTCCCCAACCAAACGTTTGCCCCCACGATCGCAAGACGATGGCGATACCTGCCAGAATCCAGAAAACACTCAAAATTCCAAGCGAATACCACACGTTGAGCATCAACACACGGTGCGGATTTCTGCCACCTTGTTCGAGAAAGGAAAGCAGTTTCAATCCGATCACGGGCAACACGCAGGGCATAAAGTTCAGGATGAATCCCGCGAGGATCGCGGCCCCGATCATCAAAGGCAACGATGAATCGGTTGAACTTTGTGAAAGGGGATTTAGCTTCTTTACGTCATAGTCGGTTCTTGGTGTTCCCATAGGCACGGGAGGTGCTTGGCTGTCTTCCGCAGTTTGGGTTTTTGTTTCATCGACCTTAGGAGGATCGGCCGTTGGAGGGTCCGCCTTTACGGGATTGATCGGCGTCACCTTAGGCAATTTGACTGGCGATTTCCCAAGCTTGGCTGTAAAGGGATGATCTTTGGGAGGTAAGCATCCCGTGTCATTGCACGCTTGCGCGTTGACCTTTCCTTTGATTTCCAAACTTGCGGCATCGACATCTTTGCCCAGGCTTAACGGGGCATACCATGAAACAGAGATCGAGTGCTCTTCCACGAGAAGATTATCAAAGACAGGTTCAGGATGGATTTTTGGTTCTTCGACTGACTTGAATGCGCCGACGACGAATTTGTCGGACGTGGTGATCTTGATTTTGGTTTGGACAGGACCGCCAGGTGGTTGAGTGATCGAATAGGTCTTGTAGCCATCTTCAATCTTGGCGGTCACCACGAGTATGGCGGGTTGATCTCCTTCGGCTGCGACGATGACAGCCTCCGCGGAGATAGGAGCCCCCGAGCCAACATCGAATCCGCCACCGCCGAACGAGTTGAGTTGTGCAATAGCCAAGCTATCGATGGAGAGCCAACTGGCGGCGAGAACCATCAATAGCATGAACTTCTTCGACACTTGTTTCATTCCGATTTCCTTGTCTGCGAACCGCTTAGCGTAGGTCAATTCTAACATTTTCTCGAAAATGAGGCAGATGTCATCATTGCGACCTCGGAGTGGATGGAGACAATTTGTGGGTGTGAAGAAACTACTTTATGACTCCGAGCAAGATTGACAAAACAAAGAACAGGGGCTTATGGAAACACCGAAGCGATACGGAGTTACAAAACGTTGGTCAGATGCAGTGGTTGTCGGCAATATGGCTTACTTCGTCGAGGTTCCCGACAACGCGGAATTGGCGCCAGAGGATCAATTTAAAATGTTATTCGCACAGGTCGACAAGCGTTGCGAAATGTTGGGGACGAATCGCAAGAACCTCGTTCAAGTTCTAATTTATCTTCCATACCCAGAGGATCTGGGAGCATTCAATGCACAATGGGATGCGTGGATCCCCGACGGTTTTGCACCCTCGAGAGCCTGCTCACATCCTGCGCTGGCAGCCCCGGGATACCGCGCCGAACTGGTAATCACTGCGTTTGTTCCTTAAGCAGCGGTCGACTTACGGCGACTAGCGAATGTATGGGGAGAAAATTTCGCCGGATTCGAGTTACTTTGAGTGAAGAATCTACGAAGCCCCGTAGTAACGAATAAATCTTCAATTCCGGTCGTAGTAATTGCCGATGGAAAGGTTGTTCGCAAGAGCTAAATATGAACGAATAACCTGGGGGGGTATTATGATCCGCAAGGCCTTGATGGTCATGGCGCTAGGAACAGTCGCTGGACTCGCAACAGCAGATAGCGCACAAGCACAACAACCACAACAAGCCTACGGGCGATCCTGGAACGGCGGAGCGGGCGAGCGCGATTACAACCGTTTCATGCACTATCCTTACGTGTACTATCCACAGAACTTCTGGGGTAATGAGTACTATCGTAGTAGCAATGACTTGTATCACCGGTACCCCACAGAAATGCAAATTCCTGTGTACAATCGCAAATGGGCGAACTATTACCCAACTCAACAGCGATATCACTGGGGCCATCATTTCATTCTAGACGTGTTCTAAAGAATCCGCTGCAATTCAATTCATTGGAATTTACCATCGTTGCGAAACGATGCCGCGAGCGGTTCTTCTGAATCTAAAGATCAAAACGTCTTGAACTGAAAACGAATTTATCCCGCACACTGTGGAGAGTGACTTCGCTCCACAGTGTTTTTTCGTTTTCATTCTGCATGATTGAATAAGGGATAAAGAATTGAATCACGTTTTTGATCAGTTCCGATTGGATGGCCGTGTTGCATTGGTAACGGGGGGATCACAAGGCCTAGGGCTTCATCTCGCAAAAGCTCTTGCACAAGCCGGTGCAACAATTATCGTCGTCAGCCGGCGCATTGAAGCTTGCAAACAGGCGGCCCAAGAAATCATCTCGGAAAAACAGGGAAGAGCGTTCGCATTCTCTGCGGATGTTACGAATTGGAACGATGTCCAAAATCTTTTCGACGAGACTAGTAAACAAGTGGGGCCGGTCGACATTGTTTTGAACAGCGCCGGTCTCAACAAGCGAGGGACGATCGAGAATTTAACGGAAGCCGATTGGGACGCAGTCGTTGATGCGAA
>Ga0209985_10003679_pt1 | contig 12888 bp, 11 predicted proteins | sample NOAtaG_FD_187305 | JGI IMG/M metagenome (GOLD analysis project Ga0209985, IMG submission 187305) | Freshwater lake microbial communities from Lake Erie, under a cyanobacterial bloom - NOAA_Erie_Diel6S_1000h metaG (SPAdes) (version 2) | ecosystem: Environmental > Aquatic > Freshwater > Lake ...
CGCGAGGGCAACGACTTCTATCACGAGATGTCCGACTCCAAGGTCGTCGTGCAGGACAATCTGCCCGAGTCCAAGGTGGCCATGGTCTACGGCCAGATGAACGAGCCGCCGGGCAACCGCCTGCGCGTGGCGCTGACGGGCCTGACCATCGCCGAGTCGTTCCGCGACGAGGGCCGCGACGTGCTGTTCTTCGTGGACAACATCTACCGCTACACGCTGGCCGGCACGGAAGTGTCCGCGCTGCTGGGCCGCATGCCCTCGGCGGTGGGCTACCAGCCGACGCTGGCCGAGGAGATGGGCCGCCTGCAGGAGCGCATCACCTCCACCAAGGTGGGCTCGATCACCTCGATCCAGGCCGTGTACGTGCCCGCCGACGACCTGACCGACCCGTCGCCCGCCACCACCTTTGCCCACCTGGATGCCACCGTGGTGCTGAGCCGCGACATCGCCTCGCTGGGCATCTACCCGGCCGTGGACCCGCTGGACAGCACCAGCCGCCAGATCGACCCCAACGTCGTCGGCGAAGAGCACTACGCCACCACGCGCGCCGTGCAGGCCACGCTGCAGCGCTACAAGGAACTGCGCGACATCATCGCCATCCTGGGCATGGACGAACTCAGCCCCGAAGACAAGCTGGCGGTGGCGCGCGCGCGCAAGATCCAGCGTTTCCTGAGCCAGCCCTTCCACGTGGCCGAGGTGTTCACCGGCGCCCCGGGCAAGTACGTGCCGCTGAAGGAAACCATCCGCGGCTTCAAGATGATCGTGGCCGGCGAGTGCGACCACCTGCCCGAGCAGGCCTTCTACATGGTCGGCACCATCGACGAAGCGTTCGAAAAAGCCAAGAAGATCAATTGACGGGCCCCCAAGCTCGCTGGCGCTCGCTACCCCCCGAGGGGGCCGCACGCCAGCGGCCCGGCAAAGCCGGTTCCGCGGCGTAGGGCTTGGCCGGTTTGCTCGACTGCTAAAGGACTCCAAAGATGGCCAACACCATTCACGTCGACGTCGTCTCCGCTGAAGAGAGCATCTTCAGCGGCGAGGCCAAGTTCGTGGCCCTGCCGGGCGAAAACGGCGAGCTCGGCATCCTGCCGCGCCACACGCCGCTGATCACCCGCATCAAGCCCGGTGCCGTGCGCATCGAGCGCGCCGACAACGGCGAGGAAGAGTTCGTGTTCGTCGCCGGCGGCATTCTCGAGGTGCAGCCGGGCGTGGTGACGGTGCTCGCCGACACCGCCATCCGCGGCCACGACCTCGACGAAGCCAAGGCTACCGAGGCCAAGAAGCTGGCCGAAGAGGCGATGAAAAACGCCAAGAGCGACATCGACCTGGCCGCTGCCCAGGGCGAGTTCGCCGCCATGGCCGCCCAGCTGGCCGCGATCCAGAAGCTGCGCAAGAAGTAGGCGCCGCACGGGCTCCGGGCCCGCCGCTCCGCACAGGCCGCCGCCCCGCCAGGGCCGGCGGCCTTGTTGTTTACTGCAGCGAGGCCGGCATCGTGTCGCCGCCGCGCGCCGGCAGCACGATCTCGAACACCGAACCCCCGCCCTCGCGGTTGCGCGCCGTGATGCGCCCGCCGTGCGCGTGCATGATGGTTCGGCTGATGGCCAGCCCCAGGCCTGTGCCGCCCGAGCCGTCCTTGGTGCGGGTGCTCTGCACGAAGGCCTCGAACACGCCTTCGAGTTCGTCTTCGGGGATGCCGGGGCCGCGGTCGGCAATGCCCAGCCGCCACTCGCCGGCGTCGGTGACATCGGCGCCGATGTCGACCTGCCCACCATCCGGCGAGAACCGGATGGCGTTGGCCACCACGTTGCGCACCACCTGCTGGAAGCGCAGCGGGTCCAGCTTGGCCGTCATCGGCGCCTCGGGCAAGTGCTCGACCAACACCACGCCGCGCTTGGCCGCCAGCGGCTCCAACTCGCGCAGCACCTCGCGCACGGGCGTGCGCAGGTCGCCGCGCTCCAGGTGCAATGTGCCGACGCTGCTTTCGATGCGTGCCACGTCGAGCAGGTCGTTCACCAGCGCCAGCATGCGCTGGCCCGAGGCGTGGATGTCGTCGAACATCGCGGCCAGGCGCACCTGCTCGCCGGCGCGGCGCAGACCCAGCTCCGAGAAGCCGATGATCGACTGCAGCGGCGTGCGCAGCTCATGGCTGATGTTGGCGATGAACTCGCTCTTCGCGCGTGATGCGTCCTCGGCGGCGTCGCGCGCGTCGCGCGTGGCGCGCTCGGCCTCGCGGAACTCGGTCACGTCGATGATCACGGCCAGGATGCCCGAGGGCTCACTGCCATCGACACCCGGCAGTGCGCGCTTTTCGATCACCACGTCGCGCATCGAGCCGTCGGCGTGGTGCAGGCGGGCCTCGTAGCGCAAGGGCTCGCCCGTGCGGTAGACCTGCGCGTCGCGGGCCTCGTGCTCGAGGCGGTCAGCCGGCGACAGGTGGATGCCCACCGGAGCGCCCAGTGCCTGCTCACGCTGGCGGCCGCTGAAGGCCTCCCAGGCGCGGTTGACGATGCGGTAGCGCCGGTCGCGCCCCACCACCGACATCGGCAACGGGCTGCTCTCGAGCAGCATCTCGGTGAACGCGAGCTGCGACTGCAGGCGCCGCCGGGCTTCCAGCCGCTCGGTCACGTCGACGGCACTGCCCACGAAGCCGGCACCGCGGGGCAGGGGCGTCACGGTGCACTCGTGCGGCAAGGCACGGCCGTCGGCGGCCTGCAGGGACAGCGCCAGCGTCTGGGCCAGGCCGTCGGTCGGCAGGGCCCTCAGCAGGCGGTCGGCCTTCGCGCGATCGGCCTCGGCCACGGCGTCGACGAAGGGCACGCCGCTCCACGAGGCCGCGTCACGGCCGGTCAGCCGCTCCCAGGCGGGGTTCACGAACACCAGCAGGCCGTCGGCACTGCAGCGGAACACCACCTCCTGCAGCCCGGCGAGCGTGGCGCCCATCTCACGCTCGCGCTCGACGATCCGGGCCTGCGTGGCCGCGCGGGCGCGCAGGCTGCGCACCGCCAGCAGCGTCATCAGGAAGGTCACCGCGAGCACGCCCACGCCCACGAACAGGCGGCCTTGGCTGTCGCGCCACCACTGCGCATGGGCGGCATCTCTGTCGAACTCCACCCAAGCCAGCAGCGGCCAGTGGCGCGACGTGCGGAACGACGCCATCTGCACGCCACGGCGCAGGCCTGCGCCCGTCCAGCTGCCGTGTTCGCGGGCGGGCAGGAACTGCACGAAGGGGGGCAGCGCCGACAGGTCCTCGCCCGAGTGGCGCTCGACCGCCTGGGTGGCGCCCAGCAGCCGCCCGCCAAAGCCGAGCAGGGCCGAGGCCATGCGCTCGTCGCCCATCGTCACCTGCTGGAAGTTCAGCAAGGCATCGATGTTCACCAGCGACACCACGACGAGCTCGCGGCCGTCGCTGCGGCGCGTGGTGCTCAGCAAGGGCACGAAGCCAACGCCGCGCGCCACCGGTGCGGCATAGGCCGGATGCAGGTCGGCCAGCCGGCGCGCCGGCACGAAGCCGCCCAGCACCGCTTGCCGGCCCGGCGGCTGCGGACCGAGCGCGGCGAGGTCGATCACGATGCCCTGCTCAGCCGCGTCGGCCGATGCCAGCACCAGCCCCTGGCTGTCGATCACGGCCATGCCACGCAGGAACGGCAGGTTCACGAGGGTCTGCGACATCGCGCCGATGACCTCGGGGCTGTCGGGCTCGACGTTGCGTTCGAGCAGGTCTTCCACGGTGGCGGCGGCCAGCGCCGCGGAGTCGATGCTGCGCGTGGCATGGTCGGCAAAGACCCGCGCCATCAGCACCGTCTGCTCCTGCACCCGCGCGTCGTGGGCGAGTTGGTCGACCCAGGCCAGGGCCGCCAGCGACAAGGCCAGCAGGCCGCCGACCACGGCCCCGACCGCCGCCACCAGGCGGTGTGGGGCCATGCGCCGAGCGGGGTGGGACGTCACTTCAAGCGAACGATCGGCGCCAGGCCGTGACGGCGGGCGGCCGCTTCGAGCCGACCGTCGCGTTGGATGCGGCCGACGAACTCGTCGACCTGCGCCAGCCAGGCCGCGTCGCCCGGCTTCACGGCGTAGGCGTAGGGCAGCACATGAAACGGCTGCGGCGGCGCGATCAGTGCGGCCCAGTCGGCGTTGTCGAGCAGGCGACGGCTGTAGGGGAAGTCGGTCATGAACACGTCCACGCGGCCGGCCTCGAGCTCGCGCTCGCGCGTGGCCGGCGGGGTGACGCGCACCAGCCGGGCCTGCTTCAGCGCAGCCGCCATCACCGGCTCCATGAAGGTGCCGGCTTGCACCGCGACGGCCACGCCGGGCTTGTCGATGTCTTCCCAGCGCTGCACGACGCGGTTGCCCTTGGTCGTGATGGCGTAGATGTCGCTCTGCAGGTAGGGCCGCGAGAAGCGCAGCCGCTCCATTCGCTGCGGCAGCATGCCGACGGCGAACATGGCAACGTCGCAGCGGTCGGCCTCGAGGTCGGCAATCAGCGTCGCGAAGGAGGAGTCCACGTGCTGCAGTTTCAGGCCCAGGTCGCGGGCGAACTCGGCCGAGAGGTCGATGTCCAGGCCCACGAGCTGCTGGGTGCGCGGGTTGCGCAGGCTGATGCCGTAGTAGTCGGGCCAGATGCACACGCGCACGGTGCCGGCAGCGCGCACGCGCTCCAGCACCGGGTTCGCGCCCGCAGCCGCGGGGAGGGCCACGCCTGCCATCACGGCGGCCGCCGTGGCCAGCGCGGCGGCCGAGGCGATGAACGTGCGGCGGAGTCGTTCTACGAAGGAATGGGTTCGCATGACGGTGCTCGACGTGAAGTTGAAGTGTGGCTGGGTTCAGAAGCCGAGATCGACGGACAAGTCGCCGAATCCCAGGCCACGGCGGTTGACGGCGTCGCGCACCGCGATCATCTCGTCGGCATGGGCCAGGAACACCTCGACAACATGGGGGTCGAACGCGGCGCCGCTCTGCTCGGCCAGCATCTGCAGCGCCACCTCCTCCGGCAGCGCCGGCCGGTAGCAGCGGTCCATCGTCAGCGCGTCGAAGAAGTCGACCACCGCGACGATGCGGCCCGACAGCGGGATCGCGTCGCCGGCGGTGCCGGCCGGGTAGCCGCCCCCGTCCCAGCGCTCGTGGTGCGTCAGCGCCACCTCGGCGGCCAGCTGGAACAGCGGAATGCGCGAGCGGCCGAGGATCTCGGCGCCGATGCGCGGGTGCTTGTTCATCTCGGCGCGCTCTTCAGGCGTGAAGCAGCCGGGCTTCTTGAGCACGCCATCGGGCACGCCGATCTTGCCGACGTCGTGCATCGGCGCGGCCTGGCGCAGCAGCATCGCCCAATTGGAAGGCCGGCCCAGCTTGAGGGCCAGCGCCCAGGCCAGGAAGCCGATGCGCACGATGTGCACGCCGGTGTCGTCGTCGCGGAACTCGGCTGCGCGCGACAGCCGCAGCAGCGCCTCGTGGTGGGCCTGCGAGACCTCGCGCAGCGCCTCGTTGCGCTCGCGGTACATGCGGCCGAAGTCGGCCACCAGCGCCTCCATCTGCGCGCTGGCGTCGTCGGTGAAGCAGCGGCTGTCCACGGCGGGCGGGGGCAGGGGGGGCAGCGTCATCGGGTGCGTGTTCGTGGCCATGTCGCCCTTCAGACCGTCGTGCCCAGCAGCGAACCCGACAGCTCGAGCAACTGCATCGGACTGAAGGGCTTCACGAGGTAGGCGTTGGCGCCGGCGTCCAGGCCAGCCTGGCGGTCGGCGGCGGTGCCCCGCGCCGACAGCATCACCACCGGCACCTTGGCCAGGGCGGGATCGGCCCGCAGCGCCCGGCACAGCGCCAGACCGTCCATCGTGCCGGGCATCATCACGTCGAGCAGCACGAGTTCCGGCCGCAGGCCCCGGGCGGCGGCCAGGCCGGCGTCGGCATCGGCCGCCTCATGGATCTCCACCGGCTCGAACTCGAGCGTCATGCGGATCAGCCGGCGGATGTCGGCGTGGTCTTCGACGATGAGGATCTTGTGCATGGCTTTGGCGCGTGGCGTCTCGATGAACCAAATTATGCGAGAAATGATATTTTCACTTCGGCCGATTTGCTGAAAAGCCAGTTCAACCGGCAGAATCGCACGGATGCAAACACCACCGAACGAGCCCGTTACCGCCGACGACTGCACCACCGTCGAGGTGGCGCGCCGCCTGGGCCTGGCCGTGCGGTCGGTGCAGCTGATGGTCGACCGGGGCGAGCTCGAAGCCTGGAAGACACCCGGCGGCCACCGGCGCATCAGCCGCGTCTCCGTCGACCGCTGGCTGGCCGACCGTCACAGCGGCGTCTCGCGGCCGGCCCCGCTGGGGCCGCCAGTGGGGGCGCCCGCCGCATGGCCTGTCAACCCGCCCGCCAGCACGGCCACGGCGGCGCCGGCCAGCCGCCGCCCGCGCATGCTGCTGATCGAGGACTCTCGCCACTTCCAGAACCTCGTGACGCTGCTGGTGAAGGCCCGCTTCCCCCAGGTCGAGCTGCACCTGGCCGACGACGGCATCGCAGGCCTCGCGATGGCCGGCAAGCTCGAGCCCGAGGTGCTGCTGGTGGACATCCTGCTGCCCGGCATCGACGGCGCGACCCTGATCACCGGGCTGCGCTCGCACCCGGCCTTCGCGCGCAGCCAGCTCATCGTTGTCACCTCGCTCGAAGGCGCGGCGCTCGAACCCTACGGTTTTGCGCTGGAAGGTCTGCCGGTGGTGCACAAGCCGCGGCTGGCCGTGGAGTTGCCGGCGCTGCTGGCGCAGGCGCTGGCACCCACCGACGCCGCCCCGAGGCGGGATTGAAGCCAGCGTCGCGGCCGCGCGTCGTCTGCGTCGACGACGACGCCTCGATCCGCCGCTTCGTCGGGCTGGCCCTGGAAGACCTGCCGGTCGAGCTGCTGACCTGCGCCGACGCCACCACCGCGCGCGAGCTGCTGCGCCAGGGTCCGGTGGCGCTGCTGATCACGGATCTGATGATGCCCGGCGAAAGCGGCTTCGAGCTGCTGGCCTCACTGATGGCCGATCCGGCGCTGCGGGGAGGCGCCCTGCTCGCCGTGTTCAGCGCCGGCCTCAACGCCACGACACGCGCCCGCCTCGAGGGCCTGGACGTCTGGCGTGAGCTCGACAAGCCGGTGTCGGTGCTGGCGCTCGAGGACTGCGTCACGCAAGCCCTGGCGCGCACGCCAGGGCCGCAGCCCATGGCGGCGGCGACGGCCGCAGCCGCACCCACCGCCGCGAGCGAGTCGACGGCCGCCTTCGGCGACGCGGAACGCCACGCCATCCGCGAGCTGTTCGGCGGCGATGCCGACCTCTACGGCGCGTTCCGCGACCACGCCCTGCAGCAGTTCGTGCTCGACCGCCAGACCCTCGCCGCCGCGCTGCAGGCGGCCGACTGGCCGGCCGTGCACCGGCAGGCCCACAGCCTCAAGGGGGCCCTGGCCACGCTGGGCGACGCGCCAGGCCGGGCCCTGGCCCTCGCGCTCGAAAACGCCGCAGCCGCCCTCGATATCGCCGCATGCCAGCAGGCCTGGCCGGCCCTGGACCAGCATCTGTCTCGGATGAATCGCGGCTGAAGTGACAAAACTCTCACTTTGAATCGGCAAAATCCGCAGACTAGCGGAGACAAAACTATCATTTGGGCCTTCCACGGCAGGCAGCCTGTCCGGCTGTCCGTCGACCCCCCCGGCCCGACTTGATTGATTGCCGACCATGAATGCGCTCAAAGTCTCCACCCGCCTTGCCCTGACGACGGGCGTGCTCGTCCTGCTGCTCGCCCTCGTCGGGGCCATGGGCCTCTTCGGCCTGTCGGCCACCAACCAGTCGCTGAAGACGGTGTACGACGACCGTGTCGTGCCGATGGGCCAGCTCAGCCACCTGCAGCAATTGCACGCCGACGTGCAGGATGCGCTGCACGAGGCGGTCTCCAAGCAGGACAGCGCGGCGGTGCAACAGGCGGTGGCCCTGGAGGCGCAGCGCCGCAAGGAGCACGCCACCATCTGGACAGCATACCGAGCCACCTTCCTGACGCCGGAAGAAAAGGTACTGGCCAGCGCGCTGGAGGCGGCCGAGGCCACCTACCGCCGCGACGGTGTCGACCCGCTGACCGGGGCGCTGCAAGCCAGCGACTGGGGCGGCGCCAAGGCGCTGATGAGCGGCGCGGTGGCGCTCCACTCCCAGGCGCTGTCGAAGGGCAGTGAGAAGCTCGTGCAGCTGCAGATCGAGGTCGCGGCGCAGGAGTACGCCAGCGCCAACGCGCGCTTTGACACCTTGCTGGCGGCCACCCTCGCCGTGGTGCTGGCCGGCGTCGCGACGGCAGCGGGCCTGGGCTGGGCGCTCAGTCGCGGCCTGATGCGCCAGCTCGGCGCCGAGCCGGCCGACGCGGCCGCCCTGGCCCACGCTGTGGCCGCGGGCGGGCTGGACACCCGCATCACCCTGCGTGCCGGCGACCACACCAGCCTGATGGCAGCGCTGGTGCAGATGCGCGACAGCCTCAGCCGCACCGTGACCGCCGTGCGCCGCGACGCCGACGGCGTGGCCAACGCCTCGTCGGAGATCGCCCAGGGCACCCAAGACCTGAGCCAGCGCACCGAAGAGCAGGCCAGCGCGCTGCAGCAGACAGCGGCTTCGATGGAGCAGGTCGGCAGCACGGCCCGCCAGAATGCCGAGCAGGCGCGGGAGGCGCGCCGCCTGGCCGAGGACGCCGCCCAGGTGGCACGCCGCGGGGGCGCGGTGGTCAGCGATGTCGTCGGCACGATGCAGGGCATCGAGCAGAGCTCGCGCCGCATCGCCGAGATCGTCAGCACCATCGACGGCATCGCCTTCCAGACCAACATCCTGGCCCTCAACGCCGCCGTCGAGGCTGCCCGTGCGGGCGAGCAGGGCCGCGGCTTCGCGGTGGTGGCCAGCGAGGTGCGCAACCTGGCGCAGCGCAGCGCCGCCGCCGCCCGCGAGGTGAAGACCCTCATCGCCGAGAGCGCCGAGCGGGTGGATGCCGGCGCCCGCCGCGTGTCGGAGGCGGGGCAGACGATGCAGGAGATCGAGACCACCGTGACGCAGCTGCACACCATCGTGGCCGAGATCAGCTCGGCCAGCGCCGAGCAGAGCGCCGGCGTGCAGCAGATCGGCGAGGCCGTGTCGCAGATGGACCAGACGACGCAGCAGAACGCGGCGCTGGTGGAGCAGAGCTCGGCCGCGGCCGAGAGCCTGCGTCAGCAGGCGGCCCAGCTGCTGGAGGCGGTGTCGGTGTTCCGCCTGCGCCAGGCCGAGCCCGCTTGACGTGACCCGGCGCGCGCGGCCAGACTGGGCGCGCGCTGCGGTGGCGCGACACAGGAGCGGCAGCCATGGCCAAGGCCACGACAGATGGCAGGAAGAAGCCGAAGAAGGGCGCCCCGGCAACGGCTTCGGGCGCCAAGTCGGGCTCGAAGTCGGGCTTAAAGTCCATGGGCAAGGCCGAGTACCTGGAGCAACTGGCGCCGCTGGAGCTGGAGCTCGACATCCTGGCGCGCTGGCTGCAGCACACCGGGCGCCGCCTGATGGTGCTGCTCGAGGGGCGCGACACCGCCGGCAAGGGCGGCGCCATCAGCGCCATCAGCCACCCGCTGAACCCGCGCATGTGCCGTGTCGTGGCGCTGCCCAAGCCCAACGACCGCGAGCGCACGCAGTGGTACTTCCAGCGCTACGTGACGCACCTGCCGAGCGCCGGCGAAATGGTGCTGTTCGACCGCAGTTGGTACAACCGCGCCGGCGTCGAGGCCGTGATGGGCTACTGCACACCCGAGCAGACCCAGGCCTTCCTGAAGCAGGCGCCGGTGTTCGAGAAGATGCTGGTCGACGACGGCATCCTGCTGTTCAAGTACTGGCTCACGGTCGACCAGGCGCAGCAGGAGCAGCGCTTCGCCGAGCGCCTGGCCGATCCGCTCAAGCGCTGGAAGCTCAGCCCGGTGGACCTGGAGGCGCGCAGCCGCTACGGCGCCTACACCGAGGCCCGCCACCGCATGCTGGAGGCCACGCACACGAAGCACGCCCCGTGGACGCTGGTCGACTTCAACGACCAGCGGCGCGGCCGCCTGACGCTGATCCGTCACCTGATCGCGGCGCTGCCCGAGCACAACGTGCCGTCGGCGCCGATCGAGTTCACGCCCTTGCCGGGCGAGCCGCTGAAGGAGCGCTTCAAGGGCCCGCTGAAGCCGATCTGAGCCGCCAGGAGCGCGGCCCGAGGGTGCGTCAGGCGTTCGCCGACTTTTCCAGCGCGCTCTTCGCGTCGTCGACCTGCGCCAGCACCCGGGCCAGCCAGGGCAGCACCGGCTGCAGGGTCGCGAACAGCGAGTGCGGCGGGTTGGCCACGAACACGCTGCTGCCCAGCATGCCGAAGCCGCGCTCCTGCGGTGGCGCCACGGTCAGGCGGGCGTGGATCCAGCCCTTCTTGGCGCCGGCGTCGGCCGCGGCCTTCAGGCGCTGCGGCAGCTGCGCCGCCTCGAGCAGCTGCAGCTGCGGCAGCCAGACGATGACGATGGTCTCGGGCATGCGCGCCAGTGCCTCGCGCACCGCGGCCAGCGTGCGCGCGTAGTCGGTCTTCAGCTCGTAGGGCGGGTCGATCAGCAGCACGGCGCGCCGCGTGGCGTGGGGCAGCTGCCCCTTGATGGCGCCGAAGCCATCGACCATCCGCGCTTCGACACCCGCATCGGTGCCCAGGTAGGACGCGAGGATCTTGTAGTCGGTGGGGTGCAGCTCGAACAGGCGCAGCTGGTCCTGCGCGCGCTGCTGCGAGCGCGCCAGCGCCGGCGAGCCGGGGTACTGCTTCAGCGCCTTGCCGTCGTTGAAGGCGCGCACCTGCTGCACCAGCGCCGCCACCGGGGGCGGCAGATCGTCGCGCGCCATCAGGCGGCCGATGCCGTCGGCGAACTCGGCCTTCTTCTGCGCGTAGTGGCCTTCGAGCGAATAACCGCCGGCGCCGGCGTGGGTGTCGATGCAACGCCAGCCCGCGGGCTTGGTGTTGAGGTACTCGAGCACCGACAACAGCACCACGTGCTTGAGCACGTCGGCGTGGTTGCCGGCGTGGAACGCGTGGCGGTAGGCAAGCATGGGGCGCGACTGTGCCACGGCAGCGGCCGACCCGCGCCCACGGCGCCGGCCGATCAAGCCCGAACCGCGGCGGCTTCAGCCCCCTGAGCGGCCGGTGCGGGCGCGGAACAGCTCGCGCAGGTTCACCTCGCGCGGGCCCGGCTCGAGCACCAGCGTGTCGCCGGCGGCCACGCTGCCGGTGTGCAGCACGGCCAGGTAGGCGCCGCAGAAGCCGCTCTGGGCCATCAACTTGCCGGCCTGCGCGAAGCCCATCGCGGCGTCGAACTTGAAGCAGGGCGTGCGCGGCTCGCTGACCACGAAGGTGGCGTCGGGGCCGACGAGCCGGTCGCCGATCCAGAGATCGGCCTCGCGCACGCCGGCCAGCAGCAGGTTCTCGCCGAACAGGCCCGGCGGCACGGGTTCGTCCCACAGCGCCTGGCGCGCCTGGGCGCGCACCGTCTGCCAGAACGCCAGGTGGGCCTGCGGGTAGGCGTACACGGCCTTGGACAGGCCGCCATGGCGGGCCAGGTCGGCCTGTTCGTCGCCGGCCAACCCGAGCGGCCCGACCCCCACCCGCCCGGCCACGGGCCGCTTGTGGATGGCGGTGGCGATGCGCCGGCCGGCGATGGCCACGCTGCGCGTCGAGCCGCAGCAGACCTGGGTCACTGAAATGGGAACCGCGTCCACGGTGCTCGCTCGAGTCGGGGGGCCGCGATCGTAAGTGGACGGGCTGCGCTACCCTTGCGGCCATGCCCGCCGTCGCCGCCTTCCGTCGCCTGGCCACCGCGCTGGTGCTGCTGGCCACGCTCACGCTGGGCGGCTGTGCCAGCCACACCATCTTCAACCCGGTGACCGAGCGCACCGAGGTGAGCACGCTGACCGAGGCGCAGCTGGCCGAACAGGCGGCAGAAGCGCGCGAGGCGCTGATCGACGAACACGGGCTCTACCAGCACGCGCCGATCCAGGCCTACGTCACCGAGATCGGCCTGAAGGTGGCACGGCTGTCGCACCGGCCGGAGCTGCCATGGAGCTTCACCATCCTCGACACCGACATCAGCAACGCCTTCGCGCTGCCCGGTGGCATGGTGTTCGTGACGCGCGGCATGCTCGGCCATCTGCAGAACGAGGCCGAGCTGGCCGCCGTGCTGGGCCACGAGATTGCCCACGTCACCGCCCGCCACGGCGCCCACCGAGCCAACGAGGCGGCCTTTGCGAACCTGGGCGTGGCGGCGGCCATCAACGTCGGCCAGTTCCTCGAGCGCACCGGGCTGCGCGGCGCCGCACGGCGCATGAAGCGGCTGGGCCTGAGCCTGGCGGCCGGCATGATCGCCACCTACAACCGCGACCAGGAACTCGAGGCCGACCGCATCGGCGCCGACTACCTCGCCCGCGCCGGCTACGACGCGCGCGAGATGGTCGGCGTGCTGCAGATGCTGCAGATGATCGAGCGCTTCCATGCCGACCGCGCACGCGAGAACCAGCGCGACGCGCCAGGCTCGGACTGGCTGTCCAGCCACCCCGGCACCGACCAGCGCCTGCGCGAGGCGGCGCGCTTCACGGCCGTCGCCCGCCATGTCAGCAACGACGGCCGCCAGCGCTTCCTGCAACGCATGGACGGCCTCGTCTGGGGCGACAGCGCCGAGAAGGGCCTCGTCCGCGACCGCCTCTTCGTGCACCCCCGTGCCGGCTACGCCATCACGGCGCCGCCGGACTGGGAGGTCGACGTCGAAGGCAGCGCCGTGGCCCTGCACACGCCGCAGGGCGACGCCACGCTCACGGTGCGCCTGCTGCCCAAGCTGGCCGGCAGAACCCACGCGCAGGTGATCGAGAACCTGCTCGCGCC
>Ga0209985_10003681_pt1 | contig 12882 bp, 8 predicted proteins | sample NOAtaG_FD_187305 | JGI IMG/M metagenome (GOLD analysis project Ga0209985, IMG submission 187305) | Freshwater lake microbial communities from Lake Erie, under a cyanobacterial bloom - NOAA_Erie_Diel6S_1000h metaG (SPAdes) (version 2) | ecosystem: Environmental > Aquatic > Freshwater > Lake ...
CCGCGGTCGCACAACCGCCGAATACGAGACCGAACAGGGCCAAGAACGTTCCCAGAATGACTGCGAGGATTCTCATGGTGTCTCCGGGCGAGCCGGCATGCGGAGCCGAACCGAGTCGATCACGAGGACAACGGCGGAAAGGTCGGCGGCTCCTCGGGACGGCTGGCGAAGGCGAAGACCAGTGTGAGCAGTCCCTTGATGGCGAACCCTGCCGCCAGGGCCGGCGGCGCCAGGTTGTCCTCCATGCGCTGGCTCGCCAGCCCCACCGCAAAGCCGAAGTCGAGCAGCGCCAGGGCCATCATGGTGATCTTCGCCAACACTCCAGGTCGCTCGCCGGTACCGATGAACATCAGCATGACGACGTTGCCGAGCACCGACACGGCCATCGCCGCCATGATGCCCAACGCGAGCAGGTTCGCGCGGCTGCCCAGCGCCAGCAGCACGGCACAGCCGCCCCCGAACGGCACGACCAGCAGCGGGATGACCGCCAGCGGAACCAACAGCCCACGCGCGATTTCGAACAGGTATTTCTGCTCGCTCATCGTCCCTCCAGCGACCGCCGCATCCGCTCTCGGGCGGCCGCGTCGCGGTAGAACAGGTTGTACGTCTCGAACGGGATGATCTTCTCCTCGGGCGTGACGAAGTGGATGCACGACCGCTTCACGCGGCCCAGGCAAAAATTGTGGGCATCCATGAACTCCACGATCACCACCCGAAACGTGTCCTCGTAGCCGAGGCCTGCGGGCAGCGGCACCTCGGGCAGGCAACAGAGGAGCTCGGCGAGCTTCTGTTCATTGTTGCATTCGGCGGTCGAGAGCGAGAAGAACTCGAGCACCTGCCGGTGGAGGTCGGGATACTTCTCGAACGTGATCGCGTTGGGCAGGGCCTCGACCAGCAGCTCGCGGGGAAAGAACGACGTCACCGGGGCGATCTTCGCTCCCTTCCGCAGGGCGTAGCCGATGGCGATGCTCTCGGGGTTGCAGGGGAGCGGGATGATGTCGCCTTCGCCGAACGGGCCGCCGGAGTCCACGATCCGCCGCCGGATGGCCGACAGGGGAAAGCGGTCCCGGGACGCATCAAAACCCTCGTTACGGCCGGCGTCCTGGATGGGCTGCAGGACGACGCCGCGCACGCACCGCCACTGGAGGGCGTGGTCGATGATCGCCGGGATCTCGTCATCGTTCACGCCCTGCTTGACGACGACGACGAGCGTCGTGGAGATGCCGGCCCGCTCGAGGTTCTCGAGGGCCTGCCGGCGGATGCGGGTGAGATCGGCCCCGCGGAGGTTCAGGTGGGCCTCGGTCCGCAGCGAGTCGAACTGCAGGTAGACCTCGAAGCCGGGCCGCAGATCGGCGAGCCGCTGCACGAACTCCGGATCCTCGGCGATGCGGATGCCGTTGGTGTTGAGCATCACGTGGCGGATCGGCCGCCGCTTGGCCGCGGCGAGGATTTCCATGATCTGCGGGTGGATGGTGGGCTCCCCGCCGGAGAGCTGCAGCAGGTCGGGCTCCCCTTCGCTGCGCACCAGCGCGTCCATCATCCGCTCGATCTCGGCCAGCGGCCGGTGGAGGGAGCGGCGCGGCGACGAGTCGGAGAAGCAGACCGGGCAGGTGAGGTTGCAGGCCTCGTTGACGTCGATCAGGGCCAGGCAGGAGTGCTGCTCGTGGTCGGGGCAGAGGCCGCAGTCGTAGGGGCAGCCCCGCTCGGTGTGCGTCTGGAGAACGAGCGGCCGGTCGCCCGGCTTGAGGTAATCGTGGCACAGCCGCCAGTAGGCGGCGTCGGTCGAGACGAGCACCTTCCGCGGGCCGTGGGTGCGGCACCGCTTGTGGTAATAGACCCGGCCGTCTTCGATGGCGATCTTCGCCGGCACGAGGGTCAGGCACTCGTCGCACAGCGACGTCGTCTGGCCGAAGAACACGTACGGCGCCTGCCGGCGTGCACCCGTGGTCATCGCTTCCCCTCTGCTTTCATCACTGACATGCACCATTCGGCACCGCGGACGCGGAGTCTACTCTGTCCGTGGACAAAGCCCTCCATGGCCTTTGTCCACTTGGCCGACGGTGGAAACGCCAAGGGTTTCCACCGTCGGCATGCCTCGCATCCTGCTCGGGGCAGACTGTTCCACAGTCTGCCGGCTGTCCGTGGACAAAGCCCTCCATGGCCTTTGTCCACTTGGCCGACGGTGGAAACGCCAAGGGTTTCCACCGTCGGCATGCCTCGCATCCTGCTCGGGGCAGACTGTTCCACAGTCTGCCGGCTGTCCGTGGACAAAGCCCTCCATGGCCTTTGTCCACTTGGCCGACGGTGGAAACGCCAAGGGTTTCCACCGTCGGCATGCCTCGCATCCTGCTGTTGATGTTGGGCGTTCCCCAGGATTGCTCTCTGCTTGACACGCGCGAACGGCACAAAAAGCCCCCGGCGGAAGCCGGGGGACTCCGGGTTGCATGCCTTCCCGGGTGCCATGCGATGGGAGTTTGAGCTGGAAAATCGCGTGCATTCATGCGGCATGGACGGCGGGTTGGTTTTCATGCCCGGAGTCCCCGGGTTTCCACCCGGGGCTTCTCGTGTGCGTGCCAGGCCAGGAGGGCCGGGTTGTGTCCAAGCGGGCGCAGGCCCGCCAAGCGAACCGCGGCACGACGCCGCGGGTTCGCGTGCAGCATGCTCCCGGGTTTCCACCCGGGGCTTCTCGTGTGCGTGCCAGGCCCGATGCCCTGTTCACGGGTCGGCAAAAACACGATTCGCAGCTGGATCCCTGCAGCGGCCACGCTCTGTTCAACTCCTCCGCGCACCATCAAAGCATCCTGCTCGGGGCAGACGTGTTCCATAGCCTGCTACCCGCCCGCTCGCAGGCCGGCGGGAACCAGGAACCGTTCCAGCACGTCACACGCCGCCTGGATCAGCAGGGCCAGCACCGCCGCGGGCACCGCGCCCTGCATGAGCAGGCCGGCGTCGGCGCGGCGAATGCCCGCCAGGATCGCCTCCCCGTAGCCGCCGGCCCCGATCAGCCCGCCGATCGTGGCCGTGCCCACCGCGATCACCGCCGCGGTCTTGATGCCGGCGAGGATCGACCGCGAGGCCAGGGGCAGCTCCACCCGCAGCAGCCGGGCCCGCCCGTCGAGGCCAAGCACCTCCGCCGACTCGCGCAGATGCGAGGGGATTCCGGCCAGGCCGTTGTACGTGCCACGCACGATCGGCAGCAGTCCGTAGAGAAACAGCGCCACCACGGCCGGCTTCCACCCCAGCCCGACGAGCGGCACGAGGAACACGAGCACGGCCATCGACGGGATCGTCTGCAGGACGCCGACCACGCCGAGGATGCCGCCGGCGAGCCGGGGCCGGCGCTGGGCGTAGACCCCCAGCGGCACCGCGACCGCGATCGCCGCCACCAACGAGGCGGCCACCAGCGTTAGGTGCTCGAGCGTCGCCCGGCCCACGTCCCGCGCCACCCGCACCGCGGCGGCAGGCTCGGCGGCGGCCACTTCCCAGCCGAACCGCTCGCGCAGGAACGTCGCCGCCACGGCCCGCTCCGGTTCGCCAGCGAGCCGCACGCGGGCGTTCATCTCGCGCATCGCCGCCGGCTCGATCGTCCCCGCGAGCGCGCCGAGCGCCGCCACGAACCCCGGGGCCCGCGCGGCGAGATCGGCCCGGTAGAGCACGAACGCCTTGTACTCGCGAAACACGCCCCGGTCATCCCGCAGGATCCGCAGCTCGTGGGCGCGGACTTCGGGGTCGGTGGCGTAGAGATCGGTGACGGCCACGTGGCCGCTCTCCAGGCCGCGGTAGGCCAGCGCGTGGTCGAGGACCCGCGGCGTCTGCCGCAGGCCGTAGGCGTCACGGATCGCCGGCCAGCCGTCGGCGCGGCGGACGAACTCGTCGCTCACGGCGATGGCCAGGTCGCGGCCCGCGAGATCGGAGATCGACTCGATGCCCGCCCGCGCCGCCACGGCCTCCTTCATGCCCAGGGCGTAGGTGTTGTCGAAGCCCAGCGGTGCGGTGCGACACAGCCCCCGGCGGGCGAGTGCGGCGGTGACGTCCTCCGGTCCGCGCACGGTCTCGCCATGCAGGATCTCCCGCTCGAGCGTGCCGCTGTATTCGACGTAGCAGTCGATCTCGCCCCGTTCGAGCGCCGCGAAGACGATCTGCGTGCCGCCGAGCGCCGCGCGGTGCTCGGCCGTGCACCCCGCCTGGCGGGCGACGCCCGCCAGCACCTCGCCGAGCACGATGCCTTCGGTGAACGGCTTGGAGCCGATCCGCACCACCGGCCCCGCCGCCGGCGCGGCGACCGCGACCGGCGCCGTCATCGTCATCATCCCGACCACCAGCGCCCCGGCCAGAATCCGGGTCGGAAGACGATCCGCAGCCACACGGATCGCAGTCGAAGTTGACGCCTGCCAGCATCCGGCTCGATGAATCCAGGAGGGGCTGCCCATGCCCCAGGAGCCGGCGTAGGCGGCCAGCGGAGGCATGGATGCCGAAGCGCAGACGCCTCCGAGAGAGCGAAGGCCGGGAAGGCCGGAGCGAACGTCCGGCGATGGGGCGTGGGGAGCCCCGACCCCACCGGACGCCTGCATCTCATGCGCCAAATCCATCACTCGCCCACTCACGATGCGTTTCTCCCTTCGCGATCGGTCAATCCCGGAAACCGCTGGGCCGACACGAACCGCCGCACGAACTCGTCGGCCGGGGCGTGGATCAGGTCGTCGAGGGTGCCGCGTTGCACGATGCGGCCCGCGCCGAAGAGCAGCACCTCGTCGCCGAAGAAACCTGCCTCTCCCATGTCGTGCGTGACCATGACGACCGTCTTGCCGGTGGCGCGGAAGATCCGCCGCAGGTCTTCCTGGAGGTCATAGCGAACGAGCGGATCGAGAGCGGCCATCGGCTCGTCGAGCAGGACGGCCGCTGGGTCGAGCATCAAGGCCCGCATGATGCCCAGCCGCTGACGCTGTCCACCCGACAGCTGCGCCGGAAACCGGTCCAGGGCGATAGTGGGGAGCCGCGTCAGTTCGGCGAGCTCGGCGATTCGGGCCGCGATCCGCGGCGGCTCCCAGCCCAGGTGGTGGGCGAGGAGGCCGACGTTGTCGCGGCCGGTGAGATGGGGAAACAGCCCGCCATCCTGGATCACGTAGCCGATCCGCCGGCGCAGGTCCGACACCGAGCCGGCATCGAGCCGCCGACCGTCGATGGTCACCCTGCCCTGATCGGGGGCGACGAGGCCGACGATCATCCGCAGGAGCGTGCTCTTGCCGCAGCCGCTGGGGCCGATGAGCACCGTGGTGGTGCCCCGGGGCACGGCGATCGTCGTGGGCTCCAACACCTGTCGGCCACCGTAGGCCTTGGCGACGTCGTCGAGGGCGATCATCGGGCCGTCCGCGGGGGACGGGGCGGCGGCCCGGTCGGGGCCGCAGCGGGTCGGTCGTGGCTGGGTGGTCATCGCGGGCACGGTGTATCCTGCCGGGGCACGGCCGACGTCTGGAGGGCCGTTCCCCGGATCAGGCGACGATCCGAACCGGTTGTCACGCGGATTTTTCCCCTGCAGATCACGGCTCCCTGGTGCCCCGTCATGTCGGACAGCCCTTCCCGCTCCGCCGCGCCTTCGGCCGCCGGCCACGAGGGGGATGCCGCGCAGATCGCGGGCTGGCTGGCCGCGGCCCGAGCCGGCGACGCCGCCGCCCGCGACCGGCTGTTCGGGGCCTGCCGGAGCTTCGTCGCCACCGCGGCCCGGTGCCACCTGCAACGGCGGCTGCAGGCGAAGGTCGATGCCTCCGATGTCGTGCAGCAGTCGCTCCTGGAGGCGCACCGCGGCTTCGACGGCTTCGGGGGTGAGACGCCGCAGGAGTGGCTCGGCTGGCTGAAGCGGATCGTGGCCCACAATGCGTTCGACGCGGCGAAGCGGTACCGAGGCACGGCGAAGCGCGACGCCGGCCGCGAGGTGCCCCTGGCCCCCCATGCCGACGCCTCGCACGGCTGGCACGCGCAGCCGATCGACCCCGCCTCGTCGCCGAGCGGCCGGGCGATCCGCTGGGAGCAGGAACTGCTGCTCGCGGCGGCGCTGGAGGCGCTCGCCGAGGATCACCGCGAGGTGCTCGTGCTGCGAAACATCGAGCGGCTGCCCTTCGAGGAGGTGGCGCGGCGGATGGGCCGGTCCAGCGGAGCCTGCCGCATGCTGTGGATGCGGGCCGTCGCCGCCCTCAAGGAGCAGCTTCCGGCGGAGTTCGCCGGCGGCGAGCCGCCGCCATGACCCGCGTGCCGGAACCGGCCGCCGACGGCGCCGACATCGATCCCGACCTGCTCGACCGCTACGTGCAGGCCATTCAGGGTGGCGACACGACGGAGGAGCAGCGGCTCCGCGCCGCCTGCCCGGCCCTGGCCGCCTGGACGGCCTGCCTGCGCGGACTCGACGCCCTGGCCTCATCCGTCGCCGCGGATGCCGCGCCGGTCGCCGCGATGGAACCGCTCACCGGCCGGCGGCTCGGGCCGTTCATCGTCGGCGCCGAACTCGGCCGCGGCGGCATGGGCGTCGTCTATCGGGCCCGTCACGAGGGGCTCGGCCGCGACGTGGCCCTCAAGCTGCTCGCCGCCGGGGCCTACGCCACGGCCGAGCAGCGGCGGCGGTTCGTCTCCGAGGCCCGGCTCGCCGCCCGCATTCGTCACCCCGGGATCGTGGCGATCCACGACGCCGGCGAACTCGACGGGCAGCTCTACTTCTCAATGGACCTCGTCGCGGGGGACGATCTCGCCGCCCGCCTGCGGGCCGGGCCGCTGCCACCCCGCGAAGCGGCCACCATCATCGCGACGGTCGCGCGGGCCGTGCAGCACCTCCACGACGCGGGGATTCTGCACCGCGACCTCAAGCCCTCGAACGTGCTCGTGGACGCGGCGGGCGTGCCGCATCTCGCGGACTTCGGCCTCGCCCGCGATGCGTCCACGGAAGACGCGCCGACAGCCACCGGGACGGTGCTCGGCACGCCCGAGTACATGGCCCCGGAGCAGGCCGCGGGCCGCGTCCGCGGTCTCGACACCCGCACCGACGTCTACGGCCTGGGCGCGATCCTCTATGCGATCCTCACCGGCCGGCCCCCCTTCGGGGGCGACTCGCGGGTGCTCGTGGTGATGAACGTCTTGGAGCGGGAGCCGGTGCCGCCGCGCCGGCTGAATCCGCAGGTACCCGGGCCGCTGCAGAGGATCTGCCTGCGGTGCCTGGAGAAGGATCCCGCCCGCCGCTACACGTCGGCCGCGGCCGTCGCCGACGATCTCGAGGCCTGGCTGCGGGGTGACCGCATCGCCCCGCCGGGCGGCGGGCCGCTCCACCGGCTCGGCCGCATGCTGCGGCGGTATCCCGCCGCCGGCTTCCGGCTGGCCAGCATCCTCGGCACGCTCGCGGTCGTCAGCGCACGGATGCTCGACGATCCGACCACCGTCAGCTTCTACCGCCCTGTCGCGCTCGGCCTGATGCTGTGGGCGGCCTGCGCCGTGGCCTGCGAGTGGCTCGGCATCCGCCGCCTCTCGTTACGGCAGACGGGCATCGCGTTCGTGGTCACCGACGCGGCATTCGTGACCGCCCTGCTCGCGGCCGTGGGGGCCGCGGAAAGCCCGCTGGTCGCCGCCCATCCGGTGCTCGTCTCGGCGGCCGGCCTGTGGCTCGACCGCCGCCTGGTGCGGATCGCCGCGGCGGCTTCGCTGACGGGCTACGCGATCCTCCTGGCGACGAGCCCCACCGTCTTCCGCTGGAACGTGGCCGCGATCGTCACCCTGCTCGTCGTCTGCGCCGCGGCGATCGCCGACTTCCAGGTCGGCCGCCTCCGCCGCGGGTGACGGTGGGCCCGAGGACGCGTCGGCGTCAGCCACGCACGAACCGGGCAGCCTCAGAGGCCCGTTGGAGGTCGCGGAGCGTTTCCGAGAAGACGATCGCCGGCACGCCCGACAACGGGAGCGGCCGCGACCCTCGGGTCGTGAACGTCAGCGTCGTCAACCGATACCCGCCGTCGAGGCCGATCTCCCACGCCACGCGGGCCGTGACGCCGCACCCGGTAAACCGGCGCGTTCTCGCCCCCTGCTCGAAGATGTCACGCCAGCCTGCGGCATGCAGCGCCGCGCCGAGCCCCGGACCGTCGCAGATGGCCTCCGGAAACGGGTGGAACTCCGCGGTCTGCCCGATCCCGGAATGCTCTGCGAGCAGATGAACCCGCCTTTCCACCTGTTCGAACGGCTGCTCGATCCGCTCTCCCCGCAGGCGGGCGATCCACTCCGGCAAGTCGCCGGAGATCGCGAGTTCGACAGGATGCACGATGCGGAGCGGGGCGGCCGCCGCGAGCGGCGCGACCCGACCATCGGCGGCGGCGAGCCCGCGGCCGTCCGGCGTGCGCAGCCCGACCCGGGTGCCGTCGGTCACGACGAGGGCCGAGAGCACACCGCGGACCAGCGGATGCCGCCCGAGCCACTCCCACTCGTCGGCCGGGTGCCACCGGCACCGGAGCATCGCCTCGGTGCCCATGCGGCACGTGAGGTCGAACAACGCTTGCAACGACTTGAAGGCCTGCTGGAAAGGCTTGAAGCCGGGATGCTTCTTGAGCGGCGCCGGCGGCGTCTTCACGGCCTTGCCCCGCTTCGAGAACACGCAGGCCGGCCGTCCCCGCGGTTCGATCACGATCCGCGCCGCGCACTCCTCCGCCGTCACCACGGCTGGCTCCTCGTGGCCGGCCGCTGCCGCGAGCAGCCAGTCAAGTCGCTCCGCCGTCCCGACGCCCGCCCTGCGGGCGAGCAGACTCACCGCCCGATCGACCGCCTCGATCGCGTCCTGCTTGCGCCGCACCGTGCCGGCGACCTGCCGCAAATGGGCGAGGGCCTGCCGCCGCTCGATCAAGTCCGGCAACCGGCCCGCTCCGGGCTCCACCGGCACGAACGCCAACGGCATCGGATCGACGGGCTTCTCGGCTGCCCGGGCCTCCGCGACCAGTTGCCCGCGATCGATCCGCCGATGGAGGATCGTGATGCAGGTTCGCACCTGCTCGAGGTGTTTCGGCGGCATGATCACGCGGGCGGCGCCGAGCAGCCGCCCGATCTGCCTGTCGTCGAGGCCGGCGGGCACCCGCTCGTACCAGCGTGCGACGGTCGGGGAGCCAGCGGTTGCCGCCGGTGCGGCGGCGGGCCCTTCTTCCGCGGCCGTGTCGGCATCGTCGGTCACCGATGAGTCATCGTCGTCTTCCCATCTTGCTCCGACGCGCTCGAGCTCCGTGAGCCACTCGTGGAGCCGCGGCAGCTCCGGCCAGTCGAGCGCCCGGCCGACGATCGTAAGCCACTGCGGGGCGAGGAACGCGGCCTGGAGAAGATGGGCCGGCGTCACCCGCCGCCGGGCCAGCAGATCGGCGATGCGGGCGGCGGCCGCGTCGGTATCGAGCGTCGGCTCGGGGTGGATCGAGTGCACCAGGCGGGAGATCGCCTGCCGGCGGGTCGTGCGGTCCCCCGCGAGCCGCGCGAGCCCGATGGCCGCACTCCCCTCCACCGCCCGCAGCCAGTGCTCGCAGCCCTCGAGATGGCCCACGGTGGCGGCGAGCGTCGTCCAGTCGGTCGGCTCGTCGTCCACGCGGGCGGTCTCCGCGGCGACGAGGCAGGCCGTGAGCCGGTCGCGGAAGCCGAGGAACTCCTCGGCCCGCTGCGGCGCCGTCGTGCGGATCTGCTCCACGAGTTCCGCCGGAAGACGCGGGGCCTCCCATGTGGTCGGAGGTTCGACCACCACGGCCCGCAGCATGTCGGCGAGCGTCGCGCCGCCGGCGGCATGGCTGCGCAGGTGAAACCTGTCGTCCGTCCCGTCGTGCCACTTCCATGAGCCGATATGCCGCCGGATCAGGAACAGCCGGCGGGCGATCTCGGCAGGCTCCCGTTCCCGGTGCAGAGCGGCGGGGGAACGCAGCCACGTCTCGACGGGCACGGTCTGGCCGTACACGCTGCGGACCGACCGCCCCAGGCAGGCGATCAGCTCCGTCGAGACGCCTGCGCACATCGTCTCGGCGACATCGAGCATCCAGCCGTAGTCCCGCCACGTGCCGCGGCTCTCCAGCAGATGCTCGAACAGCGTGCACACCGTCCGCCCGTGCGTCGCCGCGTCGATGGCGGCGAACTCCGCGACCACGGCCGCAGCGGAGCCGCGGGCCGACTCCGCCCGGCCGAACACTCCGGGCGGCACCCGCAACGCGACGAGCGGGCCGAGGTCGAAGCCGAGTGACTCGAGCCGCGTCCGCTCGAGCTCGTTCTCGAACACGCCGCGCTGCAAGGTCCCGAGGCGGACGAGATCGAGGCCGTCGCCCGGCTCCACACGGGCTCCGTGCACCGACCACCATTCGACCGCCCGCATCCGCAGCCGCTCGAGCCACGGGGCGAGGTGCGGGCGGTACCAGGGCAGCCGCTCGAGGGCCTGCGGACGATCGTCCGCCGGGCGGCTGTCGCCGGGAATCCGTGCCGCGAGTTCCAGGAGCGTGCCGCCATGCTCCGCGAAAAAATCGTTGACGACGTCGTCGAGGGCCGCGAACAGGACCGCACAGCCGGGCGTGAAGCGGCGGATGGTCTGCGGCCGGGGCGTCCACGCAGGCGTGGCCGCAAGATCCGGAAACGCGGCGGCGAGGGGCCCCGGCAGGGCGGGGAGTTCGACACCGTCCAGCGCGGCGATGCGGGCCTCGATCGCGGTCAGCAGGTCGGCTTCGCCGGAAGACTCCAGCGACTGCCGTGAACGGTGTGTCACATCGCGGACCAGGGACCGCGCCAGATTCAGGCACGGCCCATCGACAGTCTCTTCCAGGGCCTCGACGACGATCATCAGCCCGGCACGGCGGACCCGTGGGCGCGGGTCCGCACACAGCCGTTCACAGACCGCCGTCAGGCTCTCGGCATCGAGCCTGCGGACGAGCCGCCGCTGCTCCCAGTCGACACCCTCCCGCGATTCGGCCTGCGGTGCCAGCCAGCGGTGCCATTGGTCGGGCGTCGGGCTGGCCGGGCGATGAACGTGTGAAGGCGGTTCTTCGCCACCCACTCGCCCGCCGGGAGCGAACCAGAACGATCGATCAGCGCCTCGATGGAAGCGGTGTCCGGAGGACGGTAATCGGCGGGGAGAAACATGCACGTGCGGAACTCGGGCCTGTCGATCAGGTCGCCGAGCAGCGTCACCGGCTCGTCGGCCCAGGCATTCCCGAGGGCGGCCCGGATGCGACCGAAGAACTTCTCTGGCTCGGCACCGCTCAGGAGGGCGAGGCGGGGTCCTGCCGCGGCCGCCCGCCGGGCGAGGTCGATGAGCCGGCGCAGCCGCTCCGGCCTGTCCGCCGCGGCGGCCTGGCGATTGCTTTCCCCCAGGGCGTCGACGGCAAGAAAGGCGACGCGCAGATCCGGATCGGCCAGTGCCTGGTCGAGGACCGGCAGGGCCGCGGGATGGCCTATGTGGCAGGCGAGGAGGACCGCACCGACCCGCGCCTCGGTGTCGTCTCCCGCGAGAACCTGCGTCAGGATGGGCACGCCCTCGCGCACGTCCTCCGCCAGTGCCACCCAGGCATGGAACAGGCCGCCCGGCGAATCACCAGGCGGCGGAAGGCCGAGGGCTCGGGTGCCGATGGCATCCAGGATCTGCTCGATGAAGCCGGCCACCGCGTCCGCCGGGGCGGCGGCCGCGGGCAGCCCGAACCAGCCGAGGATCTCGGTCCCCACCGCCGGCGACAGGGCGTCGCGGTCGGCGAGCAGGCAGCGCAGCACGCTGGTCACGTGGCCGAGGCTCACCTCGGCGGCTCCGCGGACGATGAGGCGGTGATGCTCGCGACCCCGACCCGTGGCCAGGCATTCGAGCAGCAGGCCATGCGCCTCGGCACTGTCGCAGCGCCACAAGGCCCGCGGCACGTGGCCGGCGAACATGCTGGCCGGATGGCGGTCGTCGAGCGTGAGCCGCAGCGTGTCGAGCACGTTGTGACCGGAGTCGCCTCCCTGATCGATCACGCCGGCGAGGAGGCGGCCCACGTGCGCCGTCGTGTCGTCCCCCTCGAGAAGCACGAGCACCCCGAAGATCGTGCGGATCAGTTCCTGGTCGAAATACGGGGCCCAGACCGCGAGGCCCTCGGCGGTCGTGATGTCAGCGGGATATTCGAGGAACACCCGCTGCGTCGCCCGCAGCCAGGCCATCTGCTTTCCGAGGTTCACGCCGGGATCGTCGGCCCGGCAGGGGAGCGGAGAACGGAAGGCCGACATGAAGCCGGTGCCGATCGATCGCCACGTCCGCACGGCGGCGGCGGCGAGCCCCGGCAGGAGCACCGCAAAAATGTCGGCGAGTTGACGGTCGTCGCAGCCGCCGAGTTCGGCCGCGACGCGGGCCTGCTCATCCTCGGTGGCCCCCGCCGCCTGCGACGCCAAAAACCGCCGGGCGATCGCGGCCAGGGGATCGGCAAGGGTGGCGGCCCGGGCGTGGAACTCGGCGGTGCGATCGAGGGGAAGCCTGCGTTCCAGCAACAGCCGATGGCCGGTGGCGAAGTCGAGCATGGTCCATCTCTGACCGTGGACGGGGCCGGTGGGCGGAACCCGCTACCTGCCGCCCCCGAACACGCGGCGGGCGTTGGCGGTGGTGACGGCGGCGAACTGCTCGAAGGGCTCGCCCCGCGCCAGCGCCAGGCAGCGGGCCGTATGGACGACGTTCGCCGGCTCGTTCCGCTTCCCGCGCAGCGGCTCCGGCGACAAAAACGGGCTGTCGGTCTCCACGAGCAGCCGCTCCAGGGGCACGGTCTTCGCCACCTCGCGGAGCGCCGCCGACGAGCGAAAGGTCACCATCCCCGCGAAGCCGAGATGGCAGCCGAGGTCGAGCGCCTCGGCCGCCTCGGCCGCGGTGCCCGTGAAGGCGTGGAGCACCGCCGCGAGCGGCCC
>Ga0209985_10003682_pt1 | contig 12873 bp, 6 predicted proteins | sample NOAtaG_FD_187305 | JGI IMG/M metagenome (GOLD analysis project Ga0209985, IMG submission 187305) | Freshwater lake microbial communities from Lake Erie, under a cyanobacterial bloom - NOAA_Erie_Diel6S_1000h metaG (SPAdes) (version 2) | ecosystem: Environmental > Aquatic > Freshwater > Lake ...
AAACGTATGATTATGACAACTCTATCCGCAAATTCGTAGGAAGTGGATTGCCCAAGATGTACGGTGGTTTCACCAATACCTGGACATGGAAGAATCTTACTTTATCCGCCTTATGTACCTATAGCCTCGGAGCAAAGATTTTTGATTCCAGCGCTAAACGCCAATTGGGCGTGGTTTCGAGTTGGAATATGCGCACAGATGTATTAGATCGTTGGCAAGAGCCCGGTGACGATGCCACCTATGGTAAATTGACTTTGGATGAAACCAACTACGGACTGCCCGCTGGATTCCCATGGTGGAATACTTCCTTGTTCATCTACAATGCAGACTTCTTGCGTTTGCGCAACCTGTCATTGGATTACACTTTTCAAAAGTCCAGCATCGAGTTCTTGAAATTACAAAGCTTGAGCATCGGCGCATTTGTCACCAATGTGTTTACCATTACCAATTTCCCTGGCTTGGATCCAGAAATTGTGCGTGACTTTGAAAATGCTCAAGACCGAAACTTGAGCCCCAATGTAACTTATTTAACCCCTATGCAAGAGCGCAGCTTCAACTTCCGCTTGAGTGCTAATTTCTAAATTTGAACAAGATGAAAAAGATATTTTATTTATCCCTCGCCATTCTTTCATTAGGGTTATTCTCTTGCGAAAAAATGTTGAATTACCCTCCTGATGGAGCCATCTTAGCGGAAGATGCATTGAAAACGCCAGATGATGCGCAACGCTTGCTCAACAGCTGCTATGATGTAATGGCCAATGTCTTTGACGGCAGCTATCAAAATCTCGCAGAGTTGCTTAGTAACAACTTGGCAGATCCCAATGGTTTGGATTTTCAATCTGTGTACAACAAGGAAACCAACTTCTTTACGCCTACTACCAATGGCGTGTACAGTGATTTTTATTACGCCATCTATCGTTGCAACTCCTTGTTGGAGAACTTTGACTTGATTGAGGGTTTGAGTGAGGCAGAAAAAAACAGAATGGAAGCAGAGGCGCGATTTATCCGTGCGTTTTGCCATTGGCATGTGGCCAAGCTATGGGCGCAACCCTATGGATACACCCCCAACAACAGTCATTTGGGAATTGTCATTCGTGACAAAGCCTCCAACCTACCACTGCCAAGAAATACCGTGGCAGAGGTGTACACTTTTATCCAATCGGAACTGGAATATTGTGCTTCCGCTTTGCCCTTGAGCAATGGAAACTATGCCACTGCCGATGCCGCCAAAGGGGCTTTGGCAATGTTGCACTTTCAAATGAAAAATTATGCGCAAGCCATCGCTTATTGCGATGAGGTGATTGAAACGAGTAAATTCCAAAGCTTGAGCATTGATCGTTTCCCAGTGGAATGCACCTACACCATGGATTTGTATTGCGACACCACCACGGGATGGGGTGGAAGTTATTTCCAATTGCGCGATGCCAACGGAGTGGTGGCTGAATTTGGACAACAAATGACCGATTCCATGCGCGTGGAAGTTACCGTGGATTTGGTTTCAGGGGTGTTGTATGAACTGCATTGGATCAATGATGGAACTACCAATAGCGAGAATGTATCCTTGGATGTATTGAATACTGAAGGCACTTCCATCTTTGAACTTTCGAATCAAACCGCTACCGCTGGGGATGTGATCATCAGCACGTTCACGGCCAAAGGCAGTAACAACAGTTTAGTAGCACTGCCCTACTCTGAAAATATTTTTGGAACGGTGAGCTTCGACAATGACCAAAGAACGGATGATTTCATCGGCAACTACAACGCCGCTGGCGTACTTCCTCCCAATTTGACATTGTGGTATGATCCAACTTACTCTTCTACCATTGAATTAGAAAATCCCTTCCATGCTTTCATCTCCGTGAACAGCGCTACGGATAGAAGGATGTCATGGTTAGGCACCAGTGGCGCCAGAAAAACCCTGACTCGATTCGAAGACAAAGTGGTATTCAATGTTCCTTTGATTTACCAAACAGAATTGATGTTGATCAGAGCAGAGGCCATTGCTTATGCCCAACCCGCTCGCTTGAATGAGGCCATCAATGATCTGAACATGATTCGTGCACGCGCTTATACTCAAAACAATGCCCTCCCTTCCAATGCGAGCATTGATGAGGTAAAAGCAGCCGCCAGAAGAGAATACAGAATTGAAACCATCGGGGAAGGAAAATGGCTAGACTATTTCCGCAGATTGGCCATGGAAGGCGTGGTGAGCAATATCCGCAATGCTCCTTGGAACTGTCCAGGTATGGCGTTGCAGTTTCCCAATAATGAATTTACAGGAGCCAGCTTTGTGGGAAATCCAGAAGGCGGTTGTAATTAATAACAACAATTAAGATGAAAAGTAAAATTTATATTTCAATCGTGGTTTTCAGCAGCATCATCGCCAGCTGTAAACCAGAAATCAAAGGCGACCTCGGTGAAACCTCTAACAAAGAAATCGGCATGGACGGAACATGGGAGCTGAATCAATTCATTGTGCAAGATCCCAACAGTCCGATTTTAGAGGAGCGTGATCTCAGCAGCTGGTACATCAAAGATGGGATACAACCCATGCGCATTACGTTGGATGCAAGTACGCATGACTATTCGGTAGAAATCACTACGGGTCGAAATTTTTTGGGAACTTCAGGAAAATGGCACTTAGATAACATCTATGCACCTTCCACTTTAATTTTGGAGTCGGCAACAGACACCATCGAGGTGAGCATGGGAGCGATGGTAACCGCCAATTCTTCCAATATGAGATTGAACATCGACAGAACGTGCAATAGCACAGGTTTTAAAAACGTGATTTACAAGTTTAACTTTAACCGTATCAACCCATGAAAAACATCTTCTCCATTTTGTTGATAGCGATCAGCACACTCACTTGGGGACAAGCTGCCTTTGTGCTTCCCTCTCCTACCAATGCCAATGACACCATGACCATTTACATTGACTTGAGTCAAACCACCTATGGCTTGAAAGGCATCCTCACCAATCATCCGGAGTACAAAGACTCTGTTTACATGTGGACGTGGCAGCCTACAGGGCCAGCCTGCGGAAATGGGGAATGGGGAAATTCAAACGATTGCATGCGCATGACACATGTCAACGGAATGATCTTCTCCATCACCATGGTGCCCACCCAATTTTATGGTTGTACTCCTTTACAATTGTACAGCTCAGGCATTTCGTGTTTGGCCAAATTGGACAATGGCAATGCCTTTCCAGACGACGGCTTAGGAGAAGCCAAAACTGAAGATTTGCGAATTGAGATCTTGCCGGCCCTATGCGCAGAAAAATTCTGTTACTTTCCGGAGGCCTCCAGAGCCGATGATTTTTTTACCATTACCTATGACAATGGGCAAGAGACAGATGCAAATTTGCAGAATCTAGGCGCCGATGAATGTTATGTTTATATGGCGGCCAAAGTGGGTAATCAAACCTATGCTATTTCGGCACCCGCCGATGCGGGTAACAACCCGTTATTGAAGATGGAGGCGGTTCCCAATCAGCCCGGAAAGTTTCGTTACACGATGATACCATCAGACTTTTTTGCCAGCGTGGCTCCTGCAGGCGCCAACATACAACAGGTATGGTTTTACATTGTCAAACCCGGCTACGTTCCCACGATTCCTGTGACCATCAAATATGTTTTGTACAATTGTCAATAGCTGACAACATCTCCCCTCCTGCTTTTGTGAAACAAAAGAAAGGAGGGGTGTCTCGTTTTAAACGAGACGGGGTGGTCATTTCATAGGGACAATCTCGGCTGAGCCGAGGGGACAAACGAGACAAGGAACATAGGGCATCTCCCCTCCTGATTTTGTGAAACAAAAGAAAGGAGGGGAGATTCATTGGGCTTTAGCTACTTTATTCATCTCCACATCCCCTCATCTTCTCATTATCCCATTTCTTTAAAAACAAAAAACCCTCCTAGTTTACACTAGAAGGGTTTTCTGAAGATCGGCGACGACATACTCTCCCGGCTTTTGGCCAGTACCATCTGCGCTGGTGAGCTTAACTTCTCTGTTCGGAATGGGAAGAGGTGGACCTCACCGCTATAATCACCTAAAAAAGATTGAAATATTGATAGAGTTATTTTATTTATAAGCTTTCGAGTAATTAGTAACACTTGACTTTGACATTACTGCCTTTACATCTGTGTCCTATCAACGTCATCATCTTTGACGACTCTCAATGAATACTCATCTTGAGGTGAGTTTCGCGCTTAGATGCTTTCAGCGCTTATCTCGTCCGCACGTGGATACTCTGCACTGCAGCTGGCGCCACAACAGATACACCAGAGGTGCGTCCTTCCCGGTCCTCTCGTACTAGAGAAAGGTCCTCTCAATATTCAAACGCCCACAACAGATAGGGACCGAACTGTCTCACGACGTTCTGAACCCAGCTCGCGTGCCACTTTAATCGGCGAACAGCCGAACCCTTGGGACCTTCTCCAGCCCCAGGATGTGACGAGCCGACATCGAGGTGCCAAACCACTCCGTCGATGTGAGCTCTTGGGAGTGATCAGCCTGTTATCCCCGGAGTACCTTTTATCCTTTGAGCGATGGCCCTTCCATTCGGAACCACCGGATCACTATGCCCTACTTTCGTACCTGATCGACTTGTCAGTCTCACAGTCAAGCACCCTTATGCCATTGCACTCTACGTACGATTACCAACCGTACTGAGGGTACCTTTGGAAGCCTCCGATACGCTTTCGGAGGCGACCACCCCAGTCAAACTACCCGCCATGCACTGTCCTATTAGTTAGAAATCAATTAAACAAAGGGTGGTATTTCAACGTTGACTCCACCACTCCTAGCGAAGCAGCTTCATAGTCTCCCACCTATCCTACACATCGTTTAACCAACTCCAATGCAAAGCTATAGTGAAGGTTCACAGGGTCTTTCCGTCCCGTTGCGGGTACTCGGCATCTTCACCGAGACTACAATTTCACCGAGCTCACGGTTGAGACAGTGCCCAGATCGTTACACCATTCGTGCAGGTCGGAACTTACCCGACAAGGAATTTCGCTACCTTAGGACCGTTATAGTTACGGCCGCCGTTTACTGGGGCTTCAATTCAATGCTTCGCCTTGCAGCTGACATCTCCTTTTAACCTTCCAGCACCGGGCAGGTGTCAGGCCATATACGTCATCTTTCGATTTAGCATAGCCATGTGTTTTTGTTAAACAGTCGCCAGGGCCATTTCTCTGCGACCCAAATAAATTTGGGTGTCTCTTCTCCCGAAGTTACGAGACTAATTTGCCTAGTTCCTTAACCGTGATTCACTCGAGCGCCTTAGTATATTCTACTTGACCACCTGTGTCGGTTTCGGGTACGGACTGCGTATCTCGCTTTTCTTGGAATGGATTTTATGGCTTCGCTTCCTCCGAAGACTCGGCTCAAGGTACTATTCCGTCAGTACCTAGCCACCACGTCCATCCGTCACTTTTATTGATACGCCGGTACAGGAATATAAACCTGTTTTCCATCGGCTACCCCTGTCGGGTTCACCTAAGGATCCGACTAAACCTGATCTGACTAACATTGATCAGGAACCCTTGGTCTTTTGGCGAGGAAGTTTTTCACTTCCTTAATCGTTACTTATGCCTACATTTTCTTTTCTGAACGCTCCAGAAATCCTTACGAATCGCCTTCTACGCTGATCAGAATGCTCCCCTACCATAAATCTACTGCTTCGGTACTATACTTATGCCCGATTATTATCCACGCATGATCGCTCGACTAGTGAGCTGTTACGCACTCTTTAAATGAATTGCTGCTTCCAAGCAAACATCCTAGCTGTCAATGCAACCACACCACGTTTTTTCAACTTAGTATAGATTTGGGGACCTTAGCAGATAGTCTGGGTTATTTCCCTCTCGGATACGGACCTTAGCACCCATACCCTCACTCCTGTGTATATGAGACGGCATTCGGAGTTCGTCAGGGTTTGGTAGGTTTTGACACCCCCTAGCCCAATCGGTAGCTCTACCTCCGTCGCACTCTCCACAAGGCTGCACCTAAATGCATTTCGGGGAGAACGAGCTATTTCCCAGTTTGATAAGCCTTTCACCCCTACTCACAACTCATCCCAAAACTTTTCAACGTTAACGGGTTCGGTCCTCCATCTCGTGTTACCGAGACTTCAACCTGGTCATGAGTAGATCACTTAGGTTTCGCGTCTACCCCCTTTGACTAAACGCCCTGTTTAGACTTGCTTTCGCTTCGGATGCGTATGATACATACTTATCCTTGCCAAAGAGGAGTAACTCGTAGGCTCATTATGCAAAAGGCAGGTCGTCACTTACGCTCCGACCGCTTGTAAGCAGATGGTTTCAGGTTCTATTTCACTCCTCTGTTCGAGGTTCTTTTCACCTTTCCTTCGCAGTACTTGTACACTATCGGTCTCTTAACATATTTAGCCTTACCGGATGGTTCCGGCGGATTCAGACAGGATTTCACGTGTCCCGCCCTACTCAGGATACCGCTCAATTATAGATCAGCCCCCATACAGGACTATCACCTTCTATGGTAGTACTTTCCAGTACTCTTTTGAGATCGATCTACAACCTAAATGCGGTCCTACAACCCCAACAATGCCTAAACATCGTTGGTTTGGGCTGTTCCCATTTCGCTCGCCACTACTAAGGGAATCATTGTTATTTTCTTTTCCTCCAGATACTTAGATGTTTCAGTTCTCTGGGTTTGCTTCCTTGCGGATTCATGGTCTTCAACCATGAGGGTTGCCCCATTCGGAAATCTGCACCTCAAAGGCTATTTGCGCCTCAGTGCAGCTTATCGCAGCTTATCACGTCCTTCTTCGCTGTTAAGAGCCAAGGCATCCTCCATCTGCCCTTTATTGCTTATAATAAACTCTATCAATATTTCAAAGAACGCTCAAAGTCTTGTTTCAACACATCTTCATGTATCTCCCAAAACTCCCGCACAAACAGTGGAAGCCATTTGTGCTCTGTGGAGAATAACGGATTCGAACCGTTGACCCCCTGCGTGCAAGGCAGGTGCTCTAGCCAGCTGAGCTAATTCCCCATTTTATTTTTACGTAGTCCTGAGCAGATTTGAACTGCTGACCCCTACATTATCAGTGTAGTGCTCTAACCAACTGAGCTACAGGACTAAAAATAAAATGGAAATGCAGCAGAAATTTTAAATAATAAACCGTCTAGCTTTTCTCTATAAAGGAGGTATTCCAGCCGCACCTTCCGGTACGGCTACCTTGTTACGACTTAGCCCCAGTTACTGGTTTCACCTTAGGCGGCTCCTTTCGGTCACCGACTTTAGGCGCTCCCAACTTCCATGGCTTGACGGGCGGTGTGTACAAGGCCCGGGAACGTATTCACCGCATCATGGCTGATATGCGATTACTAGCGATTCCAGCTTCACGAGGTCGGGTTGCAGACCTCGATCCGAACTGAGATAGGGTTTGTAGATTGGCTCACCATTACTGGCTTGCAACTCACTGTCCCTACCATTGTAGCACGTGTGTCGCCCTGGACGTAAGGGCCGTGATGACTTGACGTCATCCCCACCTTCCTCACCGCTTACACGGGCAGTTTCTCTAGAGTCCCCGACATTACTCGCTGGCAACTAGAAATAGGGGTTGCGCTCGTTATGGAACTTAATCCGACACCTCACGGCACGAGCTGACGACAGCCATGCAGCACCTAGTTTCGTGTCCTTGCGGAAAGCTCCCTTTCAGGAGCGGTCACTAACTTTCAAGCCCAGGTAAGGTTCCTCGCGTATCATCGAATTAAACCACATGCTCCACCGCTTGTGCGGGCCCCCGTCAATTCCTTTGAGTTTCATCCTTGCGGACGTACTCCCCAGGTGGATTACTAAACACTTTCGCTTGGACTCTGAGATTGCTCCCAAAATCTAGTAATCATCGTTTACGGTGTGGACTACCAGGGTATCTAATCCTGTTTGATCCCCACACTTTCGTCCCTCAGCGTCAGTTACAAATTAGTGAGCTGCCTTCGCAATCGGTGTTCTGTGTGATATCTAAGCATTTCACCGCTACACCACACATTCCGCCCACTTCAATTATACTCAAGATCGACAGTATCAATGGCAGTTCCGCAGTTGAGCTGCGGGCTTTCACCACTGACTTATCGATCCGCCTACGGACCCTTTAAACCCAATAAATCCGGATAACGCTTGCACCCTCCGTATTACCGCGGCTGCTGGCACGGAGTTAGCCGGTGCTTATTCTTACGGTACCTTCAGCCTTCTACACGTAGAAGGGTTTATTCCCGTACAAAAGCAGTTTACAACCCATAGGGCCTTCAATCCTGCACGCGGCATGGCTGCGTCAGACTTTCGTCCATTGCGCAATATTCCTCACTGCTGCCTCCCGTAGGAGTCTGGTCCGTGTCTCAGTACCAGTGTGGGGGATCATCCTCTCAGAACCCCTACCAATCGTAGCCTTGGTGAGCCATTACCTCACCAACTAGCTAATTGGACGCATGCCCATCTTATACCGCCTCAGCTTTAACAATAAAGTGATGCCACTTCACTGTGTTATGGAATATTAGCCCCGATTTCTCGGAGTTATCCTCCTGTATAAGGTAGGTTGCATACGTGTTACGCACCCGTGCGCCGGTCTAGCCAAAATAATATTGCTATTATCCTGGTTACCCCTCGACTTGCATGTGTTAGGCCTGCCGCTAGCGTTCATCCTGAGCCAGGATCAAACTCTCCATTGTAAAAAGTTAAAATCTACTGGCTATGACGTTTCTTACCTAAAATTTACTGCTGCATTATTTCAAAGAACTTTTTTCTAAAAACTTTTCCCAAATTCAACCGTTTGCTGAACCGGGCGGCAAATATACACAAGATTTCTTTTCCCGCAACTTTAATTCATATTTTTTTCAAATACTTTTTTAAAGCTACCCTATCTCCCATCTCCCATAATCTACCAGAACGCGCTTCTTTCAAAGCGGGTGCAAAAGTAATTCTTTTTTTTACTTGTGCAAGTTTTTTGTTGAATTATTTTTTGGAATGGGACGGGACAAAGGGACAGTCTCGGCTAAGCCGAGACGGGACAGGAGACAATGCTCACTGCGTGAGCGGTAAAAGATCGGCTGCGCTTAGGGGAAACGAAATCTAATGGAAAGATAGAAAAAAATGAGGTCTATTGCATCAATACAAAAATCCAAACATCCACAATGGGATCTCCTGACCGGCAGCAAATTCAACATTATCTTTGACTATCCAAGCATGCTCCAACCCCGCTATTTGTTTTCTTTTTTTTGACTTCCCCCCAATCTCAAATGTCCATTCATTGTTCACCAAAAAATCGCCCTTCAAAGGCATGCTGAGTTCAGATATTGTAGATATCTGAGAATAGAAAAAAGTCTCACGAACTGAACCCATCTCTACTCCCCTTTCAGCAAGGGCGTGCATGATGTTGGTATTGTTGAGATAAATTTTTTCTGGTTTTTGCAGTATTGCTGTACTCACTCCTGCAGGATAAAGCAAAGCGATCAACTTCGCTTGCTCCAGATAGTGCAAATAGCTATTGAGCGTGTTTCGATGAATACCGGATTTATCCGCCAAAGCTGAAAGATTGGGTTTGAAAGGCACTTGTTGTGCAATGAGGTAAAACAACTGCAAAATTTTCTTGGCATTGCGAATATCAAAATCCTTCAACTCAGCCATGTCATATTCAACAATCGTCCTGATCATCTGACGCAACTTATGATGCACCGTTTCATCATCCTCCATCACAAAAGGATAATAACCTATTTTCAAATACTCCTCAAAATGGGCCAAAGGACGAAAATCCAATGGCAATGTCTTCTTCAAAGCACTGGCATCTTTCAAAAGCGCTTTCAATGGAAACACTGGCAATGACCCATTGTATTTTAAATTCAAATATTCACGATAGGACATTCCTGATAGTGAATACATCACCGCCCTTCTGCTCAAATCACCTTCTTGCTTGCTGATATCAATGATAGAGGATCCTGTGAAAACTATTTTCATGTCCTTGTACACATCATAAATGTTTTTCAACTCTTTGGACCAATTGGGATACTTGTGCACTTCATCCAACACCAAGACTTTCCCACCCTTGCGATGAAAAGTGGTTACCGTCTCTTTCAGACTGTGGTGGGTGAAATACAAATCGTCGAGCGAAAAATAAGCGGCCTGATGAACGGGAAGATTTTGCGTTTTGAGCCATTGCAAGGCCAAGGTAGTTTTACCAGTACCTCTTGCTCCTTTGATACCAATAAGCCGATTTTTCCATTTGATTTCATCAAATAGATACCGTTTAAAATCCAATGACGTGATGGCCACCAGGTATTCAGATTGCTCGAGCAGATTGTCCATTTTGCACAATTAGAAAGGCAAAATTAGCAAAATATTGCACATTTAGATATGCAATATTGGTTTTTTATTAAAATGATATTTTCATATTGGTGCCATTGCGAGAGAAATTGTATCAGGACAATCACTGAAAACAACAGTTAAACTGTAAACTTTTTTTAGGACGGGTCATAGTTGATCCCGAAGTATCGGGAGTTAAAAAGCCCGAACAGCCCTAACATAGTAGTCCATGAACTTATCGTGGGGGCCGGGGAAGCCATTGTCGACGAAGTACCACGCGTCGGCGTAAATATCCCACTCCGACGAGGACCAATAAAAATCGTTTTGAAAACCGCCGATAGCAGTCCGATTATCATACAAACGAGACAATTCGAAATTTGAAGGCAAAAACCAATCGCTATAGCCATTCAACACCAAATATGCACAGGCCAGTGCAGCTCCGCCACATCCAGCATTGACAATATCCACCGTGTTTTGCGCTCCGGTTCCAATGGCCAATCCATCCGCTCCAGCGATGTAAGTTCCAGTACAGCCCCATCCATAAGTACCCGGTAAGTCTTGCGCTGCTGCTATCAAGCCATGCGTCTCCCCTGCCACATAACCCGCATCGCCTGGTTGGAAAATATACGCCACTTTTCCTCCCTGATAATCTTGGCCTATTACCAAATTATTGTTGTTCACCGCCGTCCCTGCACAAACACAACTGCCGTTGATCAGATCATTGGTGGTGATGGTATTGCCATCATCACAAGTGGCTCCTGTGTATAAACATGAGTTGTCATTCTGGGTGGCAGCGCTGTTGTAATTGCAAGCCGCATTGTCTGTGCAACCCAAAAACGCTGAAGGGAAATTGGCGGCACTGATACCGGGTACAATTACACTGTTGCCGCCAACAGTCAACGTATCTCCCGTTGCACTGATACTCACCGCTGTATTTCTCGCATACAACGCATACGGCACACTCAGCATCTGTTGCGTTCCTAAATCTGTGCTACCCATCATCACATGCAAAAATTTGGCGCCACTACCCCAATTGATACCAGCAAATGTGCCTTGAGATGCAGTTCCATTGCCCACCACACAAGACACCAATCCTTGTGCGTTGCTGGTGAGTGAATGGCTTTCTTGATACACCACGGTTCCATTGGCGGTGCCATCATGGATCATGAATGTCAAACTCACCGCACTATTCGCCAATACCGATCCGTCTGCATTGCGCATGACGGCTTGGTAGGGTATCCCCTGCGGGGATTGGGCGACAAGCGATGAAGTGAGGAAGATACAAGCGACGGTTACAATCACACTTTGAAACAAGGATTTTTTCATGGTATTGAAATTTATAGGGCGAATATAAGAAAAAATGCTCACTTCGTGAGCGCGACAGTCTCGGCTCAGCCGAGACGAGACGAGACAAAGAAAAAATGGAATGGGAACGGTACTACTTTACCACTTGAAAGCGATGCTTTCTATGATGAACCTCGAAAAGATAAATTCCTGCTGGGAGTGACGCAACACTGATCCTCTCCACCGGTTCAGCAATAACCCCTTGCATTACTTCCTTACCCATCACATCGAGAATAGCAAAGCGTCCTGGCTTGTCCCATGCCAACCATTGTACGTGAAGCTCCGATTGAACTGGATTGGGCGATAATTCGAACGCAGGAGCCGTCTCCATCCATACACTTTGCATCAGCACATCGATTACATTGGATCGAGAGTATACGATTGAACGGTTCGGGTTGCAACTCACACCCTCTATTTCCACCATGTAATTCCACTCCCCTGCCACGGGATTCAAATCTGTGTACGACAAAATATTGCTCGCCACCGTTGCAATTTCATTCATACTTTGGGCACTCGATCCTCTGCGAATTTTATAACTCGGAAATGCAATCCCCTCATAGGCGGACCAATTCAAGTTAACATTATTGCTCAGTCCAGGAGCCACCGTCAGATGAATGGTTTTATGGATTCCATCCGCTGTCTCATACAGATAATCGCAAGAATCCAATAATCCAATGCGATATCGGTTTGCTTGAATGGCAGGATTGGAATTGACATCCTCAAAAACACCCACTTCAGAAAAGTCTACTTGACCTATGGCTTCAAAAACATTGAGGGCGTTGGTTTCCTTGAATACCACAACCTGATCCACTGGGCTATTGGCTATGGGTTCCCAAACAATGTGATTCTTACCTGTTTCCATATCCACCGTCACCAGGCAAATCGGGACCAAGGGAGGATTTTGAGGGTCAATACAATCCGAACTACAAGCCCAACATTCGGCCCAACACACTACAGGCAATACGATGTCGATGTTGGCTACCGAAATAAATCGATTACCATTGAGCAGTTGAGGACAAACCACATCCGCTGAAAAAAATTCCGGATTCGACCAATCATTGCCATTGACAAACTTATACTCATACCAGCCAGGAGCCAAATCCAAAGTAGTGGACCAAATATTATTCCCTCCATCGGAAAGTAGAATTCCGGCCGGATTCCAATTGGGCAGATTGTTATCCATGAC
>Ga0209985_10003684_pt1 | contig 12867 bp, 9 predicted proteins | sample NOAtaG_FD_187305 | JGI IMG/M metagenome (GOLD analysis project Ga0209985, IMG submission 187305) | Freshwater lake microbial communities from Lake Erie, under a cyanobacterial bloom - NOAA_Erie_Diel6S_1000h metaG (SPAdes) (version 2) | ecosystem: Environmental > Aquatic > Freshwater > Lake ...
TGCGATTTCTGCGCCGGATCGACGGACCTCTGGCGGACTGACCCTTTCACGCTTGGCCGGGGGCCGCCCCTCGCCTATCGAGGTTTCAAACAAAGGAAACGCCAATGACCATCGCCCGCCAGGTTCATCTCGTCCGCCGCCCCAGCGGGGTTCCCGTTCCCGAGGACTTCGCCGTCATTGAAGCCCGGGTTCCCGACGCCGGCGAGGGCGAAATCCAGGTCGAGGGGCTGATCCTTTCGGTGGATCCCTATATGCGGCCTCGCCTCGACGCCGACCAGAAGCTGGGCGAGGCCATGGCCGGCGGCGGCATCGGCCGGGTCGTGCAGTCGCGTAACCCGAAGTTCCGGGAGGGCGACATCGTCCGGCACGGTCAGGGCTTCTCCGAACGGTTCAACAGCGACGGCCGTGGCGTCCAGGTGCTCAATCCGGACCCGGAGTTGCCCCTCAGCGTCTACATGCACGCCCTGGGCGGCACCGGGATCACGGCCTATGGCGGTCTCCTGGAAACGGGCGCTCTGAAGGACGGCGAGCAGGTCTTCGTCTCCACCGCAGCCGGCGCGGTCGGCTCCGTCGCCGCCCAGATCGCCCGGATCAAGGGCTGCTACGTGATCGGCTCCACGGGCTCGGACGACAAGAAGCGCTGGCTCCTGGAGGAGGCGGGCCTCAATGCAGCCATCAACTATCGCTCCGAGAACCTGCGCACCGCCCTGAAGGCCGCCGCGCCCAAGGGGATCGACGTCTATTTCGAGAATGTCGGCGGGGCGCACCTCGACGCCGCCCTCGCCTGCATGAACCTGCGCGGCCGGATCGCCGTCTGCGGCATGATCTCGACCTACAACGGCGACCGCGAGGGTGTGCGGAACCTGTCGGTGATGATCTACGGCCGTATGCGGATGGAGGGCTTTGTCGCCTCCGACTTCCCCCATCTCCAGGAGCAGTTTCAGTCCGACATGACCAGCTGGCTGAAGTCGGGCCAGATCCGCTACCAGGAAACCGTTCTGGAAGGGTTCGATCGCGCGCCGGAGGCTTTGATCGGCCTGTTCGAGGGCCGCAATGCGGGCAAGATGCTGGTCCGGCTCTAGGCTACTCCGCTGGCGTATGGGCAGCGGACTGCCGGGCGGCCCAGCGGGCGCGCAGACTCTCGCTGGTGTCTCGGCTTCCGTCGGGGCTCCAGCCCGGAGGGCCCAAGAGGTATCCGACAACCTCCCGTAGCGATCGGGCCGACGCCAGGTCTCGGCCAATGGCGATCCATTCGTGGAAGGCCACGGTCAGGATGTTGAAGCTGCCCAGATTGCGGATCAGCCCGTACCGGGGCCTTTCCGCGTCCATTTCGGCCTGGAATGTGCCGAACATCTTGTCCCAGATGATCAGGATGCCGGCATAGTTCCGGTCCAGGTACCGAGGGTTGCGCGCATGGTGCACCCGATGGTGCGACGGGGTGTTGAACACAGCCTCGAACCAGGCCGGCATACGCCCCACAGCCTCGGTGTGGATCCAGAACTGGTAGACGAGGCTGATCCCCTGCTGGATGAGGATCTGCGCCGGCGAGAATCCGAGGAAGGCCAGGGGCAGCCAGAGAAGCCACGTCCCGACCAGGCTTCCGGTCCAGGTCTGCCGCAGGGCCGTCGACAGGTTGTAATGCTGGGAGGAGTGGTGGTTGACGTGCGCCGCCCACCAGAAGCGCCGCTCGTGGCTCAGCCGGTGGAAGACATAGTAGATCAGGTCATCGAGGAAGAAGATCGCCACCCAGCCCCACCAGGCGGTGAACGGCACGGTGAAGATCCGGTGCTCCCAGGCCCAGACCGTGGCCGCGAAAACAAGGCCCGCTGTCAGGAGAGCGGGTACGCCGCGCAAAAGACCCATGGCAAGGGAGGTCAGGGTATCTCTGGCCTCGTACTCGGCCCTGGCCAGACGCAGACGCCCCAGACCGATCTCAAGCAGGATCGCGAGAATGAAGAAGGGGATGGCCAGCTTCACCGGGTCGAAAGGGGCTTCCAGCATCACATTGTCTCCGGCGCCCATCCCGCCAGGGCGGGACGCGCAAGGCGGGGGCTGACGCCGGACAGACTGAGGTGCAGGCGGCCGTCGCGGACCGGCGCTGCGGCGGCCTCGGTCCAGGCGAGGTCGCGGGCCACCCAGGCGTCGCCGAGACGAAACAGGTAGAGGGCGCGGGCGCCGGAACGGGCCAGGGCCGCGTCGCCATCGCCAGCCAGCCACACCCGGTCAATCGGTGCATCGGGATAGTCGTCCGCCAGGAGGGCGCGCGCCGCCGCCTCATTCAGGGGCGGGGTCGATCGCGAAAGGCGCGCTGCAGCCGCCAGAGCGACGATCACGAGGACCGCGACGCCAGAGACGGCCAGCTGGCTCAGGAAGGCGGTGATGAGAATGGCGGGCTCCTCTGGCGCCCGAGAGTCGGGCGCCACGCAGGGGGCGTCAAGCGAGACCCAGCGGAAGCTTGACGGCGGCGTCGGTCACAGGCTGTCTTCCGGACATGGACGACCTGACCTCCTTCATCCGCCGCCTGCCCAAGGCCGAACTTCACATGCACGTCGAAGGCTCCCTCGAGCCGGAGATGATGTTCGACCTGGCGAAGCGGAACCGGGTCGCTCTGCCCTTCACCAGCGTCGAGGATGTCCGCGCCGCCTACAACTTCAGCCGGCTCCAGGACTTCCTGGACATCTACTACCAGGGGGCGGCGGTCCTCCTGACCGAAGAGGACTTCCATGACCTGGCCCTGGCCTATTTCCGCCGGGCGGCGGCGGATGGCGCGGTCCGGTGCGAAATCTTCTTCGACCCCCAGACCCACACGGACCGCGGCCTGCCCTTCCGGGTCGCCATCGAGGGCCTCCTGTCCGGCATGGCCGCGGCGGAGACCGAACTGGGCCTCTCCACCGGCCTTATCCTGTGCTTCCTGCGTCACCTGCCGGAAGCCGCAGCCCTGGACACCCTGAAGGCCGCCGAGCCCTGGCTGGACCGGTTGCTGGGAGTTGGCCTGGATTCCTCCGAGGCCGGTTTTCCGCCGTCAGGCTTCCAGAAGGTCTTCCGGGCCGCCGGCGAGCGGGGCCTGAAGCGGGTCGCCCACGCCGGTGAGGAAGGCCCGCCCGCCTATGTCGCAGAGGCCTTGGACCTTCTCCAGATCGACCGGATCGACCACGGCAACCGGGCTCTGGAGGACGCGGCCCTGACGTCCCGATTGGCACGGGAGGGCCAAGTGCTCACGGTCTGCCCCCTGTCGAACCTCAAGCTCTGCGGGGTGCCGTCCCTGGAGGCGCACCCCCTGAAGCGCATGTTGCAGCTGGGCCTGAAGGCCACCGTCAATTCCGACGATCCCGCCTATTTCGGAGGCTATCTCCTGGACAACTGGGTGCAGACCGCCCGGGCGGTCGGACTTGAGCGGGAGCATCTCGTCACCCTCGCCCGGAACAGCCTGGAAGGCGCATTCTGGAGCGAGGCGGAACAAGCGCCCCACCTGGCCCGGCTGGAGGCTCTCGCCTCCGGTCAGTGATCGCCCGCCATCATGTCCCGGGTCATGACCCATTTGCCGTCCAGCCAGTCGACGATCTCGCGCGCCGCGGTATGGTCGATACCTGCGTAGCGACCACGGAGCCTGTCCCGGACCGCCGTATCCATCCTGTCCAGACCGGTATCGTTCAGCAGGATCAGGTGTCGCCGGACCAGGTCCGAGAGTTCAGGTCCCAGGAGTTCCTGCGCCGACGCCGCAAGGGCCGCGCCGTAGTCGTAGTCCTCGCCCAGGCGATAGCTCTCCGGCAGGGTCAGAGCTGGCAGCAGGGTCAGCTCGGGCTGAAGGGCCGGATTGATCGCGTGGGCGGACAGCCGCGGTCCGATTCCCGCCGAACGACCGGTAAAGGCGCGCAGGTAGAGGAAGGGCGACATCCGTGGCCCGTCATTCACGGGATAGTTGTCCCAGAGAAAGGGCCGCCGCCGGAGTTGTTCGCCGACCCGCTCCAGGTGGCGAACGCCATAGGCGCGGCTGCAGACTTCTTCCCCGGTCCAGAAAATGTTGATCCGCGCGTCGAGAGCCTTGCCCAGCGCCTCAAGGTAGCCCTGAGGCCGCACCCCGAACGCCATGTCGAGGGCTGGATCGTCCGAATAGTAGGTCGGACACATGACGATCCTCGAGGCGCGTGTCCGTCCGGCGATCCAATGGACGATATCGGCCTGCGCCTCGGCGAGCCCCGGAAGGTCTCCCCGCATGTCGTCGAAGAGGATGCCCAGGTCCTGGACGCCAAGGTCATCGAGGGAAGCCAGCTTGTCCGTCAGGGCGGCCTTGGCGTCAGCGCCGAAGTCCTGCCAGATCTCGAAGGGACTGAGTCCAACGCCGAACCGGACCCCGGCATCGCGGCAGGCGGCGGAAAAGGTGGACAGGGCCTGCAGGTCGGCGTCCGGATGGATTTCCCGCCAGCGGCGACGCAGGAAGGCGTCGGCCTTCGGGGCGTACATGAAGAAGCGATAGCCCGCGGTCGAAAGCCGCCGCATGACCCTCTCGCGGGCCGCCCACTCCCAGGGCAGGCCGTAATACCCCTCGATCAGACCGAGTTCCGGCGTCATGGCTGCTCCCCTGCTCTTCCCGCCCCGTCCCGTCGTGCTATTGAGTGCGCGCCGGTCCCGATGGGCCCGGATCGGAGCGGAGACACATCTTGCACGCAGCGGTCATCGCGGCCACCGGCCTTTACACCCCCGCAGAGCGGGTCACCAACGCCGAACTGGTAGAGGCCTTCAACGCCTTTGTCGAAATCCATAACACCCGCCATGCGGCGAAGATCGCCGCCGGCGAGGTGGAGGCCCTCGCCCCCTCCTCCGTCGAGTTCATCGAGAAGGCCTCCGGGATTAAGTCCCGATACGTGATGAACCGGTCCGGCGTGGTCGATCCCGAGATCATGCATCCCCTGATCCCCGAGCGGCCGAACGACGAGCTGTCGATCATGGCCGAGATCGGCGTGGCGGCGGCCAAGGACGCCATCGCCCGCTGGGGCAAGGACGCCTCACATATCGACGCGGTGGTCTGCGCCGCCTCCAACATGCAGCGGGCCTATCCGGCCATGGCCATCGAGATTCAGGAGGCCCTGGGGATCGACGGCTTCGGCTTCGACATGAACGTGGCCTGTTCGTCGGCGACGTTCGGCATCAAGACCGCCGCAGACTACATCGCCACCGGCTCGGCCCGGGCGGTGCTGGTGGTGAACCCCGAGATCACCTCCGGCCACCTGAACTTCCGCGACCGGGACAGCCACTTCATCTTCGGCGACGTGGCGACCGCGGTGATCGTCGAGCGCACTGACCAGGCCGTCGGCGGCTGGGACATCCTCGGCACACGGCTGAAGACCGTCTTCTCGAACAACATCCGAAACAACTTCGGCTTCCTGAACCGCACGGCGCCGGGCAGCGAGGGCGCTGCCGACAAGCTCTTCGTCCAGGAGGGCCGAAAGGTTTTCCGCGAGGTGGTGCCCATGGTCTCCGAGATGATCGTGACCCACGCCGCCGACCTGGGCATCGATCCCACCGCCCTGAAGCGGCTTTGGCTCCACCAGGCCAACATCAACATGAATGATCTGATTGGACGGCGGGTCCTGGGCCGGGAACCGACTGCCGAGGAAAACGTCATCATCCTGGACGAGTTCGCCAACACCTCTTCGGCGGGATCGATCATCGCCTTCCACCGGGCGCACGAGGACTTCGAAGCCGGCGAGACGGGCCTGATCTGCTCCTTCGGCGCAGGGTATTCGGCTGGGACCGTCTTCGTCCGCCGGCGCTAGCGGCCCAGGTCCCCGGGTCGGACCAGCGTCACTGGCATGGGCTCGGCCTGTTGGGCCGCCTTCCAGTCCATGGCCATGCGAACCCGGGAGCCGACCGAGGGGTGCGTGTAGAAGAGGATTTCCTCGAGCCGGCCGGGGGTCGCCGCCCGGTACTCGATGGTCTTGACCAGGGCCCGGGCCAGGCCGTCCGGCTCCTGAGCCCGTTCCAGGGAGAAACGGTCCGACTCGACCTCAGCCCAGCGGGTAAAGCTGGCGGCGACCGGATTGCCCACCAGTCCCAGCACAACGATCATCGCGCCGAGGACCGGGTAGCCGGCGGGATCGGACAGACCCCGGACTCCAGAGGCGCCGAGCCAGCGCGCGGCCAGCGGGAACAGGCGGTCGACGAGAAGGAGGGCGAGGACGGCCATTACGGACAGGAAGCCGGCTCTCCACCAGACATGGCCGAGGACGTAGTGCCCCATCTCGTGGCCGACCACGGCCCGGACCTCGGCGATGTCGGCGTCCTTCTGGAACATCACGTCGCTCATCGCGATCCGCGCGCTGCCCAGCAGGCCTGAGACATTGGCCGTGTAGCGGTTGGACTGGCGGGAGCCGTCATAGATGAAGATCCGGTCCGAGGGCACGCCATTGGCCTCGGCAAGAGCGACCACGGCGTCCCGGACGGGTCCGGGAGGCGCCGGCTCATACCGGTTGAACAGCGGATCGATGAAGACCGGCCACACCAACATGCTCAGGATGAAGACCAGGGACACAAGGGCGCCCGACCAGGCCCACCACAGACGTGGGGACCGGCGGATAAGGGCGTAGACACCGGCCGCCAGGAGGGTGGAGGTGACCACCCAGATGAGGGCGTAGACGAGGTACTCGCCGAGCCATCCGACGAACGCCTGGCTGGTCAGGCCATAGGCCTTCTCGCGCGCCCAGTCCGACCAGGCGGCCCAGGGCAGGTTCAGCACCGTCTCGGCGGTCAGGGCGAGGGCCAGGACGGCGATGCTTGTCGGGAGGGGACCGAGGCCACGGCCTTCCAGGCGATCCCGGAGCCGCACCAGCAGGCCTGAGCGAAGGATCAGCCAGTAGGCGGCCACACCGACCACCGCAGTCCAGAGGATGAGCCAGTGGCCGCCCTGGGTATAGGCCGTCGCCCGGGCGTGTGCGTCGGGACTGAGGGTGGCGAGGTAGGCGGCCGTTGCGGCTTCGGGATCAAAGGTCTTCAACCGATTATCTCCCCTTCGCGACCTAGCGGTCCTTCTCGCGTTCGCCGAGCGCCGCCTGGGCCGCGGCGAGGCGGGCGATCGGGGTACGGAAGGGCGAGCAGCTGACATAGTCAAGGCCAATGGCCTCGCAGAACTGGATCGAGGCCGGATCCCCGCCGTGCTCGCCGCAGATGCCGAGCTTGACCCCGGGACGGACCGCGCGTCCGCGTTCGGCGGCGATCCGGATCAGGTCGCCGACGCCTTCCTGGTCGAGGCTGACGAAGGGGTCCTTCTCGAAGATCCCCTTCTCCAGGTAGGCGGTCAGAAACCGGCCGGAATCGTCACGGCTGATCCCGAAGGTGGTCTGGGTCAGGTCGTTCGTCCCGAAGGAGAAGAACTCGGCCGACTGGGCCAGGTCCGCCGCGCGCAGGGCCGCGCGGGGCAGTTCGACCATGGTGCCGACCTGGTACTCAAGAGAGAGCCCCCGCTCGGTCAGGACCGCCTTGGCCACCCGGTCGGTGAGGGTCTTCAGGAACCGCATCTCCTCGCCCTTGGCGACCAGGGGATGCATGATCTCGACGATGGGCGCCGCCCGGCCGGCCCCGGCGATCTCGCAGGCCGCCTCGAAGATGGCCCGGACCTGCATCTCGTAGATCTCGGGATAGGAGATTCCGAGGCGGCAGCCCCGGTGACCCAGCATGGGGTTCGTCTCGTGCAGTTCCCGTACCCGGCGCCACAGCTTGTCCGCATCCAGCCCGCCAGCCTCCGCCACGGCCCGCACGTCCGCCTCCGTCTGGGGCAGGAACTCGTGAAGCGGTGGGTCCAGGAGCCGGATGGTGACCGGCAGCCCTTCCATGATGTCGAAGATCTCGACGAAGTCGGCCCTCTGCATGGGCAGGATCTTCGCAAGCGCCGCCCGGCGACCAGCCTCGTCGTCGGCCAGGATCATCTCCCGGACGGCCTGGATACGCTGCTCGTCAAAGAACATGTGCTCGGTGCGGCACAGGCCAATGCCTTCAGCCCCGAACTGCCGGGCGGTGCGCGCGTCCAGCGGCGTCTCCGCATTGGCCCGTACCCGCAGGCGCCGGAAGCTGTCAGCCCAGCCCATCAGGGTGGCGAAGTCGCCGGTGAGCTCCGGCTCGATCATCTGCACCGCGCCAGCCAGAACGTCGCCGCGACTGCCGTCGACCGTCACGACCTCTCCGGCCCGGATGCTGCGGCCGCGGACGTGGAAGACGCCGGCCTTCTCGTCGATCCGGATGTCGCCGGCGCCCGAGACGCAGGGGCGACCCATCCCGCGGGCGACCACGGCGGCGTGGCTGGTCATCCCGCCCCGGGCGGTGACAATGCCCCGGGCGGCGTGCATGCCGTGAATGTCCTCGGGGCTGGTTTCCTCGCGGACCAGGATCACCGCCTCGCCCGCCCCGCCCCGGCGCTGGGCCTCGTCGGCGTCGAACACCACCACGCCCGTAGCCGCGCCCGGAGAGGCCGGCAGTCCGGTCGCCACCACGTCGCGGGGGCTGGCCGGATCGATCGTCGGGTGCAGCAGCTGGTCGAGGCTGGAGGGGTCGACCCGCATCACGGCCTCTTCGCGGCTGATCAGGCCGTCGGCGGCCATGTCCACCGCCATCTTGAGGGCCGCCTTGGCCGTGCGCTTTCCATTCCGGGTCTGCAGCATGTAGAGGCGGCCGCGCTCGACCGTGAACTCCACGTCCTGCATGTCTCGGTAGTGCCGCTCGAGGCGTTCCACCACCTCACGGAACTGGGCGAAGACGTCCGGAAGGGCCTCCTCCATGGAGAGCGCGCGGTCTCCCATCTCCTCGCGGGCCGCCCGGGTCAGGGCCTGCGGGGTCCGGATGCCGGCCACCACGTCTTCACCCTGGGCGTTGATCAGGAATTCCCCATAAAGACGATTCTCGCCCGTCGAGGGGTTGCGGGTGAAGGCCACCCCGGTCGCGGAGGAGTCGCCCATGTTGCCGAACACCATGGCCTGGATGTTTACGGCCGTTCCCCAGCTCTCCGGGATGTCGTGCATGCGGCGGTAGAACTTGGCGCGCTCGTTCATCCAGCTGGCGAAGACAGCGCCGACGGCGCCCCAGAGCTGGGCCTTGGGATCCTGCGGGAAGGGCTCGCCCAGCTCCTCTTCGACGGCGGCCTTGTAGTCGGCGACCACCTTCGCCCAGTCCTCGGCCGTCAAGGCTGTATCGACGGTGACGTCGAGCCGGTCCTTATGATTGTCGAGGATCTCCTCGAACAGGTGATGATCCAGGCCCAGCACGACGTTGGAGTACATCTGGATGAAGCGCCGGTAGGAATCGAGGGCGAAGCGACGATCCCCGGCCAGGGCGGCAAGGCCCTCGGCGGTGGCGTCATTCAGGCCCAGGTTCAGCACCGTGTCCATCATGCCCGGCATGGACGCCCGGCCGCCGGACCGGACCGAGACCAGCAGGGGCGCGGAAGGATCGCCGAACCGCTTGCCGGTCAAGGCCTCAACGGCGCCGAGAGCGGCCTCGACCTGGTCCGCAAGACTTTCCGGATAGGCCCGCTCATGGGCGTAGAAGTAGTTGCAGGCCTCTGTGGTGATTGTGAATCCTGGCGGGACGGGAAGACCGAGCGCCGACATCTCCGCCAGGTTGGCGCCCTTGCCGCCGAGGAGGTTGCGCATGGACGCGTCCCCATCCGCAGCACCGCCTCCGAAGGCATAGACCCATCGCGTCTGACCGGGCATTGGCCGTCCCTTCCTAGCCGTTGACCTGGCCGAAGTCGGCGACTTCGGACATGGCGGCGCGCACCTGCGCCAGGAGCCTCAGCCGGTTGTCCCGGGCCTGCGGGTCCTCCGCATTGACCAGGACCTTCTCGAAGAAGGCGTCGACCGGGCCTCGAAGGTCCGCAAGGGCCCGCATTGCCCCGGCGAAGTCTTCGGCGTCGGTGAGGGCCGCCACCCGGGGTGCGGCCTCAGCCACCGCCGCCACAAGAGCGATCTCCGCCTCGGGTGCACCGACAAGGACCTCTGCGGGACCGGACGGCAGCGGGCCCTTCTTCTCCTCGGCCCTCAGGATGTTGGTCGCCCGCCGGTAGCCGGCCAGCAGGTTGGCGCCGTCCTCGTCGGTCAGAAAATGGGAGAGGGCCTCCACCCGGGCGTAAATCCGGACCAGGTCGTCGTCGCCCAGGGCGAAGACGGCGTCCACCAGGTCATGACGCCGGCCCTGCTCCCTCAACGAGACCTTGAGCCGATCGGCCAGGAAGGCAAGGACCTCCTCGGCGACCTCGCGATAGGGACGGAAGCGGTAGAGGATCTCGCCTTCCGGCGCCTCGCCGGCGGAGGCGCTGCGATCAAAACGGATGTCGAAGTCCGCATCGATGGCCACAACCATGGGCTCGGCCTCCAGCAGGGCGGCCTCGAACTCTTCGACATAGGTCTGGAAAATCTCGGAGTCCGTCCGGGAGCGCGGACCGAGGTAGCCGGTTGTCCGGCGCGTGGAAGCGTAGAGGGCCCGGCCCGGATCGACGAAACAGCGGAGGGATCGGTACCAGTCCGCGACGAGTTCACGCACCGGCGCCCGGACCTCGGAGTTCAGGAGAATGCGGATTACCCCCAAGGCCGCCCGGCGCAGAGCGTAGGGATCGCGCGACCCTGTGGGTTTCTCGTTGATGGCGAAGAAGGCCGCCAGGGTGTCGAGCTTCTCTGCGAGGGCCACCGCCATGGTCACGGGACGATCCGGGACCTCGTCGGACGGACCCACGGGCCGGTAATGGTCGCGGATCGCCTCGGCTGTGACCGGGGTCAGCTTCTCCTCGAGGGCGTAGTAGCCGCCCATCAGGCCCTGGAGTTCGGGGAACTCGCCCACCATGCCGGTGGTCAGGTCCGCCTTGCACAGGCGCGCCGCCAGGGCGGCCTTGGCCGGATCGGCGCCCACTCGGACCGAAAGCGCGCCGGCGAGGTGTTCCAGCCGCTCGACCCGTTCGGCCAGCGTGCCGAGGCGAGCGTGGAAGGTCACCGACTTCAGCTTTTCCAGCCGGGACTCGAGCGTGACCTTGCGGTCCTCATCCCAGAAGAAACGGGCGTCCGACAGGCGGGCCGACAGCACCTTGGCGTTGCCGGCGGCGATGACTGCGCCGCCGTCGGGCGCGGCGATGTTGGACACCGTAACGAAGTGCGGCGCCAGGCGGCCCGTGGCTGGATCTCTCACGGCGAAGTACTTCTGGTGATTGCGCATGGAGGTGCGGATCACTTCCGGCGGCAGCGCCAGGTAGTCCGGGTCCATGTCGCCGAGAATGGGAACCGGCCACTCTGCAAGGCCTGCGACCTCGTCCAGGAGCCCGGCGTCCTCGACCAGCTCCAGCCCCCGGTCCGCGCACAGGCGGCGGGCCTCGACCAGGATGCGCAACTTGCGCTCCTCGGCGTCGAGCAGGACGAACCGCTTCTCCAGTCCCGAACGGTAGGATGCGAAGCTCTTGACCCGGAAGGGCCGGTTCGAGCCCATGAACCGATGTCCGACCGCGAAATCCACGGTCTGGACCCCATCGACCTCGAACGAGACGGGCGCGCCGGCGAACAGGCAGAGCACATGCCTGAGGGGCCGGACCCAGCGGAGGGTCCCGGTTCCCCAGGTCATGGACTTGGGCCAGGGGAAGTTACGGATGATGTCCGGTACGATCTCGGCGATAACCTCAGGCGTCGCGCGGCCGGTCGCGGTCAGTTCGGCGAACCAGACGCCGTCGCGCTCGACCAGCTGGTCGCGGGTCAGGCCGGTGGAGCGCAGAAATCCTTCCAGAGCGGCTTCCGGCGCGGAGGTGCGCGGCCCCTTCCGCTCCTCCCGGCGATCGGCCTGGGCGGCGGCGAGGCCCTCGGCGACGAGAGTCAGGCGACGGGGGCCGGCGAAGGTGCGAAGGCTGGAGGGCTCCAGGCCGGCGGCCGCCAGGCGCTCCCGGGCCATGCGGTCGAGGTCGCGGGCGGCCTGGGCCTGCATCCGGGCCGGAATTTCCTCGGAGAAGAGCTCGATCAGCAGCTGGGGCATGGTCAGGCGTCCCCGGTCGGGGCGTTGCCGCCCTCGTTGGCGACCCAGGCCTCAGCGCACATCCTGGTCAGGTCGCGGATACGGCCGATGTAGCTCTGGCGCTCGGCCACGGCGATGGCGCCGCGGGCGTCCATCAGGTTGAACAGGTGACTGGCCTTCAGCACGTGGTCATAAGCCGGCAGCACCGTCGCCTGGCCCTGGGGGCCGCGCCCCTGCAGGAGCCTCGGCACCTGTGTCTCCATGTCTTCGAACTGCCGCTTGAGGGTCGCCACGTCGTAGAGATGGAAGTTGGCCTCGGACTGCTGGCGTTCGTTCTCCAGGAAGACATCGCCATAGGTCATGGGCAGCGGCCCCTCGGGGTCGTTGAAGGCCAGCTGGTCGAAGCGATCGACGCCCTGCAGGTACATGGCCAGCCGCTCCAGGCCATAGGTGAGCTCGCCGGCGACGGGGAAGACGTCCAGACCGCCCACCTGCTGGAAGTAGGTGTACTGGGTCACCTCCATCCCGTCGCACCAGACCTCCCAGCCGAGGCCCCAGGCGCCGACCGTGGGGTTCTCCCAGTCATCCTCGACGAACCGGATATCGTGCAGCCGGGTGTCCAGCCCGATCGCCTCCAGGCTGCCCAGGTAGAGCTCCTGCAGGTTGTCTGGATTGGGCTTCAGGATGACCTGGTACTGGTAATAGTGCTGGAGCCGGTTGGGGTTCTCGCCATAGCGGCCGTCCCCGGGCCGCCGGGAGGGCTGCACATAGGCAGCGCGCCAGGGCCGGGGGCCCAGCGCCCGCAGGACCGTCGCTGGATGCAGGGTCCCCGCCCCGACCTCCACATCGTGAGGCTGCAGGATGACGCAGCCCTGGCGGCTCCAGTAGTCATGGAGCTTC
>Ga0209985_10003688_pt1 | contig 12857 bp, 9 predicted proteins | sample NOAtaG_FD_187305 | JGI IMG/M metagenome (GOLD analysis project Ga0209985, IMG submission 187305) | Freshwater lake microbial communities from Lake Erie, under a cyanobacterial bloom - NOAA_Erie_Diel6S_1000h metaG (SPAdes) (version 2) | ecosystem: Environmental > Aquatic > Freshwater > Lake ...
GAAGCTTCACCTCTGGCGGCTTTCTGAAAGAAGCTTCACCTCTGGCGGCTTTCTGAAAGAAGCTTCACCTCTGGCGGCTTTCTGAAAGAAGCTTCACCTCTGGCGGCTTTCTGAAAGAAGCTCGGCTTCCTTCGGCTTTCTGAAAGAAGCTCGGCTTTCTGAAAGAAGCTCGGCTTTCTGAAAGAAGCTCGGCTTCCTTCGGAAAGAGAGATCGGGTGCTCCTTGATGGTGATCAACGTCCTTTGGAGTGCTACGCGTACCAAGGATATCAAAGCCGCTCGAGGGTCTGACCCTCTTCAGCTAACCCCAACTGTCAGGTATAGACCCATAACGACATACCCCCTGCCACTTGGTGTACAACCCCTGCAGGGGGTGTATGTTGCTGTTGTTGGTTGTCCTTTTCTGAAAGTAGCTCGTGCGTCCTTTGGTGGAGTATAGTCGTTTATCACCATCTACAGCCACAAATCTTGTAACTCGGTACCTCACCGCTTCGCACGCTAGTGCTCTTCAAGACGGCGAGCTCGCCATGTCTTTTTTCTTCAATACGACCAGAGGTGAATCTACGCACGCGCCCGCATGGCGCACGCCCGGCATGCGCCACATGCCCGACCGACGTCTGGTTTTGTATGAAGCTATAGATTATACAGCGTATTTGACATCCAGTAAGCTCTGCTTCCGAAGCAAGGACGTCCTTTGGAAAAAGACATCGCTATACAACGTATTTGCATACGTAGTATGTGTATGCGGAGCATAAACTGGATGTGCTTCCTTCGGAAAGCGCCAGAGGTGAAGCTATGCGAGCGTAATCATCGAGTTCCAAAGGACGTACAATCCAAGATTGTGTACTGGTGCTTATTCCTGCGATCCTATCCAACCTACGTCTTTGGGCGAGAAACATAGCACCGCCTGTACCTCTTTAAAATGGGCGAATTACCGACGGCCCTTCGATACTAGGTGCTTAGGTGCTCCGCACCTTACTAACGCATTTTTTTGTATACCGGCTGTCAACATAAGTACAGGTGCTCCCTGGGTCTAGCAGGATTCGAACCTACGACATATGCATTATGAATGCATCATTCTGCCGCTGAATTATAGACCCTACACGTTCATATGGCACATGCTTCCAGTCCCGAATGGAGTACGACCTTACGTACGCGCAGTTTCGAGCGTGCGTAGCTCTAAAAAAAAACATGGCGAGCTCGCCGTCTTAAAGAGCACTAGCGTGCCTACACTTCCAGTTTATGCTCCGCATAGCGAAGCGGAGCTTACTGGATGTCATATACGCTGTATACCCATATAGTTGGTACACTTGAAAGATTGCGTACGTGCAACGTGGAACAGCTGACGTTACATTCGTGATCTAACGCCACGTGTGGCGGTGTGAACCCAGATCATCATCGACCAGCCAAAGGACGGCAGATCAAGAGCTGGTTATCAAAGAGTCTTGTTTTCGTCGCCGAGCTTGTTTAGTTGTACACATATTGCGTCTGTACATACGCTGTAGTGTCGTGAACAACGTGCGATCTTTGTAGGAGTTTACTCCTCATCATCTGCGTAGCTGATGATCAACGTGAGCGTTGTTGACAAATTGAACTCGTAGCTGGTGCCCCAAGAACACCATCAAGACCGAGCCTACCGTAATCTCGGATGGACGCGCTTCGATCATAAAGACGGGTGACCGCACCTGGCTCTTACCGAGCCAGATGTTTTAGATACGGATGACGCCAACGGTCGCACTCGATTGCTGAACTTGTTTCTGAAAGAAGCTTCACCTCTGGCGGCTTGATGAACTTGTTTCTGAAAGAAGCTTCACCTCTGGCGGCTTTCTGAAAGAAGCTTAACCTCTGGCGGCGTCCTTCGGAAAGCTTCACCTCTGGCGGGGTGGCGGCTTTCCGAAGGAAGCCAACTTGTTTTGAAAAAAGCGCGTCCTCCCGAAGGAAGGGCATCCTTCGGGAAGCTTCACCTCTGGCGGCTTCCTTCGGGAAGCTTTACCTCTGGCGGCTTCCCGAAGGAAGCGCCAGAGGTTCCCGAAGGAAGCAACTTTTTCCTTCGGCTTGATGAACTTGTTTCTGAACGTCCTTCGGAAAGCTTCACCTCTGGCGGCTTGATGAACGTCCTTCGGGAAGCTTCACCTCTGGCGGCTTTCCGAAGGAAGCGAACTTGTTTCCGTCCTTCGGCTTCCTCCCGAAGGAAGGGCGTCCTTCGCTTCATTCGGGAAGCTTCACCTCTGGCGGGGTGGCGGCTTTCTGAAAGACGCTCGCTTCCTTCGGCTTCCTTCGGCTTTCTGAAAGAAGCTTAACCTCTGGCGGCTTCCTTCGGAAAGCTTCACCTCTGGCGGCTTTCTGAAAGACGCTCGCTTCCTTCGGCTTCCTTCGGCTTCCTTCGGCTTCCTTCGGAAAGCTTCACCTCTGGCGGCTTGATGAACTTGTTTCTGAACGTCCTTCGGAAAGCTTCACCTCTGGCGGCTTGATGAACTTGTTTCTGAAAGAAGCTTCACCTCTGGCGGCTTCCTTCGGGAAGCTTCACCTCTGGCGGGGTGGCGGCTTTCCGAAGGAAGCCAACTTGTTTTGAAAAAAGCGCGTCCTTCGGCTTGATGAACTTGTTTTGAAAAAAGCGCGTCCTCCCGAAGGAAGGGCGTCCTTCGGCTTCCTTCGGGAAGCTTCACCTCTGGCGGCTTGATGAACGTCCTTCGGGAAGCTTCACCTCTGGCGCTTCCTTCGGAAAGCTTCACCTCTGGCGGGGTGGCGGCTTTCCGAAGGAAGCCGAAGGAAGCGAACTTGTTTCCGTCCTTCGGCTTCCTCCCGAAGGAAGGGCGTCCTTCGCTTCCTTCGGGAAGCTTCACCTCTGGCGCTTCCTTCGGAAAGCTTCACCTCTGGCGGCTTCCCGAAGGACGTGTATCCTTCGGAAAGACGCAACTGCCTTGGAATACCTCCGTCCCCCGCGGGGGACGGAGGGGGACGGTGTAAGGTTACGCGTGGTTGGTGATCAAAGATCACCTAGATCATCACCATCATCTACCCGCTGCTTTCCAAAGGATCGCGCAGCATAAGGTCAGTACACATACTGCGTATACAATCTTCGATTGTAAATTCACTTGATCGTATTTATGCTCGCGTAGCTTCACCTCTGGCGCTTTCCGAAGGAAGCATCCGCAGTATGTGACATACGCAGTATGTATTTACATACTGCGTCTGTCACTTGATCGTATTTACGCTCGCGTAGCTTCACCTCTGGCGCTTTCCGAAGGTAGCATACGCAGTATGTACTGATCAGGAACGCCACATTCCATACAACCACCACAACCGAAGGAGATTAAGCCTTCGCCTTACGCCATTAGGGTGGTCTCCGTGTGCCACTTGATCGCAGCCGCATACCCGATACCCGTTGGCATACCCAAGGTTTTGCCTGGTTTTCCACAGGACGGACGTCTCTTTCGTAGAAGGTCTGAGCCTTTCTCCTATTAAATTCGGGCGTGTTACCAGCCTGTATACGCTTAGCTGGCGTTATTCAAGATCACCTCTCCAAAGGACGGGCCAAAGTTGCCTTTGTTGACCTTGCTCAATTTGACACTTGATTCACCGAAATACCCAGAGGTTTCCTCCTTCCTTCGGGGGATACAAAGGTTGCCGTAGCACGCCCTAGCTGCTGCGCACTCCGTCCCCCGCTTTCCGAAGGAAGGGAACAAGTTCGCTTCCTTCGGGAAGCCCGCCAGAGGTGAAGCTTTCCGAAGTACGCGCTTTTTTCAAAACAAGTTGCTTCCTTCGGGAACCTCTGGCGCTTTCTGAAAGAAGCTTCACCTCTGGCGGGAAGGGCGTCCTTCGCTTTCTGAAAGAAGCGAGCTTCCTTCGCTTTCTGAAAGAAGCGAGCTTCCTTCGCTTCCTTCGCTTCCTTCGCTTCCTTCGCTTCCTTCGCTTCCTTCGCTTCCTTCGCTTCCTTCGCTTCCTTCGCTTCCTTCGCTTCCTTCGCTTCCTTCGGAAAGCGGGGAACGTACGTCTTGTAGAGTAACGTAGGGAGGACCCCCGTGCCTGATGGTGATCTCCGTCCTTGGACGGAGGATATCACCAGTGCAGAAGCACGCTATTTCGGTGCAATAAGTTATGAGGTCCCCCTTCCCGCTGAAGCATCATTTACCTTGAGGGTCTGAGGCGTCCGTCTCCCTAAGGCTGTCGACCAAGGAAGGCACCGCAGCGTCGCTAGTTACCAAATGTACCTTAGGTGACCATCTCTGACCGATGCTGATGTCCCCCGTAGGTTGGAGTAACCCTCGGATTCGGTGGTTCTTTGGAAAGGCTTGCGTATCCGCTGCCTTCTTGGACGAGGAAACGGGAATGAACTTTCTGCGGCACTGCGCCGCCGGACTGCTCACTCTGCCCTTGGATGTAGCAAAGGGTCCACAGCCATCGACCATACGGCTGAGGGTATGGATAGGGCCGCCCTCTCCTGTCGGACGGCTGCCCGAGAAGTAACCATGTATACCCGACTGAACGGCGGGGCAATGCGCAAAGGTGTCTGCTATGACGCAACGAGCACCGCTCGTTGCTCACCGAGCGGTGAGTCCTCAGGACCTACCGCCCCGGCTAAGTTCGGTCCCAACCGGCGGCTAGGAAGTGGGCCGTCAGAGGTCGTGGGGCCGTGCTGTCTTCTCCCAGCAAGTGAGTCCGACACCTGCCTGCCCTACTCGGATCACCCAGTTCGTTCCGAGTTCCGCGAATGCCCCGGGGGCAATGACTCCCCTGGGCTGTGTGAAAAGCGTGTAACACCCCGTGTCAAGGTGACCTACCACGGTCAGAGTTGGGCCGCATCTTGCAGAAACCCCAACTCCTCCAAGTCTGGCCTGTGGGTAGGGCTCGGTAGGCTACACTCGACCCCTCGGCACCCGTCGAACCACGACGGTGCATTTGGGGACCTCTTGAACACCAGGGACAAGCAACCAGGGACAAGCAGCTCCTGGTCAGCCCTAGACAATGGCTCTCCCCAACGAGGCGGTGGTTCAGTCCCCCACCTGCGGGGCGCGGCACGAAGAAGGAAGACACTATACTCCGACCCGCACCAGCGCCCACAGACGTAGCCCCACGCGCCACTGGGGGGGGGGGGGGGGTCATCTCCCAAGGCTGCTACACATTTTTCGAAGGCGCAGCCGCTGGTAAAGTCGATGAATATAGAGGGGAGAACTAAGCTCTGCTTCGCGCCAGAGGTGAAACTACACGAGCGTAAGCCCGTAACCCAGACTCCTGATCGAGACCTTTACTAAGGGCTCCTGAAAAGATGGGACCCTAAAACGGCCAAGTTCACCCACTGGCTTTCGCTGGCAGCCAGTGAGAGTCTACTCTGGATAGCATTCGAAAAGACACGTCGCGCCAAAGGAGCCACCACCCCTGGGGGAGATACGCATACCCTGGACGCTAACCTAACCGCCAAGATCCGGGATCTCTCTGAGCAACTCTTGACGGGAAGGTATGCATTCGGTACCGCACGACGGTTCCTGATCCCTAAGCTCTGCTTCGCGCCAGAGGTGAAGCTACGCGAGCGTAAACCTGACGGGGGCAAACGCCCTCTCACCGTCCTATCCCCCAGGGATAAGGTAGTTTGTAACGCGCTACTCCTCGTGCTAGAGCCTGTCTACGAGGGGCTCAACTACCGGAATGAGGTACAGGACCGCCGAACCGAGATTCCTCACCTGCCCAAAGCCTGAGCCACGGATTCCGTCCCCAGAGATCATGCCACACAGCTCTCTGGGACGTCAAGACGTGTTGTCTGGTTTCCTGGTTCATCGACAAGTGTTTTGACTCCAAAAGAGACTTGTGTAGAGAAAGCGGATAGAGGATCAGCCCCTTCTCGCCCTGATCAATAGTATGTTTGCCGCAGAGGTGCTGAACATTGAACTGGGGGGCCCCGACGTGCGCTTTGGGTTCGGGGTGCCCCTGGGAAAGCCGTTGAGCCCTCTGCTGTGCAACATCTATTTAGATCGACTGGACAAATTTCTCCTCGGACTGACTGACCAGTTCGATGTAGGCGCACAACTGAAACGCAAGCAGCCCGTAATTCGCGCGGGCTGGGTTCCAAAACGACTATTCGCTCGCTTTCTAGACTTGTACCCAGCCTAGTACAAAGAGCTTGGGCGACCGGAAATAAAACTCCTAGCCATTTTATAATCGCATAAGACTCTAGCGCGCACTCGCTATCAACACACTGAGGAGTAAGTGTTTCGACGGCTGCACATGGTAAGCTACGCCGACGATTTGCTCATCGGGGTGCGCGGTACGATGTCTGCATCCCTCTGGCTCCTGGATACACATCCAGTTTCTGCTCCGCATACACATACTACGTCGGCGGAGCCGCCCTTGAAAGAAGCAAATACGTTGTATACACATACTACGTCGGCGGAGCCGCCCTTGAAAGAAGCAAATACGTTGTATAGCTATGTCTTGTTCCAACGCACGTCCTTGCTTCGGAAGCAGAGCTTACTGGATGTCAAATACGCTGTATAGTGTCGTATCGTACCTTAAGAGCGATCTCCACCTTGAGTGTAAGCGAGCACAGCTGCTGCACTACTGGACGGATCGCACGGGATTCCTGGGGTTCATACTGTAACTACGACCTTCCTTTGGAGAGCCGCGCTCTCCATACTCCCAGAGTATCAACTCCCTATACTGCGTATTTGACATCCAGTAAGCTCTGCTTCGCTTCGCTATGCGGAGCATAATCTGGATCAAGATGCGAGCTAGGTCCAAGTTGAAACATCCGAGACTGTACCCGGCTTATCTCCGCTATGCTGGGCGTGCGGTCAGCCTTCCCCTGTCCAAAACGCTCATTGGCCTTGACTCGCCAAATATCGGCTCAGCAATAACGATCTGATACGAGGCTCCAAGGACGTAAGCTGGTACCACATCAAAAGGGCCTTGGTATCATTCATCCAAGTGTCGGACCGTCGCTTACCCCCACCTTCCAAAGCCGTGCCCACTTCGGCTGAAGTGGGCGCGAATACACCTCTACGCGTCCGCTGGAGTCACGAACAGGTAACTCCACTACTGGTATCCGACCAAGTCTATTCCTGGACACCATTGCCTAAACCCAGGATGACCCTACCTTTCCTGAAAACGTCATGCACAGGGAACGAGATCCGAAGCAAGTACGTCTGGCCCTACGCCAGATGCTGCATCCATAGCTCCTGGTCCTAGAACGCGAAAAGGAGATCCAGTTGGCCCATACACCACAGGCACATCCGTATGCGCGTGTACGCACGGCTGGGAGTTCGATCGCTGTGCTGCTCGATCTGTACCGCGTGACTAATACAACGTATTTGCATACGTAGTATGTGTAACCGACTGCGGTCCTGGGGCCTGATCGGCGAAAAGACGCGTCGCCCCAAACTCTCCGGCCAGTGTCTCCCGTCTCACGATGCCTCCATAATCGACTACTACTCCGCGAAGACTCGAGGACTAGTGAATTACTACAGCGCGGCCGACGACTTGGGGCGGCTTAAATCCTTGGTTACGCTCGCGTAGCTTCACCTCTGGCGCGAAGCCTAGCTTAGCTACCAGATGTGCTTCTCTCTCTTACACACACTGGCAGCAAAGCACAATAAAAAGGTCCACGAAATCGCCCAAGCCTTTGTACAAGCCCCTAAGATCTATTACCGAAACAAGGCCGGCACCCTGAAATTGCTGGCCGGCTTTCCTTCCAAATCCCAAGTCTTTCGTTTGCCCGGAAAGTTACGCTCCGACCTAGACCCCCACCTGTGGAGAACCATGTACCAGGCGGGTATTGGAAAGCTATCGATCCCTCGTTCGGTCTTGTACGACTGCGCTGTATACAACGTATTTGCATACGTAGTATGTGTAGTAGGATGTTACAACCTTCTACTCCATCACGTTGCTTGCCTGTACCGAAAAATCGGCAATTTTATCGTTGAATCAATCAAAAGCGCTAAAGGTCGCACGCTCTTTCCCAAGGAACAAGTTCGCTTCCTTCGGAAAGATCCGCGCAGCCTTGCTGCATCTGCGCTGAACCGAAATCAAATCCCGTTGTTTGTGAAAAGCAACTTCCATCATCAAGCCGTGCACAGCGGGTCGCTCGACATCTCCACCCTGGCCAAGCAATACGTGAGCCAGGACTCCTTCGTCCTCGGAGGCAGCCGTCTCTTCCCGTCCCGTAAGCGTGGATCGAATGCCCCGCGATCCTGCTATCTGAAAGAAGCTTAAAGAATCACAACTCTCCGGAGAGACGGGGAGGTATGATTAAGCTCTGCTACGCGAGCGTAAGGCCCTATACCGCACTAGATGATCGGGCGCAACCCTCTGGTACATGGGCGGTCGTTCTCGTATGGGTAGCTGAGTACGTCCCTCATACTGGGGGGAGCTTGTTGCACTCTAGGTGCACGAGCAGATCTGAGGGGCTCGTTTGTGCAACCTACATCATAAGCTCACGGTATGCTCCACCGATGGTCGCAGTGCCTCCATCGGACACACGAGCTTTCTAAAAGAAGCTCAACTTGTTCCTTTGGGAAGTTCGGCTTTCTGTACGAAGCTAAACTTGTTTCTGAACGTCCTTCGGAAAGCTTCACCTCTGGCGGCTTGATGAACTTGTTTTGAAAAAAGCGCGTCCTTCGGCTTGATGAACTTGTTTTGAAAAAAGCACGTCCTTCGGCTTTCTGAAAGAAGCTTAACCTCTGGCGGCTTCCTTCGGAAAGCTTCACCTCTGGCGGCTTGATGAACGTCCTTCGGGAAGCTTCACCTCTGGCGGCTTGATGAACGTCCCTCGGGAAGCTTCACCTCTGGCGGCTTTCCGAAGGAAGCGAACTTGTTTTGAAAAAAGCGCGTCCTTCGGCTTCCTTCGGCTTCCTTCGGAAAGCTTCACCTCTGGCGGCTTCCTTCGGAAAGCTTCACCTCTGGCGGCTTCCTTCGGAAAGCTCTGCTTCCTTCTGCTTCCTTCAGAAAGACGCGCGTAGCACCCCTTGACATTATGCTGCGCGCTCCTTTGGAAAGCAGATCGTCGATCTGCTTTCCAAAGGTCTGCCTAGCACTCTTCATGGTGATCTTGGATCACCCTCTATAAGCATAAGATCACGGAGCACCCTGAGGATACGCGCGTCTTGAAGAGCACGCAGTGACTCCAACGGACGCACGTCTACAAAGCATAAGAAGCCCTGAGGTTCACCTCTGGCCGTCCCCGAAGTACGGAAGAAAAAAAGACATTGCGAGCCCCCGTAGGGGTGCCTAGGGGGTGGTCCACTTGATCGTAGATTGCCATCACCATCTTGGTAGATGATGGTCACTGCTTGCTCTCTTTACGAAGGAAGCGCCAGATGTTCAACTTGTTTCTGAACGTCCTTCGGGAAGCTTCACCTCTGGCGGCTTTCTGAAAGAAGCTTAACCTCTGGCGGCGTCCTTCGGGAAGCTTCACCTCTGGCGGCGTCCGTGCTGCTACCCGCTTTCTGTAATAAGCCCGCGTCCTTCGGGGGACGCGCTGCCTTCGGGCTTCTTACAGAAAGCGCGTCCTTCTTCTTTCTGAAAGAAGCTTCACCTCTGTCGGCTTTCTGTAAGATGCTAAACTTGTTTCTGAAAGAAGCTTCACCTCTGGCGGCTTGATGAACTTGTTTTGAAAAAAGCGCGTCCTTCGGCTTTCTGAAAGAAGCTCGGCTTCCTTCGGAAAGCTTCACCTCTGGCGGCTTTCTGTAAGAAGCTAAACTTGTTTCTGAAAGAAGCTCGGCTTCCTTTGGAAAGCTTCACCTCTGGCGGCTTCCCGAGCTTCTTTCAGAAAGCGCGTCACCCGAAGGAAGGGAAGAAGCTTCACCTCTGGCGGCTTCCTTCGGAAACACGCAACTGCCTAGGACTACCGCCGTTCTTCGACGGAAGCGCATCAATGATGGTGATCGTAGATCACCAGGTAAGAGATTACCCTTCCCTCTGAAAGACGTCCGCCCCCCGCGGGGGACGTAGGATGGATACGCGCGTCTTGCCGAAGGAAGAGAGCACGACGTGACCATCATCTACCTAGATGGTGATGTCAATCTACGATCAAGTGTACACATTCTGCGTATACATTCTTGGATTATAAATACATACTGCGTAGGTCACCATCATCTTCGATTATGTCCAATACGCTGTATTAAGCTCTGCTTCGCGAGCGTAACCCCACGTCCTTTGCTTCCTTCGGGAAACGTGCGTCCTTTGCTTCCTTCGGGAAATGCGCGTCCTTCTTAAAGACGAACGTTCCTCTTCAAGACGTTCGTTCCCCCAAGGAATCGCCAGAGGTGAAGCTTTCCAAAGGAAGCCGAGCTTCTTTCAGAAAGCCGCCAGAGGTGAAGCTTCCCGAAGGACGTTCATCAAGCCGCCACCCCGCCAGAGGTGAAGCTTCCCGAAGGAAGCCGCCAGAGGTGAAGCTTCCCGAAGGACGTTCAGAAACAAGTTGCTTCCTTCGGGAACCTCTGGCGCTTCCTTCGGAAAGCCGCCAGAGGTGAAGCTTCCCGAAGGACGTTCAGAAAGCCGAAGGACGTGCTTTTTTCAAAACAAGTTCGCTTCCTTCGGCTTTCTTCGGCTTCCTTCGGCTTCCTTCGGCTTCCTTCGGCTTCCTTCGGCTTCCTTCGGCTTCCTTCGGAAAGCCGCCACCCCGCCAGAGGTGAAGCTTTCCGAAGGAAGCCGCCACCCCGCCAGAGGTGAAGCTTCCCGAAGGAAGCGAAGGACGCCCTTCCTTCGGGAGTAAGCCGAAGGACGTGCTTTTTTCAAAACAAGTTCAGAAAGCCGAAGGACGTGCTTTTTTCAAAACAAGTTCGCTTCCTTCGGCTTCCTTCGGAAAGCCGCCAGAGGTGAAGCTTGCCGAAGGACGGAAACAAGTTCGCTTCCTTCGGAAAGCCGCCACCCCGCCAGAGGTGAAGCTTCCCGAAGGAAGCCGAAGGACGCCGCCAGAGGTTAAGCTTCTTTCAGAAAGCCGCCAGAGGTGAAGCTTCCCGAAGGACGTTCAGAAACAAGTTGCTTCCTTCGGGAACCTCTGGCGCTTCCTTCGGAAAGCCGCCAGAGGTGAAGCTTTCCGAAGGACGCCGCCACCCCGCCAGAGGTGAAGCTTCCCGAAGGAAGCGAAGGACGCCCTTCCTTCGGGAGGAAGCCGAAGGACGTGCTTTTTTCAAAACAAGTTCGCATCCTTCGGCTTCCTTCGGAAAGCCGCCAGAGGTGAAGCTTCCCGAAGGACGTTCAGAAAGCCGAAGGAAGCCGAAGGACGCGCTTTTTTCAAAACAAGTTCATCAAGCCGCCAGAGGTGAAGCTTCTTTCAGAAACAAGTTCAGAAAGTGCGTCCTTTGCTTCCTTCGGGAAACGTGCGTCCTTCGGAGAGCGAGCTGACGTTCAAGTCGGCGAAGCATAAGGTACGGAGCACTAGCACTCTTCAAGACGCGCTCTCTCTTTCCCAAGGAAGCGAACTTGTTCCTTCGGCGTCCTCCTGAGCTTCTTTCAGAAAGGGCGTCCTCCCGAAGGAAGGGAAGAAGCTTCACCTCTGGCGCTTCCTTCGGAAAGACGTACTTGTTTCAGAAAGGATGCCTACCCCCGTCGGGGGAAGGCCGTCTCGATGGTGATCGTAGATCACCATAAGGCACGCAGTAAGTCACCTAAGCCAGAATGACGAGGATGTAGATTGTCCATTGATGGCAATCTACGATTGCCTTCACCCTCATCTACGATTTGCTTTACAAAGGATCGCGCAGCATAAGGTCAGTACACATCCAGTTTATGCTCCGCATAGCGTAGCGAAGCACAGCTTACTGGATGTCCAATACGCTGTATTATACAGCATATTGGTCATCATCGAAGATGTTGGTGACCTACGCATTATGTGTATACAGCATATATGACATCCAGTGTGCTCTGCTTCCGAAGGAAGGACGTCCTTTGGAAAACGACATTGCTATACAACGTATTTGCATACGTAGTATGTGTATGCGGAGCAGATACTGGATGTGTATTACCATAGGTTACTCTTCCAGAATAGCATCATCTACGGTGATGTTTAAGAGAGAGCGCCCGTCCTTTGGAGAAGTGATCTTGATGATAGCTCGCAACCCCGAATGGGCCCCGAATGGGGTGAGTTCACTTGTCTACAACGTGAACGTTTGCTCTACGTCCCCCATAGCACGTATGTAGGACGTAGGTTATCACCATCAAGGAGTTGACTCCTACAAAGGACGAACGTTGTTTACGACAGCACGCACTCTCTGAATATCTGCCGTCCTTTGTAAAACAGCACGTAACTAGTACGTATCTACTAGCGTTCGTCCTTTGGCTAGGTGATTTTTAAGATCGCCAGCTCGGCGTCTATTTCCGAATGTCGCCCTTCTTTCAGAAAGACGCCCGAGGTCGCTTCCTTGGTGCTTGGCACCTTCGAAGGTCCCAAAGGTAAGCCCGTCTCCTCATCGTCAGCGTATCTTTTGAGCTTCAGTCTCCTTTCTACGTAAGACCCCGTGGTTTTGGTTTCCTCCGTCCTCCGGGATACCCATAGGGAATCCCTGCCTATATGGGCATATCCGTGCCCCGAATGACGTAGGAGATCCCCAGTACAGACCGACGCCGAAGGTCGTGGGTCCTACGCACCTGGCCAAAGGCCGGCCTTGGTAGCTGTAGATTGTACGACGCCCAAGTTGGGTTGTCCTGCTGCTTTGGAGGATGGCTATGGCCCTCCATATGGCCCTCCATGCCACGTTGTTGCCAAGCCGGACGTAGGGGGTACCTCCGTTCCTCTTCAAGACGTACGTTGCCCTCATTCTGAAGGAAGCCGCCACCCCGCCAGAGGTGAAGCTTTCCGAAGGAAGCCGAAGGAAGCCGAAGGAAGCCGAAGGAAGCCGAAGGAAGCCGAAGGAAGCCGAAGGAAGCCGA